>Ga0335397_10000747_pt1 | contig 43408 bp, 42 predicted proteins | sample MAT04_FD_205740 | JGI IMG/M metagenome (GOLD analysis project Ga0335397, IMG submission 205740) | Freshwater microbial communities from Lake Fryxell liftoff mats and glacier meltwater in Antarctica - MAT-04 (spades assembly) (version 2) ... | reverse complement strand
CTCCAGACTTTTCGTGATATCGGCATAAACGCAGGACATCTGAAAACTTTTGAGAGCCTGTCTGCAATCCAGCCACCGCAGAGAATGACTCCAATTTAAAATGGATAAAGTCGAGCTTAGGGCACTGGCTTTTCAAAGGACTCAATAATCGCTCTAATTTTACCTGCTGCAATATTGCTCTGGTCAGATTTAGAGTAAATAACCACTAGCAAAATATAGGTGAAATCTTTAAGTTGGTAGAGGACGCGATAACCTGCGTTTTTGCCTTTTTTGATATCGCTGTTTTTGAGTCGAACTTTGAAAACAGTGTAGCCCGTTCCAGAAATTTGGTCACCCATTAAATGACCAGATTGAAGGCTATCAAGCAAAGGTTTGAGATCAGCTTAAATTTGACGATAGCGTTTAGCAAGGGTTCTCAACCGATCTTTGAACTCGTCAGAGAAGAATATTTGCAAGTCATCAGACATCAATACCATTCCAGAGTTCAGCGATCGGGTGGACTTTTCCTTCACGAATTTGTTGGAGGGAGGTGCGAAGGCTCTCTAGAATAAGTTCTTCAGGTTCATCGTCTAGGTCAGTTTGCTCTACAAGTTGTTGGAGGGAAGTAAGAACAAGGGTTTCTAAGGAAATGTTAAGTTGACTTGCATGGAGAATAAGTCGTTGTTCTAAGTCATCAGGAACCTGAATTGTTAAGACTTTGGACATCGATTTTCTCTCTTAAATTTTAAACGATAATGACAAGATGGGTTTTGCTGAATGCTACCCCTGAATAATAGCAAGATCTACACCACTCAACCCATATAACCGCCCCACGATCGCATCGATCTCAGCTTCCCAAACAGCAACGTCTTTACCTTGCGCATCCAGGCATTTTTGCACGAGAATGGCGATCGCTGCTTTATCAGCATCAGAGGCTTCGGGGATTGGCACTTGAGAAAGATAAATAGATTGCATGGCATAAGCTCCACCAGCCATTTTGACAACTGTTTTATCGAGAAAAAACCAAACAACTTTTGAATTTAGCAGCGCCAATAGAAAAGGTTCTGCGTCTGGAATTAAAAAGGTTTTGTTGTTTGAGAATGCTCCAGAATTATCCCAAGCAAATGCCTGATAAGTTGCAATTTCCTGGTATAGAATCTTTGGCTTTTCAAATTCCTGACAATATGTTGCAGCACAGCGCTGTAATGCATACCATTCATATCTAATACCTGTCTCAGCTCGGTTGCGATCAGAAAGTTCTTTTTTGAACTGCAATAGATGTTTGTAAATTGCAGGATACTGTTTTTGGAATGCTTCTTCTGCTTTCTCGGATACTCCCTCTATCCCCAGAGCGTCGTGTAGTGGAAAGTGCCAAGGGATAAACAGTAACCAAAGATCTTGATAATCAACTTTCCACCGTTTCACATCACGTCCCCGTAAGAACGGCTTCAATACTTCCTCAGATGATGGATGCTCTGCAATCAACCTGTCACGAGTGGGGCGATCGACCACAAACGCCTCATTAAATCCCGTCTTAATCCCATAGTAAAACCGTCCCTTCACATACTCTCCCAACGGCGTTCCCGCTTTCCGTAACCGCTCCAACAAACCTAACGCCGCATCATTCGCCAACTGCCACCCATCCGATCGCAATTCCTTTTGCACCATCCAAAAACTATCCCGCTCCAACACCGCCCGAAACTGCTCCAACGGCTGCCCTATTTCCCAATTTAACGCCCGAAACTGCACCTCTTTGGGCTGCGTCTTTTCTGTGATGAGAATCGTGGGATAAGCGATCGCAGTGAACACAGGCGCATCACCAAAATCAATGATTTGATGAATGCTCGACTGAACCGCTAAAAACTGCCGCAACTTCTGCCCATACGCCGCCCGAAAATATTTATTACTAGAAATAAACGTCAACACTCCACCAGTTTTTAACAGATTCAACCCACGCTCATAGAAATACACATACAAATCCGCCGTCCCCGTAAAACAGCTAAACCGCCGCTTCAACTCATCCTTCAAATGCTTAATGCTCTCCTGCCGCACATAAGGCGGATTGCCAATCACCACATCAAACCCATCCTGCACCCCAAACATCCACTCCGCATCAAAAAAATCTGCCGACAAATTTTGGTCATAAGGGTCCCACTTCGACAACCGCGTTGCCGTTTGCCCCGGAAACCCCAACCCCACCAACAGCTTGCCAATATCATCCCGCAACTGCTTATCCTCATCCCGTCGCTTCCGCTTCGTTGCCTGCGATCGCGCACTAAAATGCCCCTGCCGCACCTGCCGCAGCATTTTCTCCTTCCGCTCAATCTCCTCCGTCTTCAGCGTAAAACTGCCCTCATCCTCCAGCCCCATCAACGTATTCGCCGCCACAAACTTCGTCTCCAAATTCGGCAACGGACGAATCCCCCGATTCGGCAAATCCTCACTAATCCGCTGCTCCACAATCAACGAAATGAAAAACCGCAGCTTGGCAATTTGCACCGCGATCGGCTGAATATCCACCCCATACACACAATTTTGAATCAAAAATAACTTCCGCCCATAGTCCAACTCATTGCGACCAAACGCCTCATAAATCCCCTCGATCGCCTTTTCCCGCGCCTCAATATCCTCAATTCCCTCAGCAGTCGCAATCTGCGCATCCCGCCACCGCTGATTCTGCGGATCAAGCTTCCCCAACAAAAACACCAGCTTTTGTAAAATCCCCATCGGGAACGCCCCCGAACCCACCGCCGGATCAAGCATTTTCAAAAGGTCGATCGCCCCAATTAATTGATTCACCTCAGCATTGCTAAAATCATGCCCTTCGGCGTTGTAATCCAATAGCTGCAACAATCGCATTTCCACATCTTCACTTGCCCCCAGCGCATTCTCCAAATACACCTTCAGTGATTCATCCACCATGTAATCCACCACTTCACGCGGCGTATAAAACGAACCCGTTTGCTTCCGCGCGGTCGCCTTCGTTTCCTCATTATACGAAGCCAACAAATTCTCAAACACCTTCCCCAACAGCTCCGGATCTAATGCAATCTCTTCTTCTAGCGGCGTGTTCTCGGCGATCGTAAACTTGTACCGATTCAAAATATCAATCAGTCCCCGCACCTTGTATTTCTTATTCTTCGTGCCGTAAATACTATTGAGATCAACCGATCGCTCCTCCGAAAAAAAGAGTTGATTCGGGACGTATAATTGATTGTCAGGGCGATCGCTAAACCCATCCACCCGCAGCTTCAAATCAGTATTATCCAAACACTCAAACAAGCCCCCATTCAAAAACGGCACCGTCTCAAATAGCCGCAACGCCTCACCAGGCTCCTGAAACAGCGCCTCATAGCGATACACATTCGCAATCCCATAATGCTGATCTCGTCCGCCCGACTTCCCCCGAAACTTACGATTCTCCGGCTTCAGGCTCGTATTCATCTCCTGATTCAACGTTGCAAAAAACAAATTCTGCAAAATCGCCTTGTAATAGCTGCTCTCATCACCGCCCTCAAAATGAATCAGCCGCCGCACCTCCCCCAGCCGAAATAATCCATCCGGCACCAACCCCTTCTCCTTCAAAAACCACACAAAAATCAGCCGCGTAATCATCCGAATCACACTCGGCGAATCCTTGCCCTCACTGTCTTTCAGCGCCCCATCTGGAAACCGCATCAAATCCGTCGCCCAAAAATACCAATCCGCCAACTCCTTAAAAAATCGCTTATTCAACTCCGAACTATCCAGCGTTTTCTGCCAAGCCCGGTGCAACTCCACAAAATTGCTAAACTTATGATTTTTATAAAGCTGCTCCAACGACAAATCAAACAAAATCTCCACATGGGCACGGTGCGGACTCACCACCGCAACATCCTTAATCAGCGTCACTTTCTCCAACACATCTAGCGACTCATCGCGCTTGTTCAGCCGCCGATTAATCACCGCCAGCGTGATTAAACTTCCATATCGAAACAACACCATTACAGGCATCGCAAACAGCTTATTCAATTCGCGCGTCATCGTTGCCAGGTGCGATCGGCTGTAGCTCACTCCCCCTAGCTCCAACCCCAAAAACAAGTACGACTCAATCACCGCACCATCAAAGCAATTGTTCTTACCAAAGTCGAGCCGCAACTGGTTTCCCTGCACAATCTCATCCTTCGTCACCTGAAACAGCAGATTAATCGATCGCCATTCCTCCACCTGCGCTTTAATGCGATCGAGCCGCTCCTCCCCATTAAACGCCGCCAAAAATCCTTCTGGCGAAGTGTCCTCATCATCCAGTCGCTTATCCGTCCGATAGCCCAACGCTTGAAACAACGCCAACCCACAATTCGTTAGATCGCCCGTTGCAAAATGCTGTAAAACTTGAGCGATCGATTGACGAAGATGAGATTCTGGCATGGCGATCGAGTAACCCTAATAAAATCAACCTTCATTATGAAACCGATTCCGAAAACTGAACCAACCTCTATCAATACTTATGGGTGAGGCGTAATATAGCGATCCTCAATGAGTTGTAAGAATTTGTAGGGTGTGTTAGCGGAGCGTAACGCACAGAATGCTTCAACGATGGTGCGTTACGCTTCGCTAACACACTCTACAGCGTTTCTCATGAATCAACTAGGACTGCGATAGCAAGAATCGTAATGATGCCAGGATTCGGATCGTAGTACCAGAAGATACGAAATGCGGCAGGAGTTGTGTTCTCAACATAGGCTTCAAAAACTTCTTCCCCATTAGAACCGCTTAGAGAGTTGTACTTATGGGTTTTCAAACCAGGGTGCCTAATGTTTGATTCCATCAAAGCAAGCGTTTTCAGAACTTTATGATGTTTCTTGAAATCGAATTGCCCTAGCTCAGCTAAGGCATCAGCGGCGACAGCGGTAAACTGGAGGCTAAACTGCATCAGTCTTCAATGTCTAAATCAGCATATTGAGCAAAAGAGCCAAGTGAATAGATTTCGTCTTGAGATGCTTGAGCTAAGAGGATGTTGAAAAGTAGCAAATCACGAGACTTTTACGCTCGATCCCCCCAACCCCCCTTAAGAAAGGGGGGTTCGGAACTCAAAGTCCCCCTTTCTTAAGGGGGATTTAGGGGGATCTCCAGAATTGAGGTGCTTGATCAGACTTTTCAAACATCCTCTAAGCCTGTTTGAACGGAAGCGAGAGCTTGAGCATTTTGCCAAAGCCATTGTTCTTGTTCAGATTCGCAAACCGGATCGAGAAGAATTTGCCCGACCGCGTTGATCAAGACTCGGTAACGTTGGGCGATCGCAGATTGCCCAACATTAATGCAGCCTTGGTTATCGATACTTACCTCTTCTTTCAAAAGATGAAAGTCTTGATTGTTAATCATGCGATGGAGTTCCCACCCAGTTAAAGGAATAGACACTATCTATCTAACCGACTGCTTTAAGAACAAGGGATGTTGGAATTAGGGCGTTGGTGAATGAAAGTATGAATCCCTTCAAAGTCCCTTTCCTTCAGGAGAGGGATTTAGGGAGAGGTCTATCTAACTGTGTTGCCGACTCAACCTAACCCCTACCCCTTCCCTAATAGGGCAGGGAAACTGGATTTTCATACTGCATCCAGCAACGCCGAAATTAGAAGCGAAGTTGACTAGAAAATCTGCGATCGTCGGCTCAAAAATAGCCTCGATTCTCCAACAACCCGCACATCTAAAACTTTCACAGTTACACCGAATATTCAGGGAAGCACCGCCAGCTTTTGACGAACCCACTGCCGAAAACTCACTTCAGCCTCAATTTCATCCATCCGTCCTTGATCCAAAAATCGGTACAAATCCTCCTTTTCCACCCAAGGGAACGTAGGACTATGACTCACATCGCTGCACTCAGACTCCTGAAGCTGCAAAATTTTCCACACCTGCCCATTAAACCGCCAAAACTCCGGCACACCCATACTGGCGTAGAGCCGATTTTTATTAATATCAGTGTGGGTAATATCGACCTCCACAATCAAATCTGGAGGCGGATCTTTTGCTAAATCAACCTTGCGTCCCGCAACCTTAGGCTGGTTCTGAATGTAATAAGCATTATCCGGTTCCGCCCCTCGGTTCAAGTCTTGGCGATCGAGCGTTGTAGAACCCATTGTTTTCAGCTTTAAACCTATCTCCACAACCAGAATACGAATAAAAACTTCAATTAGCCGTCCGCTAGACTCGTGAAGTTCTGAAGGCACCGTTATCTCCAATGTTCCATCATCGTAGGTTAGTCGAGCTGCCCGTGTTTGAGGCAATGCCCGCAGAATATCCTGATAACCCTGCCAGGTGATTCCTCGCAGCGTCACGCGCTTTTCGCCATCTAAAACAGTCGTTGTTGTAGAAGTTTTAGAAACAGTCGTGACCATGAGCCAACCTCCTATGCTTCAGTTTCATTATGAATCACAAGCCAAGTAATCAACTCAAAATCCGTCATATCCTTTACCTGTTTTTGAACATCACTCAGCACCGCACTACGGCTCATCTGAAGCTGCGATCGCTCTCGTCTTCGCACCGTCTGCACAATCGAATTTACCGCTTTTTCCAGCAGCCCATCATACACCGCCATATCATTTCCCTGATTCGTCTGTTGATCAAACCAATCACAAAGGCGATCGTCAGGCACCATCTGCTCGGCGCAAAGTAACCGATAAATCTCTAAAATTTGCTTCGGCTGAGCAAACGTTTGCTTCACCTCTCCGTCATCCCGCACATACACCAAAAAATGAGGATGCAACGGGTTAACCTGGCTCGCCTGGACTTCTCCTTTTTGCCGCAAACAGAAAATCACTCCCGGCTGAATCACCGGATAATCGGCGTGGGTCGGCACAACGGTATAAAGACCCAACGGCGCATCTCTTAGCACTTCCCGATTTGCCTCAATAAATCGGCTCAACTCCATCCGAAAATCATCCAACGTAAAATCCGTCAGCGATACGCTTTCGTTCAGATCTTCTAGTTCTAATACTTCATCCTTCAATCGTAGGAGTTGGCGATCGCGGTACTGCAAATCTTGCCGAATCGTATCTATTTCTTCAGCTAATAAGTTATCTTCCTGGGTTGCAGTCACATCCACCAGCGCCATCCGCGACTGCACCCGCGCTTGCAAATTAATGTACTTATCTAAGTCTGCCGTGGGCCAAAAGTTCACCATTTGCACCGTTAAACTTTGGCTACCAATCCGATCAATGCGTCCAAACCGCTGAATGATGCGTACCGGATTCCAGTGAATGTCATAATTCACCAAATAATCGCAATCCTGAAGGTTTTGCCCTTCCGATATACAATCTGTGGCAATCAGCAGATCAATTTCTTCAGCTTGAGGGAGAGACAGGATGCGACCCCGCCGCTTCGAGCGAGGCGAAAAATTTGTCAAAATCTGGTTATACTCTGCTCGCCCTAACGTTGCTCGGTTGCTCGATGCCGTTCCCGTTACCAGTGCAATATGTATCCCCAGCTCATTCCTCGCCCAATTCTCCAACGCTCCATAAAGATAGATCGCCGTATCCGCAAATGCGGTAAATACTAATACTTTACGATTGAGTTCACCCTGCTTATTGGTTGTGGGGGCAGAAACCTTCTGTTGAATCAACCGCTTAAGCTGTTGCAGTTTTGCATCCCGGCTTTCATCCACCGTATCAGCATTATTTCCCAGCATCGAAAGCTGTTCACGATCGCTCTTCAAATCCTTCATCCACGCCGCAATATCAATGTTTTCCAAGTTATACGTTCGCTTCACCCCAACCTGCATCAACTCTTGCAAATCTTCATCATCAATCGCTTCTTGGTTTAAGAACGGTGCTTCTACCTCAACGATTGCTGTTGCTAATGTTGTCCGTTCATAATCCCGTAGTTCATAGTCCCGTAACTGATCAATCAACGCATCAATTTTTACGATCGTTCGATCCATCGTGATCGCAAACGCTTTAACCGAACTTTCTAAGCGTTTAAGAAAATTCACCTTCATCATGGCAATCAGGTAATGCTCGCGATCGCTTTGTCGAAACACCGCCCCCTGGTCTTCATACTGCTCCTGATATTCCTCCAGCACATATTTCATCGGATTAAACAGCGCCAGTTTGTATTGAGAAATCTCCTCGCTAATTCGGTCATAAGAGGGAAACCGCCGCTTCAAATCAACCTCTTCAATAAAGATAGAAGTAGGCACCGACCTGATTGGAAAACCGCCTAACTGGGCGATCGTTTCTGGATAATGGGTTTGAATATGACGACGCGATCGGGCAATCGTGAGATCATCTAATAGCTTGAAAAAAGCTGGACTCAACTGCTCCAACAAATCAGTCGTGCGCCGATCATCTTTCTTCGCCCACTTCGCAAATGTCGCCTGTGCAGTTCTCAAAGATTCTTGCAAACTCCGCATTCCAATACTCTCTTGAAACGCATCATCTCGCCCCTCAGTCAGTAAATAAAGTTGATTTCGCAGATCTTTCAAGTCGTTATTCACTGGAGTTGCAGACAGCAACAACACCTTTGTTTTTAGCCCACTTTGCAAAATATCTTGCATCAGGCGATCGTAACGACTCTTCCGAATCACGTTCCCTTCTTCATCCCGCCGACCTTTCGTATTGTTGCGAAAATTGTGGGATTCATCAATCACTAACAGATCATAATTTCCCCAGTTCAACGTTTCCAGATCAATGTCACCGACCCTTCCAGTTTCACGACTTAAATCGGTGTGAGAAAGCACAGTGTAGCTGAAGCGATCGCCCATAAATGGATTCAACTCACTGTTATTCTGCGCCTGATAGACCGTCCAATTATCCCGCAGCCGCTTAGGGCACAGCACCAACACCCGATAGTTCCGCAGCTCAAAATACTTAATCACCGCCAACGCTTCATAGGTTTTTCCCAACCCTACGCTGTCGGCAATAATGCAGCCATTATGAACCAAAATTTTATTAATTGCGCCTCGTGCGCCGTCTTTTTGAAACTCGAACAAAGCCTGCCAAATTTCGGTATCAATTAATTGGCTCTGTTGGCTCAACAGTCCGCTTAAATCTTGCTCTACCAAAAACTGCTCAAAGATATGGAACAGCGTCTTAAAATAAATAAACTGTGGAGAATGATTTTGGTAAAGCTGTTCCAAATAATGCAGCACCTCACCTTTCACATCTTCCACTAGCGATTCGTCATCCCAAATTTCCTCAAACCAATTCTTTAAATCAGCCAGATCACGCTTATCCTGAACCTCCAAATTGAGTTCAATGTTATTGCCCGATGCTCCTAGCCCCAATCCCCGCATCGTGAAATTAGAGCTGCCCATAATCGCATCTGGTCTACCATTATTCGGCGGGCTAATGTGATACATTTTACCGTGAAGCAAATTAACTTGCTGAATCGAGCGAATCTGCACCTTGTCTCGAATCCAATCGGCGCATTCTTTAGCAATTCGCTTCTGCTGAAGACGGTTTCGCAGCGATAAACCTTCATCCTCAATTTTAAAAGCCTTCTTATCAATTCGTTCAGGGTCAAGCGATCGCACAAAGCGCGGTTCTCCAAACAAAAACCGCAGTTCTTCAATTCCTTCTAACTCTCGCTTCAGTTCGGCATAGGCATAGATCGTAAAGTATGCAGAGACGATCGCCAACTTTGAGCCAGACTGCACACGCTCTTGCAAAAATGCACCCACAGTTCCTCTACGATGGTTATCTCGAATTCCTGATGTACTTTGCATCGCCGCTCTCCTTATGCTTGCCCGATTATAAGCTTGCTGCTCAAAACAAGCGTTAACTCAGATCTTGCACCTTTCTCAATAGCCCACCTCGAATGAATTCGGGGCTAATAGACAAAACCCATTAAAATGGGTTGAAAGCCTGTCTGCTAAGTTCTTGAGTCCGTTTCAACGGACTTCGTTGCGTTAGCCCGGAATTTGTTAGTGTCATGAATTTTTCGCCACTCAGCAGAGGATAAAAAACACGATTTCAGAGACTGCATCCAGTAAGGGTTTCAAAAGCCACTTGATTACCCTCCAGCCGATGGCGAAAAATTCGTGACACTAACGGAATTTCAATTCCGTTAGTGTCACGAGTGGTGCAAGATCTCAGTTAACTTAATTTCACCTAGTTTTATAGTTTTGGCGAAGCTTTTATTGGCGGGCAGCATTTTCGCGCATCATCCCAACGGCGAAAGCCGCACAACTCTTAAGCTGTACGGCTTTCAACCAATCGGAGCGACAGGATTTGAACCTGCGACCCCTACTACCCCAAAGTAGTGCGCTACCAAGCTGCGCTACGCCCCGATCGCACTAATTTAGTGCTTAACCAGCTTATCATAAGGGTGCGATCGTTGCCTAAAAAACTTTGAGGATTTGCATCCCTTGAAGCAACTCTGATACTGCCGAAGCAGTCCAAAAACCTTCGCATCGCCGCCCCGTCAACACAATCAACCGTAGATTGTAATCATGAGGATAGCCTTCTGCTTCGAGCCAAAGCAAATCGCTCTCTGCCTCACAGCTAATTCTTTCTTCATCCATTAATTCCTGGCTCATTTGGCGCATGGTTTCAGCCAGTTGAGCTGATAAACGGCAACAGTCATCAAGTTCTGCTGCGGTTAGCTCGATCGCCCATTCATCGCCACCAACCAAGCCCTGAAAAGCGATCGCCTCATCATCCCAACCCAATCGCCAACCCGTACCACTCTTCAATTGCCGAGCCATGCTGACTTCCTAGGGCAATAACAACTGTGCATCGCCTGGTCGGGGTTCCCTTAATGGCTCCACCGCAGGCGCAACGGGTGCAACATTAGGCGGCTGCGGCGTTGGGTTCGCATTCGGTTCAGGCGCACCGTTACTAGTTGTAAAAACATTAACGAGCGTTTGAACCAGCGCATCTCGTTGAGTGCGATTCAGGCTGCGAATGACGGCAACATCGTTTTGAAAAGGATTTGTGCGAAGCGTATCGGCGCTGGGGTAAGTTGCTGCGGGTATTCGTTCGTTTGCGCCCAAATAATCGGCTAGGGTTAGCTTCCAATCTAAGCGGTAGTTAACGGGACGAGCTTTGACATAAATGTGATAACGAATCAAGCGGCTAATGAGGGTATTGCTCTCTGCAACCTTGCCGCTTTCTCGGTTGACGTACTGGTTCTCACGAGGAAAATCGGGCAGCATTTGATACACTTGCTGCCAAGCGTTACCCGCACGAATATCTTGCGCCACTAACGGATGGGCGATCAGCAGCATGGCTGTAATGAACGCCAAAGCTAGTAAAGCAAGGGGAGAACCGTGAAGGGGATCTCGAAAAACACGCCGCAAAACACGCAACATAGTTTTACACCTAAAAAGTTTATAGGGGCTGCTCATTCAAATTAACCCCCAAACCCAAACTACTCGCCAATAATCTCAGGCTGCGTCAACTCATCCGACATTTCGATAATGGCTCGAATCACAGGCTTCATTTTGGGGTCATCAATGCTATCAAATTCTTCAAAGCGGCGGCGCTGTGCCCGGTTGGCAACCTGAACGGTAATCCGATAGCGATTCGAGGCGGCAGAAACCAAATCTTCAGCGCGACGCATCAGTTGGGTGGTGTCGAAGTTGCTATTGGTTCGCTTCAGCAGGGCGCTATTGCGGTTGTTGGTGGTGGTCTTACTTACAAACATCTAGGTTACTCGTTTGATGAAGAATTGCGATCAATCAGGTTTGGCAACAGAGGTCGCCTGGGTCAGGGGAGGAGATGCAGAGATCTCAGTGATCTGAGGGCGGGGCTTGATCCTTAATAGGTCAGGACGCGACTTGCCCATCCCATAAGTAAGAGCATAACTCTGAGTCAGTAGCCATAGCCAGAGGGCAGGGTTGCGAGGTTCTAGCCAAGATTGGATCGAACGAGCAAAACTGGGCAGCCAGCTAAACAGCCAACTCAGGAAAGCACTTAAAGTGAAATTAATATAGCTGCCGACCCAGCGTAACAGATCTTTTGTGCCTGCAAGTTCCCAAATCCATAACAACAGGTAAGGATTGACACGGGCAGCTTTCAGCGCCATCCGGTTAAACGCCAGCCAGCCCGCTCGATCTTTGACAAATCGCTCTGCCACCTCTGGAGGTTCGCTAGCGAGGATGCCAAAGAATGTGTTCAGCATCGCGTTGACTTTATAAGGGGCTAAAAATCGGTTGGTGGGAACCATCATGCCTTTAGAAAACATCCAGGTGACAGCGATATTGCTCTGAAATGCCCGAATAGGATTGAGATGGTTGGCTTTGAGGAGGTCGTGACGAAGGGCTGTATCGAGTAAGTCTGTTAACCGGGGCAGGTTGCGGACGAGGGAGCCGAACCCGGTGAAGACAAGGGGAGATTGCAAAGAGGCGGCATCGCCGATCGCCATTAATCGATCAAAAGCGGTTTGGCGATCGCTCCCACTCACGCTAAAGTGTCCTGGAATATAGCCAAAGGTCGCCTTCTTCCATTTCAGTTGGTCGAGGTCACAACGCCGATATTCTGGCAAAATTGTAAAAAAGTCTTCATACATTTCCAGCAGAGAGCCAGGATTATCAGGATGAATCTGATGGTAGTGAAAGAGATAAACCGTTATTTCAGTTCCTCGCCCTGGAAATAGCTCCCAAATCAACTGCCGTCCCCGTGAAATGTCGCCGTGGCTATTCAGCACATCACCAAATTGGCTATCCCAAACCCCAGGCTCGAAGCAGCTGTCAATCACTGCGCCCACAGTCGGGCAAACACTGTCGAAGGTGCGACCGCCATTCAGTTGCCAGGCGATCGGGGATGCCGTTCCCATCGCATCGATCAGCAGTCTTCCTTGTGCTTGCCGACTGACTTTAGTGGGTAAATGGGTGCCCTGCACTTTGACGCCATCCGCCGCAATATCTGCCCGCACAAACTCCGTTTCATCCCAAATTTCGCCGCCTGCCGCCCGCAGCTTTTCACCACAGACGCGCAGCAATTTTTCGGCGTCGATCGCCACATTCAACACCGTTGGCGTATGCAGCACCGGAGCTTTGGCTTGAGGCGGATTATTAGCATCAAAAAACTTATGAAATCCATCTACATATTCCCGCGCCATCACAGCTTCAAATTCCGTAGGTGTGAACAAACCCAGATCGATCAAACTCTGAAACTCATTCCGCGAAATATTCCACTCCCGGTTAATCCAGCCAAAGGGCAACCTTTCGACTAACAACACGCGATACCCTAAACGCGCCATCACTGCCGCATGAATGACGCCTAGCGCTCCCCCGACATAAATCAGGTCATACTCGGCTGCTTGCCCCAACTGATGATCTTGCGCAAAAATTACTGGTTTGGGCTGCTGCGGACTGCGCACCCCTTCACGCCAGCGCTGCTCCCACCAATAGACGCGGGTGAGGTCGTATTCGCCGTTGGGAATGGTGCGGAAATATTGCACCGTTTTAGGATAATGGGCGGCTAAAGCATCAAAAATAGACTGTTGCGATAGGTCGATAACAGGCGGCTCAGGATATTGATGGGGAAACTGTGCCCGCAACTCGTCTGTCAGTTGCTGAAGAATCTTTGCCTCTTGCGGCAAAGGCTGAGCCGCCCCCCGAAATGCCTTGAGATAAGTTGTTCGCTGGAACGACCAGATAAAAATAGAAAGTTCTGCTGACGAGGTTTTTGTCTTGTCAGGATTTGCCGACTTTTGCCGCGCATCAGTGAGCCGTAAACCGTCCCTTGTACTTTGGCGCTCAATTTCTGCCCACTCGAGGTTGAAAACGTCATGCAACCAGTGCCGGACAGATGCCGTGTTGGGTGTGGGAACCTCGATATACAAAACTTCTCTCATCTCAAAATTCATTAATTTCCCAGTGAATTTTAAATCTCTAATAAATTTTTCTTAAAGCAGATAAACTTCTGATGAGTTACCGCTTGACAATCAACTAAAGTACGCTACACTTCCAATCACATTCACGACCTTGCTAGTTTCCATACTTTACATAAAAAGCCTCCTCTCCGGTTTTCAGCAATGCATTATCCCATTCCTATCAGCCCGCAAGAAATTGTTGCTCTTCAGAAAAAAACTGTAAATGAAGAAGTCGTTGCCAGTGCGATCGCCGGAGTTGTTCGGATTGCTCGCTCTAAAGGGCAGTCTTTAGAAGACCTCACTGCTGAAGTTTTGGCAGATGACCGAGTCCTCGACCCACAATCTCGACTTCGACTCAGCCATATTGTGGTTCAAGCTTGGAAAACATTGCCCTAACGTAGGTTTTAGCAAAACTTAACGTTTTGTGGGGGATAAGTAACCTTCAAAATTGTTTTCCCAAATTTCTCTATTTTCTACAGAATATCGGATTGTGTTGTTGCAGTTTACATTTTGATTCATTTGACAGCTCCAAGTCTTTGGCTCTAACTCGGTTCTGGGTCGAGGTGAATGGTGACATTCAGGGTTGGGATTATTAATACAGGCGAATGCTGGAGTAACTTGCCGCTCAGGATTACGGCACTCAGGGGCGGGATTGTTAAGGCAGACATAGCTTCCCGCGACTCTTTGACTAGAATTTGCCTGAGCTGCTCCACTCCAAGGCAGCAAAATGATGACAATTGCCATTCTTAAGAACAGTCGCATTTAACCCTCCTGCATTTCTTCCAACGTTTGCCAGCCCGCTTGCCAAAGCGATCGCTCCTTTAACTGCTGAGCATTGAGCCAAAACCGCACAGTCGGGTCACACGCTGCCACCATTTCAGCAAACACCCATTGCCCCTGCTTTTTGCGATTCACCACCTGGAAATGCCGCCAGCCCCAAGTCGTTTGTTGAGAAGTCCATTTAGACCCTACGAGATAGGGAAACTTTTGTTTCTTGGGCATTGTGTTTGATCTCGAATCGGGTTTTTTCAAATTTTTCCCACTATTCAGTACCATCGCTTATGATGATCATCATCACAACCATTCGGTTCATTTGGCAAACTCTTAATGAGGTGAACCGGTAAATATGCTTGTGAAATCCACTTAAAACTTAACAGTTTAACTGGGTGAAAAGTCTAGGCAAATCAGATGAGTCAGAGCAAGCGTTAGGGAAGTTCCACCCTGGTATTACAATCCGTGCTCGCTCACTCTAAGTCATGCAATAGGCTCAAAAAATTTGCTAAGAGGTGGCTCAATCGAACGAACTCGACTGATTGGGGCTACCCAAACTCAACAGACTTGTATCACATTTCCGTAATAAGACGGGGGAAAAGGGGTGCAACTTTTGTGAGAAAAGTTACAATCGGGAAGATCTTGGAACAATTCAAGGCACAACAATTCCCTCAGCCCCTGTTTTGGCGCTTCTACCCAGTGTTTCACTGTGCAGAAGGAATGTGTTTCATGGTTAACAAATGGCTAGTAAATCTGGATATTCTATATTCAGCTGACGTTGCAGAATGTTAACCATTTAAAAAGTGTGAGTCGTGATGTTCTCTAAGATTTAGTTACTTTTCATTTTTTGTCACAAGGAGCATGAGGAGCGCGGCATGACCCAGGCTAACAACGTACTCGAAATTGTGAAGCAACCCGAGGGTGATCTAGATGACCCTTCGATTGAATCAGGCGATGATCGAGACGAGTATTCAGATGCTGAGCCAGAACCAGAAGAGGAAGACGAGAAAGCCGCTAAAGGCGGAACTCGGCGTCGGGCACAAGCTAAGAAAAAGCATTACACCGAAGATTCCATTCGGTTGTATCTCCAAGAAATTGGCAGAATTCGTCTTCTGAGGGCTGACGAGGAAATCGAACTGGCTCGTAAGATTGCTGACCTGTTGGAGTTAGAGCGAATTCGCGATCGCCTCGGTGAGCGCCTAGAGCGCGACCCTCAAGAGTTTGAGCACAATCTCGAACTTTGGGCAAACGAAGTTGAACAACCGTTACCTAAGTTTCGTAGACGTCTCTATGAAGGTCGTCGGGCAAAGGAAAAGATGGTTCAGTCAAACTTGCGATTGGTGGTCTCCATCGCTAAGAAGTACATGAACCGAGGGTTGTCTTTCCAAGATTTAATTCAAGAAGGCAGCCTGGGTCTGATTCGGGCGGCTGAGAAGTTTGACCATGAAAAAGGTTATAAGTTCTCCACCTATGCCACCTGGTGGATTCGTCAGGCAATTACTCGGGCGATCGCCGATCAGTCGCGCACCATTCGTCTCCCGGTTCACCTCTACGAAACCATCTCACGCATTAAAAAAACCACCAAACTCCTCTCCCAAGAAATGGGTCGTAAGCCCACCGAAGAGGAAATTGCAACTCGCATGGAAATGACCATCGAGAAGCTCCGGTTTATTGCTAAGTCGGCTCAACTTCCCATCTCATTGGAAACGCCCATTGGTAAAGAAGAGGATTCGCGCCTGGGCGACTTCATTGAATCTGATGGCGAGACCCCTGAAGACCAGGTTTCAAAAAACTTGCTCCGCGAAGATCTTGAAAGCGTTTTGGGCACACTTAGCCCTCGTGAGCGCGACGTTTTGCGCCTACGCTACGGCTTAGACGATGGACGTATGAAGACATTAGAAGAAATTGGACAAATCTTCAATGTCACCCGTGAGCGAATTCGTCAAATTGAGGCGAAAGCGCTCCGCAAGTTGCGTCATCCGAACCGCAATAGTGTGTTGAAAGAATATATTCGTTAGTCAATTTTTGGCTAAACCATCACGAACTCCAAGAACTGTCAGAGAACCTGGCAGTTTTTTATTGTCTAGATTGTCTAGCGTGAAAGTTCCCGTATTACGGTATTCAATCCCCGCTAGGGACGATGCGAGCAGATGAATGAGAAGCCCTAAAAAGGCGCTCTTGGAAGGAGGCACTCTTTAGGGCTGGTTTTTTAAAACTAGGTAAGGCTAAGTAGCTCAGTAGATGGATTAGAGGCGCTTTGCTCTAACCCATCTGCTGACCTAGAATCGTTAATCGAAGTAGAACAGCGTCACCACCTTGCGCTGATCTTCTGCATCTCCGCAAGTTTTTAGAAGGGTTGTGCTGTCATGAAAGGCAAAACAGATCAATTGTTGACAACGAGTCACAATTTCCTGATTGCAAAGGGCGCTCGCTTCTCCCAAAGATAAACTGTCATTACCAGGGTTTTCGACCAAGTGGATGACTTGTTCTAATTGCTCTCGCGATTCGCGAGGTTGCCGCTCTAAACTTTGGGGCAGAATTACGGTCAGCAAATTTGGGTCAGCCCGCATGGCTCCCCGAATTGCCGCAGAGTTGGCTCCGGTTGCGCCCGAGGTTAGTAACTGATTGCCAGCTAAAACCAGCGCGTAACTCATCAGCTCAATGAGGTGTTGATGGGTGATGGGAACATGGCGCGTTCCTAGCAAAGCAATGCGCTTTGAGCCAGTTTGCTGGATTGCGGCCAGTTCTTGTAAGAATTCATCAACTCTAGGCAGATCTACAGATTGACTCAAAGAAGGTTAGTCTCTATTGCCACGACGACGATATTTTAGCAGGTGTTAGGGTTCTCAGATCAGCAAATATCTCTGCATTACCCGTTACTAGAATTTTGTTTATGAATAAAACTGCAAGTATCTTCTAAGAAATTAATCTCGGAGCCATCTTCTAGGGAAGAATGGGGGTCAGTTTTTAGCAGTTCTATCTTAGTTTGCGCCTGGGCTAAGGGCGCTAAGGGAACACATCTGCCCGCTGCCAACGAATCGGGATGATCAGAATTAATGGGCTGAAAGCAGTGAGTGGATTGACATAGGAAAAAAGTGAAGATAAGACTGCCTAGGCGGATGCGATCGCCATCTTTTAGTAAAGTTGCTCGTTGAATGAGTTCGCCATTAATCAAAGAACCATTGCTGCTTCCTAAATCCGTCAGATAAAACCCTTGATCCTCCACATACTGCACCGACGCATGACATCGTGACAAACGGCGATCGGGCAGGGCAAGCGTAACTTGGCAAGAATCCCGTCCAATGAGCCAAGTATTTTGGGGTTGGGTTGTCGCTTGGGTTCTACCGTGGAGCAGATTCGTCACAAGGGAAACTTGCTGATCGATGACCATGCCTTGAATGTAGGGGGTGGTGTGCCGTCCAAGTGACCGACTTCCATCTCGTTCTAATCCCAAAATTTCGTTCAACAACCCTCGATGGTTCTCGTATAGCCTCAGAAATACTTGGTAAAGCCCTAGGCGCTCTTGTAATTCAGGACGAGCAGATGTATCCATAGAGCTGAGATTGGAGCTGAGATTAGAGCTAGGATCAGAGGCAGCATTAGAACCGGCAAAGTCTGAGCCGACAAAATCTGAGCCGACGAAACGAGAGGGTAATCTATCTGCACTAGTCATTTTTAAATCTTTGTTAGCGTGTTCGCTCTAAACTGTGTAACCACACAGGCACTAGATTAAGTGTTTTCCCTATTGATTAAAAACCGCATGATTACTGGAAGAACACTGACGTTAGGTTACGGCAATCTAGATCAGTACGGACTTTATGCTTGACGTAAAAAATCTAGAAGCTCCCGGTTGACGGTCTGAGGGGCTTCTTGTTGAACCCAGTGACCACACTGAGGCACAAGCTTTAACCGAAAAGGAGCGGTTACGAGTTTATCGATACCCTCGGTTAGCTTAGGACTGAGGAATTGATCTTCTTCTCCCCAGAGAACAAGTGTTGGGGACGTAATAAGGCTGGGCGATCGCCCCCAGTTATTTAACCAGGCTTGAGGAGACAGCAAAGAGCGGTAATATTTGAGGGCAGCAGTCAATGCCCCTGGCTTCTCTAATGCCGCCTGATACATCTCCGTATCCTGGGTTGTAAATGCCCCTTTACGAACAGATTGTCCTTGCAGAAGGTTCTTGACAAAGCCGCTTAAGTTGCGCCGAATCAGCCATTCTGGTATTGCGGGCACCTGAAATGCCAGCAGGTACCAACTGCGTTGAATCTGGTCAAAATTACTGAGGAACTCTTGCCTAAACCGATCGGGGTGAGGAGCGTTGAGAATAGCCAGGCGATCGAGGAGAGTCGGGAACTTCTGGGCAAAGTGCCAGGCGATCGCGCCACCCCAATCGTGCCCCACGACATGCGCTTTGAGATAGCCCAGGCTGTGAATCAATCCTTGAACATCGGTTGTCAGCGTATCAATGTCGTAGCCGCTCTCAGGCTTATCAGAATCGTTGTAACCTCGCAGATCGGGCACGACCACTTTAAAATGCTTGGCTAGAGCCGGAATTTGATGGCGCCAAGAATACCAAAATTCGGGAAAGCCGTGGAGCAAAACCACTAAATCGCCTTCGCCTTGAACGACACAATGCAAACGGATATTGTTGGTTTCAATGAAGCGGTGTTGCCAACCCAACTGATCTGCTACGGTCATAGGACTAGGGAAAGTGAGGGAGATTTTCGCTACTGATACAAATATATAGTAAGTTCATTGGCTCACAGACTACTGGCTGGTGTAGATATTACGCTGCCGAAGTTGTTGGACAAAGAAATCTTCTAGGCTAGGGCGCGATAAATTCATGCTAATTAACTGCGCACCCATGAGGTCTAAGCTAGCGATGAAGTCCTGGGGGTTGCCCTTGAGATGTCCCTGCCAGTGGTTCTCTTGAAACTCTAGGTCGGGTATCCATTGGCGCAATACATCAGGTTTGCCACCTTTAATTTTGACCTGGTACAAATCTGCGTTGCCTAAAAGCTCCTGGAGTGAGCCGATGCAGAGCAGTTCGCCTCTGGCGAGGATGGCGACGCGATCGCAAATTTTTTCAACATCCGACAGCACATGGCTATTAAAGAAAATCGTTTTCCCCTGCGCCTTCAGAGAAAGAATAATTTCTCGAATTTGATAGCGTCCTAGTGGATCAAGTCCAGACATAGGTTCATCGAGAAAAACCACTTCTGGATCATTAATTAACGCCTGCGCCATGCCAATCCGCTGCAACATTCCTTTAGAGTATTGGCGGAGCTGCTTTTTACGGGCGGCAGACTGCTCTAAGCCCACCAACTCTAGAAGCTCTGGAATTCTTTTCTTCTGAATAGATCCGGGGATTTGAAACAGTCCGGCGGCATACTGCAAAAACTCCCATCCAGTCAGGTAATCGTAGAAATAGGCGTTTTCTGGCAGATAGCCCACTCGCTGTTTAACTGAGCGATCGCCCAAAGCCCTACCTAACAACAACCCTTTCCCCGATGTGGGACGTGTAATTCCTAGTAAAGACTTGAGTAAAGTCGTCTTACCAGCGCCATTTGGGCCCAGTAAACCAAAGGTTTCACCTTGAAAAACCTGTAGAGTGCAGCCTTGCAGCGACACCATTTTTTGATTCATCCAAAAGCCTGTGCGGTAGACCTTGCGCAGTTCGTAGGTTTCGACCACGGTAGGGCGATCGCGGGTTAGGGGTACAGCAGGAGAGGAAGTAGTGGCGTTCATATCGTTGGAGGAAACAGACGGGTTATCCGAATTTTGTTATTCAGATTTTGCCCATTTTTATGTCAGGCTAGAACTACTAAGGTAAAGAAAAATAACAATCATAGTGCCGAGAAAGATCATGGATCGTTCAAAAATTATTGCAGTATTGACTGGGGCGATCGCCATTATTCTAAGCCTTGCTTATCTATTGCTGGTTCAACTTTTAGATTTTCGGGGCGAAATGGTTCCTGCCCCAGTATCGGCACAGCCCACTTTAGTACGGGTGGCACAAGTACCCGAAACCGAGAAAATTCAGCTTACGTTAAATTGAAAAAAACGCGAAGGATATTGATATGAGTGCCGCAACTATCTCTGCAAATCCACTTCTAATAGGTAAAGGTCTGCCCCCGTTTGAGCAAATTCAAACAGAGCAGATCATCCCAGCCATCACGCAGCTCTTAGCTGAATCGGAGGATCACCTCTGTCAACTAGAAAGCAATCTTGTGCCGACCTGGCAAGGATTAGTTGAGCCTCTAGAAGAAATCGTCGATCGCCTCTCTTGGAGTTGGGGCATCGTCGGGCATCTTATGAGCGTCAAAAACAGCCCAGAACTGCGCGAAGCCTACGAAACCATGCAGCCCGCAGCCGTTAAGTTTTGGAACCGCATGAGCCAAAGTCAGCCCCTCTACGGAGGCTTCAAGGCACTCCGCCACAGTAAGGATTGGAGCGAACTGGAAGAAAGCCAGCAGCGCATCGTCGAAACCTCCTTGCGAGATGCTGAGCTTTCGGGCGTGGGCTTAACAGGCGCTGCCAAAGATCGCTTCAACGCCATTCAGCTCGAACTTGCCGAGCTTTCCACTCGCTTCTCTAACCATGTTTTAGATGCGACTAAAGCCTTTAGCATGACCTTGACCCAGCCCGACGAAATTGATGGATTGCCCCCCAGCGCTGTTGGTTTGGCAGCACAGATGGCAAGGGCAGCAGGTGATGAAGATGCCACGCCTGAGTCAGGTCCTTGGCGCGTCACGCTCGATATGCCCAGCTATATACCCTTCATGCAGCACAGCACCCGTCGTGACCTCCGCGAAAAGCTGTACAAAGCCTTTATTAGTCGGGCTTCGTCGGGTGAATTCGACAATTCGCCTTTAATTGAGCAAATCTTGACCCTGCGTCAGGAAAAGGCAAAGCTTCTAGGCTTCAACAGCTTTGCAGAAGTCAGCTTAGCCGAGAAAATGGCTCCTAGCGTCATTGCCGTCGAAACGCTGTTAGAGCAGCTTCGGCAAGCGAGTTATGAGGCAGCAAAGCAAGACCTGGCGCAACTTCGGGAGTATGCTAAGTCGAAAGGCGCCGTCGAGGGTAATGATCTTCAGCATTGGGATATTTCCTTTTGGGCAGAGCGGCAACGGGAAGAAAAATTTGACTTTAATGCCGAGGAATTGCGTCCTTACTTTCCGTTAGACCAGGTGTTGGAGGGATTGTTTGCGCTATCGAAGAAAATTTTTGGCGTGGTGATTACCCCAATGGATGGGCAGGCTCCCGTCTGGCATCCCGATGTCCGGTATTTTCAGGTAGCGGATCAGCACGGAGAAGCGATCGCCTCTTTCTACCTTGATGCATACAGTCGTCCCGCCGAAAAACGCGGTGGAGCCTGGATGAACGACTGCATTAGTCGCACCAAAATGACCGATGGCAGCGTCCGTCTACCCGTGGCATACCTCGTGTGTAACCAAACTCCGCCCGTAGACGATAAACCCAGCCTCATGACCTTTAGCGAAGTCGAAACCCTGTTCCACGAGTTTGGGCACGGCTTGCACCACATGCTGACCCGCGTGGATTATGCAATGGCAGCCGGAACCCGCAACGTTGAATGGGATGCAGTCGAATTGCCGAGCCAGTTTATGGAAAACTGGTGCTACCACCGGGCGACGCTGTTGAGCTTAGGCAAACACTATCAAACAGGTGAGCCTTTGCCCGATCGCTACTACCAAAAGCTGCTCGCAGCTCGGACTTACATGAGCGGCAGCGTCATGCTGCGTCAAATTCACCTGAGCTGGTTGGATTTGGAACTGCATCATGGCTATCAGCCCGGAGGCAAAGAAACAGCAGCGGACGTGCGGCGGCGCTTGGCTCAAACCACAATGGTGATTGATCCGTTGCCCGAAGATGCCATTCTTTGCTCCTTTGGTCATATTTTTGCTGGAGGATACGCGGCGGGCTATTACAGCTACAAGTGGGCTGAGGTCTTGAGCGCCGATGCCTTTGGAGCGTTTGAAGAAGCAGGACTGGAAGATGAGGGGGCGATCGCCCAAGTCGGTCAGCGCTACCGTGATACCGTTCTAGCTTGGGGCGGCGGTAAGCATCCGATGGAAGTTTTCAAGGCTTTTAGAGGACGCGAACCCGATACTCAAGCCTTACTCCGGCATAATGGGCTGGTCGCCGTATAGGAGTCTTATTCAGGAAACCATCGTGAACCCATCCACTGTAGTCGTCCTGGGTGCAGGAGCCTGGGGATCTGTTTTAGCTGACCTTGTTACCCAGGCGGGGCATCGATCGCGGCTGTGGTCGCGGCGGGGCGACTTGAGTTTGGCGGCGGCGCTGATGGATGCTGATATCGTAGTGTCTGCCATCTCAATGAAGGGGGTGGCAGAATTGGCAGGGCAGGTGCAGGAGATTGGCTTGCCCGCTGCTGCCATTTTGGTCAGTGCCACCAAAGGACTTGACCCGGCGAGCGGTCGAACCCCTGCTCAAATTTGGCAAGCGACATTTCCAGATCATGCGATCGCTGTCCTATCAGGTCCTAATCTGTCTAAAGAAATTGAGCAGGGATTGCCAACAGCAACGGTAGTTTCGAGCCGAGATAGCGCTGCTGCTGAGAAGGTGCAGGCGGTTTTTTCATCAGAAAGATTTCGGGTGTATACCAATCAAGATCCATTGGGGACGGAGTTGGGCGGGACTCTGAAAAATGTGATTGCGATCGCCGCTGGAGTTTGCGATGGACTCAACCTCGGCACTAACGCCAAATCTGCTCTCCTCACTCGCGCCTTGGCTGAAGTGATTCGGATTGGCACTCACCTGGGCGCACAGCCCGAAACCTTCTTCGGGCTATCCGGCATGGGCGATCTACTAGCCACTTGCAGCAGTCCCCTCAGCCGCAACTACCAAGTGGGCTTCAGACTTGCTCAAGGCAAACCTCTAGAGCAAATTCTCACTGAACTTCAAGGCACAGCAGAAGGGGTCAGTACCACTAATGTGTTAATTAATCTGGCGGAAAAGAGCATCCCGGTTCCCATTTCTTGGCAGGTTTATCAGCTTCTAAATGGCAAAATTACTGCACAGCAAGCAGTTGAAGCTCTAATGGAGCGAGGTTTAAAATCAGAGGCAAGAGATTAAGCTCGTCAATCAGTCGCCAATTCATCCAACTTCGCTTTCACTGTCTGAATGTCTTGCCACATCAACCATTTTGGCTGTCCCTTCTCTCGTGACTGGTTTCGCAACAGGTAAGCCGGATGAAAGACGGGCATACAGAAGCGACCTTCCCACTCAATCCATTCCCCCCGAATTTTAGTAATGCCCCGCTTGTCGCCCAGTAGCCCTTTCACTGACGACGCGCCCGATAGCAAAATCACTTTTGGATCAACCATACGGATTTGCTCCATTAGATAGGGGCGGCAGGTATTCATCTCTGCATCTGATGGAGCGCGGTTGGCGGGGGGACGGCACTTAACGATATTGGCAATGAATACGTCGGCTTCGGTTAACCCTACCGCCGCCAGAATTTTGTCTAAAAGCTGTCCTGACTTGCCCACAAAGGGTAAGCCTGTTTCGTCTTCATTCTGTCCTGGACCTTCACCGATAATCATCAGATTTGCATGGGGGTTTCCTCGCCCAATCACGGCGTTGGTGCGCGTTGCCCCTAATTCGCAGCGCTGGCACTGATTACAATGGATTTTAATTTCATCCATTGAGGCGTAGGTACCGACTGGGATGGGAACCTTGGCGTCGGTGGGAATGAGTTCAGGGTCGAAATCTTTTTCTGGCATAAGGTCGGGCAGATCTGCTGCGCCGAATAAAGCCATTTGGTCTTCGGTAGACATGGGGCAGATGTAAAAGAGGTGATGGGATTGTATCTTAAAGCATCTAGCGGGCTGAGTCCAACCGCCTACAGAACAGATCCTGGGGTTGCCCGCCAAGAAAATTGCCAAGACGCTGGGCGATCGCCATTGCATCCAATAAAAAACCGACAGATTCCAAAAAGGTTTCTGTCGGCAAGTCGTGTGTTCCCTGTTGATGACTCGGCTAGAGTTGAGTCTCTTACAGTATGCTGTTCTAACTCAGGGGAGGTAGCGATCTTGATCAGGGTTTCTTGTGATTGTGATCACAGGCTCTAATCATTTAATATCAAGGCTTTCGAGCGATGAGTGATCCAGCCCTAAGTCGATCTTTAGACTGCCTATGTCCTGTTGTTTGGCGCGATCGCTAATGTAATCAGAAAAGAGCATCAGGAAACCGCAGCTTCGTTAGACAAAGCGTTTGCAGGTAGCTCCAGGCAATATCCTGCGCCATAAACCGTTTTGATAAATCGAGGATGACGAGGATCTGGCTCTAGCTTAGTGCGGAGGTGCCTGACGTGAACGCGGATCGTTTCAATATCGTCGTTGGGATCGTAGCCCCAGACTTCCTTTAAAATTTCGCTGGGAGAAACAGTCTGCCCGTGGCGCTGAAGAAGACAGTGGAGCAGCTCAAACTCTAAATGAGTTAGTTTGACGGTATCGGTGAACCAGATTGCCTCAAGCCGTTCGGGCACCAAAGTTAAGGGACCTTGGCTCAAAATTTCGGAGTGCTTGGCAGCTTGGGGAATGCGATCGGTGCGCCGAAGCAGGGCACGAATTCGAGCGAGTAGCTCTTCAACTTCAAAGGGTTTGGTTAAATAATCGTCTGCCCCGGCGTTAAAGCCCTCTACTTTGTCTTTGGTTTGACCCAAAGCAGTCAGCATCAGGACAGGAATTTCAGAGGTGCGATCGTCTCGTCGTAACCTTTGGCAGACTGTGAAGCCATCGACCTTGGGCAGCATTAAATCAAGCATGATCAAATCTGGCAAGAGCTGGAGCGCTAGTGCCTGTCCTTTAATACCATCCTCGGCTTGGCTAACATCGTACCCAGCCATTTCTAGGTTTACGGCAACAAGTTCTGAAATTGCTGAGTCATCGTCGATGACAAGAATACGAGGCATCTTTTAATTTTTTTATGAGTGATAGGATGAATGGCGATCGCATTACAGCTAAGCTAATTGCAGGCTGTAAAGTTTTTGCGCAGTTAGATTAAGAAGAAACAACAAATATTTAGATTTTCTCAACGATTGGAACTGATTGTAAGTCTAAATTCTTAATATAGGAATGGCGGTGAAGTAAATTCGTGAGTAACTTCTAAAGGTTTTACCTGAAATGCCTTTGTCATAGCTAAGACTCAGGACGTTCACTAATTTAGGTTTTTGAACGAATTACAAAAGATAAGATTATCTAATGAGTATCTTTACTTAGTGAAACTTTACAGAAACACATCTTTCAGGACAATAATGAGAGTGAGCTACGAAAACATGACCTGTTATTTATAGGTAGGAGGGTTGGAATATGGTGGCACTTGGGGAACGTTCCCAGACTCGGTTAACGCTGCAAACGCTGGGCATTGCCGGAGATACCCTTGCTATTCGATCGCTTGATTGGGATCGCGATCGCTTTGACATTGAATTTGAGCTACAAAACGGCACTACCTACAACTCCTTTCTGATTAAGGGCGAAAAAACCGCACTGGTCGATACTTCTCATGAGAAGTTCCGCCAGATTTATATGGATACCTTAACTGGGTTAATTGACCTGGCTCAAATTGACTATCTGATTGTTAGCCACACTGAACCTGACCACAGTGGCTTAATTAAAGACATTTTGCAGCGATCGCCCCAAATCACCCTAGTTGGCACCAAAGTTGCGATTCAGTTTTTAGAAGATTTACTGCACCAACCGTTTGAACGCATGGTGGTAAAAAACGGCGATCGCCTTGACTTGGGCAACGGTCACGAGCTGGAGTTTGTCGCGGCTCCCAATCTTCACTGGCCCGATACTATGCTGACGTACGACCACAAAACCCAGGTGCTTTATACCTGCGATGTTTTTGGGTTGCACTTTTGTGATGATCAGCTTTATGACGAAAATTTAGCCCTGATTGATGCAGATTATCAGCTTTACTACGACTGCCTAATGGGACCGAATGCTCGTTCGGTGCTGGCTGCACTGAAGCGCATGGGCGACCTGCCTCCTTACAGCACGATCGCCACAGGACACGGCCCGTTGCTGCATCACCATATTCCTGAACTGGTGGGGCGCTACCGAGACTGGAGCCAAGCACAGGCAAAGGCTGAAACAATGGTGGCGCTATTTTACGCAGCAGATTACGGCTATGGCGACGAGTTGGCACAGGCGATCGCCCACGGAATTACCAAAACTGGTGTTGCTGTTGACCTGATTGACCTGAAAGCCACCGACCCGCAAGAGGTGATTGAAGTGGTGAGTTTAGCAAGTGGCATTGTGATTGGGATGCCGCCCCAATCGGTTGCGACTGCTGCCCTGGGTACTCTTTTAGCAGCAGTCAACTCGAAGCAAGTGGTGGGCTTGTTTGAGTCGGGTGGTGGCGATGACGAATCAGTATATCCACTGCGCAACAAGTTTCAAGAAATTGGGGTGCGGGAGGCATTTGCGCCAATTTTGATTAAGGAAACACCGGGGAACGCGGTTTATCAGCTATGCGATGAAGCGGGCACTGATTTGGGGCAATGGTTAACGCGCGATCGCACCGTCAAGCAAATGAAGGCGCTAGATAATGAGTTAGATAAAGCGCTAGGTCGCTTGAGTGGCGGTTTGTATATCATCACGGCTGAAAAGGGCGGTGTGTCGAGCGCCATGCTCGCGTCTTGGGTGTCTCAGGCAAGCACGAAGCCGCTGGGCTTAAGCATTGCGGTAGCGAAAGATCGGGCGATCGAATCGTTTATGCATGTGGGCGATCGCTTCATCCTCAACGTTTTGGAAGAAGGCAACTATCAACCGCTAATGAAGCATTTTCTCAAGCGGTTTGCACCAGGAGCCGATCGCTTTACAGGCATTAAAACCTATCCTGCTACCAATGGTTCGCCCATTCTTGCAGATGCTTTGGCGTATGTAGAATGCGAGGTCGTCAGCCGCATGGAATGCCCTGATCACTGGGTTGTATACAGCACAGTGGATGCAGGGCGGGTGTCCAAATCAGATGGGCTAACTGCGGTTCATCACCGGAAGGTTGGCAACCATTACTAATCGTGCTCTATTCCTTTGTGGTTGAGCGATCGTCTTGCTCGCTCGACTTTGCACAGCGGAGGCATCGCTGTTGAGCAGTGTGTCCTGTGAATGCTTTGCATTAGATTTATTGATGCAAATAAGCTGCAAACATAAGCTGTCTAAATGTAAACTAGAACTCATCTAGACAGCTTCTAAGGAGCATTCCATGCAGAAAACAGTGCAGAAAGAAGTCACTCCGGACTTTGCCGATCGTTATGATTGGTTCAAACGTCATCGTATTGTGAGTACTTTGGAAGCCGTTCAAGACTTAATTGTGATTTCACTATGTCTTGGATTGTTCTGCTTCATGTTGCTCCAGCTTCGGGAAATGTTTCTGGCTCTGCTACCGCCCCTAGATTTTTCGGCTGTGACCGCAGATATTTTGTTCTTGTTGATTTTGGTAGAGTTGTTTCGCCTACTAATTATTTATCTGCAAGAACAGCGCGTTTCGATTGGAGTAGCAGTTGAAGTTTCTATTGTCTCTATTCTCCGAGAAATTATTGTCAAAGGGGTTTTAGAGACTCCTTGGACACAAGTTCTTTCTGCCTGTGCATTTTTGTTTATTCTGTCAGTGCTGCTTGTAGTCAGAGTTTGGATACCTCCCACCTTTGAAGGCATTGACCCAGAGCAGCGTCTGTCTTCCCGTAGAATTCGGGAGCTGGCGGCTGAGCAGAGCAATTCATCAGACAATGGCAAGGAAATTCTAAAATTAGAAGAGCCACCTATTTTGAATCATCTCTAGAAGTAAGTTTTTACGCCTTCAGAATTTCTACATCATCCTTTATCCCTTCCCTTTTCTATGGCAGATACTAAACCTCGTGATGTACAGGTTGCTTCTATTGACACCGGAACGACGGTGTTGCGATCGCGCACCTGGGAACGGCTCAAGTTTGAGGTAGAGTACGCCCAGCAGCGAGGCACAACCGCAAATTCTTACCTGATTCAGGCAGACAAAATTGCTTTAATCGACCCGCCGGGAGAGTCGTTTACTGACATTTATTTAGATGAACTTTACCATCACGTCTATTTTCAACAGATTGACTATGTGATTTTGGGACACGCTAACCCTAATCGGTTTGCGACTCTAAAAGCCTTACTGGGGGCTGAAGTTGCGCCTCAAATTTGCTTCATTTGCACCCGTGCCGCTGAAATTGCGCTGAAGGCAGCATTCCCCGATCGCCTCCTGGATATTCGAGTGGTAAATAGCGGCGACACGGTTGATCTAGGGCAAGGTCATCAGTTGCAGTTTATCCCTGTGCCGACTCCCCGCCATCCTGACGGGCTTTGCACCTACGATGCGGCAACTGGGATTTTGTATACCGATAAGTTGTTCGGGACTCATGTTTGCGATCAGCCAGTATTGGATGAACAGTGGAAGCAGTTGGATGGCGATCGCCGCTATTATTTCGACTGTCTCCACGCTAGCCAATTTCGTCAGGTTGAAGCCGCCCTCGATCGCCTTGCACCCTTCGCAGCAAAAATGTATGCGCCGGGGCATGGCCCGATGGTCAGCTACAGTCTTAGCCGTTTAACTTACGACTATCGCCAGTGGTGTGAACAGCAGAAATCACAGGAGCTGAATGTGGCGCTGTTGTTTACGTCGGCTTATGGAAATACTGCCGCTATGGCACGGGCGATCGCCCTTGGGTTAGTCCAAGCAGGCGCAACGGTTCAATCGATCAACTGCGAGTTTGCCGAACCTGCCGAAATTGCTGATGCATTAGAGCATTGTGGCGGATTCATTATGGGCACACCTACCTTGGCAGGTCATCCACCGACCCAAATGCAGACCGCTCTAGGTGTTGCCCTCTCCACCACAGAGCGCACTAAGCTCGTAGGCGTGTTTGGCTCCTACGGCTGGAGTGGAGAAGCCGTTGATTTATTGCAAAGTAAGCTTCAGGATGCAGGCTATAGCTTTGGCTTTGAGCCGATCCGGATTAAGTTTAAGCCAACCGAAGAGATTATGAATGCTTGCACAGCAGCAGGAACAGAGTTTGTGCAAGCGCTCAAGAAATCCCAAAAGAACCGTGCGCCTCGTCAGGTTGGGGTAGAAGCCCAAACCGCCGATCGCACTGAACAAGCCGTTAGTCGCATCACAGGTTCTCTCTGCGTCATCACAACGCACCGCTTCGACTCGCACCAAGCTCTGCTAACTTCTTGGGTGTCACAAGCCACGTTTAGCCCTCCTGGCATCACGATCGCGGTGCCCATGAGCCACGCCGAAGCCACGCTTCCAACCCTGGGCAGTCAATTTACCTTGAATATTTTGAAGGAAGGACGAAACCTGCGGCGGCACTTTTTGAAACCGATCGCCCCTGGAGAAGACCGTTTCACCGCCATCCCTACCCACGCCGCCAGCAATGGCTGCCTGATTTTAGATGAAGCTCTCGCTTATCTAGAATGCACCGTTCAGAACCGGATGGAGTGCAGTGACCATTGGCTAATCTACGCCACATTAGAAAACGGTAAAGTCACAGAGGCAGTCGGTGTAACTGCCGTCCAGCATCGCAAATCTGGAACTTACTATTAAAGATCCCGCTGATACTTTTCTAATACGTCCATCAAATGCACCTGGGATTGCATAGGCAACAAGTCGGCAAGAGAAACTTCCATCTTGCCACCCCCTAACTTGACAGCCATTCCTTTCAAAATAGTCTGCACTTGATCGGTGGTGACTGCTTTTTGGGTCAGCAGTGGATAGAGTTGCTCTGCCAAGGGCTTATTGAGGTGAGCATCACGTAAGTAAAGGTGCCACTTTGCCACATCAATATAGACGTTCTCGCCAATGGATGCGGCAAGAGATTCGATCGCTTCAGTCGAATTGATATAAGCCATGCTAGATTCTCCGGTTATCCCTGATTAGGTTTGGAATCGCTGTAGTTGGCGATCGTAAAAATAAACACCCCGTGCGCCACCAACGCCAGCGCCCATGCACCTGTAAACCAAATTGACCAAGTCCAGTCAGCCGCTTTGATGGTGCGGACGAACCAGATGCCAGAATTAAGGGCGGAGAAAATTGCAACGTGAGTGGCAAAGTTCATGCGATCGTCAAGACGACGAAAGGCAGGTTCATTGCGATCGGGTGGATGAGGCCAACGAGGAGGCATAAATTTAGCTGAGTAATGAGTTGAAAGTTGAGATGCAATCAGTAGATTCCGCAGAAGTCGGTCTTTCTCATTTTGATCTCACAACCTTAATTGTAAAGCCTACCGCCCAATGAAGCATGGGTTGAGGCTGCGGCTCTCAGCACTAATACCGCTTCTAGATTAGGAGAATCCCTAGAAATCTGCTCCGCTTGCTAAAGGGTGCTTAGGGAAGGTTTTGATAATCCCCCGATTTGCCTCCCGTTTTTTGCAAAAGGTAAATAGCTTCGATTTGAATCGATTTTTCTAACGCTTTTGCCATGTCATAAAGCGTTAAAGCGGCTACCGAAACTGCTGTCAGCGCCTCCATTTCTACCCCCGTTTCTGCCTTGGTTTTAACTTCTGCCTGAATCTGATATCCCGGCAAATTAGGGTCTGGAGTAATTTTCACTTCTACCTTTTGTAAGGGTAAAGGATGGCAAAGCGGAATTAGGGTTGCCGTTTGCTTTGCTGCCATAATGCCTGCAAGCCTAGCGGTTCCTAACACATCGCCCTTAGGGGCATTGCCTGCTTGAATAGTGGCAAAAGTGGCGGCTAGCATTCGCACACGCCCTGCGGCTACTGCATAACGAATGGTTGGAGCTTTGGCGGAAACATCCACCATTTGCGACTGCCCCTCAGCATCAAGGTGCGTCAGAGGTTGGGGTTTGGAGGCTGGAGAATCTTGAGAGGGATTTTGTATCATCGTGTTTTATATGGTAATATATCAATTGTTGGTCAAGGGCATGTAGCTCAGTGGACTAGAGCACGTGGCTACGGACTACGGTGTCGGGGGTTCGAATCCCTCCTTGCCCGTTGTATTGATTTTATGAAAAGAGGTTTGCATTTCAAGATGCAAGCCTCTTTTTAGTTAGAACTTAAGAGCTGAAATGATGTGGCATTGGGGATTTCTAAGCGTATCACTGCCTCTGTAGTCCTTTTTTTGGCTTGTCATTAAGGATTTTGGTGGGATTGCGTGTGCCTTAAATTACAGAGGGAACTGTTAGAGTTTTCCTGCTTAATGTGATAATCCGAACATTTACCAAAAAGTCAAATGGAGTCTTGTCAAGCTTTTAACGCAAGTTTAGTGTGGAGATTACTTAGATTATTGCTGCTGCAAGTCAGTAAATTAACTCGGTAAGGAGAGCAGGCTCTGGGTGGGAAAAGTGTTTCTCTTTACGCGATCGCCCAAAAAGTCCTCGGTTGTGAAGACTGAGTGAACTAGCTTAGGGTAGAGCTTGTGTTAAGCGCCCTTATTTTCTTGTTCAGAGACTCGTCAACTATGCAATCTACTAAGCAAAATCAAGCTTTCTCCACGGTTTACTCTGCTTCTCCTATTCCTGTTCCTGCCAAGGTATTATCTCCAGAGATAAAAGAAAAACAAGAGAGCGATCGCTCTTTTATGATTGCCTGTTGTTTGGGTGCAGTTACTGTGGTTTTTGGTATAGCAGCTTTGGTTTACCAATTTACGCCAGAGTTTAACAAGCTCAGAAATGCCAGCAGCCAAGGCGAAGTCCCTGATTTTTCTACTTTCCAGGGATAGGAGAGATAATCCTTTGCGGGGAGCTGAAATTGACCCTTTGCGAGAATCTCGAAGCGATCGCCCTTGCCTCTTCTCAAATTCCGCTGTTCCCAGCCCCTAATACCGATAGAATGAGGCTTATTAAATTATCCTGAGCTTCCCCCCGTTCTATGCCAGAGGCTTCTGTCGTTGAAACTGCGCCCTTCTCCCTAAGAGAAATTACCTCAGAAGGGCTGAAACCCGAAGAATACGAAGAGATTTTCCGCAGATTAGGGAGACACCCTAACAAAGCTGAACTGGGTATGTTTGGGGTCATGTGGTCAGAACATTGTTGCTACAAAAACTCTCGCCCTTTGCTGAAGCAGTTTCCAACGACAGGTAGCCGAGTATTGGTGGGCCCTGGCGAGAATGCGGGAGTGATAGACGTAGGCGATGGCTTGCGGCTGGCGTTCAAAATTGAGTCCCATAATCATCCCTCAGCGGTAGAGCCTTTTCAGGGTGCGGCAACAGGCGTGGGCGGGATTCTGCGAGATATTTTTACAATGGGAGCGCGCCCGATCGCCGTTCTCAACTCTCTGCGGTTTGGCGATCTCAACGATGCCCGCACGAAGCGGTTGCTAAGTGGCGTAGTTGCAGGCATTTCTCACTACGGTAACTGCGTGGGTGTGCCCACAGTCGGCGGCGAAGTTTATTTTGACCCAGCCTATTCTGGTAATCCTTTGGTCAACGTGATGGCGATGGGGTTAATGGAAACTCCAGATATTGTCAAGTCGGGGGCTGTGGGCATTGGTAATCCAGTCTTATACGTGGGTTCAACGACGGGACGGGACGGCATGGGTGGAGCAAGCTTTGCCAGTTCAGAACTGAGTGATGCATCAATGGACGATCGCCCCGCCGTCCAGGTCGGCGATCCGTTCTTAGAAAAATCATTGATTGAAGCGTGTCTAGAAGCCTTCAGAACTGGCGCTGTCGTTGCTGCTCAAGATATGGGCGCAGCCGGAATTACTTGTTCAACTTCTGAAATGGCAGCTAAAGGCGGCGTTGGCATTGAGCTGGATCTAGATCTAATTCCCGTGCGAGAAACCGGGATGGTTCCCTACGAATATTTGCTGTCAGAGTCGCAAGAGCGGATGCTGTTTGTGGCTCATAAAGGACGAGAACAGGAGCTAATTGATATTTTTGAGCGCTGGGGGCTGCACGCCGTGGTTGCGGGGTCGGTGATTGCAGAGCCAATTGTACGAATTCTATTTGAAGGCAGCGTGGCGGCTGAAATTCTGGCGACTGCCTTGGCTGACAACACACCCATTTATCACCGAGAGTTACCCGCACCGCCGGAGTATGCGCAACAGGCTTGGGCTTGGGATGTTTCAGCTTTACCGACCTGTGCAACTGAGGGCATCACCATTCAAGGCAAGGCGCAAAGCTGGAATGATGTCTTGCTGACGTTGTTGGATGTCCCATCGATCGCCTCAAAACGTTGGATCTATCGCCAATATGACCAGCAGGTGCAAAATAATACTGTTCTGCTTCCGGGTGGAGCAGACGCTGCCATCATCCGCCTTCGTCCCCAAACAGAAGCAGGCGCAACTTCTAACCGAGGCGTGGCTGCAACCGTAGACTGCAATGCCCGCTACGTCTATCTCCACCCTTATGAAGGTGCCAAAGCCGCTGTTGCTGAGGCTGCCCGCAACTTAAGCTGTGTAGGCTCTGAACCGATCGCGGTCACTGATAACCTTAACTTCGGTAGCCCCGAAAACCCCATTGGTTACTGGCAGCTCTCCGAAGCTTGCCGAGGGCTTTCAGAAGCTTGCCAAGAATTCTCAACGCCAGTTACGGGGGGCAATGTCTCGCTGTACAACGAAACCCTGGACTCGCAAGGCAAACCTCAAGCCATTTACCCTACGCCAGTCGTGGGGATGGTGGGATTGGTGCCCGACTTGACGAAAATCTGTGGTCAGGGTTGGCAAGACGAAGGCGATCGCATCTATCTTTTAGGCTTAACCCTCGAAACCGTCAATCCCAGCGTTACCTTTGGCGGCTCCGAATATCTCGCAGCCCTCCACGGTACGATCGCCGGAATGCCGCCTATCGTTAACTTTGACCTAGAGCGCCAAGTCCAAGCCGTCTGCCGTGAAGGAATTCGTCAAGGCTGGATAAAGTCGGCGCATGATTGTGCTGAGGGCGGGTTGGCAGTGGCACTTGCCGAGGCTTGCATCAGTGGCGATCGCGGCGCAACTCTGACCGTTCCAACCGTCGATCGCTTCGACCATCTATTATTTGCTGAGGGCGGTGCCAGAATTCTAGTCTCTGTCGCATCTGCTCAAGTGCCAACCTGGGAAGCTTATCTACACAGCCATTTAAGCGAAAACTGGCAGGCATTAGGACAGGTTAATGCGATCGGGGGAAGACTAGAGATTTTAACAACTGATAATCTGGTGTTAATAAACGTTAAGATCGAAGCAATGGGCGATCGATGGTTTAATGCCATTGAACGCCGCCTTCTGACTTAATTGTAATCTTGCCTCATTCCGTGTTTCTATAGCGTATTATTTACCCCCATACGTTACTGTAATGAAGCAAAAAAGTAACAATTAACACACAGCTTCACTGAGTTCCAGTGGGGTGGATGCATCGTTGATCTTGCTCAAATACCTAACGAATACAGGAGTCCAGCTCTCCCATGATGCCTAGTTCTGATCATTCTTCCCACGATCAACGTGCTCTTGGATCTCTCCCAGAGATGCAGACCGACCCTAGCGGTATCTGCGAAGCAACGCGCTCTGATAAACCCGAGGAAGCCTGCGGTGTTTTCGGCATCTATGCGCCTCAAGAAGATGTCGCTAAATTGACTTATTTTGGTCTGTATGGGCTACAGCATCGGGGTCAGGAGTCAGCTGGTATTGCCGTGTTTGAGGGCGACCAAGTGCATCTTCATAAAGAGATGGGACTGGTGGCTCAAGTCTTTAGCGAACAGATTTTGGCAGAAATGACGGGCACTCTGGCGGTGGGGCATACTCGCTATTCCACCACTGGATCAAGCCGGGTCGTTAATGCGCAGCCTGCTCTGGTCGAAACTCGGCTGGGCAAACTGGCGTTGGCGCACAATGGCAATTTGGTTAACACGCCAACCTTGCGTGAAGAGCTATTGGAAACGGGGGTGCAGCTTAACACTACAACCGATTCGGAAATGATTGCGATCGCCATTGCTCAAGCCATTAACAGTGGCAAAGGTTGGATGGATGGTGCAATCAGTGCGTTCCATCGTTGTCAAGGTGCGTTTAGTTTGGCGATCGCCACTCCCGAAGGCATCATGGGTGTCCGCGACCCGAATGGCATCCGTCCCCTCGTCATCGGTACGCTACAGAGTGAAATTCCTGGTGAACCGCTCCGCTATGTTCTATCCTCCGAAACCTGCGCCCTAGACATTATTGGCGCAGACTATCTGCGAGATGTTGCTCCTGGCGAACTGGTCTGGATTACTGAAACAGGCATGGAATCTATTCAATGGGCAGCGCCCGAAAAGCGCAAGCTTTGCATTTTTGAAATGATTTACTTCGCCCGTCCCGACAGCATTATGAACGACGAAAGCCTTTACAGCTACCGAATGCGCATCGGGCGGCAACTAGCTCTCGAAGCACCTGCTGATGTCGATATCATCATTGGTGTTCCTGATTCGGGCATTCCAGCGGCGATCGGTTTCTCCCAAGCATCAGGCATTCCCTATGCTGAAGGACTAATTAAAAATCGCTATGTAGGGCGCACCTTCATTCAACCTACCCAGCACATGCGCGAATCGGGTATTCGCATGAAGCTTAACCCTCTGAAGGATGTGCTCGTAGGCAAACGCATTTTAGTGGTTGATGATTCCATTGTTAGAGGCACAACTAGCCGCAAACTGGTCAAAGCCCTGCGCGATGCCGGAGCTACAGAAGTTCACATGCGGATTTCTTCACCGCCTGTGACGCATCCTTGTTTCTACGGCATTGACACCGACAACCAAGATCAGCTCATTGGCGCAACCAAAACGGTCGAAGAAATTGGTCAACAGATTGGCGTAGACTCACTGGCGTACCTGAGCTTAGAAGGAATGCTGAAGACGACTCAAGATGATGTCGAAAGCTTCTGCTCTGCTTGCTTTACGGGTGATTATCCTGTGCCTGTGCCTGAGTTGATCAAGCGATCGAAGCTGATGTTGGAGAAGCTGGTGCCGACGGTAACCGCGTAGCTGATGGCTGGGCTGAACTGAACCTGTTGTAGATTTTCCAGAAAAGGGCAATCTATAGCTGTTTGGTCAGCCTTTAGCGATGAGCAGCGAGATTCTTATGAACTGGAAACGAATACAGCAAAGGATTGGATTAGGGTTACTGAGCGTTGTAGTGGCGATCGCCCTCCTTACCTTTGGCGCTCTGCCTAGCATCGCCGCCGAATCCTCCAATTCTCAATCCGAAACCGCTAAGACTCTACTCAAAACCGCCTACGATAGTCGCTACACCTGGGACAAAGCCTTCCCTGGCTATCAAGCAGAAGTCGCAGTCCGTTATCAAGACACCTCTGTTCAAGGCTCTGTGTGTTATGTAGTCCACTCAAAGGGTCACTCAAGGCTTCAACTCGCGCTTGTTCAACACAACGAGCCTGTTCAGAGGACTTTAACTCAGCATTGAGTAGACTACTGAGGAATTTTGCCAACAATTCAATTAAAGAAAGTTCTGCTGTAAGTGCCTCGGGTTGCGACGTAGGATGAATTCCACATAGCGTGCCAAATAAAGCCCCATTGTCATAAACAAGGGGAACTCCCACATAAGCCCCGATCGCTATCTCCTTTCCAATTGGAGCATTCGCATAGGCTGGAATAGTATGGGACTGAGGGGCAATGCAGGGGCCATTGCCCAGCACCATCTGCGAACAAAATGAGCTTGCCCATTGAAAGACCGCCCCTTCTTGAACTCCATATCCCTGATCGTTGGCTTGTAAAACAATCCAATTCTCGCCCTCTCGTCGGGTTATCATCCAGAGGTCGAAACCGAGTCGTTAATGAAGGAATGCCAGTACTTCATGAGCCGCAGAATCAAAATCTGAGAAAACTTGATGATCAAGCTTGGACATTTGACATCACGATACATTAAAGAGCACCTCAATTCTAGCGTTCCCTGGTAGCTTAAAAAGTTTATATATGAGAACAGATAGCTATCTACTTTTCCCCCACTGCTCTAACAAAAACGCATATTCAAACGCAACTTCCTTTAACTGCTCATACCGCCCCGACACACCCGCATGACCTGCGCCCATATTGGTTTTCAGCAACAGCACATGATGATCAGTCTTCAGATCGCGCAGCTTCGCCGTCCATTTCGCTGGCTCCCAATACGACACACGCGGATCATTCAAACCGGCAGTAATTAACATTGCCGGATAGTCCTTCGCTTCTACATTGTCATAGGGCGAATAAGACTTCATATAATCGTAATACTCTTTGTCGTTAGGGTTGCCCCATTCTTCCCACTCCATTGCCGACAATGGCAACGAGGTGTCCAAAATAGTCGAAACCACATCCACAAATGGAACTTGGGCAACAATTGCCTTAAACAAATCAGGACGTGCATTGACCACTGCACCCATGAGCAAACCGCCGGCACTTCCACCCGAAATTGCCAGGTGTTTTGCTGAAGTCCACTGCTGTTGAATCAAATACTCAGCACAGGTAATAAAGTCGATAAAAGTGTTGTTTTTCTTCAGAAACTTACCATCCTCATACCATTGCCGCCCCAGTTCTGACCCACCTCGAATATGGGCGATCGCCAGCACCACACCCCGGTCTAACAACGACAGTCTTACCGACGAAAAATTATCTGGATAGCTATAGCCATAAGAACCGTAGCCACTCATCAGCAGTGGGTTTTCGCCGTTGTGAGTAATACCTTTTTTGTAAATTAAAGAAAGGGGAATCGCGGTGCCATCAGGGGCGATCGCCTGTAATCGTTCACTGACATATTGCGTCCGGTCATATCCGCCTAACACTGGAGTTTCTTTCTTCAGTTCGCGTGCTTGCGTATCCAAATCATAATCAAACACCGAAGAAGGCGTTACCAAGGACGTATAGCCAAATCGCAGCGTTTTAGTATTAAAGTCTGGATTTGCCCCTTCACCCACTTCATAAGTTGGCTCTGGAAACGTGACATAGTGCTCCTGCCCCGTCGAAAGCTTGCGAATGCGAATCTGCGGCAACCCTGCTAATTGCTCGTAAATCACTAGATGATCCACGAATGCGCTCACATCCAAAAGCATGACATCCTGTCGATGAGGAATCACAATTTGCCAATGCTCTACACCAGGCGACAGAACGGGCGCACTCATCAACTTAAAGTTCATCGCACCATCGTTGGTGACGATATAAAACACATCGCTGTGATGCTCGACCTCATATTCCACGCCCACAGTACGCGGACGAATGATCTGAAAGTCGCCTGTGGGATTATTAGCTTCTAAATAATGAATTTCAGACGTGATTTTACTACTCAAGCTCATGAGTAGATACGCTTCACTGCGCGTTTTCCCCACATTCAAATAATAAGAATCATCTGGTTCGTGATAAACCAATGTATCTGTTTCAACAGCAGTATTTAACTCGTGCCGGAATAGCTTAAAGGGACGATGGGCAGTATCTACTTGAGTGTAAAATACGGTTCGACAATCGTTACCCCAGGCAAATGAATAGTAGGTCTCAGGAAGGGTTTCGGGAAACAGTTCGCGGGTGTTGAGATTAAGGAAATACAGCGTATACAGTTCTGCACCGTTTGTATCGACAGAGTATGCTAAGAGCTGATGATCGGGGCTGATTTCAAACGTGCCTAATTCAAAAAATTCGTATCCTGCTGCTAGCAGGTTTTCATCTAACAGAATTTCTTCAGCAGCATCTAAGCTACCTTTTTTACGGCAATGAATGGCGTAAGCCTGTCCTGCTTCTGTCCGCGAGTAGTAGTAGTAGTCACCATCTCGGTAGGGCACCGACACATCGGTTTCTTGAATACGCGACAGCATCTCTTTGTAGAGCTGGGTTTGTAGCGCCTCGGTGTGATCCATGATCGCTTCAGTGTAGGCGTTCTCGGCTTCTAAATAAGCGAGAACCGCTGGGTTTTGGCGATCGCGCATCCAAAAGTAAGGATCAACGCGGTCATCACCATGCAAGGAATGAACGTAGGGAATTTTTTCGGCTTTAGGGAAGAACACGTTTAATTTAGACTATTTTCCAGAACAACACATTTCAAGCATTTCAAGCATTTCAAGCATTTCAAGAACAATGCATTGGGTTATCCTATCGCATAGCTTGGCGTATCGTCTTTAGTCTCATCAAAGCTAGCCGCATTCCTGTCCTCCTAAATTAGAAGGTGCACCTTCTAACCCCAACGAAATCCAACCCGTTGAAGGAGCGGTGATGTAGACCCAACGGCGATCGCCAGCCTCCGACTGCGTGACTCTAGCATCGCGCGTAAACTGAAACTCATGGGTTCCAGGGGCAATGGTCGTTAAATAAGTTCGTCCTTCAATGGCAGGTTCACTTCTTACGGTTAACCCGTCGGTAGGCAAAACGTCACAGCTTACTTTAACAAAGGCGATATCCGCAACATTCTGCTGCGGATTTGACGCAGGCACTGCGGGTGGCAACGCTGTAATTTGTGGGTTAGGTGGATTTTGGACTGTCGTTGTACCGTTTTGAATTGTAGTGATAACGTTGAGGGCATCACAAGGAACGGCTGGCGTTAAATACCTTGACTGCACCCATCCGACAATCGGCTGATTGATTCTTGCCCAGCCTTCGCCTTTGCTTTCTAGCCGGATGGTTTGAGCCAGGTTCAGCAGCCCCTGAGAGGCACTGCCTAAATCAGGCTGAATATAAACCCCCGTCGAATTATTAGTTTGACGGCAGCCTAGTTCTGTATTCTGTGCCAGTAAAGCGGGCAGTGGCGCATCGTTAGTCAGAGCCTGATCTGCCAAAACAGGCTGACTGATGATAACAGGCGCGATCGCCCCCAGCCCCCATGTCCCCATCGCCGAAAAAATCCACAGCTTTCGCATCTTCATTGACCCATACTCCCTTGATCGCCCCAAAGCTCTCTGGCAAAGGATAATAGCACAATTTGCACTGCGACTCATGTTTTCCCCTTGACTAAGGGATTCAGAGTAAAAATGAACGCGCCAACATAAAGCTAGCAATGGTTTTGGCATCTACAGGTTCGCCGTTGTAAATAGCGGTTTCCAACGCTTGAGGAGACATTAGCACGACTTCAATATCTTCATCTTCATCTTGCTTCGGCGGCGTTTCCAGAGTTTCTAAATCCTGCGCCAAAAACGCATGAATCACTTCATCGGAGTAACCTGGAGCCAGGAAAAACTTACCTAAGCTCTTCCACTGATGAGCGCGATACCCTGTTTCCTCTTCAAGCTCACGCCGAATTGTTTCTGCCGGATCTTCATCTAGCTCAATGGTTCCCGCCGGGAACTCTAGCAGACGCCCCGATGCGGCAAAGCGATATTGTCGCGTTAGCACTAACTGTCCATCAGGTGTAATGGGCACCGCCAGAGAGCCGCCAGGATGACGAACGCATTCCCATTCGCCCTCGGCTTTATTGGGTAGGCGCAAACGATTGACCTCGAAGTCAAACTTGCGACCTTTGTAAAATAGTTTTTGCTTTAAAAGTTGGGGTGGTTCTCGACCGATGGGCATAGGAGGATAGGGATTTTTTGAACTCCAGAACAGTCTACCTGCTGAACTAAAAAGGCGATCGCTTTTCCCGAAATAGGTTCAACCCAATCGGCAGCAATATCTGCCAAGGGTATCAGCACAAATGCCCGCTCCACCAGGCGCGGATGGGGAATTTGTAGACCAGACTGTTCTATCACTAAATCATCGAACAACAGTAGATCTAGGTCAAGTAATCTAGCGCCCCACCGCTCCCAGCGCACCCGCCCAAACTGGGCCTCGACCTCCAGCAGCGTGTCGAGTAGTACTTGCGGCTCTAACTCTGTGGAAAGTACTGCACAGGCATTCAGATAATCGGGCTGAGGTGGCCCCACCGCAATGGTCTGGTAAGTCTCTGAAACTGCTTCCACGGTAATGGTAGAAAAGCGATCGAGAGTTTCCAGGGCAGACTTAAGGATTTGGCAAGAGTCGCCCAGGTTGCTGCCAAGGGCGATCGCCGCGCGATGAATAGGCATGGCTCAGGAAGAGTAAAGAGAACTCAAAATCAGCGCAGTAAAAAAGGAAAAACGCTACGAAGTCCTTGACGTAAACGGATCAGGGTAATCAACCGTCGTAACCCAGGGTTAAGCGTAGCCGTTGTTTGCCGACGCGCCTGAAGTTGGGCTTGCAGCTCGGCATATGCTGCGGCTGTCAAGGGCTTGCCATCAAGGGGCGATCGCGCTTCTGTGATAATTTCAGTCCGCTGGATCTCTTCGGGCTTGTCTTCGGGAGGTGGCAATGCCAGAGCTGGGGCAATACTCGCTAACCAGTTAGTTCCCAACAACACCGTCACCCAGATGCTAATCTCTTTGGTTTTTGGCATTTTTACAGCAATCCTGGAGGAAGCGGTTCTTGACAGCACTCATGAATTTGGCGGATCCGATCGAAGAGCCAGGGATACTGCTGGCGGTAGGCAGGAATTAACGCTAAAGGGCTAAGGAGGGCAGCGGCGGCAAGGTCGGCGGCGGTGAGGCGATCGCCTACTAGGTATCTCTTCTCCATAACAGCCTCTTCCATAACAGCCTCTTCTATAACAGCTCCCTCATGACTCCAGCGAGGGCTAAGGAAGGCGATCGCCCCCTCCAGTCGCTCCTTTGCCAATGCCACGCTGACGCGGTTAATGCCATACTGCCAGCGCACCACCCGAATCATGGCTTGACTCGACAGCGACGGGTCAACTTGCTTGCCCTCACCTGCTCGAAAATCGTAATAAACAAATCGGGCAGCCACCCCAACACTTTCATCAAACCAGTCCTCGATCGCCCAAACCTCAGCGTTTTTTTGAGCATCCGGCAATCCCAGAGCAGGTTCAGGCTGATAACCATCTAAAAAATGAAAAATCCGAGTTGAATCGCCAATTGCTTCTGGCTGCCCTGCTTGCTGAGGCAGTAAGACCGGAATTGTCGTCATCCCCGTCAGTGGCTTTAACTTAAGGGCGTGCAGCCCCGGCGTCAGGTTCTCTACCTGATAGCCCAGACGTTTATAGCCCAGCGCCAAACGGGCTTTCCGACAATAATGAGACGTACTAAATTGCAGCAGTAGCATTTAAGCCCAAAAATTGAATAACCCGAAGATCTAAACAGCCTACAGATGCCATGCTAGCGAGAAAAAGATAGAACAAGCCATCCTTAATTCTGACAGAGCTTCTGTAGGCTGAAATATTCACCTAAACCAGAGCCGAGACTCGCTTTCAGATTTCTAAAAGGGCCCCTGAACTGCATTCTCCTAAAACTAAGGAGAAGTAGTAGGAGAAGGAGAAGGAGACATCGCAGGAGACTCACCAGTAGTAGGAGTCGTGGTATCACCACCACAAGCTGCCAAGCTAGCTGCCATACCTAAAGCCAAGAGCAAACCAATCGCTTTCTTATTCATAGAATTCCCTTTGGTAAATCGTGATCAACGTCAGAGTTTGGTAACTGAAAAACACCAGGCAGACGAGAAAACCTCGCTATTATACCAGCCAAAATCTCCTGTCAGCGCTTACCGCCAAATTGCTCCGAAAAGCTAAGCAGGTCCGATAACTTAGAGTTTACTGACTGACTTATAGCTTAACTTTCAGCTTCTGGCAAGTGATGACTACTTTTCGTAGCCTTATTTCTACGAGATTCTATCGTGACTTTAAGAAAATGCAAGCGGTCATAAGACTGACGATCGCCTATTTCCTTTTCCCATAAGTATTTCAAAAGGTTAAAAGACGAGAGTAAAGAGGGCTTTAAATCGCTTTGGGGTGCCAGTAAAAAACCTTTCCAACAAAAAACCTTCGCCGCTAAACGAAGGTCTTAAGAATCTCGAAAATATTAGGGGTTCCCCGCAACGCCGTTTTACCTCAGTTTTCGACCTGGAAGACTCCAGGTGGGTACCTCTGCCTCAATATAAAGTTTCCGAGTACAAGCTCGGT
>Ga0335397_10000746_pt1 | contig 43414 bp, 29 predicted proteins | sample MAT04_FD_205740 | JGI IMG/M metagenome (GOLD analysis project Ga0335397, IMG submission 205740) | Freshwater microbial communities from Lake Fryxell liftoff mats and glacier meltwater in Antarctica - MAT-04 (spades assembly) (version 2) ... | reverse complement strand
CTACGGGCGGCTTCGCCTTCGTCGCGGGCGCCCACGAGGTGTCGCGGTCGATCGGCTTCACGGCGCCGACGTCGCCGGTCTTCCACGGGATGGGCTCGACGAGGACGTGCGTGTGCTCTGGCGAGTACTCGGGGTCGTGCAGCGCCGCGTGATCGATCGCCGACACGTCGAGCGACACGCCCGCGTGGGGCTTGCTCTGGCCCGAGCCGGCGGACGTGCTCGACGGACCCGCGGCCATCAGACTTCCTTCACCCGGAGCTGCTCCCAGTACATCGTGCCGAGGCCCCGCTCGTGGCCCATCTTCACGTACGGGAGGTTGTCGCGATGCTGGCCGATCAAGGTGGCGCCGTAGGCGTCGGCGGCGACCTGATCGACCGTCGCGAACACGGTGTTCATCACCTTCGTGTCGTCGATGTTGCCGCCCTGGGGGCCGTTACGCATGAGCACGCGCATCGCGTCGACGACGACGAGCGTCGGACGCATGAACGTCGCGAGGTCGGCGATCGACACGTCGATGTTCTGGTGCAGGCGGTTTCGGCGGCCGCCGAGCACGCCGTACCAGTTCTTCATCGCCGCGGTGTACTTGGCGAGGTTGTGGTGCTTCGCGACCGGGACGTTGATCACCTTGTCGGCGTCGACGAGCGTCGTGAAGATCGGCCACTCGTCGAGGATCTCGCCCTTCATGCGCGTCGTGCGGAAGCGATGCTCGGCGGGGAGCACGACCTCGGCGCCGAGGCTGTAGGCCTTGCGCCAGATGCCGGAGCGCTGGAAGCAGCGGTTCGGATCGTTGCAGGAGCCGTCGGCGACGACGACCTTCTTCGCGCCGGCCTCGAACGCCATCTGCACGACCGCACCGACGACGTCGGGGTTCGTGTTCGCCGCGTGGATGGGCATGCGGTCCCAGCCGATGTTCGGCTTCACGACGACGACGTCGCCGCGGCTGATGAAGCGCTTCATGCCGCCCATCGCCTCGATCGCGCGACGCACGAGCTGCTCCGCAGCGGGCTCGGGCTCGCCCTCTTTCTGTTTCGCGATGGCGAGCTGCGCGAGCTCGGTGTCGACGCGATCGCGCCCGCGGTAGTCGCGGACCTGGCGCGCGGCCGACGAGGTCGACGCGCCGAAGCCGCCCTGATCCCAGAGGCTCTTGCCGATCAACGCGGAGCCTGCGAGGACGCCCGCGGAGAGCCCGACGCGCTTGATCAGCTCGCGGCGCGACGGACGCGAGCGGTCGGACGCAGATCCTGCGTTCGGCGGCGAGGCAGGGGGATCCCTTCCGTCCGACTTGTCGGCCATGCGGGATCTCTTAGCCTCTTCCCCAGCGGAAAGACAACTCCGCGGGACAGTTCGGCTAATCGGCTACCAGGGTCCGCCAGGTTAGGGGCTTTCGAGGCCCTTTGACGGAGGAGCGAAAGCCTGACACAACCCGCAGCTCGAATGGCCGTGGACCGGGAAAGTCGCATTCTCTCCGGGCCCTTGGCCCTCGAGATCGGGAGGTTCGGCGCGCCGCTGGCGCTGGGGATGGCCCTCCAGACCACGTTCAACCTGGTCGATGCGTACCTCATCGCGCGGCTCCCGGCCGGTGAGGTCGGCGCCGCGGTCGGCGCGATCGGCATCTGCGACCAGGTCTCGGCGCTCGGCACCATCGTGAGCTACGGCGTGTCGACGGCGGCGGCGGCCATCCTCTCGCAGCGCAAGGGCGCTGGCGACCAGGAGGGCATCCAGAGCGCCGCGTGGCAGTCGATGATCATCATCGCGGGCCTCAGCCTCGTGCTCGGGCTCGTCGGCGGGCTCGGCGCGGGGTTCATCGTGCGCGACCTCATCGGCGCGAAGGGCGACGTCGCGACGGTCGCGACCTCCTACCTGCGGATCATGACGGCCGGGAGCTTCTCGATCTTCTTCCTGCTGCAGCTCACCAACGTGCAGCGTGCGCTCGGCTCCTCGAAGACTCCCGTGGCGCTGCTCGTCGGCGGCAACGTCTTCAACGTGTTCCTCGCGGTGCTGCTCATCTTCGGGCCGGGGCCCGCGCCGAGCTTCCTCGGCTGGGCGACGGACATCGCGCGGGTGCTCCACATCCCGCGCATGGGGATGGTCGGTGCCGCGTGGGCGTCGATCATCGCGCGCGTCCTCGTGCTCGTGCCGAACGTGCTCATCCTCGCGCGTCGCTTCGACGTCTTTCCGCCGAAGGGAAAGCGCGCCCCGGATCTGGCTGAAATCAGGCGGATCGCGTCGATCGCATGGCCGTCGAGCGCACAGTTCTTCCTGCGCATCTCGGCGATGCTCTTCATCAACTCGCTGGTCGCGCGCTTCTTCACGACGCAGGAGGACCAGACGGCCACGACGGCGATGGGGCTCGTCTTCCGCCTCGACACGATGGCGCTCTTCGTCGCGATGGGCTGGGGCACCGCCGCACAAACCTTCGTCGGGCAGAACCTCGGTGCGGGCAAGAGCGCACGCGCGACGCAGAGCGGCTGGGTGACGGTCGGCTACGACGCCGTGACCAACGTGCTGCTCATCGCGTTCGTGTTCGCGTACGGCGAAGCGATCTTGCGCGTCTTCGACGACGAGGCCGCGCCGGTCGCGATCGCGCTCCAGTACCTGCAGGTCGTGGCGCCATCGTACGTCGCGCTCGGCGTGGGGATCGTGCTCGGCAACGCGATGGCCGGAGCCGGGGCGACGCGAACGACGTTCGCGATCGACGCCGCGGTGATCCTCCTCTTGCAGGTGCCGCTCGGCATCGTCGTCATCGGCGTGATGCACGGGTCGCTGAAGGCGCTCTTCCAGTGCGTCGCGGTCGTGAACGTCGCGAGCGCGATCGCCTACGCTGCGATCTACGCCCGCGGAACCTGGCTCGGAGCGGTCGAGCGCACGCGTTGACCGTGGATCTGACGAGAATCGTGGTCGGCCGGCGTGGATCGCCGCCGCCAGCTTTCGCCCACTTGCATCCACCCAGGACCGAGCGACGGTGCCGCTTCCCTCGGGAAACCGCGGGCCGGCGAGCGATGTAAGTGCGCGGCACACAAGTTGCTCCAAGGTGGTCGCACATGCCCTCCGCGAAGTCGCTCGTGTTCCTCCTGGCCGCCTCGTTCGCCTCGTTCTCGACGCTCGGCGGTTGCGCCGCCGAGGCCGACGACGAGGAGGTCGACGACCACGAGGAGGAGCCGGCCGCTCAGGTCAACGACGAGCTCCGGTCGGCGGTCAGCTGCAAGGAGCGAACGGACACCGCGTATCGCGGCGGCACTCCGTACTCGATCCAGGTCATCCACGTCGGCGGCAAGCCGACGACGAAGACGACCGGTCATGCCTTCCTGAAGATGCAGGCCGCGGCGAATGCCGACGGCGTTCGCCTGTCCCTGACGAGCGGCTTTCGCACGCTGGCGGAGCAGAAGCATCTCTACAATTGCTACACGTCGAGGAGCTGCAACAGCGGCAACCTGGCGGCGCGTCCGGGCTACTCGAATCACCAGAGCGGTCTCGCGGTCGACGTGTCGACGTCGTCGTGGCTGACGCGCAACGCGTCGCGGTTCGGCTTCGTGCGGACCGTGAGCAAGGAGGCGTGGCACTACGAGTACCGCGGCAAGGATCCGGGCGGCCCGTGCACGCGCGGTACCTCGACGGCCGCGGCGGTCGGTTCGGACACGGCGCCGAGCGACGGCAGCGAGGGCACGACGGCGCCGTCCGAGGCGACGCCGACGGCAGGTGGCCTCACGTGGGTCGCGCCTGCGCAGGACTCGACGCTCGGCAACGGCTTCGTGGTGAAGACGCGCGCGACCCGCGCGGGCATCGTGAAGGTCGTCTACAGCCAGGGCACGTACGACTTCGGCACCTCGACGAAGGCGAGTGACGACTTCGCGCTCGGCTACACGTTCCAGTTCATGGGCGACAAGACGCTCACCGCGAAGGGCTACGACGCGAACGGCACGCTGGTCGCGCTCGACAACGTCGACTTCACGCTGATGCCCTGAGGCGACCGCGGGCTCGGCGTTCCGCGACGCTCGCGCTCTCGAGCCGCCACGCCTCCGGGAGCGAGGTGGGCTTGAGGACCGCCCCCCCCGAGCGCCCACGCACTACGCGCAAGGAGCTCCTCGGTTTCACTCCTTTGCCCCTTTTCGACCCGCGTCTGGCCCCGCGGTGCGGCCAGACGCCGGCGCCGCACCAGGGAAACCTCGCACCTTTGGCCGTGAAGTTTTGCCGCGCCTCGTCTAACGTCCCGCGAGAGGATGGCGAAGGTCTCGCAGGCGGCCAAGATCGGCCTCTTCGTCGTGGTGACGGCGGGCGCTGGCTACCTCGTGTTCCGAACGATCGGTAGCCAGGTCAGCGGCGGCGACGGCTACGTCGTCCACGCCTACCTGAAGGACGCGAGCGGCATCGCGAAGCAGTCGCGGGTCACCATCGCCGGCATCCCCGTCGGGCAGGTCCAGGACATCCGCCTCGAGAACGGCAACGCCCGGATCGACATCCGTCTCAAGCCGGAGGTGAAGCTCCATCAGAGCGCGCGGCTCGGCGTCAAGAGCGCCTCGCTCCTCGGCGAGAACGTCATCGTGCTCACCGAGGGCCTCGGCGAGCCGGACAAGAAGGACGGCGACGTCGTCGAGACGATGCCCGAGGCGCGCTCCGTCGAGGACCTCAAGGAGACCGTCGGTCGCATCGCCGACCTCGTCGAGAAGGTCGCCGCACAGCTCGCCGCCACCGTCGGCAGCGAGGAGGGCGGCCAGAACCTGAAGGCCATCCTCAAGAACCTGGCCGACGCGACCGACGCCATCAATCTCACGGTCCGCGAGAACCGCGCCGTCATCCACGACACGCTCGAGAACGTGAACCACATCACGCTCACGAGCGGCCCCGAGCTGCAGAAGATCCTCCTCAACGTCCGCGTCATCACCGAGGACGTGAAGGAGCTGCTCGCCACGCAGGGCGCCAACGGCCAGGCCGGCGACCTCCGCCAGACTGCCGAGCGCATCAACCGCGCGAGCAAGAGCCTCGAGAGCGTCCTCTCGCACATCGACAGCGTCGCCGGCCGCGTCGACCGCGGCGAGGGCACCATCGGCAAGCTCACCAAGGACGAGGCCCTCATCAACGAGGTGCAGGGTGTCGCCGAGGGCGTGAACGACTACGTCGACGGCCTGCGGCGCCTGCAGACCATCGTCGGCCTCCGCAGCGACTACAACTTCCTCGCCAACACGATCAAGAGCTACGTCGAGCTTCGCCTCCAGCCTCGTGAGGACAAGTACTACGTCATCGAGCTCATCAACGATCCGCGCGGCAAGACGAGCTTCACGCAGACCGACACCGACACGACGAACCCGAACGAGCCCGCGCACTACCGCACCGTCCAGACGACGACGACGGACGCCTTCCGCTTCACGATCCAGTTCGCGCGGCGCATCGGCCCGTTCACCGGTCGCTTCGGCATCAAGGAGTCGACGGGCGGTGTCGGCCTCGACACGCACCTCCTCTCGAACCGCTTCGAGGTCGTGCAGGACCTCTTCGGCTTCGGCGAGGAGATCAAGCCTCGCTACCGCCTCTTCGTCGGCTACGAGTTCATCCACCGCCTCTGGCTCCTCGGCGGCGTCGATCACATCTTCCTGCCGAACCGCCGCGACTACTTCCTCGGCCTCCAGCTCCGCTTCACGGACGACGACCTCAAGACGATCCTCCCGTTCACGGGCGGAGCGGCGGGCGCGGGCACCAAGTAGCGCTTCACTCCCCGCGTTCGCTGAGCACCTTGATGTGCTCGAGCACGCGCGTGTGGATGCCGTGCAAGAGCACCTCGCCGTAGGCGACCCAGTACAGCTGGCGCCTTCACGCTCTGGTAGGGGCTCCACTCGGTCATCGAGGGCGGCTGCGAGGTGACGTCGAAGGCGAGTCGATGCGGCTCGTCCCAGACCGTGATCGGCTCGACGAACGGCCCCGTCGAGAACTCGCAGTGGCGCACGGCGAGCGAATCCCGAAGAGAAGCGCGGCCGTCTTCGACATGCACCGGAGGCTTACGCGAGATGCGTGCAGAGCGCAGTCGAGCGATATATGTTCGACTCGTGATCCGCCCCTCCGCCCTCCCCTTCCTGCTCCTCGCTCTCGTGGCTTGCTTTGGCGAGGACGCGACGACGACGACCGGCTCGTCCGGCTCGTCCGGCTCGTCCGGCACGTCGGGTACCGCCGGCGACTCCGGTACGTCCGGAGGCAGCGGAACACGCAGCATCAACTGCGATGCGAAGGGCACGTGCAGCGGCACGGACAAGTGCTGCGGCGTCGGGATGGACTGGATCGGCTCCGCGTGCAAGAGCGACTGCGCGGGCGCGTACGAGCTCGCCTGCGACGACGCCGCCGACTGCGGCACGGGCCAGGTCTGTTGCTACGTGAGCGACGGCGGAGCGCGCGTGAAGCTCTCCTACTGCAAGGCGACCTGCGCGGCCGTCGAGCGGCAGCTCTGCAAGCCCGGGGGCTCGGAGTGCCTCACGGGCAGCTGCACGCCCTTCCAGAGGCACTCGCCCGAAGGCCTCGCGGAGTGCAAGTAGCGGCGAGGAGTCGCTAGCCGTTCCACTTCACGAGACTGGCCGCGAGGAGGAGCTCGACGGCGCGCAGCACGTCCCCCGACTCCAGGCCGCCGGCCCGCGCGCTCTTGATGAGCTCGCGAAGGGTCGTCGGCGCCTTCACGAGGGCCTGCACGCGCGCGACCGTCTGAGGCCACACCACGTTGTCCATGGTGAAGAGGTCGTCGCTCGCTCGCTGCTTCGTGAGCGTGCGATCGAGGTCGTTGCGAACGGCCTCCATCGGTGACTCGCCCGGCTTCGCGGCCTCGAGCCCCGCGAGCATGAGCGCCGGGAGATCGAGGTCGAGCGGGAACTCGACGGGCGGCGAGGTCTGGCCGCGATAGAACGTGACGACGCCCGAGCGCCACAGGAAGAGGTCCGCGACGCGATCGCGGCCCTGCTCGCGGATCGCACGGAAGATGTCGACCGGCCCCACGAGGCCCATCGAGATGAGCGTGTCGCCCATGCGACCGCCGTAGCGAGGCAGCACGGCGAGCGCCAGATCGAGCTCCTCGCGTTCGAGCTTGCCGCGACGAACGAGGTACTCGCCGAGGAGCTCGCTCGCGTTGCTCGACGCGACGTGATGGAGCTTGCCCGCCACGAAGTAGAGCTCCTTGTGCGCGCCGCCGCCGCTCTGCGGGCTCTCCTCCGGGCGCTCCGCGAACAGGACGCCTGTCTCGCGATGCAGGAGCACACGCATGAGCGTGTGCAGCATCGACACGTTGTTGAGGTCGTCCTTGAAGTCGGGCGCGCCGGGGCCGTCGAGCTTTCCCGTCGTGGCGCTCGGCGGCGGGAAGAACCGCGCGAACTCCTCGATGTCCTCGACGTCCCTCATGCCACGGCCGACGAAGTCGACCTTGTCGCCGCGCTGGAGCGTACCCGTGGCGAGCGCCTCCATGAGCCGAGCGAAGGTCCACGGACCGATCTTCTCGCCGTTCGCCTTCACCACGAACGAGGGCAACAGCTCGTACTCCTCGGTCTTGTGCTCGGGCGGCTCGCTGTCGAGCTCGTTCGGGAGCTCGGAGACCACGGCGGCTCGCTTGACGGGGAGCGGCGGCGGCGCGGGCCTCGAGACCAAGGGCTTGGGCGCGCCGCTCGACTCGCGCGCGACGCGACTCGCGCGCGCGCTCTCGCGGACCGCGGCCATGGTGTCGCTCGAGGAAGCCGACTGCACCCAGCGAACGCGCGCGGAGAGCTCGCGAATGGCGAGGCGCGGGTCGGCCTCGAAGGGCGCGAGCGCGTGCGCGAAGTCGGTGGCGGTCGGGTAGCGACTCTCCGGGCTTCGGCTGAGCGCACGCTGGAGCACCTCGAAGAGGCCCGGAGGCAACCGTGCGCGGATCTCCTGGAGCGCGTCGACCTTGCAGTCGCGGATCGCGAGGAGGATCGCGAGCTGACCGCCGCCAGGAAAGAGCGGACGGTTCAGCAGGATCTCAGCGAGCACGGTGCCGAGGCTGAAGAGGTCCGCGCGGTGGTCGCTCGCCTCGCCCGCGACCTGCTCGGGCGCGAGGTACGCGAACTTCCCCTTCAGCACGTGCCCGGCCTCGCTCCGCAGCGTCGTGCGCGTCGTGGAGCGCGCGATGCCGAAGTCCCCGAGCTTCACCTTGCCGTCCTTCGACAGGTAGATGTTCGACGGGGTCACGTCGCGATGCACGATGCCCAGCGCACCGCCCGAGAGTGGATCGCGTGCAGCATGCACACTTTCGAGCGCGCGCAGGACCTCGCGCGCGATGTAGACGGCGACGCCGACGGGCAAGAGCTCGTCCTCCTGGCGGAGACGGCGGAGCAGGCGATAGCCGTCGACTCCGTCGATGTATTCCATCGACAGGTACGGCTCGCCGCGCGCATCGACGCCGGCGCCGAACACGGTGACCACGTTGTCGTGCGTGACCGCGGCATGGAGCCGAGCCTCGCGCTCGAACATCGTGCGACCGTCGGGGTCGGACGCGAAGTGAGGCAGGAGCCGCTTGACGACGAGCTTCTCGGGGAGGCCGGAGTCGGGAATCGCCGAGCGAGCCAGGTACACCTCGGCCGTGCCGCCGACGGCGATACGCGCGTCGAGGAAGAACGGGCCGAAGCGAAACGGGGCGGACATTTCTCGTGCGTTGCGGAGGTTTGTCGGCGCTCGCGCGCCTGCCGACTCAGGCCGAAAGAGTAGCGATTTCCGAGCGCTATGTCACGAACCCTCGCGCCTGCTAAGCTCGCGCGCGTGCAACGCTTCCTCGCGTTCTTCGCCTTCTTCAGCGTCTTCGTCGCGCTCGCCACTCTCTGCGCATGTGAGGGCTGCAAGAGCCCCGGAGGCGTCGACGGAAGCGCTCCCAGGAGCGGCGCCGAGGGCGTGCCCGCGGCGCGGCTCTACCTGATGTCGGACCTCGCCGGAGCGCTCGAGCCCTGTGGCTGCGTGAAGGATCAGCTCGGCGGCATGGACCACTTCGGCGCGCTCGTCGCCGCCGAGAAGGAGAAGGCCAGGGCCTCGGTCGTCCTCTCCGCGGGTCCAGTGTTCTTCATGGACATGGAGCTCGCCGCCGATCGCCGCGCGCAGGAGATCACGAAGGCCGACACGATAGCCGCGTCGCTCAAGGCGCTCGGTCTCGCGGCGTTCGCCCCCGGACGCAACGACTGGGCAGCCGGTCCCGAGACATTGAAGAAGCTCACCGACGCGGCGGCCGCGCCGCTCGTCGCCGCCAACCTCGAGGCGCCGGTCGTCACGAAGGCGAGGTGGACGAAGAAGAAGGTGGGCGGCGTCGAGGTCGGCATCATCGGTGTAGCGGCCCCCGACAAGGCGAAGGTCGCCCTCGAGGGCGTCACCTCCTCCGCGGCCGCCGACGCGGTGAAGGAGGGAGTCACGGCCCTGAAGAAGGAGGGCGTGCAGGCGATCGTCGTCCTTGCCTCCGTCGGTCGCGGCGAGGCCAAGCGCATCGCCGACACGAACCCCGATCTCCTCGCGGTCGTCGTCGGTTCGACGGGCGGCGGCGGAGACGCGAACACGCAGGCTCCTCCCGCGGAGATCATCGGCAACGTCCTCATCGTCGAGACCGGCAACCACCTCCAGACGGTCGCCGTCCTCGACCTCTACCCGCGCGAGGGCGCCTCCACGGCGGGCCTCGTGAAATTCGCCGACGGCACCGGCATCGAGCGCATTCGCAAGCGCGAGGAGCTCAGCGGGCGCATCGACGAGCTACGCGTGCGCATCTCCACGTGGGAGCAGGACAAGACCGTCGAGAAGAAGGACATCGACGCCAGGCGCTCGGAGCTGACGAAGCTCGAGGCCGAGCGCGACGCGATCGACAAGGCGCCTGCCCCGAGCGCCGGCAGCTACTACCGGTACGCCATGCACGACATCCGCGAGAAGCTCGGCGGCGACGAGCTCATCAAGTCGCAGATGCTTGCGTACTACAAGAAAGTGAATGATTCGAACAAGGTCGAGTTCGCGAGCCGCATGCCGAAGGCGCCGCCGAAGGGCGAGCCGGGGTACGTCGGCACCGACATGTGCTCGACCTGCCACGAGGACGCGAAGAAGGTCTGGGACAAGACCTCGCACGCCCACGCGTACGCGACGCTCACGAAGGGGTTCAAGGAGTTCAACCTCGACTGCGTGAGCTGCCACGTGACGGGCTACGACCGGCCCGGCGGCTCCACGGTCACCCACGTCGACGACCTGAAGGACGTGCAGTGCGAGGTGTGTCACGGCCCCGGCTCGCTCCATGCGGCCAAGCCGGAGAAGGTGAAGATCCCGGTCGCCAAGCCCACGACCGACGTGTGCCTGGGCTGCCATCATCCCCCGCACGTCCACACCTTCGACGCGAAGGCGAAGATGGCGGAGATCCTGGGCCCGGGACACGGCAAGCCGAAGTGATCTCCGGGAGCTCAGGCTCCGGTCGCGGCACGCCATGCGGCGATGAGATCGCCGCGCGTCTTTGCGCGTAGCTTGCGCGCGGCGCGGAGCAGGTGGGCGCCCCCGGGCCGGACGAGCATCGACGCCGTGGCGTAGACCGAAACGCGCCTCTCTGCGTACGAGGTGAAAGGCCCGGCGGGTCTCGAGCGTTTCTTTCCGGAACAATCGCGAAAACCCGCTGTCGCATCACCAAGACCGCGCGCCTTCGCCGTGTCCGAGCCCAAATTCCAATGCAGTCTTCCCACGTGCCCTTCGGCGCGGCCCTGGCGCTATGCCTGGCGACCGCGTCGTGCGCGGCCCCGAGCCACGACTCCCAGGTCGCTTCGCCCGCGCCCGAGCCCGAGATCGAGGAGCCACTATCGCTCTCCGTCGACGCGCTCGACGTGCGACACGGCAGCCTCCGCATCGAAGCCACGATGAAGGACGGCTCCGCCGACGTCTCGATGTGGCTCGGTCAGGAGTGCCAGCCCCACGAGGTCGGTCACGGCATCGCCACGCGTTCGGGCTTCGCATGGAGCCTCTCGCGCGACGAGATCGCGCGCGCCATCGAGTGCGGTCTCGTCGTCAGAGTGCATGCGGTCGACGCGGACGGTCATCGCGTGCGGAGGACCGCCGACCTCCCGGTCTCCGTCGCGATCGAGGCCGACGGCGCCGAGCAGGTGCGCCTCTTCCGACAGGTGAGCGAAGGCACCTCGATGAAGCTGACGTTCCTCGGGACCGCGAACGCCCGTCGCCTCCACGTCGCGGGCACCGTGATCGGTGTCGAGGCGGAGGAGTACGTCGGGAGGTTGCCGCGAGGCTCCTTCGCGTCGACGTTCGTCGTCGGCAACGACGACCTCGCGCGCTCGATGCTCGGCCGCCGCCACATCTCGCTGCTCGGCGAGCACTTCCTCGCGACCATCAGCGTCGGCGCGATGACGCTCGACGTGTCGGAGCCCGCTCCGGAGCCCGAGCCCGTGGTCGTCGAGAGCAGCAGCGAGGGCTGAGGCCGAGGCGCCCGGGCGCGAGGCCTACTCCTCGCCGGCCGGCTCGTCCTTCGAGTCGTCCTTGTCGTCGGCGATGGTGCCGTCGGCTGCCGGCAGAGCCACGGCATCGAGCGCGGCATCGAGCTCGGCGCGCTTCTTCGCGAACGCCTCGCGGTCGGCGGTCGGCAGCGTGCGTACGCCGTCCATCTTGAGGGCCAAGGGATCGATGAAGGTCGCGCCGCGCTTCACCGCGAAGTGGAGGTGCGGGCCGGTTGCGCGCCCCGTCTGGCCGACGTAGCCGACGAGCTGCCGAGCCTCGACATGCTGACCGGGGTGCAGGCCCGGCGCGAACCGCGAGAGATGGCAGTAGGCGGTGGTGAGGCCGCTCGCGTGCTCGATCTGCACCATGTTCCCGCACGGACCGCTGTCGCCCGCGCTGTGGATCGTCCCTGTCGCGCTCGCGTAGACGGGCGTGCCCGACGAAGCGCCAAAGTCGATGCCGTTGTGCGGCATCACCACGTGCAACACCGGATGCATGCGCTTCGGATTGAAGCGCGACGTGATGCGCGCGAGCGGAAGCGGCGAGCGGAAGGTCCCGCGGAACGGCTGCTGTCCCTTGCCGTCGTAGAAGCCGGGATGAGGCGCGCGCCGATGGTTGCCCTCGACGGACGCGTCGCGCTCGTAGTGGTAGACGCGGAGGTGCTCGCCCGTCTTCGGGACGTAGTCGACGGCGTCGACGTGGAAGCGCGCGAACGCTCCCTCGACCCAATCCTCGTGGCCGACGACGCGCAGGCGCACGCCCGGCTTGATGACCGCAGCGTCTCCGTGGCCATCGAGGGCGTCGTCGACCTCCTCGATCGCCTCCTCGTGGAGGCCGGCGGCGGCGATCGCCTTCGCGAGGTCGGCGGTGACGACGAGCGAGGTCTGCGTGCGCTTCTTCTCGACGAAGAGCTCGAGCTTCCTCGTGACGAGGGTGTCGTCGCCGCGGGCCTGCCAGACGTCCGTGGGGGAGGCGGTGTACTCGAACGCGACGATCGTGCCCTTCGCGCGATCACGCGCGACGACGAAGGAGTCCTTCGACACGCCGCGCTCGATGCGACGGATGTTGTCGACCGAGTGAGTCACGCGCCGGATCTCGACCTTCGGGATGCCTGCCTGCGCGAGCGCCCCCGCGAGCGTGTGCTTGCCGAGCGTGCCGCGGAGGATCTCCACGCCCGTCTCCCGCTCGAGGGCGGCGACGCGCCAGGTCGGGACGAACTTCGGCCCCGCGTCGGGCTGGGCAGCGGCGAGCGAGGCGGGCGTGGTGAGCGCCGCGGACGGAGGGGCCGCGTCGGAGGCGGGGACGTCGGCGCTCGTCAGGATCGCGGGCGTGCTCGAGGCCGCCGCGGGCTGGCCGGTCGGCCCTTGCGAGCCTCGCGCGATCAGGACGACGCCGAGCGCGAGGAGCCCGCCGAGGGTACCGAGGGCGATGGTGCGGCCACGATCGCGCGGCTCACCCGGGTCGCGCGGCGCCTCGGGGGGCTCTTGCGGCGCCTCGGGCGCGGCTTCCTCGCATTCGCGCGTCTCCGCGCTCGTTCTCGCGGATTCCGGTGTCGACGGACTGCCTTCATCGGTCGCGACGTGCTCCGGAGGCGCGAAGAGCGTGTCGGTCGACTCGCTCTCGCCTTCCGCTCCGATCGCCACGGGATCTCGGCCTTCGTCCGTCACGCGGCGCACGGCATAGCCCCGAGGGCCCGTACGCGCAACCTGGGAACGGGGCATTTCCCCCCATGTTTCCTGCCCTGCGGAACCGCCCTTCCCGAGACCCCGTAATCGCCGCTAGAGTGCGAGGTCGTGAAGAACGGAAGAGGGGCAGCATGAACGAGCGGGTGAAGCAGCTCCTCGTGCTCGGTCGCGAGCACTACGCGAAGCGCGAGTTCGAAAAGGCCGAGCAGATGCTCCGGATGGTCCTCGAAGAGGAGGACCGGTACGCCGACGTGCACGACATGCTGGGCGTGATCGCGCACTCGCGCGGGAATTTCCTGGTCGCCGAGCGGCACTTCGAGCGCGCGCTCGAGCTGAACCCCGCGTACACCGAGGCTGCCTTGAACCTCGCGGTCACCTACAACGACCGCGGCAAGTACGAGAAGGCGCGCGAGGTCTACAGCAAGATCAAGGTCGGGCCGGTGGGCACGGCGCAGGGCCTGGACCCGTTCGCGCGCGGCAAGCTCGCGAACATGCACGCGGACATCGCGCAGGCCTACGCCGACGCCGGTCTGCCGCGCGAGGCGATCCGCGAATACGAGAAGGCGACGTCGCTCTGCCCGCAGTTCGCCGATCTCCAGGTGAAGCTCGGCACGCTCTTCCGCGAGGTCAACGATCTCCCGGCGGCGCGCGTCCGCTACGAGGCGGCGCTCCAGGCGAAGCCGGGCTACGTGCCGGCGCGGCTGCAGCTCGGAGTCACGCTCCTCGCGCTCGGCGAGGCCAACGGCGCCGAGGAGCAGTGGCGCGAGGTCATCAAGCTCGAGCCGGAGAACTCGCAGGCGAAGATGTACCTGCGGATGCTCGAGCGCACGCGCCTCTCGCAGCCGCCGCAGTCCTGAGCCGAGCGCCTGTGAGCGAGAAGTGGCGCGAGCGTAAGGAGCTCGCGCGTCAGGCCTGGCGTCGTCTCCGTGGAGGCGAGCTCACGCCATGGCGTGCGGCGTTCAGCGTGGGCGTGGGCCTCGTCATCGGAATGACGCCGGCGTTCGGGCTGCACTGGCTGATCGTGATCGCCGTGTGCGTCCCGCTTCGTCTGGATACGGGCGTGGCGTACCTGGCGGCGAACATCTCGATGCCGTTCATCGCGCCGTTCATCACGTTCGCGGAGGTGGAGACGGGCGCGCTCCTCCTCCACGGTCGCTTCATGGCGATGAGCCCGAGCGACCTGAAGGCAGCAGGGTTCGGCACGCTGGTCGCCGAGCTGGTGGTCGGAACGGCCGTCCTCGCACCGGCGACCGGTGCCTTCGGAGGGTCGGTCGCGTACGCGTTCGTAGCGTGGCGACGCCGCCGCGGACGCCGCGCCGAGGGATGAACCGCGCAGCTCTTTCGTGTCAGCGCGAGGTGAGCGCGCGCGAGGCCGCCCCCGGGGCGCCATGCTAGCTTTCGATCGATGTCCAGTCGCGCGTGGCCGCTCGCGTTCGTCCTGGCGAGCTGCGGCTCGTTCAGCGAGGCGCCCTCTAGTACGAGTACCGACGCGGGCGGGCCTCCGGACGCCTCGGCGGACGGCGCCACGGGCGTCGACGGAGGCGTGCGCCCCTGCCCCGCGAACGCGATCTTCTGCGACGCGTTCGAGCCGCGCGCGGCCCTCCGGGGTGAATGGGACGGAGCCACGACGGCCCTGGGCGGGACGCTGTCCCTCGACAACATGCTCTTCCGCGGCGCTCCGAGCTCGCTTCACGCGATCTCGGTCGTCACGTCCAAAGACGAGAGCGACGCGCACCTCGACAAGACGCTGACGAACGTCACTACCGTCCTCCACGTCCGCTTCGCCGTCCGGTTCGCGGCGCTCGAAGGTGTCGACTACGCACGCTTCTTCGCGGGTACCGCCGACGGGCGAGACTTCGAGCTCGCCGCCTCTGCCGCGGGCTTCCAGGTTCACACGGCCGACACGAAGGGTGCGCTCAACTACACCCCGGTGAAAGCCGACATCGTGCCGGGCGTCTGGCACGAGGTCGACTACACGCTCGTCCTCACGCCGACGGGGTCGGTGACCTTCACCCTCGATGGTACGACGCTCTACGCGAAGTCACTCTCCCTCGGCAGCGACACGCCGCCCGCGAACGTGAACGTGCGCCTCGGCGTCACCTCGATGAATGCCCTGGACGTCCACTACGACGACTTCAGCATCGCCGCCGACTGAGCCCGACCGCGCGCTTCAGTTGGTGCACACGCCGCCGACACACACGAGCGCCGAAGGGGGCGCGCACGGCGGGATGACGTTCCCGCTGCGGCACCGGAGCTCCCGCCGTCGGCGGACGTGCCGCCCGACGTGGTGCTCGTCGAACGCTCTGCGCGCTATGGGACGGCGTCGCCGCGCACGTCGCGGCTCACGAAGCCGCCGGCTGCGCGGAGTGAGCTCACGCGTGCGCGAGAAGCTGCGCGACCGCGGCAGCGTCGGCGAGAGCGACGTCGGCGTCGAGCACGGCCGCGAAGTGCGGGAGTGACGCGCGCGCGACCACCTCGAGCGGCGGAGGCTCCACGCCCAGCGTCGTCAGCGACGCGACGCCGAGCGACTGGATCCCACACGGGACGATGAGGCGGAAGCCCGTCAGGTCGGTCGCGATGTTGAGCGCGAAGCCGTGCATCGTGATCCAGCGTGAGAGGCGCACGCCGATCGCCCCGATCTTCGCGAGCCTCGGGCCGGATCCTTCCGCCGGGGCTTCACCACGTGATGCCGCGAGCGACCGCGCCTCCTCCCACGACTTGGGCGCGCGCTCGTCGACCCAGACGCCGACGTACTTCGGGTCGCCCGGCAGCACGCCCGCGGCGACACCGTAGTCGCCCGCGATGCGGATCATCACCTCCGCGAGATCGCGCACGTACCTCCGCACGTCGCAGCGCTCCGGCTTGAGATCGATGATCGGGTACGCGACGAGCTGCCCGGGGCCATGAAACGTGACGTCGCCCCCGCGGCCGGTCTCGGACACGGTGATACCGCGCGCGCGCAGATCCTCGTCACCGGCGAGGATGTTCTCCTCCTTCGCGCCGCGGCCGAGCGTGACCACCGGGTCGTGCTCGAGCAGCAAGATGACGTCACCGAAGCGCTCGGGCGCGTGGATGCGCGCCTCGACGAGCGCCTGCTGGAGCGCGTGCGCGCGGTCGTACGCGATGCGCCTGAGCCAGTAGGCCGTGATGGTCCGCTTCACGACGCCCGCTCCGTCAGCTCGACTCGAGGGCCCGGCGGACCGCCGTGGACGTGCCCCAGACGACGGAGTCGCTCGTGAGGAGGAGCGACTTGATCGCCGTCTCGCCACTGACGAACGGCTTCCAGGCGCCGCCCGCGACAGGAGCGCGCTGGATACTGGTCGCCGTGGCCACGTAGACGAACGCGCCGTCGACCGCGAGCGCCTGCACGCCGCTGACCGGGTCGAACGCGATCGAGGGCCCGCCGCCGGACGGCACTCCGGTGACGGCGCCGTTCGAGCTCACCCAGAAGACCTGCTGCTCGTTCGCGGCGAGGGAGAGAGGGTCCTGATGGGTGGCGAGTGGACCATTGAGGTCGCCGCCGCTCAGCGATAGCCAGAAGAGCGCGCCGGCCGCACCGCCGTTCGCGTCCACGCCGAAGACGAAGAGCCTGGTGGCATTGGCGGCGAGGAGCTTCGGGGTGGCGATCAACGCGGCGGTCGACGTCGTCACACACGGCGAGTCGCACGCCGAAACGCTGGCGGGGTCGAGCCAGTAGGCCGTCCCTCCCGCGAGGATCATGCCCGGGGAGACCGGAGTGGGATGAGTCCTCGGCGGCATGCCGACCTCGTTCCGACCGAGCGCCTTGTAAGTGCTGTCGCCCCACACGATCCACTGCGAATCCACCCCGAGTGCGCTGATGTTGCCGGTCGCAAGCTCGGTGGTCGTGCAATCGGTGACCGACGCGCGAACGATGCGCGTGCCGCCCTCGATCCAGAAGAGCGACTCGCCGTTGCTCCCGAGTTTCGTCGCGGCGCTCGTCGTCGGCGCCACCAGCGTCGGCACGGCCGCGAGCACGCACGCAGCGGCGTCGACGTTCACCGTCGCGTCGGGCGCGGCCTCGGCTGACGCGTCGGGCCCGCCAGCCTCCGAGGCCGCCGCGTCGGCCGACGCTGGCTGCGCGTCGCCGAACGAGCCACACGCGGTTGCGATTGCCGCGCCGCCCGTCATGGCGAAGAGGAGTCCGGCAATCGCGACACGACGCATGGCGACAAACCATAGCGCCGAGGGGCCGGCGAGGACGCAGCTTTTTGGAGCGCGCTTCAGCGGGAATGGTAGTTGGGCGCTTCTTCCGTGATGATCACGTCGTGGACGTGGCTCTCGCGCAACCCCTGCGAGGTGGCGCGAATGAACTTCGCTTTCGAACGGAGCTCCTTGATCGTCTTCGAGCCCGTGTAGCCCATGCCGGAGCGAAGGCCGCCGACGAGCTGGTGCAGGATCGACGCGAGCGAGCCGCGATGCGGGACGCGCCCCTCGATGCCCTCGGGCACGAGCTTCTCGTCCGCGGTGCCGCCCTGACCGTAGCGGTCCTTGCTGCCCTTCTTCATCGCGCCGAGCGACCCCATGCCGCGGTAGACCTTGTAGCTGCGGCCCTGGAAGAGGACGAGATCGCCGGGCGACTCGTCGGTGCCGGCGAAGAGCGAGCCGATCATCACGGCAGCGGCGCCGGCGGCGATGGCCTTGGTCACGTCGCCGGAGTGCTTCACGCCGCCGTCGGCGATGATGGGAACGCCGTGGCGATCGCCGACGCGCGCGCAGTCGCTGACCGCGGTGATCTGCGGGACGCCGATGCCCGCGACGACGCGCGTGGTGCAGATGCTGCCCGGGCCGATGCCGACCTTCACGCCGTCGGCGCCGGCGTCGATGAGCGCCTCGGTGGCGTCGGCGGTGGCGACGTTGCCCGCGATGATGGGGACGTTGGGATACGCCTTCTTGATCGCACGAACGGCGTCGATGACGCCCTTCGAGTGACCGTGCGCGGTGTCGATGACGATGACGTCGACGCCCGCGGCGACGAGGGCGGCCGCACGCTCGTCACGGTCGGGGCCCGGTCCGATGGCGGCGCCGACACGGAGCCGGCCCTTTTCGTCCTTCGATGCGAGCGGGTTGCGATCGGCCTGGAGGATGTCCTTGATGGTGACGAGACCGACGAGCTTGCCGCCGTCGACGACGAGCAGCTTCTCGATGCGGTGCTTGTGGAGGAGCTGCTTCGCCTCGTCCGGGGCGACGCCCGGAGAGACGGTGACGAGCTCCTTCGTCATCAGCGCGCTGACGGGCTGGTCGAGGTTGCGCTCGAACCGGATGTCACGCGCGGTGAGGATGCCGACCGGGCGGTCGCCCTCCACGACCGGGACGCCCGAGATGTCGTGCTCGCGCATGATGCCGAGCGCCTCGCGGAGCGACTGGCTCGGCCGCACCGTGACGGGCGCGAGGACCATGCCGCTCTCGGCGCGCTTCACGCGCTCCACCTCTCGCGCTTGATCGACGGGCGCGAGGTTCTTGTGGAGGATGCCGATGGCGCCCTCACGGGCCATGCAGATGGCGGCGCGGTGCTCGGTGACCGAGTCCATGGCCGCGCTCACGAACGGAGTGTTGAGGTCCAGCCCGCGGCAGAGCCTGGTCTTGATGTCGACGTCACGAGGGAGAACCTCGCTGTACGCAGGGACGAGCAGGACGTCGTCGAAGGTCAGGCATTCACGAAGCTGGTCGTCGATCATCGCGGAAGGCCTCCCATATGCGGTGCGGTGCACGACGGATTAGCGCGCGCGACGGACAAAGGGAAGCGACGCCGGGAAGCTCCGGGAAGGCTCAGTGCCCGGCGGAACCTTCCGTCGAGGACGCGGAGCGCGCGGTCGTGGGCCGTCGCGGGGTCGACGGCCCTCGCGAAGCCGCCCGTCAGCGTCGCCATCCGCTCGAGGACCCGTCGCCGCCGCGATGTCCTTCGTGGGGACCTGCTGCGACGTGTAGTGGAGGATGCCCTGCGCGAGCTTCTCGGTGCTCTTCGGCGGCGCGCTCCTGAAGAGGGAGGTACCTGGCGAGGTGTTCCTCGCACGCCTCATCGACGCTCTCCTCGTCGGCGCCGCGCGCGACGCCGAGGCTCGCCAGGCCCCCCCCCGCCGAGCCCGCTCCGGCGCGTCCGGAAATCGCACTTTTTCGGGCAAAACGCGGGTTTGACGCTGGATGAGGGATCGACCATACGGTCGGGTATGCGCGCTGCTCCTGCGTTGTCCGTGGCCCTGGTCCTCGTCGCCATCGTCGCCTGCAGCGGGAGCGATTCGTCGTCGCCCGGCGCGTCGTCGTCCCCCGACAGCGGCGCTCCGATCACGACGGTCGCCGAGGGTGGTGGCGGAGGCGGAGACAGCGCGACCGACGCCGCGATGGGCTCGGATGCGAACGTGGGCACGGCGGGCGATCCCGACGCCGACGGTCCGTTCGCGACCGCCGAGAAGGACGCGACCGCCAAGGTCGCTTCGACCGGCGACACGGTGGCGGTTCACGCCGTGTACCCGACGGGCGCCGGGCCGTTCCCGGTGGTCGTCATCGGTCACGGCTTCAACCTCGCGCCGTCGCAGTACTATAGCTACGCGAAACGCCTCGCCTCGTTCGGCTACGTCGCGATGACCGTCGACTTTCCCACGAGCTTCCTCGGGAACGACAATCCGAAGGAGGCGAAGGACATGCTCGGCGGCGTCGCCTGGGCGAAGGCCGATGCGACGCTCGGCCCGAAGGTCGACGAGAACGTGATCGGCATGACCGGTCACTCGCTCGGCGGAAAGATCGCGCTGCTCGCAGCGACGATGGACCCGCGCGTGAAGGCCGCGTTCGTGCTCGACCCGGTGGACGGCGGCGGCCCGACGGGCTGCAACCCGCCCGCGTGCGTCACCGTCGCCGACCTGATGCCGAGCCTGCAGATTCCGACCGGCTTCCTCGGCGAGACGACCGACGCGGCCGGCGGTGGTCAGCCGTGCGCGCCCGCCGCGTCGAACTTCAAGACCTTCTACGCGAAGACGAACGCGCCGAGCCTCGAGGTGACCGCGCTCGGCGCGAACCACATGAGCTTTCTCGACGACCTCGCGGGCTGCGGGCTCACGTGCAGCTTCTGCAACAGCGCCACCGCGAAGAACGCCGACGTCAGCCAGATGGCGCGGGCATTCATGACCGCCTTCTTCGAGCGCCACCTGCGCGGCAAGACGACCTACGACACGTACCTCACCGGGGCGCAGGCGCAGGCTCGCTACGTCGCGACGACCCGCGCGACGATCGTCTCGAAGTAGCGCAACGTACGATTTGCGGCATGGTCGCCCGCGCGAAACCATGGGAGGGAGTAGCCCGGTACGGCCACCACATTGACTCGACTAGAGGGTGTTTCTCCTCCCTCGAATGCACGAGGATGCAATGCGATGAATCTCGAGCGCGATGCTCTTCGGGGCGACGCGACCGATCGCGGCGCACGGGTCTTCGTGCTCGACGACGATGCCGGGCACGAGCTCGAGGATCACCTGCGCGGGCTGGGGTACGTCGTCTGCGGACACGCGAGCCGCGCGGAGGAAGCACTCCGGGACGCGCCGGCGGCGGAAGCCGCCCTCTTCATCGTCGACGTGCATCACGCGGGCGCGACGAGCACCGGCGTCCTGACCGCGCACCTTCGCGAGCAGAGCCATGTGCCGGTGCTCGAGCTGGTTCGGCCATTCCAGCCCGAGGTCCTCCGCGCAAACGTGGAGCTGGCGCTCGTACGGCACGACCTCGAGCGTCGTCTGCACCTTCAGTCGCGGGAGCTCGAGCGCTCCGCGACGTTGCTGGGAGCCGCCTTCGATGCGGCAGCCGACGGGCTGCTCGTCGTCGACGCGAACGGGCGCGTCACGAAGACGAACGAGCGATTCTTCGACCTGTGGCGCATGCCTTCCGCGATCGCGGGCGGCGAACCGGACGAATGGGTCGGCTTCGTGTCGAGCCGGCTCGCCGGAGAAACGTGGATAGCCCCGTGGGGTCTCGCGGAGCCCGAGCCGGACGACGTCGACAGGCCGCGCGTCCTCACGCTCCGTGACGGACGGGTGTTCGAGCAGATCGTGAGCCGGATGGAGCGCCTCTCGTGCTCCCTCGTCACGTTCCGCGACGTCACCCATCAGCACCTGGCGTCGAGCGATACGATCGGCGTGGCGACGCTCTCGGGGGAGGCATTCTTCGACGAGATCGTGTCGCAGCTCGCCCGGCTGCTCGGCGTGGACGGCGCGTTCGTGTGTGTGTTCGTCCCCGCTTCGGACGAGCCGCGCGTGCGGACCCTGGCGCGCTGGTTCGACGGGGGAAAGGCTCCTCCGGTCGAGTTCGACCTGCGAGGCTCTCCGTGCGCAGTCGCGCTCGGCGAGACCTCGGTGGTCGTCGGCGAGAACGTCCGGCAGCAATTCAAGGGCGTGCCGTTGCTCGAGGAGATGGACGCCTCCGGCTATGCCGCGGTCGCGTTGCTGGACCGCAAGGGCCGCGCGATCGGGAGCATCGGTGTCACGAGCCGGACAGCGCTGAACGACACCACGCGCGTGACGACGACGCTTCGCCTGCTCGCGGTCCGGACGGCAGCGGAGCTCGAGCGTGGGCGAGCCGAGGCGAGGTTTCACGAGCTGTTCGAGCTCTCTCCCGACGGCATCCTGATGGTGGACACGGAAGGCGTCATCGTCCTCGCGAACCGCCGGGCCGAGCTCCTGTTCCAGTACCCACGCGCGGAGCTCATCGGGCTCCCCGTCGAGCGGCTCATGCCCGAGGCCAACGGGCCGAAGCACATCGAGCTGCGACGCCGCTTCCTCCCGGCTTCCGAGCCGAGGTCGATGGGCTCTCGCGACCGGCCGCTCTACGCACGGCGCCGTGACGGCACGACGTTCCCGATCGACATCGGCCTCGGTCCCCTCCGCACCGATGACGGCGTGCTCGTCATCGCGGCCGTCCGCGACATCAGCGAGCGAGTGAGCGCCGATCTCGAACGACGAGCGCTCGAGGAGCAGCTCCGGCAATCGCAGAAGATGGAGGCGCTCGGGACGCTCGCCGGTGGCATCGCCCACGACTTCAACAATCTGCTCACCATCATCACGGCGAATCTCGAGCTCGCGCGCCCGGGCGCGGAGGGCTCGGTCGGCGAACAGCTTGCCGACATCGCGTCCGCCGCGTCGCGAGCCTCCGTCCTCGTGCGCCAGATCCTCGCCTTCAGCCGGCAGCAACCCCGTCGAAGCGCCCTCATCGATCTGCAGCCGCTCGTGGAGGAGGTCGCGCAGTTCCTTCGTGCGCCGCTCCCGCCGAACGTGACGATCGCGCTCTCCATCACCGCCTCCCCACGCGTCCTCGCGGACCCGGACCAGATCCACCAGGTGCTCATGAACCTGGGCACGAACGCATGGCATGCGATCGGCGGAGAGGCAGGGCAGATCGTCGTGCAGGTCGAGGGCGTCGACCTCGGAGCTACGGAGGCGGCGCGCCTCGGCATCTCGCCCGGCCGCCACGCCCGTATCGCCGTGAGCGACGACGGCGCGGGTATGGTTCCGGAGACGCAGCGACGGATCTTCGAGCCGTTCTTCACGACCAAGGGCGTAGGCCGCGGCACGGGCCTCGGTCTCAGCGTCGCGCACGGAATCATCCGCGAGTCCGGAGGCGCGATCGCCGTCGACAGCCAGCGCGGGCGAGGAACGACGTTCTCGGTCTATCTCCCAGCGGCGGTCGGCGAGGTGGCGGAGCCGACCCTCCGACCGACGGCTCCTGCCGCGAGCGGACAGGGGCGAGTGCTATTTCTCGACGACGAGCTTCTCGTCGTCAGGGTCGCGACCCTCCTCCTGCATCGAACAGGACGTTGTCGGTGCGGACCGTCCAGCCCGTCTGCGGGCTCTTCACGTACGCCGCACCGATTATCAGCTGGAAGGGCGCCATGGCGAAGATCGGCTGAACGACGACCGCGGTCGCGACGCGAGTCCCGTTGATGTCGATGTCGACGTTGCCGGAGAGGTTGCTCGTGACCTCGAGCCGCACCCCGATGCGCGTCCACGTGTCGACGGGGAACGGCGGCGGGAACGTGAAGAAGGTGGAGAACGCGCCGTTGAAGAAGTTGTACTGGAAGAACTCGAGCTTCCGCGTGGTGCCGTTCAGGCGGAAGCCGACCTCCCACGCCTGCTTGTCGGGCTCGAGCGGGGAGCGCTGGACGAGGACCAAGAGATCGAGCGTCTGGGTCGCGGTGCTCGCCTTCTCGAGGCGAAACTCGGCCTCCACCCAGAGGTCCTTGGCCGCGCTCGGAAAGCGGCGAGCGACGTAGGCCTCGGACGAGCCGCCGCCGGAGAGCGCTGGCACCTCCGAGAGGAGCGCGAACGGCGCCGAGCTCGGATTGGTCGTGTCGTTCGTCGCGGTAGCGCCGCCGCTCTGGCCCACGTCGTCCCATCGCGTGAGGCCCTGCGTGTCGAAGTCCTCGCAGAAGGACGCGTCGCCCTTGTGAGTCGTGCACCACGAAGAAGCATCCCCGCCGTCGCCCGGCGTCGACGTCTCCGCGGCCCCCGCCTCGCCGTCGCTCCCCTGCCCCGCTCCGCCGTCGGCCACGGCGCCGTCCGAAAGCCCCTCGACCGACGTCAGCAGGGAGCACGCAACGCCGGCGATGCTCACCAAGCTGACGATCGCGACCAGCACTGCTCGGCCCACGAGACGCACGAGTGAAAGCTTACTGGTGTCCGAGCCGCACGTCGACCGACGGGTGCCGCGCGACGAGGTGCTTCAACGCCGCGAGGCTCGCGGCGCTCTTCGGTCGGTCGCTCGAGAACGAGCCCGGCTCGACGCCGTGCTCCCATCCCCACGTGGTGTGACACGCGTCCCCCGTGAGCAGCACCGGGCCCTTGGGCGTGCGCGCGAGGTACGCGGTGCTTCCCGGCGTGTGGCCCGGCACCGAGAGCGCCCAGAACGTGCCGTCACCGAAGACATCGAGCAGGCCCTCGAACGCCCCGCGGGGGTCAGGCCGGAATGCCCACTCCTGTAGCGGCCCCTTCCCCTCGAAGCGACGCGAGACGCGCGCTCAGCGTGCGCTGATGGTGCCCGCGTCGTCACGAAGTGAACGCGCGGCCTCGCGCCGTCAGTGGCCGTCGAGCGCGCGCACGTCCGTGACCTCGACCTCCGGCCCGTTCGGGCCGTGGGCGTGGAACACGCCGACGAAGAAGAAGCTGCGTCCGACGTGCCGCGGCTGAAGGGCTCCCGCGACGCCGATCGCACGTACGTTCGACTTCGACTTCCCGTCGGACTCCGGCGCGTTCGGCGACGCGTCGGCGATGGTCGCGGCCGGATCGGGGCACGGCAGGCAGCCCGGAGGAGCAGGGCCACGCGCGCGAGGCGTGTGACCGACGATCTCCTCGCGCGGAGGTCGATTCGTACCGACGTTGCAGACCGGACACGGCACCTTCACGGCGATGAGGTAGCCGATCAGGCGGACGCTCGCGCCGTCCGGGCTCGCGAGGACCTGATCGACCGTCTGCGATTCGAGCGGCCACGGCGTGCGCGCGGGCCAGGCCTCACCGACCGGCTCGGGCAGCCCGGCGATCCTCGCGGTGTAGCCTTCGGGCCCGCCGCAGCCCGACGCCGAGAGCATGACCGCGAGCGCTCCGGCCGCGATGCCGATTCGCATCGGGCTCACGACGAGCGGCGCCGCGCGTTCATTCCGGGACCTTGTTGCCCTTGGCGACTTCGCTCTCGCGGTACTCGTCGAGGCCCTCGCAGAACGCGTGCGAGACCTCGGGGTCGAACTGCGTCGACGAGCAGCGCTCGATCTCCGTGACGGCGACCTCGTGCGGGAGGGAGCGCCGGTAGGCGCGATCGCTCGTCATCGCGTCGTAGGTGTCGGCGACGGCGATGATCCGAGCCATGAGCGGAACGTCCTGCCCCTTGAGGCCGAGCGGATACCCGCGACCGTCCCACCTCTCGTGGTGAAGGTGCACGCCGGGGATGAGCGGATGGAGGAACTTGATCGGCTCGAGGATGTCCTTGCCGAAGCCGGGGTGACGCTTGAACGTCTCGTACTCGTCCTGCGTCAGCTTGCCGGGCTTGTTGAGGTTGAGCACGCAGCCGAGCTTGCCGATGTCGTGCATCAGCGCGCTCTGGCGGACGATCTCGATCTGCTCGATGGAGAGACCGAGCTTCGTGGCGAGGTACATCGCGTACGTCGCAACGCGGTCGGAGTGACCGGCGGTGTAGCGGTCCATCTTGTCGATGGCCTTCGCGAGGCCCTCGATCGTCTGCTGGAACGTGGCGCGCAGGTCCTCGTAGAGGCGCGCGTTCTCGATCGCGGCGGCGGCGCGCGACGCGACGATCGAGAGCATCTTGCGCTGCCCCTCGTCGAAGCGCTTGCCCTTCGTGTAGCTGACGACGCCGATCCAGCCGAGGATGCGCTGCTTCATCTTCAGCGGAACGGCGATGAGCGACTGGACCGGGACCTCGGGCTCGTCCTTGAAGAAGCGCGTGGCCTTCGGGCCGGTCTCGAGGAGCGTGCTGTCCTGCGCGAAGTGCGCGAGGAACGTCGTCGGGTTGAAGGTACCGAAGTTCGACGCCTCCTTCATGACGCCGGCACGGAGGTGCTTCGGCTGGAGCAGGCGCTGGCGCTCGAAGTAACCGCCTTCGCCGTCGTCGAGCCACGTGGACGCGAGGTCGGCGTGGATCTCGTGGATGGCGGTGTCACCGACGGTCGCGAGGACCTCCTCGAGCGACAGGCTCGCGGCGATGGCCTCGCTCACCTTGTAGAGGGAGAGGGCCTCCTTCAGGCGGAGGTTCTCTGCGGCGAGGCGCTGCTTCTCGAGCCCGCGCTGGACGACGTGGATGACCTCTTCGACCTTGAAGGGCTTGAGGATGTAGTCGTAGGCGCCGCGCTTCATCGCGTCGATCGCGGTCTCGACGGTGCCGAAGCCCGTCATGATCACGGTGAGCGCGTTCGGCGCGGCCTGCCCGATCTGCTCGAGCAGCTCGATGCCGCCCATGCGGGGCATCTTGAGATCGCTGATGACGAGGTCGTAGTGGGCCTGGTTCAGCTCACCGAGGGCGGCTTGACCGTCCTCGGCCGTCCGGACGACGTAGCCCTCCATCCCGAGGAAGTCCGCGAGGATGTCTCGGATGAACTTCTCGTCGTCGACGATGAGCACCCGCGGGCGTTCTTCGTTGCTGCTTGTCATAGGCCGTCAGCAGTCATTGGATATCGGCGGAAGAGACGGGAAGACTCTACCAGAGCGGCGCGAACGGTCTGCCGCATTTCGTCGTCGAGCTTCCTGGCAAGTTGGGCTGCCGGTTCGGCGACCGTGCCATTTGCGGCCGGAAGAAGGGCGTGCAAGCGTCGAGGCTGCCCATGACGCCGCCGTCGGCACGCACCCGCGAGCTCCTGCGACCCGTGGCCCCGCTCCCGCGCGCCATCGGAGCCTGGGCCGGTCCGGTGCTCGTGTACGGCGTGCTCGCGCTCGTGGCGATCTGTGCAGCTCTCGCACGTGGCCAGAGCCCGATCGGCGCCGAGGCCTGGCTCCCGCTGAGCTCTCCGCTCGGCCATGTCGCGAGCATCGCCGGCGGCGTCCTGCTGGCGGCCGCGACGATCAAGGCCACGCGCCAGTTCGTCCGCCGCTGGAGCTGGGCGCGCGCCCTCCACGCCGACCTCCGCCCGGGCATCCGCCACGCCGGCGAAGGCGCCATCGTCGTGCTCGGAGTGGCGAGCGCCGCCTCCGAGGAGCTCTTCTTCCGCGGGCTCCTCGCGACGACCTTCGGGCTCGTCGCCTCCTCCCTCGCCTTCGGCCTCCTCCACCAGACGCGCGGGCGCGTCCGCTGGATCTGGGCCGGCTGGGCGACGGTGATGGGCTTCCTCTTCGGCGGGCTCTTCCTCGCGACCGGGAGCCTCGTCGGGCCGCTGCTCGCGCACGCCGCGATCAACATCGCGAACCTGCGCTTCATCCGCGATACCGACGTCGAGGCCCCGAAGCCCAGACGACTCGGGGGAATCCTGGCCCGCTAGCAGGTGGGGCTATGCCCCTCACGCTTCGCGTGAGCCTTGGGACGCCCCCCTCACCCGGTGCGTTGAAGGATGCCGATGCCGTCGTCGATCGTGCGCACGATCTCGGACGTGAGACGGCGGAGCGCCGAGAGCGAGCCCTCGAGCTGGCCCGTGGCCTGGACGAGCTCGCGCTCGAAGCTCTCGTTCCTCGCATCGAGCTGACGCTGGAGCGCCTCCAGCTGGAACGCGAGGTCCATGTCGACCGTCGCGGCGCGCTTCTCCTCCGTGACCAGCGTCTCGACCTCCCACACGCGCGGGTCGTGCGACCCGACGAGCGGCGGGAGCGGCACCGTCTCGGCCTGGGAAATGAGCGAGCGCGACGAGCTCGGCTCGGGAACTCCCCCGCCCGCGATCGCGCGCTCGAGCGCGTTGCGTCGCGCGCGCATCTCGTCGAGGTGCGCGCGCTCGCGCGAACGGTCGTGAACGAGGACGTCGATGGCGTGGCCCAGGTTCGTGCGGAACTCCCGGCCCTCCGCCTCGAGGCGGTCGACCTTGGACTGAAGCTCGCCGACGACCTTCGCGGCACGCTCGACGCGCGGGACCATCTCGCCGGCGACGAGCGCGAGCTCGGCGGCGCGCGCAGCGGCCAGCGCGTGCGTCCCGCCGAGCCGCCGCGCCCGTGTGATGTGCAGCTCGAGGTCCGCGAGGGCGGTCGACCAGCGCGAGCTCATCTGCTGCGTCACGCTTCGCCCGGCCGCGCCGCCTGACTCGCCCCCGACAGGCACCCCTGACTTGCGATCGATGATCGTCTCGCGCGGCTCGCGCGGCTCGGGCGGCGGCGCGTCGGAGATGCGCGGCGGGGCGGACGAGGCACTTCCGGCGAAGCGGCGAACGATGTCCTGGAGAGCGTCGTGCATCGCGAACGCGTCGTGTGGGCGCTCGGCGGGGTCGCGGGCGAGGCAGCGCAGGAGGAGCGACTCGAGGTCGGGGGGAAGGCCGGCGATCCGCTGGCTCGGAGGGATCGGCGCGGACGTGAGCGGCTTCAGCAGGAGCTCGGACTGTCCCTTGCCGTCGAACGGCAAGACCCCGGTGACCATCTCGTAGATCACGACGGCGAGCGAGTAGATGTCGGAGCGACCGTCGATGCCGATCCCGCCCACGTACTCGGGGGCGATGTACCCAGGCGTACCAAACAGTTGCTCATTCAAGGTGAGCGAGGCCTCTCCCGTGAGCTTCGCGATGCCGAAGTCGGTGAGCTTCACGTGCTCGGACTCGGTGTCGCTCGCGTCGCGCTTGAGCAGGAGGAGGTTCTCCGGCTTGAGGTCGCGATGGATGACGCCCATCTGGTGGGCGCGGGCGAGGGCGCTCGCTACCTGCATGCCGATGCGCGCCGCGCGCGGCCACGCGAGGCGACCGCGCTGGATGTGATCGAGGAGCGACTCGCCCTCGATGAACTCCATCACGAGGTACGCGATGCCGTCCGACTCGCCGACGTCGGTGATCTCGACGATGTTCTCGTGGTTGATGCGGTTGACCGCGCGCGCCTCGCGCAGGAAGCGCTCGCGATGCTCCGCGATGAGCGAGAGCTCGGGGCGGAGGATCTTGATCGCGCTGAGCCGGGAGATGAGCTCGTGACGCGCGAGGTAGACGACCGACATGCCGCCCGAGCCGAGCCGGCGGATGAGCCGATAGCGCGCGGCGATGGTGCGGCCGAGAAAGCGATCCTTGCTCTTCTCGAGGGTCGTGCCGTCGTGCGGACAGAATGCCGCGTCGTCGCCGAACAGATCGGTGCAACGCGGGCAGATCTTCACGAGCGGAAGGGTACCAGGGTTTCAGACGGGGACGGGGCCGCCGAGGAGGCCGCCGAGACGAGCGATCCACAGCAGCACTTCGAGCGCCGCCACGATCATCATTCCGCGAGCGACGAACGTCCCGACGCGGCCGTGGCCGACGTCGCGCAGCGTTCCCGTAGCAAGGACGGACACGACCGCCTGGACGGCGAGCACCACGACGAGCGCGGTCATGAACGGAGCGAGCGGGTTGTAGCGAACGAAGGCGTGCAGATCGCCGCTCGCGAGCGCGAGCATGGCCCGCGTCGAGCCGCACCCCGGGCATGGCGTGTGGAACATGCGCGCGAAGCCGCACGGAACGTGCGCCGAGCCGAGCAGGAACGCGATCGCAGCCAGCCCGAGGATGACGGCCCCCGCGCGGACGACGCGCTCACGTCGCTCGAGAGGATGGGATTCGCTGCTTTCCGCGTTTGCGTTTGGCATTGGTGGGCGCCCGATGCGATTCTTCCGGGCCCGTTTCGGCAGGAGCCCGTCCATGATCTCTAGCACCGCTGGCCATACGACCGACCCGAGCACACACGGAATTCAGCATGCCGCGGGCGGGTACGGTCCTCCGGGCGGAGGCTACCCCCCGCCTGGCGGCGGCTACGGCGGACCTCCGGGCGGCGGCGCTCCTCCGGGCGGCGGCGGCTACGGCGGACCTCCGGGCGGCGGCTTCGGCGGACCTCCTCCGGGCGGCGGCTTCGGCGGCGGCAATCCGGGCTTCGGCCCCGCGGGCGGCTTTCCTCCTCCCGGCGGACCGATGATGCCGGGCGCCGGCGGCGACGTGAACACGACGCTGCCGCTCATCCTCAACATCGTGGGCGCGCTCTTCTGCGGCGGCACGTGCGTCGGCTTCATCCTCGCGATCGTAGGCATCGTGTTCGCCGTCCAGGCCGGCAACGCGAAGGGCTCCGGCGACATCATGACCGCCAAGGCGAAGGCGAAGACGTCGATGCTGATGTTCATCATCACCGCCGTGCTCGGCGTCCTCGGCGCGATCGCCTACGCGCTCTTCCTCGTCCTCGTGGGTCACTGACCGACCACGATTCGGAGACGAATCGAGCTCGGGCATTTAGTTTTCACCCTTGTGGGGCTCCGCCCCTCCGCCACTTCGTGTCGGAACCACCCCGAATCGCCTCTGGCGACCGTCGTGCAAGCACAACGACGAGAACAGCGAGAATTCACGTCTCGTCCGTGCGCCAGCACGGTTCGCCGAGGGCCCGGTCGTATCGCCCGAATCCGTGCCTCGGTCAGCGCGCGTGTCTCCTCTCGAACGTGCACGTGCACGTGCACGTGCCCGTGCCCGCTCTCCTCTCGGTGACTAGAACCGGGGGACCACCGCTACACCGACCAGCGCTTCAGGGGCGCGCGGGCGCGGGGGTCATCGTGCACTCGAGCGGCTGACGCCACTCGACGCCGTCGGAGATCGCGACGCGCGCGAACGTGGCGCCGCGCGCGACGAGCCACGAAGCGACCTTGATCGACTCCGAGCTCGACGTCCCCGGCGCACGCACCGTGACGTCGGGGAGCTTCACCTCGAAGCCCTCGAGGCACACGCGCTTCTCGGACCACTTCACGCGCGCGATCATCGGCATGTCCTCGGCGCGCAGCTCCGGCGTCGTCACGCGGATCCACGGGGCGATCGCCTGCAGCGTGGTCCGCCAGCCAGGCTCCTTGCACGCCGGGTCGTCGGCCAGGCGCAGCGTCGACCAGGGAGCGAGTGCGACCGGCGGCATCGCCGACACGAGGAGCAGAGCGGGGTCGTTCGCCGAGGCAGGGTCGCTGCCGCTCCCGGTACGCACGACGGCGAGGTCGCCACGCGGTCCGACCGCCAGCGCGTCGGGGTTCGCCGGATAGAACATCGCGTCCGTGGCGGTGGGGTTGATGTCGAAGAGATCGGTGACGCCGGAGGCCGTGACCTTGAACACGTGACCGACGCCGCTGCTCTCCACCTCGAGGAATGCGCTCTCGTCGGCGGAGAGCGCGACCCCGGAGACGACGACGCCCTCGTTCTGCGTGGGCCTCATCGCGACCTTCACGCGCTCGCCCGCGCCCGCGCGCACGCGCACGAGCAAGCCTCGCTCGCTGTGGAACGCGACCTCGCCCGCCGCCGACGGGTCGGTCGGCGTGATCGGGATGACGTCGCCGTTCTCCGTCATGTCGTCCGAAAGGATCTCGTCGTTCGTGAGGCCGGCGGCGCGCCCGGCGGCGAGCACCTCCGACATCGCGAAGAAGGCCCTCTTCACGGGCGCGGACGGGTCGAACGGGGCGACGAACGAGAACGTGCGCCGCAGCGCGGCTGCGTTCTTGTTCGGCCCGGCGACCTCGATCGTGTCGCCGTCCTTGTTGGTGGCAGGCCCCGTCAGCATCGCGCGGAGCGCCGGGTTGTCGGAGTCGCCCGAATTGACCCTGTGGAGCGGGTTCACGATCCCTCGCGCGACGACGTTGCGGATGAACGAGACGTCGGTGCGATCGCCGGCGATAGGAAGGCGGCTGCTCCCGAGCCCGAGGTCCTCCGGCGAGTTGTTGCTGCGCGTGAGGACCTTCGACTGCGCGGGGCCCGTGGGGCGACACGACATCTCGGCCGAACGCGTGCGCCGGACCGCCGGCGCGAGCTTCGCCGGCACGAGCGGAGCCTCGGCGCGCGGCGGGCGCGCGGCCCAACCGATGCGATAGAAGCCGCCGAGATCGCAGCCCGCAGTGCTGCACCCGCGGAGCTCGCCGGCGGATGCGCCCGACGGGGGCCCAGCGACCTCCGCCCACGTCCCTCCGTGATCCGTCGACTGGTAGTAGCGACCGTCCTGCGTTCGCCCGAGCGCGAACGGGCCCGACGCCACGAGGTCGAACGAGTACGGCGAGCGCGTGACCTTGCCCTCGTCCGAGATCTCGACGATGCCACCGTGGCGGTTCCACCCACGAAGCGAGCCGCTCGCGGAGAACGACCAGCTCCAGTCGACGACGTTCGTGCCGAGCCCCATGCCGGGGATCATGCCGCCGGCCACGTGGCGACGGTACTTCGCGTAGCCGTGAACGAGCCCCTCCGCGAGCGCGTCGCGGCCGCCGTTGTCGACGACGGAGAGCTGTCCGCTGCGCGGATCGTAGATGCCCGGCGTCGGGTCGAGCACGACAGCCACGGCGCGGCCGTCCGCGCGGGGAATCCAGCGAGCGACGTTCACGTCGGCCCCGCCGCCGTCGCTCCCGAGCGCCGAGACGTCGTAGTCCTGCCAGCTGCCGCCGGGCTGCCGAACGCACGCGCCGTGATCGTGCGTGCCCGCTGGCCCACCGCCGCAGGGCCCGGCCATCGCGAGCCCGCCGTCGTCGGACGCGAAGAACTGCGCCGGATCCTGGAACGTCTGCTCGATCGTCGGCGCGTCACCGGAGAGCGTGTGCGAGACGACGAACGCGCTCGGTGGGCCGCCCGTCTGCTGCGCGCCGCGCGAGACGCACGCGAAGAGCACGTCGTTCGAGGTGGGGACGGCCTCGCATCGCGCGTCCGGCGGGAGCTTTCCCGAGAGGATGCCGGCGATCTCGCCGGTGTGGACGTCGACGCGCACGAGGTCGCCCTGCTCGACGACGATCGCGGTGCTCTCGTCGATCGACGCGCCGTGATGGAACGCGGCTCGGAGCGGCGCCTCGACGCCGCGCCAGCGCGGGTCGCGGACCCGCATCTCTGCGGGCGGCTCGGGCGGCTGCTTGTCGAACGAGGAGAGCTGACCGTCCGGCTCGAGGCGGAGGGCACCGCCGCTCGATTCGAAGAGCCAGAGCTCGTCGTCGATCACGGCGACACGCGTGGGCGAGCTCTTGATCTGCGTGGTGACGTCGACCCAGTGGGCCCCGCCGTCCATGCTCGAGAACGCAGCGCCCTGATCGTTGAACGAGAGCGCTCGCCCGTCGTCGAGGCCCTCGACGTCGCTCGCGCCGAGCGGATCCATGGCCACGCGCTCGCCGGAAGGGAGCCCGAGCGCCCAGCGCTCGCCGTTGCTCGTGCGCACGAGCAGGAACTTCGGGGCGAGCGACATGTTCTGGATCGCGTCGGCGAACCGCGCGATCGGCTTCAGAGGCGCATCGAACGCGTCGGCTCGATAGACGTCGTTCTCCGTCCAGAACACGTAGCCACCGCCCATGCGCGACGGGATCGGGCGCACGCCTGCAAGCGGCGCTTCAGGGACATCGGAGCCCACGTGAGGCTCACCACGCCCGACGACGATGCGCGTCTTGTCGACGACGAGGCCGAGCGCCCCGCCGCTGCCGAGCCGGAGCGCGACGACGTTGCTGCGCGGGCTCGGGTCGGCGACGACGTACTGAGGAGGGCCGGCCGCCGCTCCGCCCCCGGCCGCACGAGCGTCCACCGGCGCGCGCGACGGCACGCCGCCCGACCCCGTGTGACCGCATGCGACGGCGGTGGTGACCACCGCGAAGGCGAAGATGATTTTGCCGCGCATTACCCCTCACGAACCTCTCGCCCCGGTGCCGGGTCCCCGGCGACCACCAAGCTCGACTCTTTTCATAGCGGATCCTTGGGCGCACCGATGCCCAGGACGGACAGGTAAGCCGCGCGGACGTCCCGGGTCACGGCCCTGTAACGCTCGAAGAGGCTCCTCGATGCCGTCGTCGGCCCGTCCCGGAAGCCCATTCGTCGCGCCAAGGCCGCGACACCAGGTGCGCCCTCCTCGATGAGGCTCGCGCTCGTACCGTGGACCACCCGTAGCGCCTGCTCGAGGCGGCGGAGGAGCGCATACCCCTCACGGAGGACCGAGGCGGTGCTCGCCTCGAGATAGCCACAGGCCTCGAGGGCACTCAGGGCCGTCTCGGTGTCCGTCGTCCGGACGCGCGGATCGTGGCCGTGCTTCATCTGCAGCCACTGCGCGGCGAACTCGACGTCGACGATGCCGCCGTGGCCGAGCTTCACGTCGTAGCGATGAGGCGCCTCGCGTGCGAGCTCCTTCTCCATGCGCATGCGCAGGTGATTGACGCGCTCCGGGTCGGGCGCGCCGCGCTCGTAGGCGATCTTCGTCGCGAGCAACGAGAAGCGACGACCGAGCTCGACGTCGCCGGCGGCCGGGCGTGCCTTGACGAGCGCCTGCCGCTCCCAGTCCTGCGCGTCGGGCTGGTTGCCGTGCGGCGTGCCGTCGGCGTTGAGGCCATGGTAGCGCGCGAAGGCCTCGAGGCTCACGACCAGGAGACCGTGGCTCCCCGAGGGGCGGAGGCGCGTGTCGAGCTCGTAGCCCGGGCCGTCACCATGCGGCGCGCTGACGAGACGAAGCACGCGCTGCGCGGCGCGAACGTAGCGCTCGGACTTCGCGCCCTCCTCGTCGTCGCCCGGCTCGTAGAGGAAGAAGATGTCGAGGTCGGAGCCGTAGCCGATCTCACGGCCGCCGAGCTTGCCCATGGCGACCACGGTGAGCCCGCCGTCGAGCCCCTTCTCTGCCAGCGCGTAGCGCGTCGCGTGCTCGAGCGTCGCGTCGGCGACCGCCGACAGGACCGTCGTGGCCTCGCGGGTCAGGAGCTCGCCCGACAGCTCGGCGAGACCGACCTCCATCATGATGCGCGACTTCGCGTGGCGTAGCGCTCCGACGAAGACGTCCTCGGGATCGCGCTCGTCGTGCTCGCTTGCGCGTTGCTTTGCCTCTGCGACCTCCTCGTCCACGTGGCGCCGGGCACGCTCCGGCGTCGGCAGGCCCTTGGCGAAGAGGACGCTCTCGACGAGCTCCGGATGAAAGACGAGCGACTCGCCGAGGAAGGCGCTCGCGCCGAAGAGACCGACGAGCTTGCGCACGACCTGGCGATCGTCCGCCATGGCACGCGCGTAGACCCCCGGCGTCGAGAGCCGCGTGAAGAACGCGGCCAGGAGGCGCGCCGCCTGCTCCGGGTCAGCGGCGTCCGCGAGGGCCTCGAGGAGCTGCGGCGCGAGCTCGGGATGACGATCGCGCGCCGTCGCTCCGAGCGGAAAATCGGGACGGCGCGCGAGCGCGAGGAGATGGCGCGCGAGGTCGGCCGACGCGCTGGTCGAGAAGTCGACGCCTGGCGCGCCCTCGGCGAGCGCCGTGAGCACGAGCGCCTCCTCGCCCGAGTCGATCGCCGCGAAGAGCGGCGCGAGGTGTGCGTCGCTGGCGGGCGCACCGAGCTCGAAGCTGCGCGTGAGCGACGCGAAGCGCTGGGCGACGCGCCGTCGCGTCTTGTCGAGGTCCTTCTCGAGGTCCGCCGACGAGTGGAAGCCCACCGAGCGCGCGATGGTCTCGAGGAGATCGCCGCGCGGCAGGATGTGCGTCTGCAGACCGGTTGCAAACTGCACGCGATGTTCGAGACGACGCAGCGTCAGGTAGGCGCTCTCGAGCTCACGGCTCTCGCGATCGGTGACGAGCCCGCGTGATCGGAGGCGCCGCAGCGAGTCGAGCGTGTTCGAGAGCCGGAGCGACGGCTCGCGCCCTCCCCAGATCAGCTGAAGCGACTGGACGAAGAACTCGGCCTCGCGGATGCCGCCGGGGCCGAGCTTCAGATCGCGCTCGGGGTCGGAGGAGAGCTCCGCTCGACCACGAACGACGAGCTCCGTCATCTCGCGAGCGATGCGCGGGTCGACGACCTTGCGCCAGACGAAGGGCGAGAGAGCGTCGAGCACGCTCTGCCCGAATGCGAGGTCGCCCGCGACGGGGCGCGCGCGGAGGAGCGCGGCGCGCTCCCACGTCCGACCCCAGGTCTCGTAGTAGCGCTCGGCGGCGGCGAGGGCGTTGACGAGCGGGCCGCGCGAGCCCTCGGGGCGGAGCCGCAGATCGACGCGCCAGCACATGCCTTCGTCGGTGGCGTCCTCGAGGGTCGCGGTGAGGCGCTGCGTGACGCGCGCGAAGTGTTCGTTCAGCGTCTGCTCGGTGACCTCGCCGGTCGCGCCGCCCTGTCGGACTTCGCCCTCGTCCGTCTCGTAGAAGGGCAAGAGATCGACGTCGCTTCCGCAGTTGAGCTCACGACCGCCGAGCTTGCCCATTCCGAGAACCGTGAACGCGCAACGCGCGCCGCTCGCGGTGACCGGCATGCCGAAGCGGGCCTCCGCCCAGCGGAGCGCCTCCTCCGCGGCGAGCTCGATGCAGACCTGCGCGATGTCGGAGATCTCGCGAGCCGTCGTGTCGATGTCCCCTCCCTCGCTCGCGAGGAGCTCGCGCGCCGCGACGCGCAAACGCTCGCGCTGCGCGAAGAGGCGGAGCCCGCGACGAACCGCGAGCGCATCATCGAGGTTGCCCACGAAGGACAGGCCGAGCCGGCGCAGCGTGCGAAGATCGCGGGCGATACGCATCGTGCCGTGCGCGATCGCGACGACGTCCTCCGGCCGCGTGAGCATCTGCTGGCGCAGCGCGGGGTATGCGGCGGAGAGCAGAGCCGCGAGATACGCGGCCTCGGGGTCATGCGCGAGGCCGTGCTCGCGCGCGGCCTCCGTGTACGCCGCGAGGAGGCCACCCGCCGACTCGCCGGCGAGCGTATGCAGGAGACGCTTCACGGGGGACGGCAAGACGGCGAAGCGTCGTCGCCGGAGAGGCGCGCGTCAAGCAACCTCCCCGCCTTTTCTCGGTAGATTGAGCTAATCTCGCAGGCCGATGCCGAGCGCAGTCGCGCGTACCGTTCGCAAGGCACGATTGCCGGTCGTCCTCGCCCTCCTCGCGGCGGCGTCGATCCACTGTGCGTCCTCCGCCGATCGCGATCGCGCCGATCGCGCCGATCGCCGCGAGGGTCGGCTCGCCGCCGTCTCGTCTCCGCTCGGCGGCTGGAGCGGCGCGCTTCCTCCGATCCGGATCCGCTCGGGGAACACCTCCACTCCCCTCGGTACGGGCGAGGTCCTCATCGCGGGCGGCGGGTCGACGCCGAAGAGCACGGAGCTCCTCGACGTCTATGCCGGCACGATCGCGCTCGGCCCGGAGATGGCGGCGGCACGGACGCGTCACACCGCGACGATGCTCTCGAGCGGCAAGGTCCTGCTGGCGGGCGGTGGAAGCGCGACCGCCGAGCTCTACGATCCGATCGCGCGCACGTTCACGCCGACCGGCACGATGAGCAAGGTGCGCGCCGGGCACTCGGCCGTGCGCCTGCGGAGCGGGAAGGTGCTCGTGGTCGGCAGCGATGGCGGCGAGGGCACCGCCGAGCTCTACGATCCGGCCGCGGGAACGTTCACGCAGACGTCCGCGCGAGTCACCACGGGCAGCGGCGCGCTCGTGATGCTGGCCAACGGCAAGGCCCTCTTCACCAACGACGTCGGTACGGAGCTGTTCGACCCGGCGGCGGCGAGCGGCGCCGGAGCGTGGTCCGCGGCCGTGACTCCCGCGCCGAAGCCGCTCAACGGCTCCGGCGTGCCCATCGTCACGCGCCTCCGTGACGGTCGCCTCTACCTCGCCATCGGCGAGGGCTGCGCGTCGAACGGGAGCTCGGAGTTCTGCTTCGGCAAGGTGTACTCGTACGACGCGAGCACCGGCACGACCTCGCAGATCGCGTCGCTCTCGCGCAGCGAGCCCGTGGGGGCGCTGCTCCCGACGGGCGACGTGGTGTACGTGGGCGGCCGTCCCGACCCGCTCGCGACTGCCGATCTCGTCACCGGTGCCATACCGGCGGTGCTGTCCGCGGACGGGCCGACCGCGCCCTCGCACGGCAGCGACAGCACCGCGGTCGTTCTCCCGGGCGGCGACACGCTGTTCATCGGCGGCACGCAGGCGACGATCGATCGACGCACCCACTACGGCGCGTTCCACGTGTCGACGGGGGCGCTCGCGACCCCGCGCCTCCTGCAGGGCGCCGTGCGGCTCCACGACGGTCGGGTCCTCATCACCGGCGGCGGCGCGAGCGACGGCAGCGGGCCGCTGCTCGCGTCGGTCGAGATCTTCGACCCTTCGACGGGCACCTTCGCGAACGGCGGTGCGATGACGGGCGCGCGCTTCGGCCACACGTCGACGACGCTGCGGTCGGGCAAGGTCCTCATCACCGGCGGCGGAAGGGGACCCGCGGTGCCGGTCACGGCCCTCGCGTCGACCGAGCTCTACGATCCCGCGGCACCGCTCGCCACGCGGTCTCGTGCGCTCGGCGCGCTCGCCGTGGCGCGCATCTCGCACGCGGCAACGCTGCTGCCGTCGGGCGAGGTGCTCGTCACCGGCGGCTGCACCGCCGGCTTCAACGGCATCTTCGGGGGCTGTCCGGCGGGCGCATCGAGCACGTCCGCGGAGCTGTTCGACCCGGTGACCGAGAAGCTCACCGCGCTCCCGGCGATGACGGTCGCGCGCCAGGAGCACGGTGCGGTGCTCCTTCCCACGGGGAAGGTGCTCGTCGTGGGCGGTGGCGGCGCGAGCGCGGAGCTCTTCGACCCGCTCACGAAGACGTTCAAGGCGACCGCACCGTCGGGCTCTCCACGTGACGGCTCGACGGCTCACGTGCTCCCGAACGGGCGCGTGTTCGTCGCCGGCGGCCAGACGCTCGCTCCCGAGCTCTTCGACCCCACGACCGAGACCTGGAGCTACGCGCCCCCGCTGTCCGCGTCGGTACCGAACACGCTGTGGGCCACGATGCCTGACGGGCGCCTCCTCTCCGCGGGCGGCCTCTTCTTCGAGAGCGTCGACACGCAGCTGCGCATCTTCGATCCACTCGCGGCGCAGATCGGATCGATCTCCGTCGCCGCAACGGACGGCCGCGGCGGCCGCAAGTGGGCCTCGATGACGCTCGCGGGTAGCGGCGAGCTCGTCCTCGTCGGAGGCACCGTGTGCAACGGGCTGTGCTTCTCGACGCCCGAACCGCTCGCGTTCATTCACGACGACGGCGCGCCCGCGGGCGCACGGCCGACCCTCGGCGCCGTGCCGGCCACGGTGACCGCCGGGACGAAGGTGACGATCACGGGAGCCGGCTTCACGAGCGGCCCCGAGGGGAGCACCGGAACGCGCAGCTCGTCGGCGACCAACCACCCGCTCGCGCTCTGGGTCTCCGACGCGGGTGATGCCGTGGTGCCCGGCACCGTGCTCGACTTCACCGACACCACGGCGACCTGGCTCGTGCCGGCGACGGCGCTCTACGGTCACGGGCTCCTCTTCGTGTCGACGGGCGGCGTGCTCAGCGCGGGTGCATCGGTCACGATCGAGCCGGCCGGCAAGGCCGTCGCTTGCAGCTACGACGCGGAGTGCTCGAGCGGCTTCTGCACGGACGGCGTGTGCTGCGACCGCCGCTGCGACGGCAAGTGCGAGGGCTGCTCCGCCAGGCGCAAGACGACGGGAGAGGACGGCGTCTGCGGCGCGGTCCCGCCCGGTCGTGACATCGCCGGCCGTTGCTTCAGCCTTCCCGGCCAGGCGTGCACCGCCGCGCTCGAGTGCGCGACCGGCTTCTGCGCGCAGGGCGTGTGCTGCGACTCGAGCTGCACCGGCGAGTGCCAGGCGTGCAATCAGGAGGCTCGCAAGGGCGTCTGCAGCCCGATCAACGAGGGCACGTGCGGAGCGGCATGCGACGGCGATCACACGCTGAAGCAGCTCGGCGCGCCCGACGTCGATTGTGCCCCTTTCAAGTGTGAAGGCCCACGTTGCAAGACGACGTGCGCCTCCGTGAAGGACTGCGCGGCCCCCTCCGTGTGCAGCCTCGACGGGCAGTGCACGGCGCCGCCCGAGCCCGTCGCGGGCAGCGGCGGAGTGTGTGGATGCAAGGTCGTGGGAGGCGGTACCGGCGGGCCCGGCGGGCTCTTCGCGGCGTTCGCCGTCGCGTTCCTCGCGTGGTCGCGCGCTCGCACGCGAGGCCGTTCGCGATGATCGGCGAGCAGATCGACGGCAAGTACGTCGTGACCGGCCAGCTTGGCGCGGGAGCGATGGGTGCGGTCTACGCGGCGCGCAACATCGCCACCGGCCGCGCCGTGGCGGTGAAGGTGATCCAGAACGGCCTCGGGACCGACGGCGCGCTGGTCGCTCGTTTCCAGCGCGAGGCGCGGGCCGCGGGCGCGATCCAGTCGACGTACATCGCGCAGATCCTCGACGCCGGGCAGGATCGAACGACCGACGCTCCCTATCTCGTGATGGAGCTGCTCGAGGGCGAGGACCTCGACACGCTCGTACGGCGGCTCGGCGCCGTTCGGTACGACCTCGCGTTGCGCATCATCGCGCAGGCCCTCGCCGGCCTCGAGCGTGCGCACGCCGTCGGCGTCGTGCATCGCGACATCAAGCCCGCGAACCTCTACATCGCGCGCGTCGATGCAGGGCAGCGCGTCGTGAAGCTCGTCGACTTCGGCATCGCGAAGGTGAAGGACGAATTCGCGGCCTCGAACCACGCGCTCACGCAGACGAGCGCGCTGCTCGGCTCGCCCCTCTACATGTCCCCGGAGCAGGCCAAGGCGAGCAAGAAGGTCGACGCGCGCGCCGACCTCTGGTCGCTCGGCATCGTGCTCTACCAGCTGCTGACGGGACACGCGCCTCACTCGCACGCCGAGTCGCTCACCGAGCTTTTGCTTGCAATATGCACGGAGGACGTCAAGCCCGTGCAGCAGGCGGCGCCGTGGGTGCCGGCGGAGGTCGCGGCGATCGTCGAGCGCGCGCTGCGCCTCGACCCGACGAAGCGCTACGACGACGCGAAGCAGATGCGCGACGACATCGCGGCGATCGTCCCCGACTGGCAGGTGCTCGGCGACGCGATGCTCACGCCGCTCACCAGCGAGGAGCGGTCGCTCATCGCCCAGCCGACGGCCGACTTCGCGAAGCTCGCCGCCTCGACGGGGCCGACGCCGGAAGGTGGCAGGGGCGTCGGGGCTTCGGCCTCCGCGCCGGGGAGCACGAGCAACAGCGCGCTCGCGCTCGGAGGCGCGACCGAGCTGGGGCCGATGCCGCAGAGCTCGGCATCGCAGCATTCGGCCCCCGCGCTCGCGGCGAGCGCAGGCGCCAGCGGCAGCATCGGCCGCGAGCCAGGGACCAGCGGGACCGACGCGGGCGTCACCGGCTCGGGCCTCACGCGCTCGGGCGGGCCCCGCACCGTTCTCTTCGCTGCCGTGGGTGGGTTTCTCCTCGTGGTGGCCGCCGTCGGAGGAATGCTGGGGCTTCGCTCGCACGGGAAGACGGGCGAAGCTGCGGCGGGGATGATCGCGCAGCCGTCGGCGGCGGCGGCTTCGGTCACCGCGAGCGCGGTTGCGCGCGAGGCGAGCGGCACGGCCTCCGCGGCGCCGGCCTCGGCGTCGGTCGCGCCTAGCGTTGCGAGCGCGGATAGCGCGACGCGGCCGGGGGCGGGTGGGGTGGCGACGCAGGCGGGGATGCCGCGCGCGCGGCCTTCATCGACCTCGTCCTCGTCCTCGTCCACGAGCGTGAGCGTGAGCGCGGGCGCGAGCGCACGGCCCACGGCGGCGCCGACACGCACGGCAGCGCCCGCGACCACGTCCTCCTCCCCCATCTCGCGCGAATTCAACTGAGCATGCGTCTTCGTCCGGTCCTCGTCGCGCTCGCCCTCGTGCTCCTCCTGCTCGTCGCCCGCCGCGCAGACGCGCAGGCGCCGCCCGCGCCCCCCTCCCCTGCCCTCGCCCCGACCCCGACCCCGACCCCTGCCCCGCCCCCTACCCCCGAAGCCGATCGTCGCGCCGAGGCGCGCGCCCTCTTCGAGACGGGCATCGCCCACTTCGACCGCAGTGAATGGAGCGCGGCCCTCGCCGACTTCCTCCGTTCGCGCGCGCTCTTCCCGACGCGCGCGGCCACGAAGAACGCCGCCGTCTGCTTCCGCCGCGAAGGCCGCTTCGACGAAGCCCTCGAGACCTTCGAGGCGCTCCTGCGCGAGTTCCCCGACCTCACCCCGAGCGATCGCGCCTTCGCCGAGAAGGAGAGCGCCGAGCTGCGCGCCGCGATCGGCTCGATCGAGATCGCCGGCGCGGAGCCCGGTGCGGCCATCGTCATCGACGGCCGTGCGCGCGGGACCTACCCGCCGAATGGCCCACTCCGGGTCGCGGCGGGGTCGCACGTCGTCCGCGTCTACAAGGAGGGCTTCGGCCCGTTCGAGGTACGCGTCGACGTCGCCGGCCGTCAGGTCGCCCTGATCGAAGCCAAGCTCGCGGCGCTCACGCAAGCGGGTCGCCTCTCGGTCACGGAGACCGCGGGCCGCGCCCTCGATGTCGTCGTCGACAACGTCGTCGTCGGCAAGACGCCCTGGGAGGGCTCCGTGGCCGTCGGCCTCCACACGGTCGTCTTGCGCGGCGAAGGCGAGCTCGGCACGCAGCCGGCGACGACGACAGTTCACCTCGGCGACGTCACGCCGCTCGCGCTCGCCGCCGAGCCGCTCACGTCGACTCTCCGCATCGTTCCGGTCCCTGCCGGCGCCAACGTGTCGATCGACGCCGTCGTGGTCGGCCAGGGCGTGTGGGAGGGCAAGCTCCGCGAGGGCGACCACGTCGTCGAGGTGATCGCCGAGGGCTTCCTCCTCGCGCGTCGTCCGGTGCGCCTCACCACGGGCGAGCGCGCCGCCGTGACCGTCACGCTCGAGCGCGACCCGAGCTCCCCGCTCTGGCGTGCCGCGCATCCCGCGCGCGTGTTCCTCGAGCTCGACGTCGGCCCGGCCATCGGCCTCGCGTTCGGCGGCGACGTGCGCTCGGCGTGCACGGGCTCCTGCTCGGCGGCAGTCCCCGTCGGCCTCTCCGCGACCGCGCACGGCGGCTACGAGCTCTCGAGCGGGATCACGCTGGGCCTCGACGCCGGCTACCTCGTCATCGCAGCGAACACGTCCAGGCGGCCCGCGTCGCTGCTCCCGCGGGGCCTCGCGCCGAACACCGGCACCGTCGACGACTCGCTCGGCGTGGAGGGTGTTCGCTTCGGCCCGTCCGCGGGCTACCGCACCGGTGAGGAGTGGCCGCTCACGCTGCGCTTCGGCGCCGGCGTCTTCCTCGGCTCCGCGGTCGATGCGCGCAAGGGCACGTTCGCCACCGGAGCGGGCGCCGCCTACGACGTCGACGTGTCGGAGTCTCACTCGACGGCATACGTGTATCTTGCACCTGAAGTGCGTCTGACCAGGCGATTCCCGTCGCGTCTCGAGGTCAGCGCGGGCGTCGCGGTGCTCGCGCTCGTGTCCGTCGACCAGCCGTCATGGACCGATCGGCAGCCCGTGCTCGCTGCGCCGCGCGGACAGCAAGGCGACGGCGTTGCGACGTTCGGCTCGCAGACCCTCGCGGGTAGCTTCCTCCTCTCCATCGTCCCGAGCCTGGGCGCGCGCTACGCGTTCTAGGAGACTGGTGTGAAACGACCTCACGCGACGAGTTCGTGGTGGTGCGAGGGCACGGTCGTAGCCTAGTGAGCTCCGAGATCGGGCACGGGCACGGGCACGGGCACGGGCACGGGCACGGGCACGTCGAGACGAGACGAGACGAGACGAGACGAGACGAGACGAGACGAGACGAGACGAGACGAGACGAGACGAGACGAGACGAGACGAGACGAGACGAGACGAGACCAGCGCCGAGAAATCGCTGTCTATTTTCAAGAGGCTCTGGCCGCGTGGGTCGTGGCCGAGCACCTTGTTTGTCTTCGTGACGCTACGTGATCCCACGTTGCCCTATGTGATCCCGCGCGAATCGATTT
>Ga0335397_10000744_pt1 | contig 43464 bp, 50 predicted proteins | sample MAT04_FD_205740 | JGI IMG/M metagenome (GOLD analysis project Ga0335397, IMG submission 205740) | Freshwater microbial communities from Lake Fryxell liftoff mats and glacier meltwater in Antarctica - MAT-04 (spades assembly) (version 2) ... | reverse complement strand
AAAGCTGTATGTAAGATTTATAATAAAATGGAGCGAAGCAGATGATGCAGGAGTATTCAGCATTAAATCAAATACAATAAGTAAAAAATATATGACAGCAAAAAAACTGTAGCACAACAAAACATTAATATATTATAAGGATAATAATGTTACCAGGCTTTGCTATAATTACCATTTAATATTTTAACGAAGTAGAGATTTTTATTTTCAAAATAGTCGGGCATTAGCGCATTCTTTTGCAGAAACACCGGTTTGAAATGGTAGTCGCTAAAAATCCTGTATGGATAATCATTTAAGTGATTTATGAGGTCATTGGGATACAAGCTTAATAATTTTGTAAACTGAAGGGTGATTTCAAATCCTTTATATGTTAAGTCTGAAGGAATACCTTTATATTTCTTAAGATAAATATCTTTAAGCCTTTTGCTGTAGCTGTCCCATTTATTATTATAAAATGGCGAAGTATAATAAACAGGAAAATCTTTCAGTTTTTTATTTTTTATTATAGAAGAAAAACCATCCCAGTTGGGCATACCAATCAAAGTAACAGGGTAGGTTTTGCTGATAGATTGCACGTAAGTAGCTAAACTATTTGCAAAGCTTTCATTCAGGCTTCCTCCAATAATTACAGATTTTCTGTTGCTATCCAGTTTGTTTATCAGAACAGAAAAAACATCATTGATATTGATGACTTCTATTTTAATTAATGGCTTTCCATCGGGTTGATTGATTCTCTTGAACTGCTCTTCTACAGAATTTTCCTGCGAACCTGGTTTGCGTACCAGGTAGATTTTGTCTGTACCATGGTTTTGAAGTATATGCGCATAAATTGCTTCGCAATGTGCCTTAAGGGTAGGATTCACAATAACCATAAAAGGATTGACTGTGACGCCACCGTCGTTGGGATGTGTGGCAGAAATAAAAGGTATATTTTTTTGTTTTGCAAAATTGGCCAGTTGTATATATTCCTGGTCTTTTACAGAACCAATAATCAGGTCAAGGCTGTCTAATTGTTTATTAAGAATTAATGCAGGAATAGTTTGCGTATAAGATTTTGAATCGTAAATACGGGTATCAAAATTTACATTGGGAATGGGTAAACTGTCTAATGCAATTTGTGCACCCTGCACAAAGTCAAGGCCCTGCAAAGTAAATTTTGGAAATTCTTTTTTATAACGATAATCGTTGTCGTTAAAAGCAGAGTCCAGGTAAAGTGGTGCAAAAATAGCCACTTTAAAATTTCGCAGGGGTTTAATAGTATCCGATTGTGCACTTGCTCCCATCCACTGGGTACAAAGCAGGATGCCTAATAAAATAAGGTTGTTCTTTTTTTGCATATTCAGGGTTTCGTACTTCAAGAAAAATTATTCCCATTCAATTGTTGCCGGAGGTTTGCTGCTGATATCGTAAACTACCCGGTTTATTCCTTTTACATTATTGATAATCTCATTGCTCACATCTGCCAGGAATTCATAGGGCAGGTGTGCCCAGTCTGCTGTCATACCATCCACCGATGTTACCGCTCTTAGTGCAACGGTAAATTCATAAGTTCTTTCATCACCCATTACACCCACACTTTTTACAGGCAATAAAATAGAACCAGCCTGCCACACTTTATCATACAAACCTGTTTTTTTCAGCAGATCGGTATACACTTTATCAGCATCTTGCAATAACCGTACCTTTTCTTCTGTTACTTCACCCAGTATCCTGATGGCCAGCCCGGGCCCGGGAAAAGGATGCCGGTTAAGCATTGCGGCAGGTATGCCAAGTTCTGCACCTATCTTTCTCACTTCATCTTTAAACAATGATCTCAGGGGCTCTACCAGCTTTAGCTTCATAGTGTCTGGCAGGCCGCCAACATTGTGATGGCTTTTTATAGTAGCCGAAGGACCATGCACAGATAATGATTCAATCACATCCGGGTAAATAGTGCCTTGTCCAAGAAATTCAATGCCAGTTATTTTTTGTGCTTCCTGGTCAAATACATCAATAAAACAACTTCCAATGGCCATTCTCTTTTCTTCCGGCAAAACTTTGCCTGCGAGTTTGGTATAAAAATGTTCCCGGGCATCTACCCCTGTTACATTAAGGCCAAGTTCTTTATAAATTTCCAGCACTTCTTCAAATTCATTTTTGCGCAATACCCCGTTGTCTACAAAAATGCCATAAAGATTTTCGCCAATGGCTCTATGAATGAGAGTAGCAGCTACCGTACTATCCACACCGCCACTAAGGCCCATTACCACTTTGCTGTTGCCCAATTGTTTTTTAAGTGCGGCAACGGTATCTGTTATATAGTGTTCGGGTGTCCACTCCCGTGCGCATCCGCATATATTAACAAGGAAGTTTTTTATAATCGTTTTTCCTTCTGTAGAGTGATAAACTTCCGGGTGAAACTGCAGGCCATAAATGGCATGGGCAGCGGCTTTGCCCGATTTAAAAGCAGCTACCGGTATGCTTTCTGTAGTGCCCAATAATTCAAATCCTTGCGGCAGTTCTTTAATGGTATCGCTATGGCTCATCCATACCTGCGAGGATGCGGGAAGATCCTGCAAAAGGGCATCATTTACAGAAATGTTAAAACTGGCTCTGCCATATTCTCTTTTATCACTTTTGGCCACCAGGCCCCCAAAAATTTTGGCAGTAAGCTGGGCTCCATAACACACTCCCAGTACCGGCCATTTTTCTGCCATTGCTTTTACATCCACCATGGGGGCATTTTCTTCATTTACAGAAAAAGGAGATCCGGAAAGGATAATGCCTTTTAATGTGGGATCTAACTTTATATCCTTATGAAAAGGAACAATTTCGCAGAATACATTGGCTTCTCTTACAACACGGGCTATGAGTTGTGTATATTGGGAACCAAAATCGAGGATAAGTATCTTTTCTGTCATAACGCTGCGAAGGTAAATCAAATACACTTTAATTTTTTGATACTAAAAAAGGGAAATGGTTTTATACCGGTATAAAAGGTTTGTATATATCAGAATTTATTCCAAATCTTTGCTTCACATAAATGTACACACATGAAAAAAATATTATTGTTTGTTACAATCATTTGTTTAGCTACTGCCTGCCAGTACAAATCGGGTAGTGGAGATTTAGTAACACAGACCCGTAATTTGGGTGATTTTACCGGGGTAGATGTGGGTGGGGGATTTGATGTGGAAATAAAAACAGGGAGCAGTATTAAAGTGGTGGTAGAGGCAGATGATAATGTTATTGATGACATAAAAACTAGCATTGATAATGGCCAATTAAAAATCTCCCTGAAAAACGGAATGAGTTATAATGATGTGCATATGAAGGTTTTTGTAACGGCGCCTGAAATAAACAAGATCAGCGGTTCGGCGTCGGCCGATGTGGAAGTAAAAGATGAACTGAGTTCAGAAAATAAAATTGTTTTAAATGCATCGAGCGGGAGCAGTATAAAAGCAACTTTAAATGCCCCGGAAACAAATGCTGATGCCAGCAGCGGAGCAGAAATAAACCTTAAGGGCCGTACCAGAAATTTTGATGCACAGTCCAGCAGCGGAGCTTCTGTAAATGCATCTGATTTATTAAGTGAAAATACCATTGCATCATCAAGCAGTGGAGGAACGGTAGAAGTGCATGCAAGCGTAAAGTTGAATGCAAAGGCCAGCAGTGGGGGCTCCATATCATATAGGGGTGCAGCAACCGTTATTTCAAATGAAAACAGCGGTGGGTCGGTTAATAAAAAAGAATAAATCAACTGCCATGCATAATCCATAAAAAAAGCTGTAAAAAATTCATAGCTAAATTATTTTTTTCTCTGGGAATAACATTTCTGCTTCTTTTTAATTTTTTGCATACATTTTTCACCCGTGTGCGATAGTATTTATATTTTACCAATTTATAAGTGGCAGCCAAAATATTCCCACGACCAGTTTTGTCAAAAAAAATACTGTAATAAATTTTTTAATTTATAATGCCAGTAAAATCTTTGGTGTATATTTAATTGCTAATTTCTGTAGCTCATCGTTTACCGGGTACATTTTAAAATCAATACCTGTATGATAGTAAATCCAAATTCTTTCGAAATATTCCACAGGATTTTAAAACGTCATTTTTAATTTTAATGTCCCAAATCTGGTATTCTTCAGTTTTGTTTATTGAGGCACAATTTTAAGAAGGATTTATACCATTTAGCAGATGAAAGAGCGATTATACAGAATTTTAAATATTAAGTTTTCAGAGTCCAGCCAGGTACTCGACCTATTGACAGTTCAATTTTTCCTGGGTCTTGCAAATGCATTTTTAAATATTGTAGCTTTTACCCTTTTTGTATATAATTTTTCTGTAGAAACACTACCCATTGTTTACCTGTGTGCAGCGGTACTTTTATTGCTGTGCACTATAGTTTATGAAAAAATTGAACATTGGTTAACTCCTCCGCAATTACTGAAATTTATTATAGGCATTTCTGCTCTTTTATTAGCCATCATATGGATTGGACTTTTGTTTGGCAACAAAAATAATTTCATTTTTATTTTACTGTTAAGCAATACCCTAGTTTACATGATCATAAGTTATGCTTTTTGGGGATTGGTATCGTTACTTTTTAATGTAAGGGAAAGCAGGCGGGTTTTTTCTGTAGTTGGCTCCGGGGATATACCGGCCAAATTGATAGGATATCTTGCGGCACCTTTATTGATCTCATTATTAGGTATTAATAACATGATTTGGGTGGCAATAATTTTTTTGCTGATTGGATTTGGGGTTTTTGATAGGGTAATCAGGAAAAAAAAATGGGATATGATCCGTCAAAAAATACATTCTGCTGATCACCATGAAGCAGTTAACTTAAAAAAAACTGACCTCTTGAGTTTTTTCTTTAAGGATAAACTCATTTTTACCATTTCTCTTTTATCAATACTTAGTTATAATGTATTTATTCTGATAGACTTTACATTTATTGCGCAGGTAAAAAACCGGTTTGAAAACATCTCGGATCTTGCCATTTATATCGCAACATTTTTTGCCCTGGGCAGAATTGTCGCACTGGTGTTTAAACTTATTTTTACAAGCAGGGTAATTGAGCGTCTTGGTATTATTAATTGTTTATTTATTACTCCTGTCACACTCTTCCTTTTCTGTCTGTTATTTTTAGTGTTTGGCAATAATGCAGATTACAACGTATTTATTTTTGGCGCAATGGCCATGCTTACAGAAGTACTAAGGTCTACGATGCAGGAACCTGTTTTTTTTATATTATTTCAACCGCTAAAAGAGCAGTTGAGATTAAAGGGGCATATCATATCTAAGGGGTATATGATGCCTCCTTCGCTAATTGTAGTTGGATTGTCGCTGTGGTTTCTGTATAAAACTGAAACACCCATAACTATATTATTTACCATTAAGATCATCCTGGTAAACCTTTTTATATGGGCCGTTATAATTATTTTTATACAAAAGGCTTACCTAAAAACATTATATAGTTCTATTAAAAAAGGAATCATAGATAGCGAAGACTTTTACATTAGCGATCAGACCGGGATAAATTTACTTATCAATAAAGTAAAGGCGGGTAAAAATATAGAAGTAGTTTATGCATTGAATTTGCTTGAAAAAGCCAATTACTCCGGGCTGGATGAATTGCTGATGGAACAATTGACTGAAAGTAAGGATACAGAAGTGAGGAAATACATTTTAGAGGAAATAGATAAAAAAGGAAAAGTAGATTCCGGAACTTTAAAAAAGATATTGCAACAGGAGACAGTTGAAAAAATACAGCAGAAAATTATAGCAGTTCTGTGTAAGCATGATCCTGACTTTCTTAAAACTTTATTTGAAACCTATGCTGAACAGAGCAGTGAAATTAAAAAAATTATTATTATTAACCTTTTAAATCAAAAGGAGTTTACCTATTTATTTAAGGCGGGCAATGAAATTAATAATCTGATGCTTTCTGGTGATCCGAAAGAACGTGAACTGGCTTTAAATATTATCAGTAAAGTAAAATTTGTGCAATTTGCGGGTGAAATGGAAAAGTTGATTAATGATAGTGAAACCTCTGTAAGAAGGCTCGCAATAACAGTTGCTTGTAAGCTAAAAATAAAAAGCTTGCTTCCTCACATTTTAGAACTCTCCAATCAGCCTTCTAATAAGTATCTTGTTTTAAAAGCATTGCTGTCTTACGGAGATGTACTTTTTCAGGATATTCAATTGTTGGATAATAAAGCATTTGAAAAATATTCAAATGACCTGATTAAAATTTCCGGAAAGATTAAAGGGCCTCACTCAACCAATTTTTTATTGCATGTATTGGAAACAGATTCAGCAAAGTCCGATAGTGTATTACATTCATTATGGAATAAAGAGTACGAGCCTGAATCCTCAACAGAAAAAGATAAATTACGATCACTATTGCATATTTATTTAAAAAGCGGGAATAGTAAAATAATCGATTTTAATGCTTTGCCCGGTCTTATAGACAGGGATATGCTGAAAGAATCTATATTAAACGAAGTAAAAGGAGATCTTATGGTTGCGTTAAAGATTTGTGTGTTGCTTTTTAATAAAAAGGATATAAACAGGGTATTGGAATTGATGGAGATGGAGGGCAATGTAAAAGTATTTAACGCTATGGAAATGCTTGAATTAATGTTGCCTCAGAAAATATCAAATGAATTGAATAAATTATTTGATTTTGTGCTGGACCCTTCCCATGAAAAACAGGTTGTGGTAAAATATCAAATGAACGCATTTTTTCAAAAAGTAATGTTTAATAAGGAAGTCTCTTTTAATTCCTGGACAAAAGCGATTTGCATATACTGCTCCTGGAAAAATAAAGAAACGGACTGGATATCTAAAAATGGACAAGGCAACAATGAAAAGGAAGATTATATCATTACAGAAACAAGGGATTATGTACTACAATCAATTAAATAAAATAGCATGCTTCTGATTGAAAAAATTTTATTGCTTAAAAATTCCGATATTTTTAAAAGATGCAGCGAAGTAGACCTGATTGATATTGCATCCATATGCATCGAAAACCATATAGATAAAGGGGTTACGCTTTTTAATAAAGGAGATACCGGCAACTGCATGTACTTTATTTATTCCGGCCAGGTATCTATACATGATGGCGAACACCAGATAGCTTTGCTTGCAGAAAATGAGATTTTTGGGGAACTGTCTTTACTGGATTCCGACTCCAGGTCGGCGAGTGCTACTACTGTAAGCGATTGTATCCTCCTAAAAATAGAGCAGGAACCTTTTTACGATGTTATTGCTACCAGTACAGAAATTCTTAAGGGGATTATGAGAACCCTGTGCAGAAGGTTAAGGGAGCAGGACCGTATAACAGTAGAGATGAAAAAAAATATTGGGTAAAATTTACAGCATAGAATGGTAGTTTGCTTTCTTTACAGGTTCCCGGAGTATTTGCGAAGACTTTGTAAAGTAATGCTGATCTTTTAAAAAAGCCAACTGTGTTATCTCCCATTCACGATCATTGGCAATGAGGTTATAAGCCATTAACTCTTTTCTTAAAGATTCTGCAATTTCAAAAAAGTCGGGCCTTCCCAGGTAATCCAGATCTGCATCTCTTAATATTTTTTCAAGCAGTGTTTGAGGTTTGTTCGATATTTTAGTTACCATTATCAGCTCCTGCACCAATTGTATTTCATTCTTATTTATATGTAAATTGGCAGCATCCGATAAAAAGATACTGCAACTTATTTCTTCATGGCCGTTATATGTCTTCAAAAATCCACTGTCGTGATAAAGAGCCGCAATTTTTAGCAGGTATAATTCTCTTTCGTTCACAATAGCTTCATCAACCGCAATTCTCTCAGCCTGTTTAACTACATCTAATGTATGATTGATCGAATGATAACTTAGCCTTGGATCAAGGGCAGATAATTTTTTAAGGAGCCTATGCTTTGCCTGTTCAAAATTCGTTAAAGTCATCTTATCATTTTACAACAAAAAATTTAATATTGAAACCTGTTTATTAAGGAAAATAAGTTATTTACATCACTATATTTTTCATTTAATATTCCTGCCAATACCTAAGCAATCTAAGGTTATAGCTAATCAAATTTTGTAAAGATTTTCCGAATGACCAAATGTTATAGAAAAATTATAGCAAAAGAGGATGGCTAAAATACATTTACCGGGCATCCCGTGCCGGATTTATTTCCTGAGCCATTCCTGTTAGCACCCAATAAATAGCTTATTCGTATTCCTGTAATAAAATACCAGTCCTTATTTTTAGGATTGCCTCTTATAGTTCCGGCTGCGGGGTACAGCGCTGCATTATTAATTTCTAATCCTCTGTAAGCAAAAGCTATCGACTGCTGTCCTCTGGCATTTGCTAAAATTGTAGAATCTGCATAGGTACCGCTCACATCATCCAGGTAATCTGTAAATAGTTTTCTAAAACCAAGTTCTACTCCTACCTGTAATTTATCAGTTAAGGCAAGTTTAATGCCTCCACCAAATGGTATAGCAAATTGGTTATTGCTGTATTGCTTTCTATCTGGATATTGTGTCAAACCTTGCCCTTCTGTATTAAGCGATCTTAAAAACACTTTTTTGCCGGAAGCATCAAAAGCGTAAGGGTTAAAATGAAATGCGGCCACTCCGGCAAAAACATAAGGAGTAAAACCCCTTGCCTCTATATCCAACAAATTATATTCAAGCGCTAATTGAGCTTCCCAAACGGTTGATTTAAAACTCAGGTTTCGAAACAAAACCCTTTTTGCTGCATTTCCTGGTTCATCCCTTCCGGATAATTTAATATAGTTTGCGGCCCCACGAATAATAAGTTTATTGGATATATCATAAGATAGACCAAGGCCAGCGGTTGCCTGCGATTGGCTTAAATCTATTCTTTTATTTTGCAGATCGCCCGTATAATGAGCTGCACCACCGTGTATATCTATATGAACAGACTGAGATTGAGCGCTAAAAAAGTGAAAACAAACAATGAATACAACGATTGATTTCATAATGATAAAGTGTGAGGTTACATGGCTTTCCTACTCATTAACCAAAAACCATTCCTAATATGCAAAAAAGCGACCGGAATTATTTTAAAAAAACTTCTCTTAACTCTTTGCTGTTTAAAATAGTACCCTTACCTTTGCACTCCAAATTAAAAAACGGAATCTTAAAGTTCTTTAAATATGTCACAACGAATCAGAATCAAATTACAGTCTTACGACCACAATTTAGTTGATAAATCTGCGGAGAAGATTGTAAAAACTGTACGCAGTACAGGGGCAGTAGTAACAGGGCCAATTCCTTTACCTACTCATAAAAAAATATTTACAGTGTTGCGTTCGCCACACGTAAATAAAAAAGCCCGTGAGCAGTTCCAATTGTGCACACACAAACGTTTGTTAGACATTTACACCAGCAGCAGCCGTACGGTTGACGCTCTAAGCAAGTTAGACCTGCCAAGTGGTGTGGATGTTGAAATAAAAGCTTGATGAACCTCCCGTCCCGATAACAATCGGGAGCCGGGACAGGCACCAGGTAAGTTCTTAAGAAGAAATAAATATTGAACACCTAACTCCGCACAGTCGGAGCGCTGGGTATAAAAAAGATACAATGAAAAGTATTATTGGTAAGAAGATTGGCATGACCAGTATCTTTGATACAAACGGCAAACAAACAGCCGTAACGATCATAGAAGCAGGACCATGTGTAGTTACACAAAAGAAAACCGCTGAAACAGACGGTTACAATGCACTCCAAATTGCATTTGGCGACAAAAAAGAAAAACACTCCATCAAATCCGAACTTGGCCACTTCGCAAAAGCTAATACAGCTCCTAAAAAAATAGTTAAAGAAATCCGCGATAGCGAATCTGATAAAAACGTTGGTGAAACCATCACTGTTGACATTTTTGCCGAAGGCGATGATGTAGAAGTTGTGGGTACAACCAAGGGTAAAGGTTTCCAGGGTGTTGTTAAGCGTCATGGTTTTCATGGTGTGGGCGGACAGTCTCACGGCCAGCATGATCGTTCAAGAGCGCCGGGTTCTATTGGTAACTCATCTGATGCAAGCCGTGTATTTAAAGGTATGCGCATGGCAGGCCGCATGGGTGGAGACAGGGTTAAAATGAAGGGTCTTAAAGTTGTAAAGATTTTCGCTGAAAAAAATTACATACTGGTTAGTGGCTCCGTTCCGGGCCATAACGGTTCAATCGTTTTAATTAGTAAGTAAAAGCGTAAAGGAAACAGCAATCAGGTTCTATAAAATAAAGTACAATGCAACTAGATATATTAAATACAAAAGGCGAAAAAACCGGAAGAACAGTAGAGTTACCGGAAGAAATTTTTGGAATTGAGCCCAACGATCACGTTATTTATCTTGCGGTGAAGCAATACCAGGGCGCACAACGCCAGGGTTCACACAAAGTAAAAACCCGTGCAGAAGTAAAAGGTTCTTCTAAGAAATTACACAAACAAAAAGGTACCGGTGGAGCCCGTAAAGGTAACTTGCGTAACCCTTTATATAAAGGTGGTGGTACAATCTTTGGCCCAAAACCACACAAATACGATATCAAATTGAATCGTAAAGTGAAAGACCTGGCTAAAATGAGTGCATTGGCCTACAAAGCAAAAGACAATGCTATTGTGGTATTGGAAGATATGGTAATGGATGCGCCAAAAACAAAAACATTTACCGGTATTCTTAAGAACCTAAACTTTGGCCGTAAAAAAGCCCTGGTGGTAATTCCGGAATACAATGACAATTTATACCTGAGTTTACGTAACGTTCAGGGTGTTAATGGAACTGTTATCAGTGATATGAACACTTACGATATTTTAAACGCAAACGTATTGGTATTAACGGAGAGTGCAGCTAAACTGTTTGCAATAGAAGATGTAGAAGCAGAAGCTTAGGAAACAGCTAAGTAGCAAATTATAAAAATTATCAAATTAGAGTTATGAAACTGTCTGATGTATTAATAAAGCCTGTTTTATCTGAAAAAGCTAACAAGCAATCAGAAAAAATGAATCGCTACACTTTTGTAGTAGACAGAAAGGCCAACAAACTGGAAATTAAAAGAGCCGTAGAACAATTTTACGGTGTTCAGGTAGAAGATGTGAATACAGCAGTAATGCCATCTAAACTGAAATCGAAATATACCAAAGCCGGATATATTGTTGGACGCAAGTCTGCAAAGAAGAAAGCTATAGTGACAGTTGCTGAAGGTGATACAATCGACATCTACGGAGCAACTGTATAAAAGAAACCCCTGACCCCTAAAGGGCACCTGAGAAATTAATTTGAAAAATGAATGGTAAATCTGCTACCGCAAAATGCAGAGATTAGTAAAATCTAAAAAGTTCCAAAAGTCCCTTTAGGGATTTAGGGCAGTAGTTAAAAAATGGCACTAAGAAAATACAAACCGACCACAGCCGGAACCCGTTGGAGAATTGGTAATGCTTATGCAGAAATAACCACCAACATTCCTGAAAAATCTTTGCTGGAAAAGCAAAAGAATACTGCCGGTAGAAATGCACAGGGCAGAAGAAGTATGCGTTACATGGGCGGTGGAAATAAAATCATGTATCGTCTGGTTGATTTTAAAAGAAACAAAAAAGATATTCCAGCTACAGTAAAAACAATTGAATACGATCCAAACCGTACTGCATTTATTGCTTTACTATCGTATGCTGATGGTGAAAAGCGTTACATACTTGCACCACAGGGTTTACAGGTTGGTCAAACAGTAATTAGCGGCGACAATGCAGTTCCTGAATTGGGTAATGCATTAATGCTTAAAAATATGCCTTTGGGTACTAATGTTCATAATATCGAGATGCAACCCGGTCAGGGCGGTATCCTGGTAAGAAGTGCAGGTACTTCAGCACAGCTTAATAACAAAGAAGGTAAATATGCAGTGCTTAAAATGCCAAGTGGTGAGTTAAGAAAAATCCTGATCAACTGTTATGCTACTGTTGGTGTTACAAGCAACAGCGATCATAGCCTGGAGAGCATGGGTAAAGCAGGTAGAAACCGTTGGAAAGGTATTCGCCCTCGTACAAGAGCAGTTGCGATGAACCCGGTAGATCACCCCATGGGTGGTGGTGAAGGTAGAGCTTCTGGTGGTCATCCACGTAGCCGTAAAGGTAAATACGCAAAAGGACAGATTACCCGCACAAGAGGTAAAGGTTCAGATAAAATGATCCTTACCCGCAGAAACGGTAAGAAGTTACCTAACAAGTAGTAATTAGTTGATCAGTTTAATAGTTAAAATGGTCCTGGTGAAAGCCGGGACAAATAAACAAACAGATTTCGGAAGTTGAAAAATCCGAAATCACAAATCATAAATAAAACATGGCTCGTTCATTAAAAAAAGGTCCTTACATCGAAATAAAACTTGAAACAAAAGTTTTGTCGATGACAGAAGGAAAAATTAAAAAAGGTGTTATTAAAACCTGGAGTCGCAGAAGTACTATTTCTCCGGATTTCGTAGGTCACACTTTTGCAGTGCACAACGGAAATAAATTTATTCCTGTTTATGTTACCGAATTTATGGTAGGACACAAACTGGGTGAATTTGCACCAACAAGAAATTTCAGAGGTCACTCAAGTAAAAAAATGTAATAAAACCGTTGCTGGTTTCTGGTTTCTGATTGGGCAGTTTGTTCAATACGGAAGTAAACCAGAAACAAAACAACCAGAAACAAGAAACTAAAAATAATGGAAGCAGTAGCAAAATTAAATAACGAACCTACATCACCAAGAAAGATGCGCTTACTAGTAGATCTAGTTCGTGGAATGAAGGTAGAAAATGCACTAGCAGTATTAGAGCATAATCCAAAGCATTCAGCAGTTCCATTACGTAAGCTTATCCTTTCTGCTATTAGCAATTGGAAAGCTAAAAATGAAGGTGCTGATGAAAACACATTAATTGTAAAAACAATTATGGTGGATGCTGCAAGGGTTATCAAACGTATGCGCCCGGCTCCACAAGGACGTGGGTACAGGGTTCGCAAACGCAGTAACCACGTAACAGTGATTGTAGATGCAGCGGTTGAAAAGGGGCCCAAAAAAGCTCCAAAAGCACAAAATGCAGGAAAGCCAAACGCAGTTAAGTAATTATAAATAGTTAGAAAACGAAACTCAATAAAAAAACTTTCTAATTCTTAAAAGGACAACGAAAGACTAAATTAATACTATGGGTCAGAAAACAAATCCAATTGGTGCAAGGTTAGGAATCATTCGTGGTTGGGATAGCAACTGGTATGCTCACAAAAAGGATTATGCCAACAAGTTGATTGAAGATGATAAAATCAGGAATTACCTGAATGCCCGTATCAATAAAGGTGGTATTGCCAAAATTGTAATTGAGCGTACACTTAACAAATTGATTGTTACCATTCACACATCAAAGCCAGGTATCATTATTGGTAAAGGTGGTGGAGAGGTTGACCGGATTAAAGAAGAGCTGAAAAAATTATGTGGTAAAGAAGATGTGCAGATTAATATTTTAGAAATCCGTCGTCCGGAGCTGGATGCAAATATTGTTGCTGATACGATTGCCCGCCAGTTAGAAAATCGTATTAATTATAAGCGTGCAATTAAAATGTCAATCGCATCTGCTTTACGTATGGGTGCCGAAGGTATTAAGGTAAAAGTAGGTGGTCGTTTAGGTGGTGCTGAAATTGCACGTAGCGAAGAAATCAAACAAGGCCGCACTCCAACACATACTTTACGTATGGATATTGATTATGCAAATTTATTCGCACAAACAGTATATGGTAAAATCGGTATCAAAGTATGGATCTGTAAAGGAGAAGTATTAGGTAAAAGAGATTTAAATCCAAACGTTATAGCCGGTGGCAAAAATGATGGTCCGGACAGACCTCAGGGTGGTTTTGACAGAAGAGATGATAGAAGAGGTGGAGATAGAAGGGATGACAGAAGAGGCGGCGGCGGTGGAGAAAGACGTGGCGGCGGCGGGGATAACCGTGGCGGTGGCGGCGGTGGAAGAAGATAAAGATGATTTTTGATTTTGGATGTCTGATTTATGATTTCATCCAGGTCGCAACTAAAAAATTTATAAGTCAATAATGTAGGGTTCAGACATCATAAATCTGAAATCATACATCATAAATCAAATAAAGATGTTATCACCAAAAAGAAGCAAACACAGAAAAACACAGAAAGGAAGAATGAAAGGGGATACCAAACGTGGTGCAACCCTTGCTTTCGGAACATTCGGTTTAAAAGCTTTAGATAGTGTTTGGTTAACAAACCGTCAGATAGAAAGTGCCCGTCAGGCAATGACCCGTGCTATGAAGAGAGAAGGTAACGTGTGGATCAGGATTTTTCCGGATAAGCCAATTACTGCCAAGCCTGCAGAGGTAAGGATGGGCAAAGGTAAAGGTAACCCTGAAGGATGGGCAGCTATTGTACAACCAGGCCGTATTTTATTCGAAGCTGATGGTGTTACACATGAAGTAGCAAAACATGCATTTGAATTGGCTGCACAAAAATTGCCAATCCTTACAAAGTTTGTAGTGAGCAGAGATTTCACAGTATAAAAAGAATTAGCCAATTAGCCAATTAGCTAATCTGCTGATGATAAAGCGAAGGTGATAAATAAATTAGCACATTAGCAAATTATCAAATTATCAAATTAAAGAAAGATGTCTAAAAAAGTAGATTTTGTAAAAAGCCTTAATGGATTGAGCGAGGCAGATTTAAATGCAAAAATTAAAGAAGACGAAGTGCGTTTAAAAAAACTCACCTTTGCCCACGCTATTTCTCCGTTGGAGAATCCACAGAGCATTCGTGTTTTAAGAAGAGATATAGCCCGTTTAAAAACTCAATTAAGAAAAAATCAAATTGGAGCTTAATCCAATAAAATAATAATAAGATGGTAGCAACAGAAACTGCAACAGGTGTTGTAAGAAATTTAAGGAAAACAAAAACCGGTCTTGTAACCAGTAACAAAATGGATAAAACCATTACTGTAAAAGTGGAAAGAAAAGTAAAGCATCCGCTTTATGGTAAGTTCCTGAAAAAAAGTACCAGTTTTCATGCTCACGACGAAAAGAATGAGTGCAACATTGGTGATACTGTAAAGATTATGGAAAGTCGTCCTTTAAGCAAAACAAAACGCTGGAGACTGGTAGAAGTGTTGGAAAAAGTGAAATAATGATTTCTGATTCCGGATATATGATTTCAGATCTTCTCCGGTTTAGAATTTTAAATAAGTATAAAACACTGGTTTATATTAGTGATCATAAATCATCAATCATAAATCACAAATAATAAAAAAATGATTCAGCAAGAAAGCAGATTAAACGTAGCGGACAACAGTGGTGCCAAATCGGTACTATGTATTCGTGTACTGGGTAACAGTGGCCAGGATTACGCTAAAATTGGCGATAAAATTGTAGTTACGGTTAAGGATGCAATGCCTGCAGGTGGTATCAAAAAAGGTACAGTAACCAAAGCAGTTATTGTACGTACTGTAAATAAGCTGCGCAGAAAAGACGGTTCTTACATCCGTTTTGATGACAACGCTGTGGTACTGCTTAACAACTCAGATGAACCAAGAGGTACCCGTATTTTTGGCCCGGTGGCCCGTGAATTAAGAGATAAAGGATACATGAAGATTATTTCTCTGGCACCAGAAGTTCTATAATTTAATTAAATATTAAAAAGGAAAAATTAAAAAGAAAGGGTTAGAAGAGAATGTAAGCTTTTGACTTTTGACTTTTGACTTTTGACTTCCTAAAGCAAAATAAGATGAGTACAAGATTTAAACCAAAATTCAACATTAAAAAAGGCGACCTGGTTGTGGTTATATCCGGTGAGGATAAAGATTTGAAGAAGCCTCGTAAAGTGTTGGAAGTTATTTTGGAAAAAGCACGTGTTTTGGTAGAAGGTGTAAATATCGTAACCAAACACACAAAGCCAACCGCTCAGAATACCAAAGGTGGTATCCTGAAAGTAGAAGCACCTGTTGCCATCAGTAATGTAATGTTATGGGATGCTAAATCCGGTGGTCCGAGTAAAGTTAAATTAACTCGTGAAAATGGTAAACTAGTTCGTGTAGCTAAAAAATCAGGGGAGGTAATCAAATAATGAGCACAACAAATAACGCTGCAAGATTAGCAGACAAATACAAAAAAGAAGTAGTACCTGCACTAATGAAAAAGTTCAGTTACAAAACCGTAATGCAGGCTCCTAAATTAACCAAGATTTGTTTGAATCGTGGTGTAAACGGAGCTGTGAATGATAAAAAGTTAATTGATATCGCTATCGATGAACTTAGCAACATCACCGGTCAAAAAGCAGTATCTACTTTATCTAAGAAAGATATCTCCAACTTTAAGTTGCGTAAAGCAATGCCAATTGGAGCACGTGTTACTTTGCGTGGTGTAAAAATGTATGAATTCCTGGACAGGCTGGTTTCAGTTTCTTTACCACGTGTTCGTGATTTTAAAGGTATCAATGATAAAGCTTTTGATGGCCGTGGTAACTATACCCTTGGTGTTACTGAGCAAATCATTTTCCCTGAAATTGATATTGATAAAGTAAACAAGATTACTGGTATGGATATTACTTTCGTAACCACTGCCAATACCAACGAAGAAGCATTTGAATTGCTGAAAGAGTTGGGTATGCCTTTTAAGAACATCAAAAAATAAAAAATAAGTACGAAGAACGAATAACGAATTCAGAATGTTTTCTATTCGTCATTCATCACTCGTCAATCGTAAATAAAAATAAATTATGGCAAAAAAATCAGTTGAAGCCAGGCAAAGAAAGAGAGCTAAAATGGTAGAAAAGTATGCAGAAAAAAGGGCAGCCCTTAAAGCTGCCGGAGATTATGCAGCCTTAGATCTTTTACCAAAAAATGCCTCACCGGTTCGTTTAAGAAACCGTTGTCAGCTTACAGGTCGTTCCAGAGGTTACATGCGTCACTTCGGTGTTAGCCGTATCATGTTTAGAGACATGGCCCTGGCAGGAAAAATACCTGGGGTAACAAAAGCCAGTTGGTAATAAATGAGTTGACAGTTGTTAGATTGCAGTAAAGTGAAATATTTGCTAACAGCTTTCAACTAAAATCTAACAACTAAGTTGTGGATATCGCATTGTAAACAAATTATTTAATCAATTAACTAAACATAACAATGGTTACTGATCCAATCGCAGATTATTTAACAAGAATTCGTAACGCACAAATGGCTAATCACCGTATTGTTTTAATACCGGCCAGCAATTTGAAAAAGCGTATTACAGAAATTCTGTACGAAAAAGGATATATTCTTAAGTACAAATTTGAAGATGATAATAAACAAGGTGTTATTAAAATAGCCTTAAAATACGACCCTACTACTAAACTTCCTGTAATACAGAGTTTAGAAAGAGTTAGTCGTCCGGGTTTGCGTACTTACGCAAAGCCAGATGAGTTCAAGCGTGTGAAAAATGGTTTGGGCGTTGCAATCGTTTCTACCTCTAAAGGTGTAATGACTGACAAAGAAGCAAGAGCTCAGAATGTGGGTGGAGAAGTACTTTGTAACATATTCTAATTTGAATAACGGCGATTTGAAAATTTGGAAATGGTTTTCACTTCACTGCATCATAAAATTACCCTAAGCCTTCTATACTGGCTGAACGTAATGACATCATTTCCAAATTAACTAATTATCAAATTTTCAAATTAAAAGAAAATGAGTCGTATAGGAAAACAACCAGTTGAATTTCCAGGCGGTGTTACTATATCAGTTAATAAGGATAACCTTGTAACTGTAAAAGGACCAAAAGGAGAACTGAAAGAATCAATTGACCGTGACATTACTGTAGAAGTTAAAGACCACACTGTTGAATTTAAACGTCCTACAGATCAGATCCGTCATCGTGCAATGCATGGTTTATATCGTTCGCTGGTAAGTAACATGGTAAAAGGTGTTACAGATGGATACACAAAACAATTAGAATTGGTGGGTGTGGGTTACAAAGCGGCCGCAACAGGAAATATTCTTGATTTGGCTTTAGGTTATTCTCACAACATACTTTTTGAAATTCCTAAAGAATTAAAAGTTACCACATCACAGGAAAAAGGTAAGAATCCTGTAATCACATTAGAAAGTATCGATAAGCAATTATTGGGTGCTGTGTGTGCTAAAATACGCAGCCTGCGTAAACCAGAACCGTACAAGGGTAAAGGTGTGAAATTTGTTGGTGAAGTGTTGAGAAGAAAAGCAGGTAAATCAGCAGGTAAATAGTAATTTGAAAATTTGAAGATGTGTCAATTATACCGTCTTACGAATAGAAAGAATATTAATCTTCAAATCTTCAAATCATTTAATTTTCAAATCGTTCCCGGCAGAATCGGGAAAATAAATAGAATAAGATGAGTAACAATAAATCAAGTGCAAGACAAAAGATCAGGTATCGTATCCGCAAAAAAATAAGCGGTACACCATCTAAACCACGTCTTAGCGTATTCAGGAGCAATTCAGATATTTATGCTCAGCTAATTGATGATACCAATGGCGCTACTATTGCTGCTGCATCATCTAAGCAAAAAGATATCAGTGCACAAAAAGCACCCAAAACAGAAAAAAGCAAAATGGTTGGAGAAGCTATTGCAAAAAAAGCAACTGAACTTGGAATTAAAAGTGTTGTTTTTGACCGTAGCGGATATATTTATCATGGCCGTGTGAAAGCGGTTGCTGAAGGTGCAAGAGAGGGTGGATTGGAATTCTAATTGTAAAATATTCTAATAATAACAGTACATGTCAAATTTAATTTTAAATAAAATAAAAGCCGGAGACCTGGAGTTAAAAGAAAAAGTTGTTTCTATTAACCGAGTTGTAAAAACAACCAAAGGTGGTAGAGCATTCAGTTTTTCTGCGCTTGTTGTTGTAGGAAACGAAGCAGGTATCGTTGGTCATGGCCTTGGTAAAGCAAAAGAAGTTCAGGAAGCTATTACCAAAGGAATAGAAGATGCTAAAAAGAACCTTATTAAAGTTCCTATTATGCATGGTACTATACCTCATGAGCAATTAAGCAAAGAAGGTGCTGCTAAAGTTTTAATAAAACCAGCCGCTCATGGTACTGGTGTAATTGCCGGTGGCAGCATGCGTGCTGTATTGGAGAGTGCTGGTATTACAGACGTATTGGCTAAGAACCTTGGTTCTGCCAATCCTCATAATGTGGTAAAAGCTACTTTTAAAGCATTAGCTACTTTACGTGAACCCATTGCAGTTGCTAAAACCCGCAATATCTCTTTAAAGAAAGTATTTAACGGATAAGATGGTGAAAAGTGAAAGGTGAAGGTGAAAGGTTGTAAGACTCTAAACCCTAAACCTTAAACCTTAAACCTTAAACCTTTTTAAAATGAAAAAGATAAAAGTTACCCAGGTTAAAAGCGTAATAGATCGCTCTGAACGTCAGAAAAGAACGATGATAGCATTGGGTTTAAAAAAAATGAATGCTTCTGTAGAAGTAGAAGCTACTCCACAGATACTTGGAATGGTTAATAAAGTGAACCACCTGGTAAAAGTTGAGGAATTGGCATAATCAATGGATAACGGATAATTACATTACCGGGATTATCCATTGTCAGTTTAAATAATTATCAATTAATCAAAGCGAGCCCCGAATGCTTTCGGGGCGTAAGTTTAAAATAAAAGCAACATGAAATTACATACACTCAAACCTGCTAAAGGTGCAACACACAAAGCTATCAGAATAGGCCGTGGTGAGGCAAGTGGTAAAGGTGGAACCTCTACAAAAGGTAATAAAGGTGGACAAAGTCGTGCCGGTTATAAAAGCAAAAAAGCTTTTGAAGGTGGACAGATGCCAATCCAACGTCGTATTCCAAAGCGTGGATTTAAAAATATTAATCGTATAGATTACAAAGTAATTAATATAGGTCAGGCAGATCATTATGCAGAAAAATACGGTATCACTGAATTTAGCCCTGAGAACTTATACATCAATAGCTTGATTGGCCAGAATGATTTGGTAAAAGTGTTGGGCAACGGTGAAATAAAAGGAAAATATAGCTTCAAAGTAAACGCTATAAGTGAAAAAGCAAAAGCTGCAATTGAAGCAGCCGGAGGTACTGTGGAAATAGTAAAATAAATTCCCGATATTTGCCGACGCATAAAGATAATTTATGCGTCTTTTTACTTTCAGAGCCACTAACTATTTAAATTGATTAAATTCTGTGAAGAAGTTTATAAAAACACTTAAAAATATCTGGAGCATAGAGGAACTGAGGAATAAAATTATTTTCACTCTAATTCTGCTTTTCATTTATCGCCTTGGTTCATTTATCGTATTACCCGGTATTGATCCCAACAAACTTGATAATCTTCAAGCCAATACCCAGGGTGGTATGCTTGGTTTACTTAATGCTTTTGTAGGTGGCGCCTTCTCTAAGGCTTCTATTTTTGCATTAGGTATCATGCCTTATATTTCTGCATCCATCTTTATGCAATTGATGACCATTCTTGTTCCTCAAATGGCAAAGATTCAAAAAGAAGGTGAGAGCGGAAGAAAGAAAATAAACCAATGGACCCGTTACCTTACTGTAATTGTTACTGCCTTTCAGGCAGCGGCTTACATTGGATACTTAAACAGCCCCGGCATTGCCGAAGCGTTGATTCCTGCTTATGGCAGATTCTTCTGGGTTTCTACAGTAGTTATTCTTACCGTGGGTACTTTATTTGTAATGTGGCTCGGCGAAAAAATTACCGATAAAGGTTTAGGAAATGGTACTTCTATTATCATTATGATTGGTATCCTTGCACGTCTTCCACAATCATTTATGGAAGAGTGGACATCAAGATTAGCTGGTAATGGAGCAGGTGGTTTGTTGATCATGTTGGTAGAGATCGTATTCCTGATAGCTGTTATCATGGGTTTGATCATGCTGGTACAAGGCACAAGAAAAGTTCCTGTACAGTACGCCAAACAAATTGTAGGCAATCGCCAGTTAGGCGGAGCCCGCAACTTCTTACCATTAAAAGTAAATGCTGCAGGCGTAATGCCAATCATTTTTGCACAGGCAATATTATTTTTGCCTACCATATTTACTGGTTTTACCGGTGAGGGCTGGGCTAAGTATTTTACTGATCATACCAATATTGTTTACATGATTGTGTATTCAATTTGTGTAATAGCTTTCACTTTCCTGTACACTGCTTTAATTTTTAATCCTAAGCAAATGGCAGATGAGTTAAAGAGAAACAATGGTTTTATTCCGGGAGTAAAACCTGGGCAACCAACCGCTGATTATATTGGTACTATAATGGATAGAATTACTTTACCGGGTGCAGTTTTGCTTGCGTTTGTAGGTATCCTGCCAGGTATTTTCCAACTGGTTTTTGGAATGCAACCAAATTTTGCAACCTTCTTTGGTGGTACTTCATTACTCATCATGGTAGGTGTAATTCTGGATACACTGCAGCAAATAGAAACTCAGTTGCTAATGCGTCAATATGATGGCTTAATGAGCAGCGGAAGAATTCAGGGAAGACAGCAGACTGTTACTCAGGGTATCTAAGTTTAGAAAAATAAAAAGAGAAATATATTTACAAACCCTGACGATAACATCGTTAGGGTTTGTTGTTAAATAAAGTTTACGATGATCATTTACAAAACAAAAGAGGAGATAGAAATCATGCGGCATAGTTGCCTGATGGTAGGTAAAACGCATGCTGTGCTGGCTAAGATACTAAAGCCCGGTATCAGCACTTTGGCATTGAATGATTTGGCGGAGGAATTTATAAGAGACAATGGTGGTATTCCGTCGTTTAAAAACTATGGCGGAACCTATCCATTCGCAACTTGTATTTCGCTGAACGATGCGGTGGTTCATGGGTTTCCTACTAAAGATGTTTTAAAAGAGGGTGATATTGTTTCACTGGATATTGGTGTTTACAAAAATGGTTTTCATGGCGACAGCGCTTATACGTACGCAATAGGAGAAATTTCTGACGAATTAAAAATGTTGTTGAAAGTAACCAAAGAATCGCTTTACAAAGGCATTGAAAAAGCAAGGGCCGGTAACAGGGTAGGCGATATTGCATATGCTATACAGGAGCATACAGAAAAAAAACATGGCTATGGTGTAGTAAGAGATTTGGTAGGGCATGGCCTTGGACGCAGTATGCACGAAGAACCTCAGGTGCCCAACTATGGTAAGAGGGGCACACTTGCAAAATTAAAACCCGGTATGGTACTGGCCATTGAGCCTATGATAAATCTTGGCGTAAAAGAAGTGTACCAGGATGAGGATGGATGGACCATTCGTACCAATGATAAGAAGGCTTCTGCTCATTTTGAACATGATGTGTGCATTACGAAGGGAGCGCCAGATATACTTTCTTCTTTTGTAGAAATTGAAAAAGCTGAAAAAGCAAATCAAAATCTTACCTGGAGTTTTGATTAGGCTTGGCGAAAAAAGAAAAATGAAATTTAAAACGGGCAAAAACGAAAACTATAGAAGTTAATTTCTTTGACTCCTTTGACATTTGTCTAATTGACTCAAAAAAATATCATGCAAAAAAAGCTGGTGGTTATAGGTGGCGGAGCAGCAGGTTTTTTTTGTGCAGTAAATGCTGCAAGGCTACATCCACAATTGCAGGTTATTCTCCTGGAAAAATCTTCCAAACTTTTAAGTAAAGTAAAAGTAAGTGGCGGTGGACGCTGCAATGTAACCCATGCCTGTTTTAATATCTCAGACATGATTAAAAAATATCCGAGAGGTGCCAGCTTCTTAAAGAAAGCCTTCCAACATTTTTTTACCACAGATACTATTCAATGGTTTCAGGAAAGAGGGGTACCACTAAAAACTGAAGCAGATGGACGTATGTTTCCCGCCAGCAATACTTCGCAAACTATTGTTGATTGCCTTGTGAATGAAGCTTCCATGTATGAGGTAGAAGTGAGGATGCAGGCTGATGTAAAGGAGATCAGAATTGACAGCACAGGAAATGGGGAGAGGTTTACACTTACATTGGCAGATCAAAAATCTATCCAGGCAGATTACCTCTGCATTGCTAGTGGTGGCTATCCTAAGTCGGCGCAGTTTGAGTGGCTTACAAAAATTGGCCATACTATTCAATCTCCCGTACCATCTCTTTTTACTTTTAATATTCCGCAAAATCCCGTAACGCAACTCATGGGTATCAGCTTAGAAAATGCAACAGTTAAAATAGCAGGAAGCAAATTGCAACAGTCGGGGCCCATGCTTATTACACACTGGGGTTTAAGTGGCCCGGCTGTTTTAAAATTATCGGCATGGGGTGCAAGAGAACTGGCTGATAAAAATTATCATTTTACCATTCAGGTAAACTGGTTGCCTGGGTTTAATGAAAACAGCCTTAAAGATAAAATTCAACAGGTGAGGTTTGATATTGCTTCACAAAAAATCATCAACAGAAATCCTTTTGGTATTCCATCAAGGCTGTGGGAATATTTCTTACAACAGTGTGGCATAGACGCAAATATCCGTTGGGCAGACCTTCCGGCCAGGGAACAAAATAAGCTCATAAAAATTTTATGTGCGCAGGAACTGGAGGTAAAAGGAAAAACGACTTTTAAAGAAGAATTTGTAACAGCAGGGGGTATACAGTTATCAGAAATAGATGCCAATACCCTGCAAAGTAAATTTATTCCTAACCTGTTTTTTGCAGGAGAAGTAATAGACGTGGACGGCGTTACCGGAGGATTTAATTTTCAAAATGCGTGGACTACAGGGTGGATTGCGGCAAAAAATATTTTAAGTTAGTTAATTTATATTCACTCAATGGTTTCCCTGTTATCGTTTATTAAATTTGCGTGAAATTTCTTTTTAAGAGATAAATTTAAAAAACCAGCAACCAGCAACCAGCAACCAGCAACCAGCAACCAGAAACGAGCCACGAGAAACGAGCAACGAGAAACGAGAATCCAGTTCTCCCATATTTCAATTATCTTTCCACCCTCAATGAAGAAATTAGACAGATACATACTAACTGGATTTTTAAGTACCTTTTTCTTCAGTTTAATATTATTGACAGTAGTGGTGGTGGTGGTGGATATCAGCGAGCATACAGATGATTTTGTAAAGTCTAAACTTCCGGTATGGCGCATAATTACCGATTATTATTTTGGCTTTATCCCCCGCATTGATGCGATGCTTTTCCCTCTTTTTGTATTTATAGCAGTGATATTTTTTACTTCCAAAATGGCAGGAAGATCGGAGGTAATTGCCATATTAAGTAGTGGTGTAAGTTACCACAGATTTATGTTTCCATTTGTTGTGGGAGGTTTTTTATTGTCTGCGATGCTTTGGGGAGGTTATCAATACGTCGTTCCAAAGGCTAATTTGATTTGGGGTAATTTTGAAAAAAATTATGTAGATGTAAATAAAGGTGTAGCTAACGTAAACTCAAGTTATAAGCAGCATATTTATTTCAGGTTAGATGCTAATTCATATGTAGGCATAAGAGGTTACGATACTGTTTCCAAAACGGGGATAGGACTATTTATTCAAAAGTTTAAAAACAATCAGTTAGTTTATAATTTACGCAGTCCTAATTTTAGCTGGGATACCGCAGCCAAAAAATGGAGCATGCCATTAGTAACAGAACGTTTCTTTTTTGAAAAATCAGAGATTGTGAAGAAGCATGAAAATGTGCTGATGAATTATAATTTCAAGCCTATTGATTTGCGTAAGGATGAGTACCTTAAAGACCAGATGTCAACTCCGGAGCTTGATCAATTTATTTCAATGGAAAAAATGCGTCAGTCAGAATCATTGAGCAGCTTGCTTGTAGAGCGATATAACCGGGATGCTGTACCGGTTTCTGTTCTCATATTAACTATTATTGGTGTTTCATTGGCATCCAGAAAAGTGCGTGGAGGCAGCGGAATGCACCTGGCTATTGGAATTATATTATGTGTTGTGTATATATTATTTAGCAGGATAAGTGTAGTATTTGCAACCAAGGGTAGTTTTTCTCCATGGCTTGCCTCATGGACTCCTAATATTATTTATGGGTTTATTGCATTTTATCTTTATAAGAAAGCACCCAAATAATGAATGTTATTTAATGCCAAACTTTCTATTAAAACTTTTGTTTAACAGTTTTAGTCATCGTAATTTTAAGCGGTTATAAAATTGTACTTCATTTTCGGTCATCGCAGAAATTTCATTTGCCAAAAAAAGGATTTTAAAAAGATCATTTAATTGTTTTTTGGCACTTTATAAATTGTAGTACTACGCATTGCTTTAACAGTTAACGCCCTTTTACAGACGATATCAATTATTTTCAATCATATAATATGGACAATATAAAAGATAAGTTTAAGCAAAAAGCAGACATAGTTACTGCAGAAATCAAGGCACTTTTAAAAGAACATGGAGATAAAAAAATTGGTGAAGTTACCTTATCTCAGGTATACCAGGGTATGCGTGGTATTACAGGGCTGGTTACCGAAACATCCCTGCTGGATGCGCAGGATGGTATCCGGTTCAGGGGATATTCTATTCCTGAGTTACAGAAAAATTTACCAAAAGCACCGGGTGGTTCTGAACCCCTGCCCGAAGGTTTATTTCTTTTAATGCTATTGGGTGGAGAACTGCCAACCGATGCAGATGTGCAGCACCTTACCAGTGTTTGGCAGCGTAGAAGTCATGTGCCCAATCATGTATTTGCCACTATCGAAGCATTACCTGTTTCTACCCATCCTATGACACAATTTGTTGTTGCCATCATGGCATTACAAACAGAAAGTGAGTTTGCAAAAAACTATGCAAACGGTATGAATAAAAAAGATTACTGGGATGCGTCATTTGATGATTCTATGGATCTGATTGCACGGCTACCTCGTATTGCTGCCTATATTTATCGCCGTAAGTATAAACAGGGAGAACATATTCAACCCAATGGGTTACTTGACTGGGCTGGAAATTTTGCACACATGATGGGTTATGATGATGAAGGATTTAAAGAGTTGATGCGTTTATATATGACCATTCATGCCGATCATGAAGGTGGTAACGTTAGTGCACATACCACCCACCTGGTTGGGTCTGCATTAAGTGATCCTTACCTGAGTTTTGCCGCCGGTATGAACGGCCTTGCAGGCCCATTGCATGGCCTGGCCAACCAGGAAGTAATAAAGTGGATATATGAATTAAGGGAACAATTGGGAAGTGATTTACCTACCAAAGACCAGATAGCAGAATATGTAAAGAAAACTTTAAGCGAGGGCAAAGTTGTACCTGGCTATGGCCATGCGGTATTGCGTAAAACCGATCCCCGCTTTACGGCACAAATGGAGTTTGGTAAAAAACACATGCCCGACGATACACTGGTGCAAACTGTTTGGAATGTGTATGAAACAGTTCCACCTATATTAAGCACAATAGGAAAAATTAAAAATCCATGGCCCAATATAGATGCCCACAGTGGTGCATTGCTGGTGCATTATGGAATGGTAGAATATGAATTTTATACAGTGTTGTTTGGTGTATCAAGGGCATTGGGTGTAATGGCCAGCCTTTGCTGGGACAGGGCCCTTGGCCTGCCGCTGGAAAGGCCAAAATCTATAACTACCGATTCAGTAAAACTGTGGCTTGAAGGAAAAGGAAATATTTGGGGAGATTAATTCTTTAAAACATATTTAAAATTGTAAATGCCTTGAATTTTTCAAGGCATTTTTTATACAAATTATGTATAGAGTAAGATTATAATAATGATTTTAAATTTTAATGTACACAAAAAAAAAGAGGGTCTAAATAAAAATAAAGTCCCGATTTAAATTCCAATATCCTATGAAAAACCAATAATGGATAATCATTTATTATGCCAACCGGTTTTATACTGCAATGATGATACAAGATTGCAATTAAATATACAAATGGGGATTAGTACCATATGTGTTGCTGAAATAATTGCCCATCTATGTTATGGGGATTTTTAATAATTATTTGCACTTACATTAAGAGCCATTAGTGATATCTAAGAAAACATAGAAGTGGTATGCCACATCTGTCTTTTTAAAATATAAAATTGATTTTGCTGCAATAGCAGTTGCGATTATATTTGCAGTCCTAATTTGGGGTTGAGCTCAGTTGGCTGGAGCGTCCCGAAATGGTTCGGGAAGGTCTTTAGTTCTTTTAAAAATTATGGGGGGTTAGCTCAGTTGGCTAGAGCGCTTGCATGGCATGCAAGAGGTCGTCGGTTCGACCCCGATACTCTCCACAAAATCCTGCTTCGGCAGGATTTTTTCGTTAAAGGATTTTCTAAAAATGCAGCAGAAGAAGGAGACATAATAGCTCAGTAGGCAAGACTGTTCCTGTAACATTCCTAAAGGTGATTCTCAAAAGGGCTTTCTGGCTCCATCGGAGCCACAGCTTTGTAGTAATAGAATAAATAGAACGAGCCTGCTCCGTAGGAGCAGCACCTCAGGAATGCCTGTATATAAAAGTGGCGTTCCTAAAGGAATGCAATACATTTTTAAGCTTATGGTTCTACAAACCTGCCCGTCCTGAGCACTGGATTCGGGGTCGTATCTTTTAACGCAGCTTGATGAACGGCCGCATTAAATACTTTCAATAAAATAAAACTCTTTTAAACTTTGATGTCTATGCGAAAGCATTCGGGAAGGTCGTCGGTTCTACCCCGATACTCTTCAGATCAGCAGCGATAAGGTGTTCATTCATTTGGACACCTTATTCATTTATTGGTAGTGCATAAAGTCATTCATTTCAACTATTTCTTTTATTGATGTGAATATAAGGAAAGGCAGATAGCGCAGTATTTAGCACCTAATTAATTTATAGCTATATTGTATTTCACATTAACACCTGTCATTATGAAATTAGATTGGTTTAAGCTTTCGTTATTACTTTGTGTTGTGATTTTCCTTTTCCTTTATTCTCAGTCAGGTTCAAACGGTAGGTATATTCAATTTAATAATAGTGTCATTGATACTAAAACAGGCGCTATTTATGCCCCAAGTATTGATAGCACTGTATTAGAAACCCAACCGGTAAAAAAATAAAACTAAAAGTCTTTAGGATTTCCATAAAAAATATTCATTGTTGAATGGACAGCCCTTCTTTTGAATCTATTGAAGGAATCTGATTTCCTGTTTTCAGAAAGTGATACCCAATATAATTCCTTTGATTCAAGAACTGATCCCCTGTTTGTATATTCAGGTCAATTATGGCTACTCCTTTCAATACTTGGCTGTAATGTTCCTTATGGGAAATAATTGGACCATATAGCAACATAATTTGTTAATCATCCAATCATTCATTATATGTTTAGGTAAAAATATTAATAATGAATTATTCTAAACCAAAATCGCTACTTTTCAAAGGTGAAAAGTTCACAAATTATCCTTCCAATTTAAAAATCAATGATTTTAGGCAGACGATGCTTGATAAAGGATATCATGAAAGCGTAACTTATCAAAACGGGGAAATTATCACGCTTTCATTTATTCATCCGGCTATATATGATTGGAATGTAGCTGATACGTTTGTGATGTATGACTGGAATAACAAAAAGTGTAGGGCGTGGTGGGGATATCTTGCGATATAAGAACTGATACACTATTAACCCAATGGTAACCTTTAAGAACTGGTTTTCAATTTTTTAGTTATATTTGAGTTATATATTTACCCTAAAACAATCTGCAATGGAATTTAAAGACCAAATCAAACTACTTGCTGACCGTGTAATTAAAGTAAAAGATAATATTCAAACAGAAGAAGCTACCAAAAACGCCCTTATCATGCCATTCATCCAGGCGATGGGCTATGACGTTTTCAATCCCTTTGAAGTTGTTCCAGAATTTGTAGCTGATATAGGCATCAAAAAAGGGGAAAAAGTTGACTACGCTATCATCAAGGACGAACACCCAATCATCCTTATTGAATGTAAACACTGGTCAGCCGATTTAGACCCACACAATAGCCAATTATTCAGATATTTTCATACAACAAAAGCAAAGTTTGGAATACTTACTAATGGAATCATGTTTAGGTTCTATACCGACCTTGTTGAATCTAACAAGATGGATGAAAAGCCCTTCTTTGAATTTAGGATTGATGATATGAAGGAAGCCCAAGTTGAAAAGCTTAAGGAGTTTTCCAAAGCACATTTCAATCTTGAATCTATCAATAATACAGCGAGTGAGTTAAAGTATATGTCTGAACTACGGAACATGATTGTAAAAGAAATCAGTGACCCATCAGAAGAATTTACTAAATACTTTGCAAAAGTTGTCCATCCTTCAAAAGTGGTAACAGCGAAAGTAATTGAACAGTTCAAGTCCTTAGTAAAAAGAACCTTTCATCAATACATTAATGATGCTATCAATGAAAGATTAAAGACTGCCCTTGCAACCGAACAGCAGAAGGCTGAACAAATAGCCAAGGAAGAACTTACAAGCAATATTACTCCTGAAACAAATGTAGTAACTACAGCAGAAGAAATGGAAGCCTTCTATATCATTCGTGCCATTATTTGTGCAAAGGTTGCACCTTCAAGGATAACAATAAGGGATAACCAATCTTATTGTGGAATCCTGCTTGATGATAATAATAGGAAACCAATTTGCAGGCTTCACTTTAATGGAAAGAAAAGACAAGTATCTTTCTTTGATACAGGAAAGGAAGAAAGGATAGACCTTGATGAAAACAATCAACTATATGAACATACATCTAGGTTCATAAAGACTCTTTCTATTTATGAAAAGCCTTCTAAAGAATCTATTGTAGAATAATGTCTATAACTAATTAATATTTAGATTTGTATATGAGTCGATGGCTTTAAAATTATTATACTGTCGAAGCTTAGTCAAGTTGTTGTTCGTGAGTGCATCAAGTATTGTCAGTTTCTCCTAATGAATGACCAAAAATATGAAGACTGCTATGGGGTTGCATGTTTTTGGACAGGTTTATTGCTTAGAAATTTTTATTATAGGCCTTTTTTAGAAAGATATCACGTCTTTTGATATCAGCACGGTCTTCTACTCCAAAAATTATATCTTCTGTTTGAAAAGAGCCGTGGACTTTTATTAATCTTTTTGATATTCCAGTTTGGCTGAATCCCATTTTCTTCAATATAATTGCTGTTGCATCTGTATATTTGAAATCTAAAATAATAAAATCGTAATTAATTAATGGTTTCAAAAATCTGTAAGTAGGCGAATCATAAATAATTGTTCTATAATCAATAGTTTGCAAATAACTTATTAAAGCATGGCATAGATTTCCATAATCATTTTCAATTTCAAAATCAAATTTCCGGATTAAACATACTTGGGAAACAGGTGCATATCATGGCCCTTTCCATTATAATATCATGTACGGCTATTAAATTTTCTTTGGGTTTGTTCGGCAATAAAAGCAATGTATACTATTATTGCCGAACATTTTAAATAAACAAACATGTTAAAGCATAATTTGCTTATCTGCATTTTTTTTCTGCCAGTCATAGTTTTTTCACAAAAACTATATGTAACTCCCAATTTTGATTTACAATATTCTGGTTTGTCATTTGTAAAAAAATCGGAAAAAAATGCTGCTGATTTTAAGCGAAGTGTTCCCCGCCTCAATTTCATGTCAAGCATTGATGTATTTTACAAACCACATAGGATAATTCACAAATTCACACTTGAGTATAATAGAATAGGGGACGCTTTTAAAATACAAAACAAATTCTTAGCACCTGCTGATATTGGTATAATCAGAATTTCCCATGCCAGTGGAATTGAACATTTAATTTTAAGTTACAACCTGGGTTATGAGAGTAAAAAATTGCACAATCCAGTCGGTAAATTAAAAATGCGATATACGGGCTCTTTAGGCGTTGGGCTCGGCTTTCAAAGATCTAAAACATTTTATAGGGATGTTTTTTACCCGATGGATTATGGCGTACAGGATGGGAACTCGTACATGGCCTACCTGGGTAAGTTTAGCAGAACGGGCATGGGGATATTTTCTACAGCTAACGCTGGTTTCGATATTATAAGTCGAAAAAACAAGAGAATACTTGCTTTTTCTTTTTTTTACAATAAGGGATTTTCCGAAATGATAAAATTTAATATTCACTACCAGTATGGGTTTTTAAATGACCCCGCCAGGCAAGTGGATGTACCTAACCAGGTACTACGGTCAAGAGGCACTTCCTTCGGCCTTAAAATAGGCGTTCCAATAAAAATTTTAAACTAAAATAACATGCAAAAAAAAACATTCATTTTCTTCACTGTATTGTTGCTGCTTCAAATTTCAGTCAAAGCACAAAAGGGCTCTTTTTCTTTAGGACTTGGGCCTTCATCTGCTCTTGCAATTATTGATTCAAAAAATTTTAAAGCTCAGTTCAAGCCAGGCTTTGGCGCCGGCATCAGCGCCTTGTATAATACGAGCGACAAAAGTAGCCTGGTTCTTAGGGTTAATTACTTATCTATGGCCCCTAAATCAGCTAATTTGCTCACTCTTAAATGGACGGCAATAAAGCTGGGATACAGAACGTACTTTAATAACTCCAATGTATTTGTTTTTGGAGAAGGTGGACTAAATATTTTTTCATCCAAAAATTCTAGTTCCAACACTTCATTTGGTTTGGGCGCCGGGCTTGGCTATTCAATTTCCGTTGGCAAAAGCAGTAGTATTGATATTGCGCCTTCTTATGATTTATTGCTTAGCAATCCGATTAACAGCAACTGGTTAGGGCTGAATATAGCATATAGGATAAAGTTTAAATAACAAGATGTACAGCAATTGAAGAAGTCAAATAAGTAGGCTTGAATTGCAATCAATAAATGGCTCTGTTGAATTTAATTGGAGGCAAACAAATTTAAAATAACCAGTCAAATGCCAAGGCGTGGATGCAAAAGAAAGGGAATATATTGTTGCTGATTCTTTTTTTTATTTCCTTTTTGCCATTCGCAAAATCGCAGACAATGATGACTAAAGTCATTGCAGACAGTGTAAAAAGAAAAGAGTATAAGCCCGAAATCTTTACCTCTGGTTTTATAGATGTTATGAATAACGGGCAGGTAAATGCTTCTGCCCGTTTTATTCGTTTATTTATAGGTGAACCGGGCAAGTTTGCAATTCCGCTGTCATTGTATGGTGGCGTTAGCAATAATAATTTTCAAAACCAAAACGGCGGTGGCCAATTGTTAAAAAGCAACGATCACTTAGTAAACCAGTTCATTAATCCTTTAAGCGGGTTAATAAATATGAGTATAGATGGTGTGACTTATTTTAAAAAAACAGAAAAAGTAACTAAAACAGGATTGCTTTATCATATTGGTGAAAGAGTATTAACCGGGATTAAGTCAGGACAAATTTCAAATCCACAAACCGGCAGCCCGGTAAATTTTGTAAACAGCTTTGGAACGCTTGGACTATATTTTCAAACCGGTGCGTGGGAACGTAGTAACTCGAAGAACATCGGGGTGTTTTGGTTAATTGCACGGTATCATTTTGCATATACTAATGCCAAACAAATCAAAGAGTTTCTGCCGGCCATAAATACCAATTGAATTTATACCGGATACTCAATGGGCTTCGGCATTGAAATAAATAATTTAGTTAACATCAAAGGAATTTATTACAAATACACAAAGAAGCCTGAGATAGAATATGGTCTGCCGATATACCAGTTTTCATTTAATTATTCGTTTAATAAGAATTAAATAAATCCAGGCGCCTGAAAAATACTAGGACTTATCTTTTAAGGATACGAAGTTTACAACCCATTCAAATTCCAACAAATAATATAGATTATCCGCAATTGTTCCTTAGTAATGATCCTTACCACGTTTGCAGGCTTGATGATAGTTTGCATTGCAATGGGCGTTTAAAAGAAACCATTGGGAGAAAATAGTGACCATTATCAAGTATCTGGACAACAAAGATTATGATGGTCTTTTTGTTGTGAAGAACGATACCCTTTTTTAAAATACTTTATTGATTCCATTGGCGCCTGCATGCCCAATGTGTATATTTTTAATGGAGCACAATAAAGATTTATCATGGCAAAACCTGTGTAAGGTCTAATGTAAATGAACTGCATTATTTATATACTTTAGCAGCGCCTCAAGGATGAGTTTATAAAAGTGGCGTACCTAACGGCACGCAAATTCATTTTATACTAATAGTTCTACACACCTGCCCGTCCGGCAGGCGGGGCTTTAGCCCCTAACGGAGCTTGATGAGCAGTGGCATAAAGACTTCTATTAAATTATAACTCTTCCTAACTACGTCAAGAGAGTGTTTATAGTTGCATAACCGTATGCTTTCTTCACTTATAGGCAAAAAAGAAGGGCTAACTGTAAAGACAGTGCCCCGTTTTTAATCCGTACCCTATGAAAACTTTTTTCAAGTTAGATATTAATTAATTCATTAACAAATTTTTTATTTATTAATGAATAAACTGTTCACTTAGCCTAATCAAACCGGATCCAGTCCAATTTAAGATTAGCTGATCTTACCAGTATTTTTACTTTATTATTTCCTTTTTTCAATTTAAAATTTCCCAGGTTTGTTTCGGTCCACCCATTATTGGTTAACATAGTTTTTATTTTTTTATTATTGATCCACATGGTTAATTGAGCCGGTAAATTACTGGCGGATGCCCTTATTTTTAATGGATGTTTATGGTTGTTTAAACTTTCAAAATGATAAACCACCCATTCCGTTTTTTGAAGTTCGATGGATTGCTCTGACCAAAATTGATCTTTATCCTTGCTGTCGGACAGTATTTTTACCGGTTCATTTATCCTGTAAAATGCAGATTTTTTTGCACTGTCTAATACAAAATAAGAACGGTTAAAACCATCAAACCCATAATTTTCAGCTTCAATTTTTGCGGGTACCCTTGTTAATATAGCATTCGTAACATCTTCAAAATATTTGCAGTTGGATATTTTTATATTTTCAAGTAATTGGTTGAAAGCGATCTGGGCAATCAGTGCATCCGGCTTTGTGCCACCCCTTGTATAGGCTGCTATTAAATCCCAGTTGTCGGGTTTATTGATGGAATAGGGCGTATTTTCAGTATCCATTTTTTTCCATGGCCAAAAAGAAAAACCAATATTATTTGCTGCAAAATATTGGGAAGTGGCCCAGTAAATAGCATTGCCCTTTTCGCCTGTTTCTCCCACCCAAATGGGTGTATTTAATACCTCCCGCTTTTTAATATATTCATCTATACTATTTAAATTGTCTGGCTTGTTCCAGCAATAATAATGAAACTGGTAAAAAACATTTTTATCAAAAGGTTTATCAAAAAGAGACCAGTCGTTTGACCAGTTGAAACCTTCCAGGGTAATCATATGCTTTTGATCTATTTTACGTATTTCGGTAGTTATCCGCTGATAAAGTGGCACCAATAAATGCTTGTATTTACTGGCAGCACCGGTTCCTGTTGGCAATGGTTCGTTCAATAAATCATATGCAGCAACAGTTGGTTCGTTCTTATATTTTTGTGCAATTTTAACCCAAAGATCTACCAGTTGATCCTGGTATTTTTTTTCTATAAAAAGTTCCGGGATATCATTTGGGCTATCATCAATATTAGCACCTGTTTGTCCGCCCGGCGCACCGTGCATATCTATAATAACATACAGTTTATATTTTGTGCACCAGGAAACAAGGGAATCCATTAATTTAAATCCCTCCTCTACATAAACCGGACTGGCTCCTTCGGTTAAAAACAATCTTGAATTTAATGCAGGCCTAACAGAATTAAAACCCAGTTCAGCAATTCGTTTTATATCTGCCTCCGTAATATAGTTTTGCCTGAATACTTTCCAAAAGGCAGCAGCTTTTTCATTGCCAATTAAATCAGCCACTACTTTTTCTATCTTTCGGGGTCGGTCGCCCAAGCCGCCAAATTTCCACATATATCCCTCGGGTAAAAGCCAGTTGCCCAGGCCTACTCCTTTTAAATAAATTTTATTGCCGGCTTCATTTACAATATCCTGGCTGGAAGTATGTAAAAAGGTTAGGCTTTTTTCTTGCTTATTTTGTGCAAAAGAAAAATACCCACTGAGGATCGTTACAATTAAAATACTGATTTTTTTCATCTCTTTATTTTTCTGAAAATTTATTCCTGCGGATAAATGTCAAAGTAAATATATGCATTGTTGGTTCCTTTAATCTACAGCCAAATTACTGATAGTCTTTCAAAACTGATTTAGCACATTCAGAAGCAGGCATTAAAATTACAGATTAATAGTGCTATCCTAAATTAATCAACGAAGTACTTACAAAGTAATAAACCTTTTATTACCATACCATAATGAGGTATTGTATTTTAAAATCACACTTTATATTTTTACCTGATTCATTAAAATACTTTTATGAGATTGATAATCGCAAAATGTTTGGGTTTAATTTTTTACTGTTTTATTTGTATACGGGGTATAGCCCAGGATGCTACAGAATTTCCCAAAGGGTTTGTTATGCACGCCAAACTGCACAATGGAATGATAACTAATTTTCATCGTGGTGCCGATTTATATGTCGGCGGATTTCAGTTAGTTCCACAGGTAACGGTGCTGCCAGGCAAATTAAGAATGGGTATTATTGCAGGAGGTTTTTATGCAGGCAAAACTTTAGAAGGCCAGTTTGGTCCCACGCTTTCTGTAAAATTAAAAACGTTTAATGCAGGTCCTTTTGGAAGCGCTGCCAATGTTCATCTCTCTGCAGATCATATCTGGGGTACCAATAAACAGAAACTTGCAGGGGGAGGTATTCATGTAGACTTGCTGAATAAACTGGTACTTGGTCTTACTGCTCACCGGGATTATGAATGGAATACCTGGTGGCTGCAAACAGCATTAGGGCTTCGCATCAGTAAGATCAAAAAAACAAAAGAACCTTTTAACGAATAAAAATAATACAAAAATGAACAGAGCATTGGTAATAAGTGGCGGAGGTTCTAAAGGAGCTTTTGCAGTGGGTGTTATAAAACGGTTATTAAAAGAATATCCGCTGCTTGATTTTGATAGCTATGTTGGCACCAGCACCGGTTCGCTCATTGCGCCATTGGCCGCAATGGGTGCCTACGATTTGCTGGAAGAATTATATACTACCATTAAAACAGAAAATATCATTAAAAAAAGCAACCTCGGCGACCGGTTGAACCAACATTCTATATTTGATGCCAACCCTTTGTGGAATTTAATAGAACAGTATTACAATGATGATAATTATGACATCTTAATGGAGTCGGGCAAAAAAATATATTTAACCACCACCTGCCTGCAAACAAGCGAACTGGTTGTTTTTACCAATAACGCCAACCCTGCACTTTCAAAACATTATGAAATAAAAACACTTTTAGATGCAGATCATTTTCGCAAAGCTGTAATGGCTTCTGCATGCCAGCCTGTTTTTATGCCACCCATTAAAGTAAATTTAAAAGTTGCCGGAGAGCCAAATCCACATTACCAGTTTGTAGATGGTGGCGTAAGAGAATATGCAGGGTTACAAATGGCTATTGATAATGGGGCAAAAGAAATTTTCACCATTCTTTTATCTACCGGGCAAAAAGTAGTGGTAGATGCTGAGTTCAAAACCATCTTTCCTATCCTGCAACAAACCATTGATATTTTTACAGAAGATGTTGGCAAAAACGATTTGATTGTTCCCGGTCAGTACAATGAAGCCTTGCAATATATTGATGCGGTAAAACGCAAAATGAAAAGTGCAGGAATTGATCCTGCGCAGGTAGATAACTATTTTAGAGTAGCAGGAAATGACAATCCATTTGAAGATAAGATGCCCCTAAAATTATTCACTTTCAGGCCGGATAAACCCCTGGGTGGCGGCCCAGGCGGATTAACTTTTGATAGCGCAGAAATGAAAAAAATGATTGCAGCCGGGCAAAAAGTAAGCAATGATTTTATTGCGTCTTTAGATCCCGGTGATATCACCTGGGCATAGTTATTTTAGTAATCATTCCTTTTTTGGGATGATGCTTTTTGCTGGTTTTTGATTAAATAGCGGCACTTGTTTAAGCGCCGCTATTTAATGGTCAGGCTGCTTTTATATCCTGTATCCAACATCACAAATCCTACATCCTAAATCGTGCACCATATATACATCATAGATAATTTAATAATTTGGAGGTATGAAAAGAATGGTATATTATTGGTGAATATTATATGTTTATGAAACAGATCATCTCATCTTCAAACGTTCAAAAGAACGCCCCCCCCCGGACTATTTTTAAAAATCATTTGCACAAGTTTCCTTTTTTTTAGTTTGATGTTTAGTTGCAAAAAATCTAACTTGAACATGAAGGAAAATGACGTAAGTAAAATTGAAAATGCCAGTATTGAAGAGCAACGAAGTTTTTTGACAACCAACCTTAAACAAATTTTGAAAGATCTTTCTCCAGGGTTTAGAAACCCTGCGTTTCGGTCTTTTATTATCAACGAGATGCAGAAAAAATTTGATGGCAAAGCACATATTCTTATTAGAACTATATTATCCAATCCACAATTTGATGGATTAATAAATAAACAATCGCTTTGGAGTACCCTTAAAAAGTTTGAAAACATAGCAGGAGAAAATTTATATCCTCAACTTTATGTGGCGAATTTTGATAAGTTTTATTCTCTTCCAAGAATTGAGACTGTGAACGTTGATGAATTTGTATTTTATGATGGAAATGATACCTCGACTGTAAGTAAAGTAGATTACCTCAACGAAGATGGTGAGCTTATTGACAAAGGATTCTATGCAGATGAAACTTATGCAAAAAATAACGAAGTATTCATCGTTTCAATCAACGAAACTGTTAACAATGATGGAGGAATTCCGGTTTCGGATACATTGAGGCCAATAGAAATTAGCTATAACCCCGATGATACAATTCCTTCCACAGAATCGATTATCAATGCAAGAATAAAGGACGTTACGGTGTGGGATTCAATGGAATCGTGGCTGGCAGGTGATTCTGAAGTAAATATTAAAGCTTGGTTGAGTCATTCCAGTTAGTTTGCAGAGGGTAATTGATATTCATTCTTATATCTCCTATACCATACAGAGTTTATTGAAAGTAAATAATTATATAGTTAATACTAGCAGTATTTATTTCAAAACACAGGTATATTAATTTTTTTCACAAAAAACAATATGGCTTCCAACTTGGGGCCATATTGATTGCCTTTAATAGTAGAAATATGGCTTTAATAAAACAGAGTTTTACTGTACTTTTTGGCTTACTTTTTCTCAATATAAGTGAAGCTCAAGAAAAAGAGATGAGCAATACTTTTTCTATTGGAATACAAACACGAGTAACTCCAATATATTTTATAAAAGAAACAGGCGATGGCATTGTTCCAAATTCGTATATTCTTTCACAGGCAGATCAGCATTACTCCGGACCTGGAGTGATTTTTGGTTGGCAGAAACAGGTTAATCCTCACCTCGAATTTTCAATCAATCCTACAATCAGGTATGATTATTTGTACGATGTAAAGGGCTTCGACTCACAAGCGTTTCAAGATCTGCATCAAAGAAAGAAAAGATCTTTTGTGCTGGATACTTATGCGGATGTAAAATATTTATGGAGCAGCGAAAAAACACGTAAATCAATAGGCATCGGGTTGGCTATGTGTGGTATTGGGACGGGGTATATTAGAGAACAATTGGTATTGCTCGATAATGAAACTTACGCTGTTTCAACAAGGGAAGATTATCAATTTCCTGCAGTGTATTTAACGAGCGGATTAAAATTTAAAGACCGTTTTTTCACGGAATTGAAATTGGGGTTTTGTTGGCAAAATCCAGATCTTGTATCTCAAAATAAATTCTTGTTTCCAGAAATAAGAGTGAGTTATGACTTGTTTAAATTTTAAAACTTATTTCTATCGTTATTTTAAAATGCCAGACAATTTATTTGCCTGGCATTTTTATTTGTAGCTTAAATATCTTTTTCGTTTTCACTTCTACGTACAACACAACTCCTAACTCATCACTTATAATTCATAATTCATTCAATAAATCATAAATCATAAATCACAAATCAACCCTCATCTGGTCTTTTTTCTTAATAATAGAAATCGGAAGATTGTTTACGATTTCTTCCTTCAATATTCCAACTAACTTTCTTTTTACAAAACTTTTTAAGGTTACAATGCTTAACTCCCTGGCAGGTGCAGGGCTTTTAAAATAACGCAGCATTTGTTTTTTGGATGCGCTCATATCCAGTGTGGCCAGTTCGGGGAGCAGGGTGATACCCTGGCTCTTTTCTACAAATCGTTTTAAAGTTTCAATACTGCCGGTTTCGTATTCAAAATGTTTTTCGTAGGCGGGTGATTTTTGCAGTTCGCAAAAGTTCATCACCTGGTTTCTAAGACAATGGCCTTCTTCCAGCAGCCATAGTTTGTTGATGTCTATATCTCCCGGTAAAAGATATTTTTTACTGAAGAGTTTTTCTTTTTTAGAAACATAAGCCACAAACTCTTCATAAAACATTACTTCTTCCACCAGGCCGTTTTCATTTAGGGGAGTAGCCATAATGCCGGCATCCAGTGTTCCGTTTTTTAAACGCTTAATTATTTTTTCGGTAGTCAGTTCGCTGATCGAAAGTTTTACATCAGGATATTTTTTTATAAAACCATGCAGGAACAGGGGCAAAAGGTAGGGGGCCAGTGTGGGGATTATACCTATCCTGATATATCCGTCCACTACTTTTTTTTCATGCTGAATCAATTCATTAATGGCACCAGCTTCTGCCAGTATTTTTTTAGCCTGTTCTATTACAAGGGCCCCCAGTTCTGTTGGGATAACCGGATAGCTGTTGCGTGAAAAAATAATCACCTTTAATTCGGCTTCCAGTTTCTGTATTTGCATGCTCAATGAAGGCTGGGTAACATAACAATGTGTTGCTGCTTTTCCAAAATGACGGTAGTTGTCTACAGCTACAATATATTCAAGTTGTTGTAAGGTCATGATATAGTTTAAAACTATGATACTATCAATATTATCATTTAAAAGTATAAAATTAACTGTTTAGTTCTAAGCATAATTAAACTAATAAATGAAGGATCACAGAAAAAAATTGATTGCAGATTATTCCCCTCCCAATTGTTTTATAAAATAGTAGCAGATAAAACCAGCTATAATCTATCAAGTAAAAAAAAATAAAACACATAATGACTAAATAATTGATTAGTCTATAAAAAACCAAAGAGCTTTGAAGTTGAGTAAGAGCTCTTTTTATTAAAGGAAAAGGAATAGAAAGGCAGGATAAAAAAAATTATTGACAAGAGCTTTCTGCACATTTATTTTATTTTGGGTAAATTGAAACCGATTATGGAGAAAACTAACAAAGTACCGGTATCAGAAATAAAATTTTTGGAAGGCCCACAAAGCAGGTGGAAAGAATTTAAGTTTACAGTAAAAGTATTGTTTGATTTTATCACAGGTTTTCGTGCCCTTCATTTTGTTGGGCCCTGTGTCACAATTTTTGGTTCTGCACGATTTAAAGAAGATCATCCTTATTATAAACAAACACAGGCCATAGCAGGTGAGATTGCCAAATTAGGGTTTACAATTATGACCGGTGGGGGCCCTGGCATTATGGAAGCCGCCAATAGAGGGGCAAAAGATGTAGGCGGCCGCAGTGTAGGCTGCAATATTGTATTGCCGCATGAACAGCATCACAATCCTTACCTTGATAAGTGGGTGAATATTAAATTCTTTTTTGTAAGAAAAACGTTATTGATAAAATATTCTTATGCATTTATTGTAATGCCCGGAGGTTTTGGCACACTGGATGAATATTTTGAAGCCCTAACCCTTATTCAAACAAAAATGATATTTGAGTTTCCCATTATCATCTTTAACAGGGAATATCATAAGGATATGATTGAGCACATCGAAAAGATGAAGCAACATGGAACCATTTCTCCCGAAGACCTGGATCTATGCCTGTTCACAGATTCTGTGGAAGATGCTGTAAAACATCTGCAGGAACACAGCATCAATAAATTTGGTTTAAAGGCCGAGCAGAATAGAAGAAGGACAAAATGGTTATTTGAAAGATAAAGATATGCGCTCAGTACTACAAGAAAATAACAGCCACTTATCCTGCTATTGCAAAAACGTTTAATCCTTTGTTACACTTGGTGAAGAACCTTAATGAGACTATAAATAGCAGTGCTTCATTCTATGATTTAAATAAAGTAAAACATTTTGTTCTTATACATTTTAATGATTTGTAGTGCGGCATTTTATTTAGCCTGATGGTCATTCACAAATCGGGGTTTTGCCCGGCAGCCGTTGGATGTTGAAGTTGAGTTTGGCAAAAACACCGCTGAAACGGTATGAATTTTTATTTATAAATTAAGCAATATTTCCAGCCTGATGAATTTCAAATACCAGTTCTTCGCAAAGCCTAAACATTACCTGCAAGTGTATAATCCTTAAATGTATTCATTCAATAATCAGGTGGCATATAACCATGAATTTTAAATGGCTTGCAAATTATAATCATGGCATTTAATGACCCACGTCATCGTTTAAAAACCTTACCCAAAGTAGCTTCGAAATAGAAATGAAGAACAGTATACTCATACCTGGGTCATGTTGCTGAGTGTCCTTACTTTGGCATGTTTATACTGTTGTCTTACATTATTATTTGTTTAATAATTTAAAGAAATGGCAGATGAAAAAGATTATCATCCTGTTGCTGATAGCTTCTCCCTGTTTTCTATTTTCCCAGATGGTGGTTGTATTGAACCATAATGGCAACAGCAGCCTCTTTAGCACCCCACAACCCTTTGTAGATGCTTACGATGCTTCCGTAGATGGCGATACTATTTACCTGCCGGGCGGACCTTTTCAACCACCGGCTGGCATTGATAAAAGGCTTACTATTATTGGAGCCGGGCACTATCCTGATAGTACAACTGCAACCGGAGTAACTACTATTTCAGGCAGTATCAATTTATTAAGTAATGCAGACCGAACAGTGCTTCAGGGATTAAATATAACAGGCAATGTTATTTTTCAACACAATAGCAGGATAGATAGTGTGATCATATACAGGTGCTATGCAGGATCTGTCGCTTTCAATGGTGATTTTGATTTGGCACACAATTGCAGGAATGTATTGTTGTATCAAAATGCCATAAGTACACTCTACATTAATTACTCATCTGATATAAGGATTTTCAACAACATCATCAACGCACTGATTGGTATTGCTTCCGATGCATGGATCAGGAACAACAAGATCGGGGTTTTGTCGGGCATTAGTTATTCTCTTATTGAAAACAATATGTTTGAAAGCCTGGGACCGGGTCAATTCAATACCTTTCGAAACAGTGTATTTCCCTTAGCATTACCTGCTGATGACAATACCTGGATAAATAATTATCCATCACAGCCCTACGCCGCACTCTTTGTAAATAGTACCGTATGGTTTTCTTACACGGATAATTATCACCTGCAAAACCCCGGTAGTTTTCCCGGAACAGATGCCCTGCAGGCAGGTATCTATGGCGGCTATTATCCTTACAAAGCCGGAGCAGTGCCTTCCAATGTACACATACAATCAAAAACAATTCCACTGCAGCCGGATGTAAACGGGCAACTCAATATTCAGGTAAAAGTGGCAGCACAAAACAATTAAAACATTTTTTATGAAAAAATTCTTTCTCATTCCATTATTGATTTTGGGTTCAAAAGCGGTTACCGCCCAGTCTGCAGCAGTATTGCAACACAATGGTACAGCCAGTAGCTATTATGGAAATGCTGCTTTACAATTAGCCTATACCGCCGCTGTAAATGGCGATACTATTTATTTACCCGGTGGCTTTTTTGCACCACCTGCAAGTTTCGATAAAAAATTGATGATAATTGGTGCAGGCCATCATCCCGATTCATCGGCTGCTACGCTTACAACTGTTATCAGTGGTGATATTGCCCTTGGCGAAAACTCAGATGGCAGTTTTTTTTCCGGCTTCAAATTAAACGGAAGTATTACTACAAGCGATAATGTTTCAGCAAGTAATATAAGTATTACCAGGGTTCATATCACCGGTGCCATCAACATGCCGGGCGGCCGGATAAACCCCTGCATTAATGTTTTATTAAAAGATTGTGTACTCGTTGGTGCAATAAATTGTCCCAATAGCTTACAGTTCGTCATTGCCAATAATATTTTTTTGGAAGTCATTTATAATATTGAATCTTCTCTGATTACGAATAATGTTTTTTTGGGCGGCGGTTACACGTATAATGGTATGTATATAAGTATTTATAACACCAATCAATGTGTTATCCGAAACAATATTTTCTTTAAACCTTTATTTGATTTTGCTAATTCTACCAGTAACCAGGTACTGAATAATATTTTTACCAATACACCACCAGGTATGATCAATAATTTTTTTTCGGGTAATTATTTTAATGTTACTGCAGCAGATATTTTTGTAAGCTATGGCAAT
>Ga0335397_10000741_pt1 | contig 43568 bp, 34 predicted proteins | sample MAT04_FD_205740 | JGI IMG/M metagenome (GOLD analysis project Ga0335397, IMG submission 205740) | Freshwater microbial communities from Lake Fryxell liftoff mats and glacier meltwater in Antarctica - MAT-04 (spades assembly) (version 2) ... | reverse complement strand
TGCTCTCCGCCTGGGGGGCGAGCGACTGCACCGCAAACATGCTCGCGAACGACCCCGGGTCGAGCGCCAAGACCTGCGACTACAACAACCAGGAACTCGGCGACGTCGACGCTGGCTGCGGCTCGGCCCCAATGCCCGAGGGGCTCGGCTTCCTCGGCCTCGGCTTCCTCGGCCTCGGCTTGCTCTGGCGACGGTCGCGACGCGCTCACTGAGGGACGGCCCGCGCGCGGCCTGCTATCCTCGCGCCCGCCAGCTCCTCGTCGGACGCGGTGTCGCTCGTCGATAGCGGACGAGAGCCAGGACGAGCTGCTCGGGCTGCCCACGGATTCGTCGGCGCAGGCCATCATCGAGAGCGTGCTCGAAGCGCGCTGGACCGCGGAGATCGAGCCGTTGCTCGCCGGCGGGCCGTCCCTCTCGGCGCTCGCCGCGGCCAACCAGCTCGTCTTACTCGCGCGGATCGATTCGCCGCTGGGTGCGCGCTGCGATCGGATCCGCGCTGACCTCGCGGCGATCGCCCTCGCGAAGATGGCCGCAGCGAGGGACCGCAAGCTCCCCGTGCTCGCGTGGTTCCACGCTGCCCGCGCGAGCAGCTCGGCACGCAGCTGACCGTGCCGGTGGTCGAGCTCGGCGTCCTGTGGCCGAACCTGCCGCTGCGCGCACAGGTCGTGGCGGTCAATGGCTGCGACATGACCGAAGAGACCGGCTGTATCAGCGACCGAACCGAACTCCGAGTGTCATGCCTTCGCCTGCACGGATCCCTGGCCGATTGTGTTCGTCGGGCTGCCCAGTCAGGGAACTTGCGCCCGGCGTTTGGCTGTGGCCCGCTCGGGTCATGAGCCAGGTCGTACTCGTCTATGCCCATCCTTACCCAGACCGCTCGCGCGCCAACCGCGTCTTGTACGAGGCGGTCGCGTCCCTGCCAGGGGTCGATGCGCGGGCGATCTACGACATGTATCCGGACTTCTCGATCGACATCGAGGCGGAGCAGAAGGCGCTTGCCGAGGCCGACCTCGTCATCTGGCAGCACCCGCTGTTCTGGTACACGGTGCCGGCGCTCTTGAAGCTCTGGTGGGAGAAGGTGCTGGCGTATGGCTGGGCGTACGGTACGGGCGGTAGCGCGCTGGTCGGCAAGCGCTGCCTCTGGGTCGCGACGACGGGCGGTGACGATGCTTCGTACGGGCCAAACGGCATGCACGTGCTGCCATTTACGGACTTCGTGCCGGTCGTGAAGCAGACGGCCCACTTCTGCGGCATGACCTGGGAAGAGCCGCTCATCCTCCATGGTGCCCATCAGGTGCCCGAGACCCAGCTGTTCACGTTCGCGGGCGCCTATCGCGAGAAGGTGATGGGCCTCCTGGCGGAGCGCGCTCCAGCCCCGACCGCCATGCCGAGTGAGCGCGACGGGATGTTGCGGCTCGTGCCGAGCGCGGCCGGCGGAGGTACATGATGACGATCCCGCAACAGGTGATGCTGTACCTCGGGGTCGCGGTCGTGATGGTGCCGCTCGCGAGCCTCATGGGCCTTGGTTCGGTGCTCGGCTATCTCGCCGGTGGCTGCCTCATCGGGCCAGGCCTCAAGCTCGTGAGCGACGTGCACACGATCAGGCAGGTCGCCGAGTTCGGCGTCGTCTTGATGCTCTTCATGATCGGCCTCGAACTCGACCTCAAGAAGCTGTGGTCAATCCGACGCCAGGTCTTCGGCGGCGGTGCGCTGCAGCTCGGACTCTGCGGGCTGGTGCTCGGTCTGGGCCTGTTCGCGGCCGGCATGCCGGCGGTCGCGGCGCTGGTGTCGGGCTTGTCGCTGGCACTCTCGTCGACCGCCATCGCGGTGCAGACGATGGCCGAGAAGCACCTCGAGAAGACGCCGGTCGGGCGCGCGGCGTTCTCGATCTTGTTGTTCCAGGACATCGCGGCGATTCCGCTGCTGGCGATCGTTCCAATGCTCGGCGTGGCGAATGCCAGCGGCGAAGGCGGCGAGGGTGCATTCGGTGTCTTGAAGGCGCTCGGCGCGATCGTCGCCGTGGTCGGCATTGGGCGTTACCTGACGCGACCCATCCTGCGCACCATCGCCAAGACCGGCCTCAGCGAGGTGTTCACTGCGTTCTCGCTGCTCTTGTTGGTCGGCATCGGCGAGCTCATGCACATGGCCGGCCTGTCGATGGCGCTCGGCGCGTTTCTCGCCGGCGTGCTGCTCGCGAGCTCGGAGTATCGCCACGCGCTGGAGTCCGACCTGCGACCGTTCAAGGGCCTCCTGATGGGGCTCTTCTTTATCTCGGTGGGGCTTGCGATCGACTTCGAGCTGCTCGCCGACAAGCCCCTCGAGGTGATCGGGCTCACGCTCGGGTTGGTGCTGCTGAAGCTCCTCGTGCTGCGCGCGATAGCTCCCCGGCTCGGGGTGCCCAAGGCACAGCCGTGGCTCTTTGCGGCGCTCATCGCGCAAGGTGGTGAGTTCGCGTTCCTGGTGTTCGGGGTGGCGCGCGAGTCGAAGCTCTTCCCGGCCGACAGCCACTGGGACGGGCTCCTGACGTTGGCGGTGGCCCTGTCGATGGCGTTCACCCCAATCCTGCTCATCGTGCACGAGCGCATCCTGGAGCGACACCCAAAGAAGCCCGAGCGCGAGACGGACGTCGAAGACGAGGGTGCCCCGGTCATCATCGCGGGCTTCGGCCGCGTCGGGCAGATCATCGGGCGCTTCCTGTTCGCGTCGGGGGTGAAGGCGACGGTGCTCGACCGCGACCCCGATCAGATAGAAGTCCTCAAGCGGTTCGGCTTCCGCATCTTCTACGGCGACGCGACCCGCCTCGACCTGCTCGAGGCGGCAGGCGCCGCGCGGGCGAAGCTGTTGGTCGTCGCAATCGATGACCAGGAGGCGTCGGAGCTGCTGGTCGAGCGCGTGCAAGAGCACTTCCCGAAGCTGCGCATCGTGGCCCGTGCACGCAACGTCGGTCACTACGCGGCGCTACGCCGAAAGGGCGTCGAGGTGGTCGAGCGCGAGACGTTCGAAGGCTCGATAAGCCTCGGACGCAAGGCGATCGAGGCGCTCGGCTGCCCGCCCTTCGAGGCGCGTGAGCGCGCCGATCGATTCCGCCGCTTCAACGTGCAGATGCTCGAAGAACTCTTGCCGCACTGGGACGACGAGGCACGTCGCATCGCCATGGCGAACCACGCGCGCGTCGCCCTCGAACAACAGTTCGACCGCGACCGCGAGGTCCTCGACAAGCGCGGAATCCAGGGCTGGCACTACGACCCGAGCGACGAGGAAGACGCCGCGTAGCGCCAACAACGCGGTGCGGACATACTCGCCAGTGCTCGGGGCGTCGTGCCCGGTGCCGTGGCGTATGGGGCCACGGGTCGGACCGATGTCCGCCTCTACCGATTGAAGAGACGCGAGAGAAGGCCGCGCTTTTGATATGCGAAGATCGCGAGTTTGCCGTGGCGGGTGAGGACCGTGCCAGATCCCTAGCGCCCAGTCGAAAATCCGAAGCCTATCGGCGCATTGCGCATGTCGATATTTGAAAGGTCGGGCCCAGTTCTTCCGCGAAGCCGCGAATGTTTGACGCGAGCATCAAGCGCGTGACAGTCGACGCGCACGATACGCCGCTGGATGTCGGCACGAAGACGCGTACGGTCGTGCACGAAGGCGGATTTCGACTTGCCGGCACAGCCGCCGACCTACGTTTCGAGCGGCCCGGGCACACCAGTGACCCTGCCGCCAACCGCCTCGCCGGTTCGCGGGCTGCCGCTCGCGCGCCCACCCAAGGCCCGTGCATGGCCCGGCCGGACTACCAATGGGCGATCGGCGCCGCCATGTAGCTCGACGCTGAGGCCGACATCGGCGACGATTTGTGGGATGGAGATCCGGGTGCTGAGCCGTTGGACGCGCGTCGCGCAACCGAGCCCCGCTTCATCCCTTCGAGGAGGCATCCCGTGCCGAGAGTCGTTCGCATATTGGCTGCATTGAGCTTGCTCGTGGTCGCGCTGTCGGCGCGTCCGACGCGGGCGCGGGATCTGTACCTCGCGAGTCGCGACGAGATAAAGCTGGTCCTGAAGATCATGGCCGAGATGCCCGCCTCCAAGGGTGGCAGCTTCATCGGCATCGTCGGTGGTCTCGCGGTCCTGAACTTCATCGAGAAGCTCCAGCCGGCCGACATCCTGCTGGTCGATCTGAATCCCGCACAAGTCGAGTACGGGCGCTGCGTGGTCGAGCAGATCAAGCTCTCGCCGACTCGCAACGAGTTCGTCGCGGCGTTCTTCTCGCGCCCCTTCCTGGCGGACGAGGCGGCGTTCCTGACGCAGCCCGGCGACCATGCGATGCTGACCGCCAACACGGAGCGCATCAAGGATCGTGGGCTCCGCGCGAGCTGCGCCGAAGACCTCTCGCTCATCGCGGACGCGACCTATGACGCCGCGGCTCAATCGCTGCTCGTGCAGCGAAACTCGAATGGCAAATACGTCCAGCTCCGGGGCCCCGACAAAGGCATGCCGATTGGCTACAACTACCTGTATTACGACAAGGGTTGGCTCGAGTCCGACGAGTCGTTTGCGCGCACCCGTTCCGCCTTGATGTCGGCGAAGATCCGCTACCTCGCATCCGACATCGGGGTCGTGCCCGTCGACAACATCAAGGGCACGGAGGTCTTCTTCTGGGGCACCAACCTCGCGACCTGGTTCGGCCCCGGCAAGGAAGCGTACGAGCGCTTCGTGGTGCGCGCCCACGAGGAGTTCTTCTCGCGCAACCAGGCCATGCGCTTCGTCTTCGCGAGCACCTATCGCAGGACGGCATGGACCAACTTCCTCGCGTTCGAGCCGGCGCTCGCCGGCGTGCACCTCGATGCCTCAGCCAAGGTGCGCAAGCACGTCGAGGGCAAGCGCGTGCTCGAGCTGATCCCTGGCAAGGCCTACTTCGGCAAGGAGCTCAGGGCCAAGGAGTCGACCGTGCAGAGCGCGTCGGTGCCGATCGACCCGGCCGCGGTCTTCGATGTCGCGGTGCTGCACATCCTGAACAACTCAGGGATGAAGTGGTGGCAAACCGACCGCAACAGCGAGTTCAAGGCGCTCTACGAAAATGTCCTCGGGCGCGCGAACGAGGTCGTCATCCTCGAGCACAACCGCACCAGCGCCGACTTCTCGGAAAAGGAACGTGACCGCATGGTGGGCCTCGGCGAGCTGCTGCGTCCGCTGTTCCCGTTCCTCGCCAAGCGCCGTCTGGTTATCGACCTCGAGCCTTCCGTCGGTGAGACCGACTCGATTCGCAACCTGGTCTTGCACGTCCGGAAGAACTGAACGCGAGCCTCGGCTGCCAGGCGCGCTCCCTAAATTCTGGCTTGGCCGATCGCCTGGCCGGTCATCTGGTCGATGAGGCGCTTGGCCCGCACGGTGGCGCTTGCGACGACCTGCTCGCGCGCGGATGCGATTTGGATGCCATCGAGGCGGCCGAGGGCGGACCATATCTTCGGGTCGGCGCACTCGGCGCCGCGACTCTCGGCGTCGCTGGTCGTGCGTTCGGGAGTAGTCGCGACCGCGTGCAGCAACGCGGCGCGGACCGGAGCGCCGCCTTTGGCGATGGCATATTCGAGGACTGACCAGGCCAACTCCGCGTGGGCTTCTTCGTCGCGCGCGATGAGCGTTAGCGCGGCCTTCGCGCGTTCGTCCTTGGCGGCGTCGCGTGCGACCTCAGCGCGGCGAGCGGCCGTGCCTTCGCCGAGACAGCCGTCGTGCCATGACCCGAGCGCGAGATTGGTGAGCGCCGCAGCGCGTGATGACGGTGTGGCGGCAGGCAGCGGCGGTGCCAGGATGCGCAGGTCGACACCCAGCTCAGGGCTCGCGAGGTCTCGGCAAAGTCGCGTGTGGCGCACCTCGTCGCGGGCGGCCGAGGTCGCGCGGCGCAGCAATGAGGAGGGTGCACGGACCGCGCGCAGGTCTTCGCGCAGGCGCAGGAACGCCGGCACCGACGCGGCTTCGGCGCGCGCTGCCTCGAGCCAGCTCTGGCCGAGTGCGAGCCGCGTCTCGGGTGCGACATACGATGCACGGCGCGCACGACCGACGACCACCGCCCGGCCGAGCTGAAGCACGCCGTGTTGGCGGAGAGCGCGACCGACGACGCAGCTGTCGCGCGTGCCAAACATCGGCGGTACGCGCAGGCCGGCACCGACCTCTCCTTCCAAGAGTACGGGGTGGTCGTCGAATGTGATGCTCGCGCGGCCGATGAGGTCGAACGCGTCGCGGGTGCCGACGAGGCCGAGGTGCAGGCCATGACCGCTGCGACCGCGCGCCATCAGGCGGTAGGTCCAGCCGAGTTCGCCGTCGATCGATGTGTCGGGATCGGTGTTCGCGCCGCCGTGGGCGCCGAGCGAGAAGCGGCCGCCATGCCCGATGAGCCAGGTCGCTTGCCCGAAGAGGCCAACGCCGGAGAGCTCGTGTACGGAGGTGCAGATCCCGTCGCGGGCATCGAACGTCAGGCTGCCGCGCACATCGATGCCGACGCCGAACATCGCCTCGTCACCGAACGAGAACGTGAGGTGTACGCCCGCCGAGAATGCGGGCTCGTCCTCGGCGCGAGCCGGGACGGTCACAAGTGGACACGCGAGAGCGCCAACGACGATAGGTACGAGACGGGCCATCGGGCGACGCTAACGATCCGCAATGCTCGGCGCAATGGAACGAATCGAAGAACGCCGCGGCTCGACCCTGATTACTCGGCCGAGGCTGACGCAGGCAGACAGCCAAGGACCTCGGCGACGACTGGGTCTGCCAAGAGTGCCTGCACCGCCATTACATTGAGGTGCACATTGTCCGAGCTGCGGATTTCGACGAGCCCACGCTTGCCCGGCAGCGCGCGCTTCATGACAGGCTCATTGCGCGACGTCCAGGTCTCGCGCCACACATCGACGTAGCGCGCGAAGCCACCCTTGGCGATCCAGGTCGATATGCGGTCGCGCAGGAGCTGGTCGATGATGGGTCCCTGCTCGGCGGCATTTTCGCCCCAATATGCGTAGGGCCCGACCCAGATGACGAGCCGCTGGCGGTCGCCGCCGCCCAGGATTGCGAGCAGCTCATCGATGCGGGCGCCATAGATGTCAGCCCACTCCGGCTTGCCGCGACGGACTGCGCGCCAGGGCCAGGGCTTGACCGCGTGTGGGGTGACGACTGGCTGGAAGTCGTTGCTGCCGAGCTGCACGATGACGACATCGGGATCTTGCTCAGCGACGAGGCGGCGCGCCTTTTCTGCCCAATCCCAGAAGTCGGGTCGCGCGAGCCCGGAGCTCGCGGCCGCGAGCCGATACCAGCCGAGCCCGGCCTTGGTGATGGCCCTGCCGAGCAGCGTGCCGAGCGGTGCGCCCAGCGTCGAGCTGCCGATCGCCAAGACCTTCGCGACCTGTGTCGGACACACGGCGTCGGGATCGGTCGTGAGGCCGAGCGGGCGCGCGACCTCGGGCTCGTCGGGCGCGACGTCGTCTGCGTGTGCCGTCGCCGCCAGGCCGGCCAGCAGGGTAAACGCGACGCTCAGCACTCGGAAGGTTGCGAACACGGGCGCACGCTAGGCGCCGAACTGCACTGCCGTCAACCCTGGCGACGGCAGCCAAAGGTCAAACGGCCGAGTCCACGAGCACGCCAGGCTGGGTCAGGGCCGTCAGGGCCGGGGCCGACTTGACGCCTCGAACAAGTACGTGTACCCAGCCCGTATGCGAAACCATTTGTGCCGTCTAATCGTGCTCCCACTCGCAATCACAAGCGCGTGCGGCGACGACTCCCCGACCGACGCCGACGCCCGCGACGCGACGACTAGCACCGACCGTGACACGTCGAATTCGGAGACGACGGGCGACGTGAAAGTCGACAATCCTCTCTTCGCGTCGCTGCTCGGCGAGTGGGTCGTGCCCTGCCGCGTCGCGGGCGGCCCCTACTACGGCGTCAGCCACCTGAAGGTCACGCCGACTTCCATCGAGCATACCTACACGCAGTACGAAGGCGACCCGACCTGCAGCGACGAGTCGAAGAAGATCAACACGTTCTATATCGAAGACTCCTCCTGGATCATCGGCGCGCCGTTCGGCGAAGGGCTCGCGCTCGACATGGTGCTCAGGGAGGCGACCGTCGCGATCATCGACGAGACCGTCAAAGCGATCTGGGACCGCGACTCCGGCTGCGGTCCGTTCGAGGTCGGCCAGGTGAAGGACGTGTCGGGGATGTCCTGCTACGGCACATGGCGGCCGGAAGCGGGCGCGACCTACTACACGATCATCTCGATCCAAGGCGACAGGTTCTACGTCGGCCTCCCCGCGAGCGGCGACACGAGGAGCGAGGCGACGCGCTCGACCACGCTCGACCCCGGCGGCGTCTGGCAGCGCGTCGGCGTCACGCCGGGGTCCGGCTTCATCGAAGGCACCATCAAGGGCGCCACCTACCTCGCGGAGAAGAACGCCGCAGCGCGCGCGGTCCAGAACGAGCACATCCAGATCGGCGCGACCACCGAGGCGGTCACCCCGTGGGAGACGTGGGTCATCAATGTGCCGAACGCGGAAGGCACCTACGCGTGCGATGACGAGTCGATCAACGCGTACCTCAACTTCGGCTTCACCGACGACAACCTGCCAGTGCTCTGGGACACCGAGCAGTCCGGCGGCGCAGGCTGCTACATCATCGTCACCAAGGCGGCGCCCGCGGTCGGCGACACCATCGAGGGCACGTTCAGCGGCACCCTCGGCGACGGCAGCGGCACCGGTCACGACGCGACCTCGGGCTCGTTCCGCATCGTGCGCGCGCAGTGAGGGCTTGAGCCGCAGCCAGATCGGGCAGATAGCGGTGCCACGGGTGCGCCTACGAACCGGGACTGGCCTTCCATTGCGAATTCCAAACCGCGCGCCGTTCGAATGCAGCGTACAGCGTTGGCCGTCCTCTTCCGCTTCTATGACGGACCGCTCGCCGGGTTTCAAGACGGTGGATGCGGCCGCTGAGTATGCGACAGCAAACGACTTTAGGGTGACCCAATGAAGAAGCGAATTGCCAAGCAGTACCCGATTCATGCCGGTGGCCATCTCTGGTCTCACGGCGCCGTAGCTCCTAGTCGACCTACCGGATGGAACAGAAGCGATCTCGCAGGTGGAACTCACAAGGGTCCATCGTGCAATAGCGAATGCGCTCTGCGGCACTCCGGAAACTCTGACGATCGATGAGCTCGAGTTCTTGTGTGACGTGACGTCGACGACGTTCACCCAGGTGGCGGCGTTTCTCGCCATCAATAATAGCACCATTACGACATGGCGTAGAAAGGGAGCTGTGCCGTCGCTCCTCACCAGCGGCGCCCTCAAGCGTTGGTTCTGGTTCCGCATGTTCGGTGCAGAGCGTGCGACGGAGCATCTCCCGATCTCACGCTTTCAGGATGACGAAGCTTTCCTCGAAAGCGCGGCGGAGCGCGCCGTCCGAAGCAGGGCCACCGTCACCGCGACTTTGCGGCGCGCATCGTAACGCTCGCGCTGCTGCGGGCAGTGCTGCGCCCCGCCCGCAGCCGTTGTCCTCGTCCGCCGGCAGCGGATGTGCGGCGCTATTCGTTGTCGAGGTCGTCCGCGAAGACGACGAGCGGCCGCCCGCCGACCTTCGGGAAGAGCCACTTGCGGTCGAGCTCGCCGCCCGAGTCTGCCTCGTATTGGACATGCACCCGGATGACGTCGCCGAAGTCCTCGGCGGCGAGCTTCATCGGGCTTGCGCCGTCGAGGGAGCGGAGCAGGACCCGGTGCGTGGTCGCACCGCACGTGACGACGAGCCCCACGATCACATCGTCGGTCAGCGCCACGTGGCAATCGCCGCTGATGACTTCGAGAGGTGGCAACGCCGCGGCGGCGACCGTCGCGGCGACTGGGCCCACGGGCGGCCAGAGCTGTAGCGTCTGACCCGCGAACGTCAGGCTCGCGCGTACGGTCCTCACAATGTCGATGTAGGCGCCGATGGGCTGGGACTCGCTGCGATCGAGCGACGACGCGGTGGTGTCGAGCACGGCGCCCGACTTCAACGGCAAGCGTGATGCCTTGGCGAAGTCGACCACGGTGTCGCCGTCTTCACCCGCGATATCGAGGTGCCATTGCACGAGGCGCAGCCCATTCGGGGTGCCCTGCCAGTCGATATCGAGCGAGGTGAACGCCCCGTCGCCGGCACTATCAATGGCGATAATCGAATCCGCATCATTTGGATAGCCGCCGATTGAGAGGTTCAGCCACAAGCTCGGTGTCTGTAGGAACAGCCGCTTGAATGGGTCCTCCACAATCGCGAGCTGACTCTTGCCGAGGGTGAGGACCGCGGTGTTGCCCAACTGGAGGCGCGCCACGTAGGTCTCTGCATCGCGCTTCGAGGTCGCGGCGACCGATGGCTTGTCGACGGCCGATGCTTGGGGGACCGATGTGGTCGCGGCATAGGCCGAGAGCGCTGCGAGCCCCATGCGCTTCCAGCAGCGCGCGCCGGGATCGGTGCCGGGCACGAGCAACACACCTTCGGCGGGCGAATAGGCGACACCATCATCGAAGAGCCAGAGTGCGCGCGCTACGCGCAGCGGCAAGCAGCTGCCTTCGGGCGCCAACTGCGATTGGGCAATTAATGGAAACAGGTCGGCGCCGCGGCGAAACGCGTAGTACGGCTGGCCGTCGATGCTCGCCAGCACGGCCTCGGTGCCAGGTAGGAACGGCGCGAGGTCGACGACCGCAGGGCCGAAGCGCTGCTTTGTGTCGAGCACGGCAGGCGCGACCTCCGGGAGCTCAGTCGGCTCATGCGACGCGACGGGCGTCTTCGCTTGCGGAACGGGTGCCTGGGTCGTGCCGCAGCCCGCCAACAGCCAGATGAGCCAGCACCAACGCATGCGACCTCCGTGGTGGTTTTCGTCCGGCAATGATCGACGCGTCAAGACCCTTGTCGCAGCGACGCGGCGGATCACGACGATCAGCGACTGACCCGCGCCTGCCGCTCCCACCGGACGACCTGATACAGCCACGCGATCAGCACCAGCTGCATTGGCAGTCGGATGATGTGATAGGCCAGCGACGCCTGCTCGCCCGCGAGCGGCACATTGGCGACAGCGTGATAGATGTTTGCAGGGAACACCGCGACTAGCAGCGCGATGAGCCCCCATGCGGCCCAGAGTCGAACCTTCGGGATAAGCAGGCCAAGCCCACCGAGGATCTCGAAGACCCCGGAGATGTAGACAAGGCCCAACGGCCACGGCAGGAACGGCGGGACAATCTGGACGAAAGGCTCGGGCCGCACGAAGTGCAAGACGCCGATCGCGGTGAACGCGAGGGCGAACAGCCCCAGGGTCAGCGGGCGGAACCAGGAACGGGGGGACGTGGCGTCGGTCATGTTGCAATACCCGCGGGCAGGCTCTCGTGCGGCGCAATGCTCGTCAAGGGTCGAGAGGCGCGGGTGTCGCGGGGGTGGCTGAGCGTTCCCAGCGGTCAAAAGTGCGGCAGCCGAATGCGAACGCTGCGAGACTCCTTCCGGGTGACTTTGGGCGCCGCGTGTGGCAAAGCGAACAGGCCGGTTCCGCCTCGGAGGTTTCGCCATGCCGCAGATCAAGACCCCACGGACCGACGCGATTCAGCGCACGGACGGGCCACAGTCAAAGGATCCCGTTCAGCTCAAGGCAGGCCTGCGTGGCAAGAGCTTCGCGGAGCAGCAGGCGGCGCTGGCGCCCGAGGTGCAGCAGTCCAAGGGCGGCCAGGCGCTGCCTGAGGGGGTTCGCGGCAAGATGGAGCAAGGCTTCGGTGCGGACTTCTCGGACGTGCGCGTCAACGAGGGCGGGCAGGCCGAGGCGCTGGGGGCGCAGGCCTACACCCAGGGCAGCGACATCACGTTCGCGCCGGGGCGCTACCAGCCCGAGACCAGCGAGGGGCAGACGCTGCTCGGCCACGAGCTGACGCACGTCATCCAGCAGCGGGCCGGGCGCGTGGCGCCGCAGGGGCGCGGCGGTGAAGTGGTCGGTGACCGCGCGCTCGAGCGCGAGGCCGATGTGATGGGCGCGCGGGTCGCGCAGGGCAAGTCCGCCGATGTACGCGGCGCGACCGACGGACCGTCGAGCAGCGGGGGCGCGGTGCAGTGCTTCCGAGAGATCGATGGCAGCGACACGGCGGCGCCTCAGGGCGCGTTCAAGTCGCATCAGCTCCCGTCGGACGACATCGAGGTGGGCGACGAGCTCTACAAGAAGTCCACCAAGGACAACATGCCGTCGCTGCGCCTCGCGGACGACGAGAAGATGGCGGTCGAGAACAGCGGCGATCAGGCGCAGGCGATGTTCGCGACCACCGACGTCATCGCGAAGGCCAATACGAAGCTCGGTGCCAATGAGTCGCCGGTGCGGCTCAATGCGGAGGGCGGGACGCTGCAGCCCGGCGGCGAGCTCCTGGCGCGCGCGGTGCCGCGCAAGATGGGCAAGGACGGGCTCGAGACCGACAAGGACTTCAACCTGTCGAAGCACCACTGCGACGAGTTCGCCAATGCCGTGTCCGGCAACAGCCAGGCGATGGAGTTCGACGGGCCCGAGGGCGACAAGATGGAGGACATGGGCCTCGGCTATCTCGACAAGAACCGCGATTCGCATCGCGCCGCGGGACGCATGATGGATCTCGGCTCGGCCACCGAGCGGAACAAAGACAAGATCGTGAACACGGTCGAGGGTGAGTCGAAGGTCGGTCAGAAGTACGGAACGATGGACCCCAAGGAGAAGAGCAAGCTCGCCAAGCGGGTCGGGGCCAATGAGTACGCCGACAAGAAGATCAAGCCCGGCGAGTCGATCGGCACCTACTCGGTCGGGTCGGGCCTCGACACCTCCGAGCACAAGATCGACTACACCTCGCTGCCCGACAAGAAGCGCAAGGACGTCGGCAAGATGGGCAACTGGCGCCTCAAGCGGAACATCAAGAAGATGATGTCGGAGGCGAAGAAGTTCGAGGAGAAGACCGGCGGCTCGGTCGCGCACGTCAAGAAGAAGATCTGGACGTTCCACTACGCCGGCGCGGTCGCGCGTAGCGGTGGCGACTGGATGGCGCTCGAGAACTACAACCGCTTCGGGGAGGCCAACGAAGGGCTCGGCAAGGTCTGGGAGAAGGTGAAGGCGTCGCACTCGGGGCTCTTGTCGACCATCAAGGAGGTCGAACTGGCCGAGGCGAAGCTCGCCAACTCGCCGGGCGCGGCGGGCCAGTACAAGGCGCTCGTCGAGCTCCTGAACCAGGCGGGCACGGCGCTGCTCGAGTCGCAGCAGGAGGCCTCGCAGGCGATCACCAACACCGTCGGCAGCTACAGCCTCGAGAGCCTCTGGTACTTCCAGATGTACGGACCGGCGAAGAAGGGCCAGTCGTACCACCAGCAGCAGGCGGGGTCGGGCGGCTTCGTCAACCCGCTCACCATGAAGCGGCGCGGCAAGAAGAACGAGCCCTGCTATACGCTGCCGCGCGAGCGAGCGGTTGCGCGGCTGGTGAAGAAGGCGGAGCCGCTGCAGGGTCAGGGCGAGCTCGAGACGCAGGGCGACGACATCCTCCGGCGGGCGCGTGAAGGGTTCAACCCGACTATCGACAACAAGCTCTGCGACAAGGACCCGCTGCGCAAGGGCGCCGCCGACAAGCTCGAGCTGCGGCTCGGACGCGAGCTCGACGACCTCCTGCTGCAGATCGTCCCCAAGGACGTGACCGAGGACAAGGACGTCAAAAAGCAGATCGAGAAGGTCGGCGACAAGGACGACACGGTCGACCTCGAAGAGAAAAAGAAGGTCGACGACAAGTAGGCCTCTTTCGTCCTCGCGGTGGGTCGCCGCGGCGATGGCCGGGCGACCCGACCTGACCTGAAGTCAGTCCTCGCAGCTTCAGCCCCCGTGCACACAGCGGAAGCCGACAGTCTCGAGCGCGGCGCCCTCGGCCCCAAGGCACGACGGGTCGGCGCAACCCGCGGCCCGATAGGTCGAGCCTTCCGACGGTCCGCTGCCACCGGGCGCTGCCAGCGGCCAGCCGCGGACGACTTTGTGGGTCGCGTTCTTCGCATCGGGCGCAGTGCCGGTGGCCGGCCGGAATGGGTCGCGCGTCCACTCCTGAGCGTTGCCGAGGAGGTCCCAGATCGGCGCGTCGCCGGGCGTGCGGTCGAGCTTCGAGGTCTTCACGGCGACGACCGGCACGGTGCCGGCGATGACGTGCACGCTGCCCGTGTCGAACGCCTCGCGACCCCATGGGAAGTAGCGGTCCTCGGGACCGCGGGCGGCCCACTCCCACTCGGCCTCGCTCGGCAGGTCGCCGCCCAGGCCACGACAGAACGCGGCGGCGACCGACCACGGCACACCGGTCGCGGGCAGGTTGGCCTGGCGCTTCGGGTCGCGCGGCAACCACTTCGGCGGGGTCAACGTCGCGACCTCTTTGAGAGTGGTGGCCAAAGCGAGTTCGGCCCAGGTCACCTCGTGCGACTCGATGCGATAGGCGCTGGCCGGGGCTGCGAGCTTCGCCTCCGGCCGCAGACCCGTCCGCGCCGCGGCCCGACCATCGCCTGCCTCGTCCGCGCTGAGCCCCAGGCTCTTGCCAGCCGGTGCGGGCGCCAGCGCGACCCAGGGGTTGGTCGCCTCGACTGTCGGCGCCCACGACGCAGCAGGCTCGGCGCTCGCGGCCTTCTCGACGGGCTTCTCGACGGGCTTCTCGACAGGCTTTTCGGCTGTCTTCTCCACCGCCTTCTCCGGCTCCGGCTCCGGCTCGGGCTCGGCCTTGGGCACGGCCTTCGGGGCGCTCGGCGCGTGCTCCGCGACGACCGGCGGCGGCGTGCCACTCTGCAGTGCGGAGATCCCGAAGAAGGCCCCAACCGCGACCGCACCAAGGACCAATATGCCGACGATCCACTTCAAGGCACCGCCACGCTTGGCCGGCGTGGCCTCTTCTTCGTAGACGGCCGCGGGCGGTGCGCCACCTTTCGACTTGCCGGCCGCCTCGGCCCAACCCGAGCCCGACGTGACGACCATGCCGTCGTCGTCGTTGTCATTGTCGTGCGCCCCCAGGCGCTGGCGCCGCAGCTCGTCGTCACCCGAGTCACGCACCGACCCGAGCGCGGGCTTCGCAGGCCTCGCATCTTGATGATCGTACGCCGCGAGGCCGCGCTGCTCGGCTGCGCCGAACGTGCGCTTGCCGACCTGGCCCTTGCGCGCTGCCGGCTCGGCGGGATCGCTGCCGGGGATCGCTTGCATCTTGTGTTGGGTGGGGCCGGGACGCCCTGTTTTGTCGCTCATATGGTGAACCTTGCGCCGGCCTGGCCATCGCGTACGAACGCGGGAACCTAGCGCGCCGCGAACTATAGTCCTCTGCGCGTGAACCTCAACGCAACGACTCCGATGCGCGCTGTCCGAAGGCGACTTCCGAGGGAAGATTCTTTTCCGCCACAAGAGAACATTCTTTTGTGCTGCCTCGGGTTGCGTCGCGTGTCAGAGAGCTTTTCGGGCTGGCACGGGGGAGGCTGACGATGACGTGGCGAACTTTCGGGATGACGGCGATGATCGTGCTGGGCGGGACCGCCTGCACGCAGAGTGGCAGGAGTTTCCTCGGCAGCGAGGACACCAACATGGCGGATGTCGACGCGAGTGAAGCGGACGTGAGCGGCGGCGAGGACACGACGCCGGTCGAGGACACGAGCACGGCGGAGACGACACCCCTGTCGCTCGGGTGCGCGGTCGCCGAGGAGCTCTTCACGCCGTCCTGCACGCGCTGCCACAACCAGACAGAGATCTACCCGAACCTCAACAAGGGCGCGCTCAAGTACCTCGTCGGCACGCCGGCCGTCGCGTATCCCGACGAGACGCTGGTCGTCGCCGGCGACCTCGCGGCGAGCTTCCTCTACACGAAGGTGCATGGCCCGACGACCGAGCAGGGGCTGCAGATGCCGCCCGACGAGGACGTCACGCCCGCTGGCGTCGCGGCGCTGGAAGCGTGGATCCAGGGCGGCGCGCCGCCGTGCGAGGGCGCGAATGACCCGGGTCTGATGACCCCGCCGATCCCGACAGCAGGCGACGTCGTGAGCTTCGGCGCAGCACCACTCGGCTTCCAGACGACCAAGCCGGGCTGGAGCGAAGCAGGATCGTGCCTCGCCAATCAGTGGTGGAAGTACTCGGGCAACACCGAGTCGGCGAGCATGCACCCGGGTCAGGACTGCATCGGCTGCCACACCCGCGAGCACGAAGGGCCCGCCTACAGCTACGCAGGCACCGTCTATCCCGGTGTCGACGAGGCGTCGGACTGCCGCGGTGTGAGCGGCGTCACGGTCGACATCATCGACGCGGACGACGTCGTCGTCGCGACCACCACCAGCAATACCGCGGGCAACTTCTATTTCCGCAAGAGCTCGGTCGCCTTCCGGCCCTATCGTGCGCGCCTGACCTATCAGGGCCGCGAGCGCGAGATGACGCTCGTCCAGCACTCGAGCGGCGACTGCAACACGTGCCACGACAGCACCGGACAGCAGGGCACGCTCGGTCGCATCGTCGTGCCCTGAACGTCGGAGAAGGCCTTTAGCCGCCTTTAGCCGCCTTTAGCCGCCTTCAACCGAACAATCCGCCATTCACACCAGGCTCGGGAGCGTGCGCACGTACAGGTTCTTGTTGCCACCGACCGTGCGCTCTTCGAGCGCGTACTGCTTGGCGTGCTTCTTCAGGAGGTCGCTCAGCTTGCGATGACCGTAGAGGCGCGGGTCGAAGTCGGGGCGGACCTTGCTGAGGTAGGTGCCGACGTGGCCGAGCTGGGCCCAGCCGTGCTCGTCGGAGGCTTCGTCGATGGCCTGACGGATGAGCTCGAACGGGGGTGCCTCTGGCTTGGGCGCGGCCGGAGGCGTTGCGGCCGGCTTGGCGCCATCGACGGCCAGAGGCACTGCGTTCGCCTTACGCGAGGCCTTTGTGTCGGGAACGGAGGGCGCGGGCTTTGCAGCTTTGCCGGTCTTGGCTTGCTTCGTGGTCGTCGCGGGGGCCGTCGGCTTCGGGGCGCTGGGCTTGGGCTCGGCGGCCGGTTCGAGCGCGGCTTCAGGCCGCAAGATCTCGGTGTAGATGAACTTGTCGCAGGCCTGCACGAACGCGTCGGGCGTCTTGCGCTCGCCGAAGCCATAGACAGTGAGGCCCTCCTCGCGCAGGCGCTGGGCGAGGCGCGTGAAGTCGCTGTCGCTCGACACGAGACAGAAGCCGTCGAAGCGGCGCGTGTACATGAGGTCCATCGCGTCGATGATGAGCGAGCTGTCGGTCGCGTTCTTGCCGCTCGTGTACGCGAACTGCTGCACCGGGTTGATCGAGTGTCGCAGAAGGACCTTCTTCCACTGCGTGAGCTGCGGCGAGGTGAAGTCGCCGTAGATGCGCTTGACGCTCGCGACGCCGTAGCGCGCGACCTCGGCCAGCAGGCTCTCGATGACCGCGGGCTGGGCGTTGTCGGCGTCGATGAGCACTGCCAGTCGTGGCTGCTCGTCGTCGATCTCTCGTTTCGTGCGCGTCGTCATGTCGCCTCGTGATCACCGGGTTGTCCAGGCGCGGTGATACACCCAACCGCGGAGCGGCGCTCGGGACAGCGGCCGCTTCGAAGACAACCCATTCGTAATGACCTGCCGGCCCTCAGCTGATGGCGGGAATCTCGAGTTCGGGCGGCTCTGCCACCGGTAGCTCGATCTCGCCCGGTGCTATGTGCTCGATGTCGCGTGGATCGATGTCGGGTTGATGTGGCTCATCGAGCTCGGGCTCTTCGGGGATGTGCTTCGGATTTGCCATGGAGTCCTCCAAATGGAATTTCTGGTCGCTCTCGCCTCGCCACGGCTTCGCCTGCTCGGCGAATCGCACTGCGCGTGAAGCTCAGCTGGCGCGAGCTCGACGTGCACTATGTGCGACACCTGACCGATGGGAAACGTAATAGTGCGCTCGACGCGCACGCCCCGAGGACTTCTGACCGGCACGACGTCCTGGTCGTGCCCCGCAACGCCCTGGGCCCGAGTTGTCGATGTCTCGAGGCTATTCGTGGCGTCGAGGCGCGCCGGTACTTCGCTGAGTCCGGCTGTAGCAGCCAACACTGCACGTCGACCGCGATTGGCAGATCCGCGCTCCGCGCCAATCGTGTCGTTGGGGCCACGCTACGTGTCGCGGGAGACACGCCCGGTACCTGGCGATGCAGGTGAGATGCCCGATTGGCGGGCTTTGGGCGGGCGTCGAGTGCATGGAATGGTCTTCGCAGTGTTGAAGTGGCTGCTTTTCGGCGGCGCTCTCACGATGAAGGACTTCCGATGAACTCGCTGCTATCGCTGCTCGTGTCTTTGATGGTGCCGACCGCTCCTGTTCCGGCTGCCGGTCCTGCCGAGATTCCCAATAGTGCGTGTTACGCGGTGGCGCCGGGGCGGGCGTCGCTGCCGGTGCGCGAGAACTATTTTACGTACTCGCCGATCGTGGCTGCGGTGCCTGCGGGCAAGGTGTTCATCGGGCAGCGTGTGACCGGTGAGAACAAGGTGCTGGTCTTTGTGCCGGCCGCGACGGACTCGATTGGGATCGCGCGCTTCACGTTCACCCAAGAGGTTCCGCTGGCTCGCTGCGCTGGCTCGCGCCTCTTTCAGCCGAGCTATGATGCGCTGCTCGCCTGGACCAATCCGCGGCCGGGTGAGGTCGCGGCGCCGAGGCCGCCGGGTGCCGAGCGGCTGTCGTCATGGGGCTGCTTTCAGACGTCGCACGCGGTCGACCTCGGCGGCAGCGCGATCCACCTGCCGGCCCGCCAGCGCTTCTTCGCCGTGCGTGGCGAGAGTGACAGCGGTGGCTACACGAGCGAGCTGACGCTCATCGATGCCGGCGACGGCACCATCGGCGGCACCATCAGCGAAGGCCGCGTGAAGCAGGTGCCGCTTACGGTGTGTGGCGCTGATGCCGCTTTTCGGGCCAGCGGCGCGCCGTGACGCAGGTCGCATACGCTCCTGCCTGAGCGGCGCGTGCCTCCGAGCCTCAAAGTCTGCTCAGCGAGCAGGGAATGCGGCGCTGCAGTTGCGTCGCGCGGGGGGATACCCTAACGTCACCGGCGGGAACGGGGGGCGTATGCAGGGGACCGAGCGGACTGGGCGACACGTCGCGCCTTCCGTTAGCGCAACGCGTGATCGAGGGCAGCCGCTACGCGGCGTTCGATCGTATGTCGTGAGCATGGTGCTCGCGCTTGGGGCGCTTGCGTGCACCGATGCGGGCTTCAAGCCGGTGACACCGCCCGACCTGCCGACGCTCGACGCGCTCCTGAAGATCGAGGGGCGCTACTGCACCGAGCCGCGCGAGGCGATCGTGTTCCCGGTGAAGGTGCTGTTCATCGTCGACCAGTCCGCGTCGCTGCAGTGCACCGATCCGGAGAACCGGCGCTTTCGTGCGATCGACGACATCGTCAATCGACTGCGCAGCAACCCGCATGTGAGCTTCGCGGTGATTGGCTTCTCGTCGTGGTCGCGTGAGCTCGGGTTCACGCAGGACCGGGGCGCGCTCGATGCGGCGCTGGACCCCGCCGGCGGCCTCGGGCCCGCAACCGACTATCAGGGGTCGCTCGCGACCGCGCAGCGCCTGATGGAGTCGGACATGCTGGCGACCGACCCGGCGCAACGCGCGCGCACCCGCTACGTCGTCATCTTCGTGTCCGATGGCGTGGCCGAGCCGCGTTGCCTGGCCGGCTGCGAAGACGATCAGAACGCGTGCGGCAATGGCGTCGACGACGACGGGGACGGGCAGACCGATGCCGGCGACTCGGACTGCACGAACATCACCGATGCAGCCCTGCACCCCGACTCACTCTATGGGGTGTGCAACACGCGCCAGGTGGTGCCGGACGATGTCTACGTCGACTTCGCTGGGCTGTGCCCGGCGTACAACCAGCCCAATCAGATCCTGTTTCGCATCTCCGAGCTCTTGCAGATCGCCGACAGCTACGGCGTCGGCCAGGTTACCGTGCACACGGTTCTCTTGTTCTCGCCGCAAGAGGTGGTCGAGGCGCGCTGCCCGGGCGCGTCGGCTTCGTTTGGCTATAACGGCGGCCAGGCCCGGGCCCTCTTGCAAGCGATGGCCAAGGAGGGCGGCGGCACCTTCCGGGACGCGAACCTCGCCTCGAACGACGACACCAGCTTCGACTTCGACTTCTCCGCCCTTCAGAGTGACCAGGGCCTGGTCGACTTCTTCGCGCGCAACAGCAACGCAGTGCGCGATGGTGATGGTCGCCTGGTCGCCGACTCGGACCGCGATGGGCTGTCCGATGACGACGAGGACGTGCGCGGCACCGACCCGACCAAGCGCGACAGCGACGGCGATCGTTACGGCGACCTGTTCGAGGTGCGCTTCGCCGAGGCCGGCTTCGATCCGAACGACCCGGGCTTGCCCGCGGCCCCGTGCGACGATGGCGCGGATCTCGATGGCGATGGGCTCGGCGCCTGCGAGGAGGACTTCCTCGGCACCCGACCACGCGCGGCCGACAGCGATGGCGACGGTATGCCGGACGGGATCGAGCTGGCGCTCGGCAGCGACCCGGTGGTCGCGGATTCGAGCCGTGACCTGGACTTCGACGAGGTCGACAACGGCGAGGAGCTGCGCAGCGGGACCCAGCCGCGCGTGGCCGACGCGGCGCTCTATCGGACGAGCCGAATCCGCTATGGTATCAGCGACAAAGGTGTGCTCGCTGTGACGCGTGATGGGCAGACGGCCGAGCGCCGCTGCTATGACTTCACCGTGTCGGACATCCCGCTGGCCGCACCGCTGCGCGCGGAAGAGCGCGGCTTGAATCGCATCATCTTGACGGCATTCGAGCGACCGATGTTGCTGGCGGGTACCGATGCGCGCGTGAACGTCGCGTGTGTCGAAGCGATCTATCAGGGCCCGACCGAGAAGGAACCGGCGAGCGGGCTCATCGACCTGAGCCCGGAGGCATGGGCCGCGACGCGTAAGCGAATCTACGATGAGGTCGCGGCGCTCGTGCGCTGTGATCCCGACTCGCCGGGCGCCGACGCCTATCGGCGCGACGACATCAATCGCATCATCGACGCGTGCCTGCCGCCGAGGGTCACGATCGACAACACGCTGTATCAGCTCGACGCGGTGAAAGAGCTCGTGCGCGTGTCGCTCAACAGCGAGCTGAAGATGCGGCTGCCCGATGAACCGAGCGCGCTGTTTGGGCCTATCGAGTCGTTCGATCCGGCGACCGCATGCTACCGACCCAAGGCGCTACGACAGCTCGAGGCGATCCTGCAGCTCCTGCGCGACGAGTGCGTCGCGCCCTGCCCCGACCTGCCGCCGCAAGATCCGGTAGCCCCCGAGTCGGGTGAGTCGGACGCGGGGGCGCCATGAAAGTGGCCGCACTCATTTGCTTAATGGCGGTGCTCGGCTGCAGCGAAAGCGAGTTCCAGCGGGTGCCGAAGGTGGCCGCGGTGATCGACGACAAGGTCCAGGTCGAGGGTGGGCTCTGCACGCGTTCGCCCGAGAGCCTGGTGTTCCCGCTGCGCGTCTTGTTCGTCGTCGACGGCTCCGAGTCGATGGAGGTCACCGACCCGCCCGACCCGGTGACCGGCATCACTCGGCGCGAGGCGACGGTGCGGCAGGTGTGGACCGATCTCTTGGCGCAGGGGATTCAGGACGTGCGCATCGGCATCGTGCGCTTCTCGGCGCAGAGCCAGTCGCGCACGCCGGTCGACTTCGATGGTGATGCGATCTTCGACACATGGTTCACGACCGACGTGCAGCAGCTCGAGGCGGCGACGGCGGCGCTGTCCGAGACCGACCGCACGACCAACTACGGGGCGGCGTTGGCCGAGGCGCAGTTCGAGATCAGGAACGAGCTGTCGCGCGCGACGCTCGAGTCGCTGCCCCTGTCGAAATACGTCGTCGTGTTCGTGTCCGATGGCCTGCCCGACGTCGACCCGACCGACGCGCAAGGCAATGGTGGCGACGAGATCCTGGCGGCGGTCGAGGCGCTGAAGGACCTCGCGGCGAGCTTTCGCGTCGGCAGCATGAGCGTGCACACCGTCTATCTATCGACTGGCCAGGGGCCGGCATTGGATAAGCCGGCACAAGATTTGTTACAAGCAATGGCCGAGGTCGGCGGCGGCACCTATCGCAGCGTGCCCAACGGCGAGGCGATAAACTTCATCGACGTCGACTTCTCGGTGATTCGGCGCGTGTTCACGCTCAAGTCGCTCATCGCGGTGAACCTGCAGTCGTTGCTCGACAGTAAGCAGGTCGACGCGATCCGCGACGGCGCGGAGCTGTTGCAAGCCAAGCTGCCGGTGACCTCGATCCGCGCGGGCTTCGTCGATACCAGCGGCGATGGCGTCATCCAGTGTGGCGAGCCGTTGGTCGACACGGACGGCGACGGGCTCGCGGACCTGGTCGAGGCGATGATCGGCACAAGCCCATTTGTGCCCGACACTGACGACGACGGACTGTCGGACCGCATGGAGTGGGACCTGAAGCCGTCGCGCGACCCGCTCGATGGCCGCGACGCGGGCTGCTACGAGGCCAACCCGTGCCTGCCCGACGCGACCGAGCCGGAGCTGTGCGCGTGCCTCGTCGACGTGAACTTCGACGGTGTCTGCGACTGTGCCCAGGGCGGCGAGGCGTGCCAGGACATCGAACTCAGGCGCGACTGCGTCGATGTCGATGAAGACGGTCGCTGCGACTGTCCTGATGGCGACGGCGACGGCTTTTGCGACTACCTCGATCGCGACGGCGATGGCCTCGACGACTGCGCGGAGATCTACGTCGGCTCGAACAGCAACGGCGTCGACTCGGACGGCGATGGGCTGCCCGATCCTATCGAAGCACGCCAGCGCACGAGCCCGGTCGCGGCCGACCTGGCCGGCGACTACGACTTCGATCGCACGACCAACGGGCAAGAGGTGCGCGGCGGTACCGACGCCTTGTGCAACGATGCAGCACTCCGCTCGCGGCTGGCCTATCGCTATCAACTGGAGTCGCTCGGGCTGGCTGGCGACAGCACCTGCTATGCGTTTACCATCGCGAACATCACGCTCGTGCCGACACTCGCCAATGCGTCTGAACATCTCTATCCACCGCCCGACGTGCTGGGGATCGAGGATCCGAACGTGGTCGATGCGGATGTCGTGGCTGGCGATGCGAGTGATGGCGACGTGATCGACGGCGATTCCGATGTGGCAATCGAGGAAGTCGAGGTGATCCCGCTGCCGCCGATCCAGTCGCCCGACGGACAGCTCGGCGATGGTCGCAACCGCATCCTGGTGTTCGCCGGTGAGGTCGCGTTCGACGACCCCGATGCGTACGCCGACTTCCGCGTCGCCTGCGTCGAGCCGCGCTTCTTCCAGCCCGGCAACTACAAGGACCCGCCATCGGGCAAGCTCGTCCTGCGCGAGAGCGACTTCGTCCCGCTGCGCCAGTTCGACCTCGCGCGCGACTGCAGGAGGCCCTGAATGCGATTGCCGCGACCGGTTGCGTCGCTGGTGGTAGCGCTGCTCGCGTGCGGGACTGACGACAAGGGTCCCGCCGACACGTCGTCGGGCGAGGTGTCGCTGTGTCAGCGCGACGACGTCGAGACGCCGCAACAAGCAGTAGCGCTGCCGCCAGAGGGCGCAGCGGGCCAGCTATGTCCCATCGGCGACAGCGACTGGTATCGCATCACGACCGCACCGAATGACCACCTGCTGCATGTCACACTGGCAATGGACGGCGACCTGTCGCCGGTCGAGCCGGTGTATGTCGTGTGGGCGACCGACGCGGCTGGCTTCGTGTCCGACGTCGTCGCGGCGACACCGCCGCAGGCCGTAGGCTTCCCGCTCGACGAAGTACACTGCGTTGCACCCGGCACCTATCTGGTCGCGGTGCGCGACGATGGCGAAGATGCCGAGGACTTCCGCCGCGACTATCGGTTGAATGTCACATCGTCGCCCGACCCCGACCCGGCCGAGCCCAACGACGACCTTGCGGGCGCGGTAGTGATCGATGGTTCGGCGACTGGCGCCATCGCGTGCGCGGGCGACACCGATTGGTATCGCTTCGAAGCGGCGCTCGGGCAGGTCGCGCGCGTGACGCTGACGATGCCGGTCGGCGGCATCTCGCCGCTCTTGCGGCTCCTGGATGCGGACGGCGCGCTGGTCGCGACGCAGGTCAATCCAGGTGGCACGGTGCGCGCGACCAACCTCGTGCTCGAGGCGGTGCTGCCAAAGAGCGGTCGCTACTTCGCGGTCGTGAGCGATGACGATGGGCGCAATGCCGACCCGGTGACGACCTATGTGGTCACTGTCGAGCTGCTCGACGACAGCGACCCGAACGAGCCGAATGGACATCCGGATGTCGCAACACCGCTGACACCGACGGACGTGACCTGCGGCGCGGACTGGTCGACCACGCTCGAGCGCACCGGCACCATCGGTGCGACGGGCGACAACGACTGGTTCCGCCTGCCGATCGGTGACTGCGAGGGTCAGGGGTTGATCGAGGCCGAGGTCGTCTTGCTGAACGACTCGCTGACGGTCGCCGAGCGCGCGCAGATCGCGAGCGCGATGCAGATAGCACTCACGCTCGTGCGCGGCGACAGTGGCTCGCCATGCAATGACGACATCGGCTGTCAGGCGCTCGCCAAGCCGTGCAGCAACGAATGGGATTGCTCGGGTCTATCGAACACGTGCCTGCCCGACGGCTTCTGCGCAGGCTCGGGCGTGTGCCTGCCGGAAGGCCGCTGCGGCGCGGATGTCGTGCAGCGTCGTTATGAGCCGGGCGTCGCGGCCGGCGCCGAGAGCCAGCGCGCGTTGTTGACGGCACCGCTGTTCGGCGACCCTTTCGTGTTCTTGCGCGTCGCCGATTATCAATCCAATGGCGCTGCGCGCGAGGTACAATATCGCCTGCGTGTGCGCGTGCGGGCCGAGCCCGATCGCAATGAGCCAGACAATGTCTATTCGCCGACGTTGCTGCAGGATTTTCCTGCCGCAATCATGACCTCGGCCGCGAAGCCGGTGCCGGTCCACGACTGCACCGACGACCCGAACGACTTGACCGACGTGCCCGACTGCTGCGGCGCAGGCACCTGGGTCGAAGGTCTCTTGTCTTACGAGAACGACCTCGACTTCTATCGTTATGACCATCCGTGCCCGGGCGAGGACTGCAATGTGCGCATCCTCTATCAGCTCGAAGCGGGGCCGGTCGACTTCGTGATGAGCGTCTATCAAGGCAACAGCTTGTGGTTTGGCGGCGTCATTGGGCCTCGCGTCGAGGCCGCCACCCAGGCCGCCTCGAGCGGCAGTTTCGGAGGCACCCAGAGCTGCTTTTACGGCTTCGCCGGACACGCGGGCAGCGCGGAAGAACCGTTCTCTTACTACGTCGCCGTGCGCGACCTCGCGACCGTGCGCGACGCGAGCCCGACCCAACGCTATCGCTTCTGTATCGAGCGCACGTCGCGCGGCTGCGACGCCCCCTGCAAGGTCTTCGAAAACGGATGTGGTGTGCCTTGAGCAGCAAGTCGACATGGCTCGTGTTGGCCGCGGCGCTGGGTAGCTGTGGCGGTGATGCCGCGTCATCCGACGTGCAGGACGCGGCGGACGCGCGGGTCGATGGCGAGGTAACGACGCCACAGTCCCCTTGGACCACAAGCAACGTCGCGAGCGGTAGCGTGGGACGCCAGCTCCAGGTCGCCATCTCGCCGACCGGTGTGCTCGCGGTCGCATTTTATGGCGACAGTGGTGAGGTGGGCGGCGCGTGTGGCGCCAACGACACCAGCGAGCGCACGACGTGGACGCTGAGCTACGCGGCGCTTGGCGACGGCTCGTGGCGGACGGAAGAGGCCGCGAAGATCGTGCACCTCGGGCCACCACGCGGCTTCGATCTCGCGTTCGCACCCGACGGCAGCGCGCAGATCGCCGCGCTCATTGGCGAGCCGATCCCTTTCTATTGCGGCGCAAACGACCTCGGTCTGTACCGCCGCGACAACAATGGTGACTGGTCGGGCGAGGTCGTCGTGGCCGAGTCGAATGAAGCGCTGACCGGTGAGCCGGCGAGCGACTTCGGTTCGGTCGTCGGGCTCTGGCCAGCACTTGCGTTCGGCGCCACTGGCGAGCCGATCATCCTCTACAAGGATGTGCATGGCGGTGGCCTGCAGGGCGACGACTTCCGCCGCGCCGACCTCGAGGCCGCCTATCGCGAAGGCGGCGGCTGGCGCCACGTGCCCGTCGACTGGGGCGCGGGTGCCGGCGACTTCAACCAGGTCGCCGTCGACGACGGCGGTCGCACCGTCGCCTTGATGTTCCATCCGCGTGACGAGCTGACCGACTCGAAGCGTGGCCTGTGGGTGCTGCGCAGCGGCGAGGGCGGGACGTGGGCCAGCTCAGAGCGGGTGCGCGTGTTCGCGGGCGGCGTCTCCGAGCGACCCTCGATGGTAGTCGACCGCAAGGGCGCGATCTGGGTCGCGTGGTACGACGGCGAGGTCGGCCTGCCCTACGTCGCGCGCCTCGACGAAGGCGACGACTTCGCCGACGAGGATGCCTGGGAAGTCCGCGATGTTGGCGACCACGTGTACGACGAGGGTCGTCAGCCGACCCTCGCAGTCTCGCAAGACGGCATCGTAGCGCTCGCGTACCAGCGCTGCGGACGCGCCTCCGACGGCATCGGCGCATGCAACCCGACCAAGGACGCGATCGTGTTCGCGTGGGCCGACCCCGATGATGCCAATATCTGGGAACGCGAGGTCATCGCCGACGCGAGCAACGACGACGATGGCCTGTGCGGCAGCTACATCGGGCTGGTCTTCAAAGGTGAGGCGCCGGTCGTGTTTTATCAGTGCCAATTGAAGATGGGCGACGACTACGACAGCGTCATCAACAGCGCGGCGCGGAGGCCCCTGTGAGGGCGCTGCTGCTTGCATTGGTCGCGCTTTCTCTGGGCTGCGCCAACAGCGACAACAGCCTCGCTGGCAGCGTCAGCGAGTTCTACCCGCTGTCGTTCGCGACCGTGCGCGCACGCCTCTACGACTCGGAGCTGTCGATCGAATATGTGCGCGCCAACGGCGAGACGGTCGTGCGCGTGACCGTGCGACGCGACGACAAGGACCCGACCGGGCCCGGCACCATCGATCTCGAGGCCGTCGGTGACATCACTGGCAGCGCAGGTGGCGTGCCGTTGCCGCCCTTCGTCGATGGCAGCCTGGTGTTCAATGACTACCGTGCAAAAGACGGCGCGCTGGTCGGCGGACACTTCGAAGGGCGTCTCGAGAGCGGCGACGCGCGCCTCTCGCTGAGCGGCACATTCGACACGCGGCTCGACCTGGTGGACGACCTATGAAGAGGTCACTCCTTCAGGTCGACCGTGACCAGGTAGTCGGCGGTCATGTCGCTTCGCAGCTCGACCAGGTGATCGCCGCGCCCCGAGAGCGGCAGCTCCCACTCGAAGATGCGGTCGTCGCCCGCCACGTCGAACAGGTCGACGTCGGCTATCTTCTCGGACGTGAGGTCGTTGCAGTCCGACTGCCACGCCTCGACGACCAGCTCGGTGCCGGGCGCTTCCTGCGAGGCGAGCTGGATGCGCAAGACCAGCGTGCTCTCGTCGCGGTCCGTGTAGACGACCAGCCGCAGTCCGCCTGGGAAGCGCTTCATAACGAAGCTCTTCGGATCCAGCACGCAGCTCGCCTGCACGTCGCAGACGGGGATCGACTGGGTGCACAGCCGCTCGAGCCGCGAGCCGACGAACGCGTCCTGCGACGACTCACACGCCAGCAACGTCAGCGCAAACGCCAGCCCGGCAGCGCTCTTCGTGTTCATCCATCCCCCTCGCCGCGCGCACGTTGCGCGGTCCGGAAACAACCTATCAGACCTGCCTCGGGGACGCAGCCCCGCGGACACCGCACAGCGGGAGACGTATGACCCAACGATTCATGACCGGGTGCCTCATGCTGATCGCATTGGGCATTCTCGAGACCCAGGTCCGCGCCGAGGCCCCCGGCGACGGTCGCGGCTACGACAGCGTCATCGTGCAGAACCGCGACAACTTCGGGCACCACGAGTTCGGGCTCGGCATCGGCTTCTTGCCAATGGACGCGTTCACGAAAGGCTTCACCGTCGACGCGAGCTACACGCTGCGCTTCGACGAGGTCCTCGGCTGGGAGATTGCCCACCTCCAGCACTCGTTCCCGCTCGACAGCGGGCTTCGGGACGAGCTGCTCGCGTTCGACCTCGAGCCACAGACCTTCGAGGTCGTCGAGACCTCGGTCTTCTCGAACTTCGTGTGGACGCCGGTCTATTGGAAGGGCGCGGTGATGAACGACTCGCTCATCCGCGGCGAAATCCAGTTCGTCGTGGGACCCGGCGTCGGCTGGTTCACGCGCAGCACGCGCGGCGGCTTCGACGCGGGCATGGGCTTTCGCGTCTACTTGTCGAGCCTCACGAGCCTGCGCCTCGACGTGCGCTATCAGGGCTTCTTCGAGGACACGCCGAGCGGCATCGATCTGCACAACGAGATCTGGATCGGCCTCGGGCTCGCGTTCACGCTATGAGGTGCACACTCACCATCCTATCGGTCACCGCGACCCTCGCGGGCGCATTCGGCGCCTGCGCGAGCACGCCAGTCGTGACGACGCGTGAGGGCGCGTTCGATCAAGCGGTGTTTGCGATCGGCAACAACAAGCCGCTGCTCGCGTTGCGCGCGGCGCATCGTTATCTGCGTGGCGCGGGCATCGACGACACCCGTTATGACCGCGCGCTGCGGGTGATGGCGATAGCCGCGACCAAGCTCGACCTGCATTATGCAGCGTCAATCTGGTACCTGCAGATAGCCCAGGGCGGACGCGATCCTGAGCTCTTGCCGCTGGCGCTCGAGGGGCTCCAGCAGATCGTCGAGGCGGGCATCTACGACGACGACCTGCTGGTATCGGGCTACCTGGCGTCGGCCGATCTGTCCGCGCTGCCGCCGGGGCTGATGGCCTTCGTCGACTACTATGCGGGCCTCGACAGCCTGCGCCACGGTGAACGTTCGTGGGCCGAAGATCGCTTCTCCAAGATTGGCCGCGCCAGTCCGTATGCGTGGCGCGTGCGTTACGTGCGCGCGGTCGACCTGGTCGCGCGGCGCGACCTCGTTGGGGCACAGGCCGCACTCGTGGCGATGATCGCGGAGGCCGACGACCCCAACCGCGAGGACATCACGGCGCTGGCGCCACTGCCGGTTTCGCTGCGCAACGACATCGAGAGGTCGCTGGCGCGCCTTCACTTCGAGGCCGGTCGTTGGGAGCAAGCGCTGGTGCTGTACGATAATGTTCGCGCGCGCACGCCGACCGACGCGACGTTGCTGCTCGAGATGGCGTGGACGCACTACTACGCAGGCGACACACGGCGCGCGCTGGGATTTCTGGTGGCACTCGACGCGCCGATGTTCGAATCGCTGATAGCACCCGAGCGCTTCTTGCTGGAGGCGATGTGCCTCAGGCGCCTGTGCCAGTACGAGCCGTCGCGCGCGGCCGCCGTGCGCCTGCGCGAGCGCTATGCCGATGCATATACCGGCATCGAGTCGGGCGGTCCGCTGATGGACAATGTCGCGCTCGTGCGCGCAGCCGCGCTCGACCCGCGGGTGCGCGACAGCGCGCGCCTCGAACAGTCGTTGCAGCATGAGCGCGCGAAGGTCCGCGGTCAGAAAGAAGAGCTCGAGCCGGAGCTGCTCGCGACCCTCGATGAGGTGTACGAACGCGGGCTCGCCGAGATCGGACGGCGTCAGCGCGAGCGCCTCACGAGTGCGGTCGAGCAGCTCGCCGAGGAGCTGCTATCGGCGCGCGACGACGTGCGCCTGACGACCCATGAATTGTCGGTGGCGCTGCTGCGCGGCCGCATGCGCCCGGAAGGACCGCGTGAGCGGCCGCTGCCGGACCTCGGCACGGCGAAGGGCAAGGTCGTGTATCGCTTCGTCGGCGAGTACTGGAAGGACGAGCTCGACGATCTGCTCGTGCGTGTGGAGGACCGATGCATCGAATGACCGTCAGCGGCATCGTCGCCTTCGTGTGCGCGTTGGCGCTCGGAGGCTGCGGCACGACAAAGGGCGAGACCGTGTCCGACCCGCCCGTCATCGAGCGGCTGCGCCTGCAGATCACCAAGACGCGCCACGCGATCGAAGAGACGCGAGAGACGCTCGCACGCTCGCAGGGCAGTGGGCGTCTGCCCGAGCTGTACGTGCGCCTGGCCGAGCTCTTGTCGGAAGAGGCGCGCTACCACAACCAGGTCGCGTTCGAGCGCGAGGAGCGCAAGAGCCGCATCATCCACGCGCCGCAGGTGCAGCTCTTGAAGTACCAGGCGATCGGCGTCTATCGCGAGGTGCTCGCGCGCTTCCCCGATAGCCCGCTGGTGCCGCTCGCGCGCTTCAACATCGGCCACGAGCTGCGTGAGCTCGGCGAGTTCGACGACATGGTGAAGGAGCTGAACGAGCTCGTCGCGAAGCACCCCGCGAGTCGCCTCGCGGGCGAGGCTTTGCTGGTGCTCGGCGACTACGCGTTCGATAAGGGCGACCTCAAGACAGCCGGCGAAAAATACGGCGCGATCGTGCGGCGTGGACCGTCGCGCGTGCTCGGGCTCGGCAGCTATAAGCTGGCCTGGGTGCACGTGAATCAGGGCGACTGCAAGCAGGCGCTGGGCGCCTTCGAAGGTGCGCTGACCGCGGCGAAATCGTGGCGCGAGTCGGCCGCGGCGCGACGCGAAGAAGAGGCGCGCAAGAAGTCCGGCGACGACCCGAACGACGATGCGCCGTCGACCGCGCAGGCGATCGATGTCGGGCGCGAAGCGCTCGTCGACCTCGTCTATTGTTACACCCAGGAGCGCGATCCGCTCGGCGCGCAGGCCTACCTGCGTGAGCGCGCGGACACGCGAGCGGCGTATGTAGCGGCGCTGCGGCGCATGGCCGACCGACTGGGATTGCTGGACCGTGCGGACGCTGGGCTGCCGGTCGCGCGCGAGCTGCTGCGGCTGGCGCCGGTGGACGCGGATCGTCTGGATGATGCGCGTGTGCTGTACACGTTCCTGCGCCACGAGCTGAAGCCCGGCGAGGACACGAAGCGGCCGGGTGGGCCCAAGCCCGAGGCCAACGCGAAGACCCCACTGGTGCGCAGCGCACGCTTCCTGTTCCGGAGCGACGACGTGCAGAGCCTCATCGAAGCGGTGTCGCGCTGGTCGCAGCTGCCGGGGCTGGCCGAAGAGACGCGCAAGACCACCCGCGACGAGTTCGAACGTTATGTGCGCGACCTGCTGACGACCGCGCAGGAGCGGCTCGCGGACCCTGCTCTGGCGAGTCTGCCCGACGCGACGAAGCAGCTCGGGCGGGCCGAGATCGCCAAGGGCTATCGCGCCTACCTCGACGCGTTCCCGGACGCGACCGAGCGGCTCGCGATGGCAAAGAACCTGTCGGACGTGCTGGCCGATGGCGGCTGGCACTACGAGGCGGGGCTGGCGTTCATCGATGTGGCCAGTCGCGAGCCGGAGGTGCCGGCGCGACAGGCGGCGCTATTGACGGCGGTGAGCGAGCTGCAACGATCCTTGGAGGTCAAAGGAACTCGCTCGGCTACGGCGCGCTTCCTCGCCCGGGCCGCGCTGCGTCGGGCGGGGCTCGCGCTGCTCGGCGACAAGACCACGCTCGCCAAAGACAAAGAACGCGCGGTGAAGTTCGCGGTGGCGCTGTCCTACTTCGACGAGGGTCGCTTTCGCGAGGCGGTCGATCGGTTCGTCGCGCTCGCCTACGAAGCGCCCGACAGCGAGGAGGGCTCGGCCGCGGTGCTGGCGGCGCTCGATGCCTACGACAACCAGGGCGACTACGACGCTTTGATCGCCTTGGGCCAGCGCTTCGCGGCCGACGACAGCCCATCGCCGGCCGCGCTCAAGACGAAGATCAAGCCCGCCGTCGCGCGCGCCGAGCAGCGCAAGCTCGACGAGCTCGCGCTGGCGGCGGCCGGGGTCGGCGGCGGTGATCTGGCGGTGCTGGAGCGCTTCGGGGAGCGCTACGCTGGCACGAGCCTCGGCGAACGCGCGTTGATAAACGCGTTCGTAGCGGCCCGCGCATTGGGCGACGGCGCGGCCATGCAGCGGCTCGGACAGACGATCGTCGAGCGTTACCCCAAGAGCGAACAGGTCTCGGGCATCGTCGCCACGATGGCCAAGGGCGCGCTCGCGGGCCTCGACTACGAGGGCGCCGTCAAGGCGTTCGAGCAGGCCGCAAAGTCTGAGAGCAGTGACCGCTTGCCGCTGCTGCTCGCGGCGGCCGACATCGAGATCCAGCTCGGCGATGGTGCGCGCGCGGAGGCATTGCTGACCGACGCGCTGAGCGGCGCCAAGACCCCCGACGCGCGCAGTCAGGTCGGCGCGCGGCTCGCGGCATTGCTCGAAGAGCGGGCAGCACCTGCAGCCGAGACGTTGCGCGTGTTGCAGCCGTTGGTCGCCGACAAGAACGCCGACGTGCTCGCGGTCTATGGTCTCGCCCAGCTCGACAGCGGCGACAGCGAAGGCGCTGAGGCGACGTTCCAGTTGGTGTTAGGCGGGCAGGTCGAGGCATCGCAAGGCGCCAAGGCACGCGCCCGCTATGGCAATGCCGAGGCATTGGCGCTGCTTGTCTCGCGCTATCAATACAATGGCACACTCGACGCGCTGAACGAGCTGACGGCGCTCGTCGATCTGGTCGAAGAGACCTACCTCGAGGCCGCGCGCGCGGGCGATCCCCTGATTACCCCGATGACGCTGGCCCGCCTCGCGACCGCCGCCCGCGCCGCGGCCAAGGTGCTTGCCGGGCTCGCGCTGCCGCCCGAACTGGCCGGCCCCGACGGCGCCGAGGTCGCGGCGGGTCTGCAAGCCCGCGCCAAGCAGCTCGAGGCCCTCGCCAGCGAGGCGATCGCGACGTGTGCAAACCAGGCCTGGACCAGCAAGGTGTTCAACGCACCGGTGCGCAAGTGCCTCGCCGGTCAGGCGCTGGGCGCGGCGCGCGTCCTGCACGACCCACTCGCGAAGCGCGGTCGCAGCGGCGCCGCGAGCCTGTCGGAGCCACTGAAGAAAGAACTGGTCGATGCGCCCGAGGACGCCGCCGTGCTGATGAAGGTCGGGACGGCCCTGCTCGACGCGGACGACCCGCACGTCGCGCGCCTCGTATTGGCGCGCGCGACCGCGCAGTCGACCGGCGTCACCGCCGAGACCCACAACCTCCTCGGCATCGCGCACTACCGAGTCGGCGCCTATGCCGATGCGCTCGAAGCGTTCGCGCGCGCGGCCGACCTCGGCCTGACGGCCGGCAAGGACAACCTGCGCGCGGCGCTCGCCGAGCTCGGTCTTTCCGCGATCGGTGGCGAGATCGACAAACGCTGGCCAGAGCCCGGCACCGACGGTGGTCGGCAATTGAAAGGCGGCCGCTGATGCGCTCGTTCGCATTGATCTTCGCAATGGCCAGTGTCGGGGCATGCGGTGGCGTCGCCGCCATCGACGTGCATGACGAGCGCGTGCCGCTCGAAGCGCGGCAGTGGGTCGGCGGCGCCGACGACGGAGTCGCGATCGCCGAGTCCGGAGTCGACGACGCGCGGGTCGTGCTGCGCGAAGTCGAGGTTTGGAAGCGCGGGCTCGCGGCGAACAAGGCGCGACGCGGGGCGACCCTCGAGGCGCCGCTCACGGCGTTCGTGGCGGCGCGCGAGAAGCTGGCCGAGCTGCGCCTCGCCGACGCCGAGGCGATGCTCACGCTGGCCCAGCGCACGCGTACGCTGGTGCATGCCGAGACGGCGATGCGCTACGACCTGGCGGTGTACGATCTGCCGCTGCTGCGCGCGGCCGTCGAAGCCGCCCGGAGCGGGCACGAGCGCTTGTCGCGCGCGGCCGAGGAAGCGGTCGTCGCGCGTGAGGCGGCGAGCGCTACATTCTGGTCGGCCTATCGGTCGGCCTACGCGCAAAACCCGGAGATCGGGGCCATGTTCTGGGGTGGTAAGTGAACAACTACACTTCCGGCCCGGCGCTTGACGCCAGCGCCGTCGAAGGCGTTCCATGGGTGCTGGAATGCGCCGCTGTCGCTCGCCAGCCGCATCTAACAAGGGGGGGAATATGATGCTGTCCTTGGTGAGGACTCTGGTTCCTCGCGCACTCGCGTGCGCGTCGTTCGCTGCTGTGCTCGGTGTCAGTCTGACTTCCGTCAGTCCAGCCTCCGCGCAGGCACCACCTTACGAGTGCGATGACAACTTCGGCCAGTGCGGCACCCCCAACCAATCGGGCGGTGGCGGCGGTGGCGGTGGCGGCTCCATCCTCATCAACAACACCGACCTCGGCGACACCTACCAGAACGCCGACGACTACGACGACGACGGGGTCGAGGACCCGTTCGACAACTGCCCGCGCGTCGCCAACCCGACGCAAGGTGACGGCGACGGCGACGCGGTCGGCGACGCCTGCGACGCGTGCCCCTCGACAGCCAACGTCGACCAGCTCGACCTCGATGGTGATGGCATCGGCGATGCGTGCGACGGCGATCTCGACGGCGACGACGTGCCCAACGGCGCGGACCTTTGCCCGAGCGTCGCAAACCCAATCGGCCCCGGCGGCGTGCAGGTCGACTCCGACGGCGACGGCCTCGGCGACGCGTGCGACGGCGACATCGACGGCGACGGCGCCCCCAACCTCACCGATGCGTGCCCGCTGAACGCCAGCGTCAGCGCCCCGCGTGAGGACCAGCTCGCGCTGTGCTTCCCCGACGCCGACGGCGACGGCGTGAGCGAGGTCGACGCGCAGGCGCCCGACACCTGCGCCAACATCTTCGACCCCGACCAGCTCGACACCGATGGCGACGGGATCGGCGACGCGTGTGATGCCGACATCGACAACGATGGCTTCGCCAACGCCATCGACACCTGCGCCAACCTCGCGAACGACGACCAGGCCGACAGTGACCGCGACGGCTTGGGCGACGCGTGTGACTCGCGCTACTGCTTCGTCGTGCTCGGCGACGCGGGCCACTGCCTCGACCCGCAGGCACCGCTCACCGTGTATAGCCCGCCGATGCTGGCCGCGACCGGCGACGACCTGCGCCTGCGCCTGTTCATGAACCGCGAGAGCCAGCCGTTCACGTTCCGCTGGGACGTCATCGAGTCGCCCGCCGGCTCGCACCCGCGCATCGCCGAACCTGATGGCAGCGTCGCGACGTCGACCCCGTTCGAGTACCACTACCTGAAGGACCAGGTCCCGACGTTCACGACCGACCGCGCCGGCACCTACAAGCTGCGCGCGCGTGTCGAGACGATCTGGGAAGACCGCGTGACCTCGCAGCTCAACGTCTCGGCCGAGTATGTCACGACCATCACGGTCGAAGCCGGCACCGGCAGCGCCGGCGTTGACAATGCAGGCTGTGGCGCTGGCAATGGCAGTCTCGGCCATTTTGGAATGTTTAGTGGCCTCGCAGGCCTCCTCGGGCTCGCCGCGATGCGCCGGCGACGCGAGGTCAGCTCCCTCGCGGAGTGACTCGCGAATGCGGCAACGATCAAGAGCCATCGCACGACTCGGAGTGCTCGCATTGTTCGCGCTCGCGATCGGCTGCGACGACGCGGCGCTCGACACCGTGCGCGTGTGCGGCGACCTCCGCGTGCCTGCCGAGTTCGTCGCGCTGCGCGTCACCGTGCTCAGCATCGGTGACGGCCAGCTCGACGAGCGTACGGGCGGTGCCATCGTGCTGGCCGACGAAGAGGCCGACGACAACGCGACCAGCGTCAAGCAGCTCCCAGTCGAGGTCGGCGTCGCCGCTATTTCCGGCGCGCGCGTGTTCCGCGTTCAGGCCCTCGGTCGCGACGGCAACGAGGTCGGGCGCAGCGAGGTGCTCGTCGCCGGCTCGCCGAGCGACCCGGTCGTCGTCAACCTCAGCCGCGCCTGCCTCGGCTTCGTGTGCCCGCTTGGCCAGACCTGCGACGACGGTGCCTGCATCGTGACCCCGGCCGCGAGCAGCGCGTGCCTGACACCGAAGGGTCCATGACCAAGCTCACACGCACCGCAACCCTGCTGGCCCTGATCGGACCGCTCACGCTCGCGTGCACCGACGTCGGCCTCTACAGCGAGTCGCGCCCGCGTACCGAGCCCGACCGCGTCGCGTTGACGGGTCGGGTCTGCGGCGACGATCCGGTCAGCGCGCGCTTCCCGGTGCGCCTCGTGCTGCTCGTCGATCAAGCGCAGGGTCCGCTGTTTTCCGAGCTCGATCCCGCCGGTCAGCGCATCGTGTCGCTGTCCGGCTTCGTCCAGCGCGCGCTCGGCTCGACGTCGACCTCGGTCGCGGTGGTCGGCTATGCCGGCCGCGCCCGCACGCTCGCCCCGGCCCAGACGCCGAACGCGCCCGGTGTCGCCACGCCGAGCTTCACGCGCAACCCGGGTGAGCTGCTCGCGGCGCTCTCTCAGCTCGGGATCGCCGAGCCGTGCCTCGCGGCGGGTCAGTGCCGCGACTGGCTCGAAGGCCTGCGCTCGGCACGTGCCCTCATCGAAGGCGACATGGCGTCGCTGCCGGCTGGCACACGCGTGCTCACGCAGTACATTGTCGTCAACGTTGTCGCCGGCCCGCAAGCTCCAGTCGTCGACACGACCATCGATGGCCAGCGCTGCGCGGCCGACGACGTCTCGTGTCAGCGCCAGCGCGAGGTCGCCGAGGTCGGCGCGCTGCGTGACGCGATCGGCGATGGCGGCGCCGCCGGCCTGCGCTTTCACGTCATCCACCTCGCCGCGGGCAGCCCCGAAGAGGTCGACCAGCTCGCCATTGGCCTGCGCCAGGTGGCGCTCGCGGGCCGCGGCCTCTACCAGCGCATCGGCGCCATCGGCGCGCTCGACGCGGGTGCCCTGGACCTGCTCGACGTGCGAACGGAGCTGCGCGCGAAGCACCTTATCGTCGCCAACGTGAACAGCAAGCCGACCGTCGCCGGGCCGGCACCCGACAGCGATGGCGACGGCCTCTCGGACGCCGAAGAGGCGACCACCGGCACCCGCCCCGACGACCCCGACAGCGACGACGACGGTATCGGCGACTACGTCGAGGTGCTCGTCGGCCTGCGCCCACTCGAGGCCGACACGCCGGTCGCGTGCGCGAATGTCGTACCCGGCCGCGACACCGATCGCGATGGGCTCAGCGACTGCGATGAACGCCTCCTCGGTACCGACCCGAGCCTCGTCGACAGCGACGGCGATGGCGCCCCCGACCGCCTAGAGCTGGTGTCGCAGCTCGACTACCTGCACGCCGACGGCGACCTCGACGCCGACGGTGATGGCGTCGCCAATGGCGTCGAGCTGCAGCGCCGCAGCGACCCGCGCTCCGACGATCGGCAGGCCGAGCTCACCTACGGCTACCGCTACGAGATCGAGGACGAAGGCATCGTCGAAGAGCGCTTCGTCGGTCGTATCGCGGGCCTCGACGGGCTCACTGTGACGAGCGTCTCCGACGGCACGACCCCGGGCGTCGGCCTCATCGAGTGGGTCCCGACGGTCGGGCCGCGCGGCTCGCTGCGCTGGCGCGACCCGGCCGAGACGCAGGTCGGCCCGCTGGTCGAAGTCAGCGGCGACGGCGACTACACGTTGCCCGCGGCCTCGTTCGCGCCGTTGCAGGGTGCCAGCGGCCGCTACCTCGAAGTCCGCCTCGAGGCCGCGCTGCTGCCGACCCGCAACGTCGCCGAGAACGTGCGCGTGGGCCTGCGCTCGCGCAGCTGCATCAGCTGGACGGTGCGCAACATCCGCCTCGTGCCGACGCTGCCGCTCGCCTCCGACCCCGATCAGCTTGCGGGCCACAACGAGATCATCGTCTACTTCGCCGAGGCGCCGGAAGAACGCCTGACGATCGCTGGCCCGGTCCGCCTCGCATCCATCCCGTTCGTCTTCGCGCCGCCTTCGCGTCGCCAGCCCGACGGCGCGGTTATCGAGGTACTCGACAGCGAGTTCATCACCCCACGCCAAGCGCTCACGTTACCTTGAAGTCGAGGGTGTCCATGTCGAAGTCACCGCTGTCCTCTCTCGTCTGGTCGCTCGGTACCGCGCTGGCGCTAACGACGTTCGCGATGCCAGCCGAGGCGGCGAACCCGAGGCCGCGCCCAGGCCAGAAGAAGCCGCCCGAGGCCACCCCGGAGCCAGCACCGACGCCCGCCGAAGCGCCGGGTGACCCGGTGCTGCAGCGCAGCAATCGCATGGAGCTCGACGCGCGTGTCGTGCGTGGCGAGACCGCGCGCTCGGGTGCGGTCTATCTGTTCCAGCGTGCGCCGCGCCGCCTGCCGCCGCTGGTCGGCCTCTCGCAGAGCTACCTCGACGACATCGTCGTGCCGGTGCTCGGGCCCGATGCGCTCGCAGCCAAAGCACCTGTCCCGGTGGAAGAGGCACCGGCGCCCGTGGTCACCCCGGTCGCGCCGACCAAGCCAGTGAAGCCCCGGGGAGGCCGCTGAGATGTCGGCGCCGACAACACCGCAACCCGGCCTGCGCCTCGGCCGCTACGACCTCGTCGCGCGCCTGGGCGTCGGCGGCATGGGCGAGCTGTGGATTGGGCGCCAGAAGAGCCTCGGCGGGTTCGAGCGCCTGGTCGCGGTCAAGCGGATCCTGCCGCGCTTCGCGGCCGACCCGGTGTTTGTGCAGCGCTTCGCGATGGAGGCGCAGCTCGCCGCGTCGTTGTCACATCCAAACATCGTCCAGATCCACGACTTCGAGGAAGACCGCGGCGAGGTCTTCATCGCGATGGAGCTGGTGCGCGGCGAGACGCTGCAGACGCTCATCAGGCGCTCGTGGGAGCTGACCGGCCAGCCGGTGTCGCCGGTCCTGGGCGCTGGCATCATGGCGCAGGTCTGCCGCGCCTTGCACTACGCCCACACCCACGTCGACCCGGTCAGCGGCACGCGCGGCCTGGTGCATCGCGACGTCGCCCCGGCCAACGTGCTGATCGGCTTTCGCGGCGAGGTGAAGGTCGTGGACTTCGGCATCGCCCGCGCGCTGACCGACAGCGACGCGGCGGCCGGCCCGCTCCACGGTGATGGCAGCGGCGGCCGTGCGGCCTACATGTCGCCCGAGCAGGCGCGCGGCGAAGAGCTCGACGCGCGCTCGGACCTCTTCGCGGCCGGCATCGTCTTGTGGGAGCTCATCACTGGCATGCGCCTCTTTGGCGGCATGGAGGCCGACCAGACGCGCCAGCTCGTCGCCGGGCCCGACCCGGTGCGGCTCGCCTCGCAGGCGCGACCAGGCATGGACGCCGAGCTGTCGGCGATCGCGGCGCGCGCGCTGGCCAAGGATCGCAACCAGCGATTTGCTGATGCCGGCGAGATGGCCAAGGCCCTCGAGCAGGAGCTCGTACGCCTTGGCAGCCCGCACGTCGACGAGGGGCTCGCGGCGCTGATGGACCAGCTGTTCCGCGACCAGAAGGAGCGCTGGAGCCAGGTCGGCGCGGCCGCTGCGACAGTCGTCAGCGCCGCGCCGATTGCGCCCGCGGCGACCTTGCCGTTCACGCTCGCAAAGCCCGAGCCCAGACCCGAGCCGCCAGTATCTACTGCCGCTGCCGCACCGGTCGAGCTGCCGGCGCTCGACGTGTTCGACGCGACCCTGCCCGACCACGACATCTTCTCCGAGGTGACCGACCCCGACGATGTGCGCGCGTCAGCGTTGATCTCGGCCGCGGCCATCCTCGCGCCGCGAGCCCCAGAGCCCGCCGCCAAGCCAGTTGCCACCGCCTCGCCAGCGCAGCGACCGCGACCAGCGCGCGCCGCCACCGCGTTCGCAGCGGCGTCGTTCTACGCGACCTCCGCCCCAACGCCGAAGGGCACCCCGTACACGCTCGACATAGCGCTGCTCTGGGGCGAGACGGTGATGTCGTCCAAGACCTTCCGGCGCCCGCAAGACGTCGTGCTCGGCCATGCGGACACGGCCGACTTCGTCATCCCGCGTGAGGTCCTCGGCCGCGACGCCATCACCATCGTGCGCGGCACCGGCTCGGGTTTCGCGCTCGACCTGTCGAACCCCGGCGTCACCGGCGACGTGCTGTTGGACGACGAGGTGTGGCCCATCGCCGACGTCGCCGAGCTCGAGACCTCGGTCCCGATTGAGGGCCAGCTCATGCGCGCGCGCCTGAAGATCGGCGAGTTCACGCTGCTCATCGCGCGCGTGCCGGTCGTCGTCGCGCCCACGTTCAAGCAGTCGTTCGATGCGGCGCCCTTCTACTTCGTCGGGCTCTCGGCGCTGTGGCAGATAGCCATGGTCATCATCGCCTGGGCCACACCCGACGACCTGTTGTTGGCGACCCGCGACCCCCGTGCCCAGCGCCAGCGCGTCATCGAGACGCTCAAGATCACCCCGCAGGAGCTCGAGGAGCAGAAGGTCGCCGAGGAAAAACGCGAGGAGGAGATCAAGAAGGACGACAAGAAGAAGCCCGACGACGAGCTGAAGGTCGACCGCAAGCAGCTCGCACCTGCCCCCGACCCGACGCCCCAGCCGGAGCGCACGAGCTCGCTCGTCGACAAGATGCATCGCCCGCGCGACTCGAAGAACGACCAGATCCAGCCGCTGTCGCCGTCGACGAAGTCGTCGGTCGACGAGCTCAAGCAGCGCCTCGCCCTGTCGACCGCCGCCCCGCAGAGCAAGCTCTCCGACGTGCGCACCAACCTCGACCCGAACAGCACCAACGACCCGCTGCGCGTGACCGGCGCCTACGATCCAAGCGGTGGCGCGCCCGCGCCGAGCTTCGCGACCGACGGCAGCGCCAACGCTCCCGCCGGCCCGCTGGCGGGCGAAGCCACGCGTGAACTCGGCAAGAAGCTCGCCGACGGTGGCCCGGTTCGCAGCGGTCCGGTGCGCGGCAAGGTGACCGGCATGAAGAGCGCGACGAAGGTCACCGGCAGCCTCGAGGCGGGCGCGGTCTACGACGTCATCGACAAGAGCATCGGCAAGATCCAGGCGTGCTACGAAGGCCGCCTGCGGGTCGATGCGTCATTGGCGGGCCGCATCACCTTCCGCTGGACCGTGACGACATCCGGCTCGGTCAGCGGCGTGCAGCAGACCGCCAGCACCATCTCCGACCCCGAGGTCGCGGCTTGCGTGAAGCGCGTGCTGCAGACGCTGCGCTTCCCGAAGCCGAGCGGTGGCGTCGTCGAAGTGAGCTACCCCTTCATCTTCAGGAACTCATGATGCGCACCCTCGTCCTCGGCTGCCTCGTCCTCGCGGCCACGGCCTGCGATTCCGCCGACGACACCTGCAGCGGCGCCTTGATCCTACCCTCAGAGAGTCCCAAGGCGCTGGGCATCTTCCGTCCGCGCGGCGACGGCGAGCCCGCCAATCCAGGGGCCGGTATCTACCCACCGTACGAATGGACATTGTTCCTGCAAAACACCTGCGGCCAGCCCTTGGAGATCAGCAAGGTCTGCATCGTCGGCGACGGCGAGGGCGACGCAGCCGCCTTCACCCTCGAAGGCCCCCTTCCCGACAAGGTCTCGCGCGGCGACGCCGCAGCGGTCCGCCTCACTTACGCCCCCAAGGGCGTCAACCCCGACGCCGACGGCGACGGCGAGCGCGACGCGAACAGCATCGCCATCGTCGTCCAGTCCAACGCCGGCAACTTCCCGACCCTGGTCGTCCCCGTCTGCGCGGTGGTCGTCCCCGCCAACGAGTTCGAGACCGCGACCTACTCGTGCACGTCCCCCGTGGTCGTGCCGGCCGGCAAGGCCGACCGCACCCTCTGCAAATGAGCGTGCCCGCGGCCACGTCATTCACCTGACATGGCTCCGCGTGCTAGGCTCGCGTCATGGTTAGCGCTCAAAAGCTGAAGCCCCTCACCTATGACGACTACCTGGCCCTACCGGACGACCAGAAGGCCGAGCTGATCGATGGGGAACTCTTCCTCATGTCAGGTCCGAAGGGCCGTCACATCCGCATCGCCAGCAACCTCGGCTCGATGATCAACATGCGCTTCGGCCTCTATGGAGGCCCGAGCGAGAGCGGCCCCGGCGGCTGGTGGATCTTCGATGAGCCCGAAGTCCACCTCACCCTCGACCGCCGCGTCGTGCGCCCCGACATCGCAGGTTGGCGGCGCGAACGTATGCCAGAGCCACCCAACGACAGCCACAAGTTCACGGTTGTCCCCGACTGGGTCTGCGAGATCCTCTCGCCCAGCACCATCCGCTGGGACATGCTCGTCAAGATGCCCCGCTATCTCGAAGCGGGGGTGCGCTTCGTGTGGCTCGTCGATCCCGTCGCGCGTCGCGTCGACGCCATGCGCGCTCAGGATGGCGAGTGGGTCGACGCCGGCTCGGTCGAGGTCGGCCCCATGCTCGCGCTACCACCGTTCGACGCCCAGACGTTCGACCTCGTCCCGGTGTGGGGCCCCTGACGCCGCTCACACGACCGAGCAGGCCGGTCGTGCGAGCGAGGCGTGTCAGACCACTTCGGGCGTAGGCGTCACCGGCGGCGTGCCATTATCGGTGTCGGTGTCGACGCTCTCGCGCGGCTCGGGGCTCTGCGAGAAGAACGACTCGGCCCAGACCTTCGAGCGACGCGTCTTCGCCGCCACCCCGAGGAGCGCGCCATACGTGCTCAGCCGGACCGCGTTGACGTCGTCCTTCCACGCGCCCGACGCGAGGTTAGATTCAGTGCGCTCGAAGGCGGCGGTGGACCGGCCCTTCAGGACGACCTGGCCCGCCTCGATGAGCTTCTTGAGCGTGTCGACGTGCGACTTCAATGCAGCCGGAATCAGCGACAGCGCCAGGTTCTCCACGATCGTCAACGCGGTCGTGAGCTGGCGCGCCAGCGCGAAGCGGATCGTGGCGGCGATGTCCGACTCGAACAGCGCCTTGAAGATCGGATGCTCGCGGTCCTGAGTGACCTCGGACAGGGTGTCGGAGTGGAGCTTCCTGAGCCCATCGTCGACATTCATGTCCGCAATGACGGCCCGAGCCTGGGCCTGGATGGCGCCGCGACGCGTCTTCAGGTCAGCGCTGTGCATGCCCTCGAACGCGTCGAGCAGCGTCGTGAACGGCGCCGCGAGCGCCACGGTGTCGGCGTGGGCGAGCAGCGCCGCCTCGGTGAAGACGAGGTGCTGCCAGAAGGTGAGGAGCGAAAACGTAGTATCGAGGACGCGCATGAATGATCTCCAGATGCATGAAGCCGCCGCGAAAGGCGCGACCATTGCGCCGCTCGCGTACTTCCTATTGAATGTGCCCCGCATTGGTCGGCCTGCGCCGTGGATATGCAGAACCTCGCCCAAGACCCAATCACTCGTCAAGCCCCGCCGTATCGCCTGCGGCTGCCGTCGCCGGTGCCCCGCTGCCATCTTCCATGCCAACCGCGGGGAACCGCATGAACCGGGTCCCAGCTGGCAACCTGACGGCGTGAGGAGGTCGGTCGGAGGTCCCCACCTGCCAACCTGACGGCGTGACCTCCCGACCCGACACCTCCATCCCGTCATCCCGACGGCGTGACAGGCGTGGTCGGAGCTTCCCACCTGACACCCCGAGCCCGTCGTAAGCCCGGGTCGAGCTCCCGACCGACCAACCTGACCGCGTGACCTGGCAACCGGGAGGTTCCGACCAGGCAGCACGCCTACCCAGGTCCGCTCTTTCGGGCTACCAATGCCCGTTCCACCTCGGTCCAGCGCGCTCCAGCGGCACGTCGGAGCTACCTCAAACGGCGTACTGA
>Ga0335397_10000739_pt1 | contig 43577 bp, 39 predicted proteins | sample MAT04_FD_205740 | JGI IMG/M metagenome (GOLD analysis project Ga0335397, IMG submission 205740) | Freshwater microbial communities from Lake Fryxell liftoff mats and glacier meltwater in Antarctica - MAT-04 (spades assembly) (version 2) ... | reverse complement strand
CGTGGGCCCCATGGGAGCGTTATTAGGCGTTGCATGGTGACTGCGGCGCAGTTGGGGAGGCATTCCCATGGGGCCCATGGGAACGAGGTGGTTAATTTTAAATAGCGCGGAGCTGGGGAAAAAGGGTATTCTCGCACAACCTCCTTGAGAACTATCCTGAATGATTTGCTTTTCATTGATGAAATTAAAAGCCCCGGCAAGAGAGTAATGTAAACGGCAGATGGTCTATCAGATCAATTTCCGCAAAGTGGCTGTCTCTGGTGAAGAGAGTCCCACCTGCATCCATGCAACAGGCGGCAATCCACACGTCGTTTATCGGTATTTTCTGCCCCTTTGTCACCAGATGGAGATAAATAAGGGCATACTTTCTGGCAACATTTTTGTCGATGTCGATAGTACTTATCTGTAATTTGGCTATAATCTCCTGGAGCTTTTTTTCGTTATACTCTTGCCGTGTACCTTTCATAAAACCGTATGTCAGTTCGGCTATGACTATGGATGGAAGATAGAGTTCGTCACCGAAGTCCGCAAGAGCATCGACAACATCCGGGACACCTTCTGCAAAATCACAATAAATGTTGGTATCCAAAACAAGCTTCATTCCCAGTCTCCGACAACGATCTGATCGAAATGTTGTAAGTGATTTCTGAGTTTTTCGGCTTCATCATGGGACATCCAGCCGGATAGATCTCGGATAAGTTGTTTTTTATTTTTGCAGGTGCCCAGCTTCTCAGCAACGGCTTCCAGAATAACGGCGGTTTTGGTCTTCCCGGTTTTTTTAGCCATCTTGTTGATAAGTTTTTCTTCTTGTTCCGGCAATCTTAAGCTTATCGGCATGTATTCCTCCCATCACGTATATGAACGACAGCAATGTATCGCAATTTGCAAAATTGTATTCTAGCTGGATGCGTTTGTCAATGGTCAGTGTATAAAAATAGGTTCATTGCCTTTGCTCCCATGGTCGCCATGGGAGCGTTATAGGTGTTGCATGGTGAACTGCGGCGCAGTTGGGGAGGCATTCCCATGGGGCCCATGGGAACGAGGTGGTGCGGGATGCCGATGTGGTGCGGGGTGGCGAGGTATATGTGGATGCGTGGCACAGTGCTTGAGCATCACCCGGTCCTGGTTCCCATGGGCCCCATGGGAACCCATTTTTAGATGCGTTGCATCCTGTACTTCTTACCATTTTTTGCCGGTCATTGAAAGGTAGGCCTGCCTTAATGACGGGATCGTCCACTTGATCTTCGTTGAACCATTGACAAAATTTAGCCATTTCGGCTTCCAGTTGCCGGGTGGGTGGCGCCTGGAAATGTACATTTTTCTTGCTAAAGACAAAATGGTTATTATTATGACTTAAATAACAACCATCAAGAGAGGTGAAAATGCAAACAATTGAAACATATGTACCGATAACTCAGGCCAAAGCCAAATTGCTTGATATAGTGAGGCAGATAAGCAATACAAATGACACGATTGCAATCACCAAAAATGGTGTGCCGGAAGCGGTAATGTTATCTATGAAAAAATTTGAAGGGTTTCTTGAGACAATAGACATACTTTCCGACTCTGAGATGATGAGACAGCTTCGCGAATCTGCAGTTGATGTCAAGGAAGGAAAACTTGTTGATCTTGATAAGGCTTTTTAATGTCTTACCAAGTCAAACTCACAGTTCACGCGAGCGAAGTAACCAAAAGACTAGCACCTGAAATAAAGATAGCAGCAAAGGAGGCACTTCGACAACTGGCGGGAAACCCTGACCTGGGCAAAGAGTTGCAAGCTGAAATGACCCGGTTCCGATCGTATCGTTTTCTGCGATACAGAATTGTCTATAAGGTGGTACCGGAAAAGAAGGTTGTTGTGGTTTGGGCTGTTGGCTATAGACGAGATATCTATGAAAATTTCAGCGAACAATTCGTTGGAAAAAGGTGATGCCGGACCGATAAATAGCCTTCGCGCTCACCGGCACCGAACTTCGAACATGCCGCCTCGGATCCGTCGCCTGCGTGTTTCCGGTTGTTTGGTTGTGCGTACAAGCATCACCCGGCCCTGGTTCCCATGGACCCCATGGGAACGTTATTAGGCGTTGCATGGTGACTGCGGCGCAGTTGGGAGGCGCATTCCCATGGGGCCCATGGGAACGAGGTGGTGCGGGGTGTCGAGGTGCCGAGGTGGTGCGGGGTGCCGAGGTGTATGTGTATGCGTGGGGCAGTGCTCAAGCATCACCCGGCCCTGGTTCCCATGGGTCCCATGGGAACCCATTTTTAGATGCGTTGCATCCTGTACTTCTTACCACACAGTATAAATGGGCAGCAAGCCTTCCATCCCCTGGTAATTTCGGGCACTGGAATAGCGCCAGTGGATTGCCTCATCAACGTAGCCGCGATTGACCGGATTGAGGTGGATATAGTCAAGTTTTTGCCGCAGTATGTGTTCATTTGCGATGAGTTGGGGGTGGCTGCCTTCCTGCCAGAATTGGTAGCTTGCGTCGGTTTTGTGAGGTTTCTTCCAGAATTCAAGCTGCTGCAGGAGCTTATCTGCCTTGTTTTGTTCTAAATAACGTAAAATTTCTTTGGCGGTATAGGCCTTGAAATCATGTATCTGTTGGTGCAGGTTTGGTGCCTGGAGAATGCAATGCAGATGGTTTTCCAGGATTACATAGCCATAAATCCTGACTTCTTTGTGAGTTTGGCGCCAGAGTAGGGCGTCGAGGATGATTTGTACGGTGGCTGGTCGGGTGAAGATGGCCAGCCAGTTGAGGACGGTGAAGGTGAAGAAGTGGGGGGCGTTGTCGTCGGTTATTTTATAGCGACTGCGGCCCATTTTGTCCTTTTATTTGTTGCAAGGTTCTTGCTCCCATGCTTTGCATGGTGACTGCGGCGCAGTCGGGGGTTTGCTCCCATGGAACCTATGGGAGCCAGGTTAAAGCATTAGCAGGCATGACGATTTCTCCATACAGTCACAATAAGTGTTAGTTAGTAACGCCAACTATAACGGCTTACCCTTGGTGTGTCAATTTATTCTCTCGCTCCCATGGGCCCCATGGGAGCGTTGTTAGGCGTTGTATGGTGAACTGCGGCGCAGTTGGGGAGGCATTCCCATGGGGCCCATGGGAACGAGGTGGTACGAGGTGGCGAGGTGGTACGAGGTGGCGAGGTGGTGCGAGGTGACGAGGTGGTGCGAGGTGACGAGGTGGTGCGAGGTGTCGAGGGGGAACGAGGTGGCCAGGTATAGGAGAATGCGTGGGACAGTGCTTGAGCATCACCCGGCCCTGGTTCCCATGGGTCCCATGGGAACACTTACCTAATGCGTCGCATCCCAAACTGCCCATGAATCTACAGACATAACTGACGCAAGAAGCCTATACTGCGACGCAGTGAAGTTGTGTACCCATGCGGCGCATGGCAACGAAGATCACTAAATTATCGACTCAACAGGCTAAGTGTCACCCCGGCGGACTGATTGGCTTGGGCTTGCGAATTCATCCGACCGGAAATAGCTAAACCGGCAGCATCACACTTGCCACTGTTTATCCTCATGCCCTGCTCAACCGGGAGATGCTTTTCATATCCGGCAACTTTGCGGTGATTACTTGAGGGTATTTCTCTGTATGTGAATTAATTAAGCAAATTCGGTGCCATTCAGACTTTTTTAGTTAAGGTATCTGGTTTTTAATAGATTGCCAAAATCATTTGTTGTGTTGTTGATGGATATATTATTTATTGTTACAATGATTCATTCGACTGACTAAATGGATTTTTTAAATAAATCGAGATAATGGCATTGATTGCCTATAATTAGAGGCCTATGAGCACTGACCCCAACATCTTGCAAACCATTGCAAATGGCAAACCGGTACGAATCTTCATCCCTCTACTTGACCGACAAGAACGGGTCAGAGCCCATTGTATCTGCCAGGATATCCACCCGCCGAAATTTTCTCTGATATTCAAGGCCGGCGTCCTCCCTCTCGACGACATAGATGCCGCGCAACCATGTATCGTCAGCATCGATATGGGAGGCCCGAGCCTTTCGCTGGAAGCAATGATTCAAGAAATCGTTAATCCGCAGACCCTGCAGATGATCCTGCAGAAATCCATCAGCCATGAACAGATGCGGGAATTCTTTCGCATTGATGCGGTGACGCACGTTATTTCAAGCTCTTTTCGCACCCAATTCGTCAATCAAAACAGCGAACCCTGGTCAATCCAAGGCGAGACGGTGGACCTCAGCGGCAGCGGGATTCTGGCAATCTTCCCGCATCCACCTCCCACCGAGAAACAGGTGCAGCTGGAGATCTTTGTTCCATCCGCCGAACCTGAAACGGTCAAGGTTATCGCCCACCAGGTGCGGGTGCAGCTGCAAAATGATGGCCGCTATGAAGTAGCGTACCACTTTGATGATATCTCCGTAGAAGATAGAGATAAAATTATCGGCTGCTGCCTGGTACTGCAAAGAAAATTGCTGCGACTTAAGGTCCAGGTTGCGAAAAAATGACAACAGGATTGCCTATTTTCATGAGATGCCACCATGTCTGAACAGGATCTTCTTCGCCTTGTCAACTCCATACCTGACGGCCAACCGGCGACAATCACCGTAACCGATTTAGCCGGCGAGAGACGACATCTACAAGGGGTTTATAAAGAATCAAAGGCCCCCTCTTTCTACTTCCTTGCACCACCCGACCAGCTTCCAACTACCCTGGACACTTCCAAGCAGTGTTCTTTTTCCAGCAGGGACAAAAGTGATGGAGACATATCTTTGATTGCTGATATCCTGGATACAATCAGCACCAGAACCCTCGAACTGGTGGCCAGAAAACCGGTGCGGACTGAGGATCTCCGTCAGTTTTTCCGGGTATCCCTGCGAGCCCGGATCATTATCGGATTCTTTCCGGAGAATCCCGACAGCAATCAGCAAGAATGGCAGATTGAGGGAGAAACGATGGATATCTCACAATCAGGCATCCTCGCCGATCTTCCGGCAGAGTGTGCCAATGCCACCGGCCTTGACTTTGAGATTGCCCTGGTGAATCCACCCAAGCAGGTATTTTGTACCGGCCATGTCATTCGCAGCAAACGATTAAAAAAGGATCGCTGGATCGTTTCTTTCCACTTCGATGAAATTTCTGCAACGGATCGAGATGCCATTGCCAAGAATTGCTTTGCCGAACAGCGCCGACAACTGCGCGATAAAGGCGAGACTTACTGACGGCGAGAAAACACCCAAGCTCAAGCCAACCAGCTTTCTACGACAATAGACGACCCTTGTTGTTTACTTGGTTAACTGTTTGAAATCAGACAAATATTTCACGATATTTTTTGTCAACAATGATTGTCAAAGTGATTGTCAATAATGTTGACCTACAATATTCGCCAACAACGATCGTCAACAATGAAAATATGTGGTCATTGTTTGGAGGTCAATTCTGTAGAGATATTTATTCCCGTCTCCTAACTTTTCAGAATCCGCTGTCGATAAAATAGTATGGATACCATTACTCCCCTTTCATCCATATTGCCCGTCGGCCCTACCGCATCGCAAGGCCGAGGACGGAGCCACAGTCAGCAGTTTCCGCCGGCAGCCGGGCAAATACTCAAGGCTGTGGTGCTTGAAGCACACGGCGACAATCGCTTTGTTCTTGATATCGGCGGCAATCGCCTGACTGCAAGTTCTCTTGCCAAACTGGTTCCCAACCAGATTCTGCAACTCCAGGTAACCAAGACCGAGCCGCACATTGAACTGAAGATCGTCACCGACACACTTAACTTGTTTGCTGGGCGATCCCTCACCCTTCTCGGCAAAAACATTGACCTTACCGCTCTCTTTGCAGCAGTGCAAAGTCACACTCCGCAAGCGTTGCAGCAGCTCACCCCGACAAGCCGCGGTGTCCTTGAAGGCTTTTTCTCTCTCCAGCAGAATCCTCTTGGCGAAAAAGATGGTGGAGCAATTCTTAAACAGATGATCGACAGCCTCGGCCTGGGTCTCGAACACCTGCTTGCTAAGGGCGATAAAAATGCGGCCGTACACACCCTCAAGGCTGCCCTCCTGGAGATGGCGCACAACTTTTCGGCCGCAGAACACATCGCCGAGGCCACGCAGAAGGTTCTTACCACCCTTGAACTCTTTCAGTTCGCTCAGCTACAAACCGGGAGTGGTTCCCAGCTGATCTTTCCTTTACCTCTGCCTTTTGTCGAGCAGGGCTATCTGATTGTTGAGCAGCAGGAAGAAGGGAGCACTTCAACCGGCTCAGAAACTGGGGAAAGCAGGTTTTCTTTGCATCTGACAATGTCTGATCTCGGCAATCTGCGGATAAATTTTATCCACAACTCGGAAGGGATATTTATCAGGTTTCATGCGGATTCAGAGGAGAAGGCCGATTTCATCGCCGCCCATGGCGAAGAGCTGAAGGAGACGATAAGCAACACTCCTTACATTGGCCTGGCTTTTTCGGGCGATGCCTCAGATCCGATTAGCGATCTGATCCGCAGCGTTGTGCCCCAGGGAAGTTCTATGCTTGATACCAAGGTGTGAGACAGATGGCTGAACAAAAAATTATCAATAAGGCGGTAGCCATTGTCTATGACGAAAAAGAGTCCGCCGCCCCCAGAATCGTCGCCAGCGGCAAAGGTATTGTTGCCGAAAAAATCATTGCCACCGCCAGAGAAGCGGGTGTCCACATCAAGGAAGATCCCAACCTCGTGGAGATCCTCGCCAAGATCCCCCTAGGCAATGAAATACCGGTGGAACTGTATCAGACGGTTGCCGAGGTTCTTGCCTTTGTCTATCAGGTCAACAATAAATTCAAACAGAAGTTGGGCGACCAAAAGTCTTAAATCGGCAAAAAAAAGGGTTACAGCATGACTCCTGCTGTAACCCTTTGTGTATTCCATTGAATGGCGGAGCGGACGGGACTCGAACCCGCGACCTCCGGCGTGACAGGCCGGCATTCTAACCGACTGAACTACCACTCCAACATCATATGGTGGTGGGCGACACAGGGCTTGAACCTGTGACCCTCGGCTTGTAAGGCCGATGCTCTCCCAGCTGAGCTAGTCGCCCCCATGCGAGCCATAAATCTTCCCCCGACAATATAACTGAAGGAACCAACGGTCCGTGAGGAAAACATAAAAAGGGAACCGACATTGCATCGATTCCCAGGATAAACATTCTGGCGGAGCGGACGGGACTCGAACCCGCGACCTCCGGCGTGACAGGCCGGCATTCTAACCAACTGAACTACCACTCCAATAATATTTGATGGTGGGCGACACAGGGTTTGAACCTGTGACCCTCGGCTTGTAAGGCCGATGCTCTCCCAGCTGAGCTAGTCGCCCCTTGTCAATCAAACGTGAAGGACTATTTACCAACTTCACCCTGCCACGTCAAGGAAAAACATCAAGCACGGTAAATATCCGACAACATTCCATATTCACCTGCTATTTCAAATTGTTGTTACTGTTCAAAGAGGGCTTTTCCGGCCGTTGCCACAAGTGCATGGCCAAGTACCTCGTCCATATGATTCACTAAATCAATTTTCAAAGATTTACGAATTTTCATGGGAACATCATTCAGGTCCCGCTCATTATCCTTGGGAACCAGTACATGGGTAATATTCCCTCTTTTGGCGGCCAGGAGCTTTTCGGTCAGGCCGCCGATGGGTAAAACCCTGCCGCGCAGGGTGATTTCCCCGGTCATAGCCAGATGGTGTTTAACAGGTGTTTTGATGAGTGCTGAAACCAAGGAGGTGGCCATGGTAATTCCGGCAGACGGCCCATCCTTTGGGATAGCCCCTTCGGGAACATGGATATGAATATCAAGTTTCTGGTAAAAATCCTCTTCCAAACCTAAGACCTTGGCTCTGGTACGCACATAACTCAAGGCCGCCTGCGCCGATTCCTGCATGACGTCCCCGAGCTTGCCGGTAATGGTAAGCTTTCCCGATCCGGGCATGAGGCTTACTTCGATCTGCAGCAATTCACCGCCGACCTCGGTCCAGGCAAGTCCGGTTGCGAGCCCAATCTCATCATTTTCTTCAGCCAAACCATATCGGTATTTGGGAGTTCCCAGAAATTTAGCAACCGATTGGGCGCTGACCTGGTATTTCTTGCCTTTGAGCTTTTTCTTTAATCGCTCCCTGGCTATCTTCCGACACAAAGAGGCAATGATTCTCTCGAGATTCCGCACCCCTGCTTCCCGTGTATAGCGGCGGATTATTTCAAAAATAGCCCCGTCGGTCAACTGGATGTCGCCGCTCTTAAAGCCATTTTGCTCCAACTGTTTGGGAATAAGATAGCCATCGGCAATCCGTAGTTTGTCTTCCTCGGTATAACCGCTGATCTGGATTATCTCCATCCGATCCTGCAGAGGGATCGGGATACCATGCAGATTGTTGGCGGTGGTAATAAAAAACACCTCGGAAAGATCATAGTCAATGTCGAGATAATGATCGTTGAAGGCAACATTCTGTTCAGGATCAAGGACTTCAAGAAGAGCTGAAGACGGGTCACCGCGAAAATCCATGGACATTTTATCGACTTCGTCAAGACAAAACACCGGATTGGCGACATCGACCTTTTGCATCGATTGAATAATTTTCCCCGGCATTGCCCCGATATAGGTTCGCCTGTGGCCCCTGATTTCAGCCTCATCGCGTACCCCACCCAGGGACAATCGGGCGAATTTTCTGCCCATCGCCCTGGCGATCGATTGGCAGATGGAGGTTTTCCCAACGCCTGGCGGGCCAACCAGACAAAGAATAGGTCCTTTAATCTTCTTTACCTGGCTCTGCACCGCAAGATATTCAAGAATACGCTCTTTGGGTTTAGCAAGGCCGAAATGGTCTTCATCAAGAATTTTTTCGGCTTTATTGATATCAATCTTTGACTTACTCTTTTTCTCCCAAGGCAGGCTGACAATGCAATCGATATAATTGCGAACCACCGTCGTTTCCGCCGACATGGGCGGCATACTTCGCAGTTTTTTAAACTCCTTGAGGGCCTTTTCTTTGGCTGGAGCCGGCATTTCCTTGTTCTTTATGGTCAGCTCAAGTTCGCCCAGCTCGTCTAGGCCGTCGGCATTCTGGCCGATCTCCGTCTGAATCTCCCGGACTTTTTCACCCAGATAATAGTCGCGCTGGGTTTTGCCCATACGCATCTTTACCTTGGCATTAATGTTCTTCTCAATTTCCCCCAGCTCGATTTCCCGACTGAGAATCTCCAGAACCTTTTCCATGCGGGTGGTAAGCGGCTCAGCCTCAAGAATTGTTTGTTTTTCGTCACTTTTCAAGGGCAGATGGGCACAGATAATATTCAGCAGTTTAAAAGGATTCTCGATGGCTTTGACCGAGCTGAGGACTTCCCGACCAATTTTTTTGTTACTTGCGGCAAATTCATCGAAGAATTTTCGTAACTCTCGTTCGTAGGCCTGAAGGGCGGAGCTATGTTCTGGGATTTCGATGCGCTCTTCGACTTCAGCCTGGAGAAAATTGTCGTGCGGTACGTAGGATATGATTTTTGCCCGCGACTTCCCTTCAACCAGAGCTTTGATCGTGCCATCGGGGAGACGCAACAATTGCATTACCGTGGCCAGGGTACCGAAAGCGTAGAGATCATTTATCTCAGGATCATCGACGGTCGATTTTTTCTGCGTCACCAGGAGGATATCGGTTTTCTTCTCCATAGCGTCTTCCAGCGCCTGAATGGATCTCCTCCGACCGACAACCAAGGGGGCTACCATATGCGGAAAAATCACCAGATCGCGAAGGGGCATCAAGGGGTAAAGCTTCGTCACAAAATCTCCTTTCGATAGTTGGTAGAGGTTGAGAAATGTACCATAATCAAGCGGTCTTCAGTCTCTCTTCGAGCGCGCTATGGTACAGCACAACCGGATAGTCACCTTGAGTGATTACCTGTTCGCTTATAACACATTCCTGCACACCGTTTTTCGATGGCAAATCATACATCACATCAAGCATTGCCTCTTCCATAACCGACCTGAGACCTCGTGCCCCGGACTTTCTTTTCAGCGCTTTGCGAGCAATGGCCACAAGGGCGCCTTCGGTAAATCTGAGAGTGATGCCGTCAAACTCAAAGAGCTTTTGATACTGTTTGGTAAGGGCATTCTTCGGCTCCTTCAAGATACGGATAAGATCATCCTCCACCAATTCCTCCATGGTGGCGATCACCGGCAATCTACCGACCAGTTCAGGAATGAGTCCGAATTTCAAGAGATCTTCAGGTTGCACCGCTTTCAAGAGTTCGCCGATTTTCTTTTTCTCATCACCGGTGACCTTGGCGCCAAAACCGATGGATTTGGAACTCTGCCGACGACTCACCACACTGTCCAACCCGACAAAGGCGCCGCCGCAGATAAAAAGAATATTCGTGGTGTCGATTTGAATCATCTCTTGCTGCGGATGTTTTCTTCCCCCTTTGGGCGGAACCGAAGCCTTAGTACCCTCGATTATTTTCAGCAGAGCCTGCTGCACTCCTTCTCCGGACACGTCTCGCGTCAAGGAAGGGCTGTCGGATTTACGGGCAATTTTATCAATTTCATCGATATAAATAATGCCCCGTTCGGCCTTATCAAGTTCGTGATTTGCGGCTTGTAGAAGATTGACCAGGATATTTTCGACATCCTCACCGACGTACCCTGCTTCCGTAAGCGTCGTGGCGTCGGCCATACAAAACGGCACGTTGAGGATTCTCGCAAGGGTCTGGGCAATAAGGGTTTTTCCTGAGCCGGTCGGACCGATCAAGATAATATTCGACTTTTGCAATTCCACCGAGTCGGCATCTACAGGCGCATCAATGCGCTTGTAGTGGTTATGCACCGCGACCGAAAGAACCTTCTTTGCAAATTCCTGTCCGATCACATAATCGTCGAGATACTGCTTGATTTCCATCGGTTTAAGCGACACCGGTTTGACGGCTTCCGCCTCGAGTAGAGGGAGAATGACTTCCTTTTTTTCCTGCACTATCTCATTACACAGTTCAATACATTCGTCGCAGATAAAAACATCCGGTCCGGCAATAAGCTTATCAACGTCATCCTGTTTTTTACCGCAAAAAGAACACCGGCTATCAGGTCCGTTACTCACGACATCGTCCATTCTATTTTCCCTCAGCTAGCTCTTTCCTATTAGTAAGAACCTTATCTATAATACCGTATTTCTGTGCTTCTTCGGCGCTTAAAAAATAGTCGCGCTCAGTATCGGTGCGAACCTTTTCAAGACTCGTCTTGCAGTGCTGGGCAAGAAGACGGTTCAAATCCTTTTTCATCCGCAAAATCTCTTTTGCCTGGATATCAATATCTGTGGCCTGTCCCTGAAAACCACCCATTGGCTGATGAATCAAAATCCTGGCATTCGGCAGCGAGTACCGTTTGCCATCGGCACCGGCCGCCAGCAAAAAAGCCCCCATCGAAGCGGCCTGGCCCATGCAGAGCGTAGCGATATCGCACTTCACATACTGCATGGTGTCGTATATGGCCATTCCGGCAGTTACCGAACCTCCAGGGGAATTGATATAAAAGGTGATATCCTTCTCGGGATCCTCTGCTTCAAGAAATAACAGCTGGGCGACGATGACATTGGCCACATCATCATTTACCCCCGAACCAAGAAATATAATGCGTTCTTTGAGCAGTCGCGAATAGATATCATAGGCACGCTCACCACGAGGACTTTGCTCGATTACCATCGGCACAAGATTCATTTAATCACACTCCTTAACCCCGGTAACCGGGATACGTCTCTTAACGAAAAATTTTCGCAAAAGACCTTTAAATAATTTTTTTTAAGAGACTAAAAAGCTACGACTGCAAAGGGCCTGGAGCCTTTTGCAGTCGCCAATTTTTCAAAATCCGTCAAAGCACCAACAATGAGGCTCCCCACTGCCTTAGCTGATTATAAGATCTTTCCCGTCGGATGCAAGCGCCTCTATCAGCTTTTTGCAGCAGAATCTGCAACCGCTACCTCGGGTTGTGCGCTCTCGACGAAAACCGCCTGCTCTCTTAAGAAGGCGAGGATTTTTTCATTAAGCAGTTCGTTGATAAAGGGCAGAAGATCATCGCGATTCCGGAAGTATTCCTTCACCTTGGCGACCGGCATGTTATAAATATCACCGATCCGCTTGAAACCTCGCTCCATGTCTTCGTCAACCAACTTGATCTCTTCAACCTCAGCAATTTTCTTCAGAATAAAATCGCCTCGCACCCTTTTTTTGGCCATTTCATCATTTTGTTCAACCAATTTTTCCCGGCTCAGGCCTGCTGCCTCAAGGCTCATACCGTTTTTTTCTAATTGTTCTTGCGTCTGTTTGATCATCTGCTCAACTTCAAAGGCGACAAGACGAACCGGCACCTCAAAGTTATGGTTCTCCAACAGCTTCTGCATAATTCTATCGGTTGTAGTACCTTCGGCTCGATCCCGGCGCAGCTGAGTAAGGCGCTCTCGAATCGATGCTTTCAAGTCATCAAGACTATTAAATTCTGCACCGGCATCCTTAGCAAATTCGTCATCAATGGCGGGCAACAAACGTTCCTTGATATCTTTAACTTTGATACGAAATTCGACCTTTTTGCCTTTTAATATCGGATTTGGGTGGGCTGCCGGAAAATCTATTTCGTGCGCACCTTCATCGCCGCTGTTTTTGCCGACGAGCATTGCTTCAAATTCAACATCCATTTCCCCCGAACCGATATCGATGGTCAAATTATCGTTTTTAACCTGGGGCATCTCTTGACCATCATGGTATCCCTGGAACTCAACGACTATCAGGTCACCACTCTGCGCCGGTCTATCGACAACCGATTGCAGGGCAGCCATGTTTTTCTGCTTTTCGAGAAGTTCGAGTTGCACTTCCTCGTCGGTTACCTCGACACTGACTTTCTCGACTTCAAGGCCCTTGTACTGTGCAAGGGTGAATTGCGGGCGAATATCCACTTCAACAACAAAGGTAAAGGTTCCATCGTCATGGTATAGAACGCTTTTAACATCGGGATGCACAATGGGATCGACACCTTCTTTTGCAATGGCAGCGAAATAATTATCCTGCACCAGTTTCTCACTGGTTTCGCCCTCGACTTGGCCTTTGAATTGCTTGAGAATGATCGTCCGAGGCACCTTGCCGCGGCGAAACCCTTTCAGCTTCACTTCTTTTTTCAGTTTATCATAGGCCTCATTCAGTTTTATTTGAACACTGTCCGCAGGCAATGTAACCGTGATTTTTCTGGTCAAACTACCGATCTCTTCAATATTTACATTCATTGAGTTCCGTCCTTTCAATTAAATTATGCTCAACAACCAACCCTCTGTTCTGTGTATCTGATGTCTTCAAAACAGGAAGCAGCGGATTGTTTTATTGCAGTTGAGGCTTACAGCATATCCAGAGTGTGGTGTTTTGAGTTGCGAAAAAGGCAAAAGCACCCGCACAAACCAAAATACAGCGATTTTCTTTGCCGCTGGATTTCTTCTGTTATTGACCTGATACTCCTTGAGTATTTACGCACCCATTGATTTTTTTCGGAGAAAATATCCGAAAAATGAAAAATTGTTGCAGAGATATAGACAGATTTTCCGTGGTTGTCAACAGGAATGGGGGGCTATTATTGCACATGGCCCCGTCATTTTTCTGAAATGCACGGCAAAAACAGAGCGGATAACCCGAGAAAGCTCTCAAGCAAGGCAAGAAACCCCGAGAAGGTTTATATTTCACCTTTCTCTTGGCCTATTATCTTACTTGATGAGCTGCACATTTTACACCCCTGCCATCGCCTCACACTTTGCCGAATCGGGATTTCACAGCTTCACGATCCAACGAACCATCGGCTTTTTGCGGCAGGGTGGCGACGAATTCGACATATTGGGGTTTTTTAAAACTAGCGATACGCTCACCGACAAAGCGGATCAATTCCAGCGCCGTCAGATCCTTCCCTTCATGCAGTTGACAAACCGCCTTGATACCCTCCTTCCACTTCGGATCCGGCACACCAATGACAACCGTTTTCGCCACTGCCGGATGCTGGAGGATGACTTTTTCGACCTCTGCGGGATACACGTTCTCACCACCCGGTTTAATAAGTTCTTTTTCAGCCTTTCGACCTGCGTAAAACAGAAATCCCTGACCATCGAAAAGCCCCAAATCACCGGTATGATGCCACCCATGGCGAAAGGTATGGCCATTGTCTTCCGGCAAGCCCCAATATCCCATAAATACCATGGGTCCTTTTACCGTAATTTCGCCGACCTGTCCGGGCGCTACCGGACAATCAAGTTCATCAACAAGTCGAACATCGGAGAGCATCACGACCCTTCCCGCCGACCCCGGTCGATCGCTGTATTTCCCCATACTGGTAAGGCAGGAGGTCTCCGTCTGGCCATACATGGCATGATAGGAGCCTCCTGTTGTTTCCTGATACTGTTCGATCGTCGCCTGCGTGCCAAGTCCCACCACAGCTCTCAGCGAGCGGAGTACTAAATGTTCCTCGGTGGCGGCTTTCAGCAAGGAATCGAGAATGGGCGGAAAGTCAAAAAGAAGGCTCACCCCGCTTTCTACAATCAACTTCGCGGCACTCTTCGCTTCAAATTTACTGATGTTCAAATTCACCGCCCCGGCATGGAAACAACTGGTCGCCATAAAGAGTCCTGCCACATGGAAAAGGGGTAACAGATTCAGATGCACATCACTTGTGCTTAACCCTAAGTAATAATTAAAATGTATACCAGCCAGCAGGATATTACCATGGCTGAGCAATGCCCCACGCGGACGACCAGCCACCGCAGCGGTATGAATGATAACAAAGCCGTCGCTGCTCGTCACATCGGCTCGGGCCTGCTGAACTGCGCCATTGAGGAGAGAGGCAAAGGTCTCCGCTTCTCCGAGATCAGCTTTTAAATTATAGAAAGTTGTCACTGTCGGCAAGCCACTGCGCCGTGTCGCCAATTGCAGCTGAAATTCAGCATCGACAAAAACGATTTTCGCCTGGCAATCGTTCAGATTAAAAATCATTTCGTCGGCCGAAAGACGCCAATTAACCGGCAAAACTATAGCCCCCAGAGCCGCAGCCGCCCCGTACACCAGAAAAAATTCAAGACTGTTTTTGCCCACGACCCCAAGGCGATCACCTTTTTTTATGCCGATGCCGGTCAGTCCGTCAGCGAACAGATCCACCTGTTTTTTATAGTCTGCAAAAGTCACTTGCCGGCCGTCATCAATTTCCCGCCAACAGGGGTAATCGGCATACGCTACAGCATTGCGAGTAATCAGATCATAAAAGGTAAAGTCATAGAGTCCCATGCGAAAATTCTCCCGAATCGTGCGAGGTAAGTATTCAGTTTAATTTAAATGAGCGATTGACACTCAGAACCGGACATGGCGCCTTGAGAATGATGTACTGGGCTGTTGAACCGAGAAGGATTTTCTGGGTGCGCGATTTTTTTTCCACTCCGATAAAAATCTGGTCTATTTCATGTTCCTCGGCAAAGCTTACTACATCTTCAGCGGGTGACATCCCTCGCGCCAGCTGAAATGTCTCACAGGCTATCCCCTTCTCTTTCAGAAACAGCTCGGCAAACGCAAGATCTCTTGCAGCCTTACCGATTTCTTCAGGCTTTTCACTCCTCCCTCCGCCCATTGAGGTAACTATATACACCTTAGCCTGAAATATTTCAGCCTGGGTTCTGGCCAAGGCGAGGGCTGCCTTGGCCTCTTCAGAACCGTTAAAGCCCAATAAAAATTTCATTATCGACTCCATCTTCAAAAAAATACTTTCAGCCCTTACATCCAGCGCTTGCGCCTCTTATAGGATTTCACTTCCTTGAATGATTTTCTTCCACCACCCTGAGTGAGCCCCATGTAGAACTCCTTGACATCAGGATTTTCCTGCAATTCCTTAGACGGTCCCTCCAGGACAATCTTGCCGGATTCCATGATATAGGCGTAATCCGATATCCCCAAAGCGATCTTGGCATTCTGTTCGACAACCAGGATGGTGGTCTTCATCTCTCGATTGATCAACTGGATGTTGGCAAAGATCTCCTTTACCAGTAAGGGCGCAAGGCCAAGAGACGGTTCATCGAGCATAAGCATGCGCGGCGAAGCCATCAAGGCTCTGGCAATGGCGATCATCTGCTGTTCGCCGCCGGAACAATACCCTGCCATCCTATGGGTGATGTTCGCAAGCCTCGGGAAATGGGTGTACATGAGGGCATGATCGTCACGGATCTTCTGCGCACCATCCTTTCTGGTAATGGACCCGACACGGATATTTTCATCTACCGTCAGATGTTTAAAAACCCGCCGCCCCTCTGGAACCATGACTGCCCCGAGTTTAACCACCTCGGTTCCAGTCATGTTGGTTATATCGGTATACTTGAACTTAATATACCCTTCCCTGATATAACCGTTTTCCGGCTTCAATAATCCGCTGATAGCCCGCAAGGTCGTAGTCTTGCCTGCCCCGTTGGTGCCGAGGAGAGCGACGATGCTCCCCTCGGGGACCTTGAGGCTTACACCGCGCAAAACCTGGACAATATCATTATATACCACTTCGATATTATTGACTTCCAGTTGACTCTCGTTTTTTTTCATTTCCATGTACTTAAATTTTGCCCGTATAGACCGGCGTAAAGGGAGTGCCGGTAGACTTAAAGAAACCGTCTTTGACCATATACAGCTGCAAGGAATCAACGCCGGCATGATCGGTTTTTGAATAGGTGACGGGGCCAACGGTTGTCCCGGGAGAAAAGGCCTTGTCGCCGTTCATTGCCTGAAGTTCTTCATACAAATTTGCTTTGTTGATTTCCTTGCCATTGGCTTTCGTCCGCTTGATCACCTCGGTGGCAACCTGCGCCACCATCATGCCATTGGCATAGTTGTGGGAGTTTGCGGCTTTTTCGTCACGATTGTATTTTTTTGCCAGGTCAAGCTGTGCGGTTGCACCGGCGCTCGGTTCATTGGTGACTATGTAGGAGGTGGTCCAATAGAAGTTTTCAGCTGCCGGCCCGGCCAGTGCCACAAGGTCATTGCCGCCAGTATAATGACAACCCAAGAAGGTCAGCTTCCCGGCTTCGCCGAAGGATTTTGCCACCAAACCAAGACTTGCTGCATCCTTTAACATGGTGGCAACCGGCGACTGCACCGTCTGACTGATCACATACTGCACCCCTTTACTGAGAAGGCGCTGCAGCATCGCAGTATTATCAAGATCTTTGCCATGCTCAACCACCTCAACGATTTCCATCTTCAGACCGGCAGCCACCGCCTTCTGCAGATCCTCAACAGGTCCTCGGCCAAAGGCGGAAGGATGAATGAAAAGGGCAACTTTCGGCGTTCCACCCTGATGGGTTTTGACAATATATTCGGCAAGACCGATGGCCTGCGCCGAATAGGAGGCGATCGGCAGGAAGATGTAATGAGAATCAATCAGATTGCCGGCATGAAAGGAAGCGGGCATAACCGCAATCTTCTCTTCGTCAAAATCTTTTTTCAAAGCCATGGTACTGCCTGTGGAATAATTCAGATAAAAGACTATCCCCCGGGAGATAAAGTCTTCAAAATTGCGTTTGGTGATATCGTTATTGTATTGATCATCACGAATCGTGCATTCGATCTTGTCATCTCCCAGCATCTTCGTATCATTGACAAAGTTAAAGTAATCTTCAACCCCCTTAGAATATGGGTTACCGGCATCCGAGGTAGGACCGGTGATGGCCAGAGACAATCCAAGTTTATACACCTTACCGGCGGCAAGCGCGTTGACGGGAAGGGTTACCGTGAAAACAGCTACCAACAGAAACATCCACTTGATCACGTTGTTCATTTTCATTTCTCCTCCTTGGGATTAGGTTGATTTTCTTCGTGGGGTTGAACGGTTAATCCCGCTGAGCGGGATAAGGACCTTCACAACATTATTATCTGCAAAAAGCATCCGGATAATAATGTTTAAGGTCCTAATATCTGAACGGCCAAAGCTTCACATACGACCGGGCAATTCGCCACCAATTAGCTATTCCTCGTGGTTCAAACATCAAAAACAGTACGATAACCAGGCCAAAACTCAACGGCTTTAAGGCAGTTGCCAGATTTGTGGCAATGGTGAGGTGGTTTCCCACCCATTCGGAAAGCCTCTCTACCTGAAGATCGAGCAGCTTAATCGCCAACGGCCCCAAGAAGGAGCCATGCAGGGTTCCCAATCCGCCGACAATCGCCATCGCCAGAAAACTGATGGAATGTTGCAGGGTAAAGGATTCAACACCGACCCCCCGGTATAAATAGGCATGTAAGGCTCCGGCAACGCCTGCCAGAAAACCGGCCAGGGCGAAGGCATAGACTTTGGTGAATCCGGGATGCATGCCCATGGCATCGGCGGCCCGGTCATTGTCACGCACGGCAACAAGACAACGACCATAGCGGCTGCGCAGCAGGTTGCGGACCGCAAAACCAAGGAGGACAATGACTGCCATTATCGCATAGTACCAAAAAGTGTAGTGCTGACTGCGCGATACCTGCCCGGTCACCCAACTCACCCTGCCAACCGAGATTGTCTGTCCCTGATTAAAAAAATTCATGAAATTGATGGTCCACTGAAAAATCATCTGGAACGACAGGGTGGCAATTGCCAGATACAGGTGTTTCAATCGGAGGGCAGGCAGACCGACAATTGCGCCAAAAATCGCACCCATGCATCCGGCGACAATGATCATAAGCGGCCAGGCATGGGTCAGCAGAATATGGTTTTCACCTAATGTTCTGGCAAAAGAGGCGATGGTATAAGCGCCGATACCGACAAATGCCGCATGGCCGATGGAGATGAGGCCGGCAAAACCGGTAACCAGGTTCAACCCCATGACGGCAACCACCGCCACCAGGATATTGTCGATCACCAGCATGTACTTGTTATCGAGTTGGATGAACAGCGGCCAGAGGAAGAGCCCCAGGAGAAGCAGGCACATAGCGGTCCTGTCGAGGCTAGTGAAGAAAATCCGCTGTTCCTCTTTATAGGATGTGAAATAATTGCCTGTGGCAAGCCAACGATTTGCTGACATGATTACACCCGTTCTATTTCATGTATGCCGAACAAGCCATGGGGTTTAAAAAGGAGAATCACCAAAAGTATGATATATGGCATGACTTCCCCGGTACCGTTGAGTCCCCAATTGCCATCCAGATAACCACTGGCAAACTGCTGGATCAGTCCCATGATGATTCCCGCAACAACTGCACCAAGAATCGAATCAAGCCCACCGAGGATAACGACAGGAAAGACGATAATGCCGAAGGCGTGCAGGGTATCAAAATTGATTCCGGTGATATTACCGATGATCCCACCGGCCGCGGCAGCGCTGAGTCCGGCCATGGCCCAGGCCAGACCAAAAACCTTGGGCACGGAAATACCGATGGACATGGAGGCCAGCTGATCATCGGAAACCGCCCGCATGGAGATACCCAGTGTCGATTTCTTAAAAAACCAGGAAAACCCACCGATCATGGTGAAGGTAACAATGACGCCGACCAGCTGGGTCCAGGAGATGGAGACGCCGAGCAAAGAAATCGGTGTTGTCGGTAAAAAGGCCGGGAAGGAAAAATTTTCGGTACCAAAGGGTGTGAGATAGATCAACCCATCAAGAATAGACATAAGCCCGATGGTCACCATGATAACCGAGATAATCGGTTCGCCGATCAAGCGGCGCAGAAAGATCCTTTCCACGCTCATGGCAAGGAAAAAGGTAATGACCATGCTCATGAGAAAAGCCAGGGCAATAGGAATATCCACCCAGACCGTCAAGGCATAGGTGATAAAAGCGCCGGCGGCGATAATCTGCCCGTGCGCGATATTCAGCACCCTGCTCGATTTATAAATGAGAACAAAACCGAGTGCCGAGAGGGCGTAGATCGATCCGACAACAATGCCACTGACCACCAGTTGGAAAAAATAGCTCATCGTTTCTCTTCCATTGTGTAAAAGCAGATGGTTGTTTCAACCGTCGTTGTTTGGCCGTCTTGGTACTGAAAATGGGCTTCGACCCTTTTCTCCATCACCTTCTCGTCATACAAGGCTTCATACAAATCCTGGTATTTTTCCCGGACAAATTGACGGCGGATCTTGCCGGTTTTGGTCAATTCACCATCATCCATATCAAGGAGTTTATAGAGAATGGCAAAGCGGCGAATCTTAAAATGGTCTTTTTCAGCATTTTCATTGATTTTTACAACCGCCCCCCTAATCAACTCGGCAACCTCCGGCTGAGCTGACAGGTCCATATAGGTGCTGAAAGAAATCCCTTTATCCTCGGCCCATTTGCCGACGACGATGGGATCAACATTGATAAGCGCCGCAACATATTTCTGCTGGTTACCAAAGATCACCGCCTCCTTGATGTAAGGACTGAATTTTAGACGATTTTCCAGGAACATCGGGCTGAACATAAGGCCATTGTTATTGTGCATTACGTCGGAAATCCGGTCGATTACCACGAGATGGCCGTTTTGGTCAATATACCCGGCATCGCCGGAGTGGAGCCAGCCGCCCGCCAGCAACTCGGCCGTTTTCTCGGGGAGCTTATAATACCCGGGAGTAACCGAGGCGGAGCGGGAAAGGATCTCCCCCGATTCGGATATCCGGCACTCGGTTCCCGGCAGGGGCTTGCCAACGGTATCCGACCTGACATCGCCATCCCGGTGCATATACGCAATACCGACAATCTCAGTCTGGCCGTAGATCTGCTTGAGATTAACGCCAATGGCCTGATAAAAGGTGAAGAGTTCCGGCCCTAGAGCCGCACCTCCGGTATATGCCCGACGCAGCCTGAGCAGTCCGATCTGGTTGACCAACGGCCGAAAAATAATTTGTTTGCCGAGCCAGGCGAGAAAGCGGAGCAACATCGGCATAGTCTGCCCCGACATGCGATAGCCGGCGGCTTCCTCGCCTATTTTCATAAAATAGGTGTAGAGCGTGCGGTTCAACCAGTAGGCTTCGTCCATTTTCAGCCAGATCTGCGAGCGGATGGTTTCATAAATTCGCGGCGCGCCGAACATGAAGTGCGGGCCGATCTCTTTCAGATCCTCCATGCTGGTTTCAACGGATTCGGGAAAATTAACGGCAATCCCTGTCGCCATTGCCACCCCGAAGGAATTCATCTGTTCGCCTATCCAGGCAAACGGCAGAAAAGAAACATACTCGTCGGTTTCCTCCAGAGGATCAACTTTGGTGAGTTGCAAGCCCATGTTGATATAATTTCGATGGGTCAACATCGCCCCTTTGGGCAGCCCGGTGGTACCTGAGGTGAGACAGAGATGGCATACGTCATCGGGCTTTCCGTCATCAACGAGGGCATTGAAAAGGTTTGGATCCTCCTGGTGCAGTTCTTCGCCCAGTTTATAAAGATCATCAATATGCAGGAACCACTGGTCATCCTGGTAGCCACGCATACCTCGCGGGTCTTCATAGATGACTCTTTTGACTTGAGGGATGGTTGCCCGTACCTCGACAACCTTATCGACCTGTTCCTGATCATTGCAGAAAACGACCGTAACCCCGAGATAGTTAAGAATGCCGCCGATCTCACCCGGCAGGCTGGTTTGATAAATAGCCGAAGAAACCCCGCCCACCGCCTGGGCGCCAATGGCCATATAGAGCGTTTCCGGAATATTATCGCTGATAATGGCGATTTTATCCTCTTTTTGAAAACCGATCTTTCGTAAGCCCAGACCAGCCTTGCGCACTCGATCATAGTACTGATTCCAGGTATAGCAGTTCCAGCAGCCGAAATCTTTTTCCCGTAGAGCAACTTTTTCTCCGGTTGTTTCGACCCGCCACCGCAAAAGTTGCGGGATGCTGAATTGCACGAGATGGTCTTTGTTTTCCATGGGAAATTTACTCCTCTCCTATATAGGCATCAATCACCTTAGGATTGGCTGCAACTTCGTGCGGTTTTCCCGAACCGATGACTACCCCAAAGTCGAGCACGTAAATTTGGTCGGAAATATCCATCACCACCCCCAGATCGTGTTCAACCAATACTATTGTAATGCCCCACTCTTTTTTGAGGTCGAGGATAAAACGAACGATATCTTCCTTTTCCTCAATGTTCATCCCAGCCATGGGTTCATCGAGAAGCAGGAGTCTTGGCGCAAGAGTCAGAGCCCTGGCCACCTCGACGCGCTTTTGCACGCCATAGCTCAGGTTCCCGACCATTTTCTTGCGATAGGGTTCGAGCTCCATGAAATCGATAACCTTCTCAACATATACGCGATTTTCCGCTTCCATTCGTGACGCCTTGCCGAGATAGATAATGGCGTTAAATATCGAATATTTGAGATTCTTATGCCGCGCCAAAAGGAGGTTGTCGAGAACCGAGAGACCACGAAAAAGTTCGAGGTTTTGAAAGGCACGGGCAATGCCCATGGTGGAAATTTGGTGCGGCGAGGCATGTGTCAGGTTGCGCTGGCCATAACGAATTTCGCCAGTAGTTGGATGGTAAAAACCTGAAACACAATTAAGCAGACTGGTTTTGCCGGCGCCGTTGGGGCCGATAATCGAGGTGATGAGCCCGGGTTCAATGGAAATATTGACTCCTGTCAAGGCGTTCAGACCGCCGAAGGTAAGAGTCACCTCAGAAGCTATGAGATGGGTCATAGAGTTCTCAGCAGCACGGGTTATAATGAATTTTAATTATACTTATAACATACTCAAATGAACGATTAATTCAAGTTTATTAAATAGCGGTATAATAGTAGGATACAACCACTATTATTCCATTGCCAGAAGATGTGATCGCAGATTAATTTTCTGGTTTTTCAGGCCCAATTTATCTCTGATATTATACCGATGAAAGAGTATGGTGTTTTTTGATACCAGCAGCACCTCGGCAATCTCCTTATTGGTCTTCCCTTCCTTGATAAGACTCGCCACCCTGATTTCGACCGGCGTTAAATGGGTCAGTCCGGAAGCCATTTTATTTACAAAGGGTGAAATGATATTATTGAGATTGGTCTCGAGAATCCGCGCCAGGGTTCTTTGCTGGGTATCTAACCGGCCATTCATTACTCTTTGCAGATAGGGACTGACCAGTTCCTGAACATTGCGCATGACAACTTCCCCCAACTCTTTCTTGTCAACCTCCCGTTGTTGCAGGAGAACCCTGAGGGCGGTATTCACTTCCTCCAGGTGGTGGGACTGTGCTTCCAACTCCTTTTCACGCTTTATCAGGGCTTTTTCCGCCCGCTTCCGCTCTTCGATCTCCTGCTCCAGTTTAAGATTGGCTTGCGCCAGCTCAGCAGTTCGTTCGGTCACCAGCTCCTCAAGGAGACCACGATATCTATCCAGCTCCTCTTCGGCCTTTTTCCGAGCGCTGATATCGCGCAAGGTCACGATATTCCCCAGCGGCTGTCCGTCACTGCCGGTATACAGGGTGGAACTGAGCTGAACATCGAGAATTTTTCCTTCCTTAGTCAGTCGCTTGGTCTCAAAGAGATTAATTTTTTGGCCGCTCTGCATACGCCCAATCGCCTCCTTGGTCTCCGGCCAACTTTCTTTCGGAACAAAATCAATCTGTTTACCCAGCAATTGATCGCGCGACAGGTGAAAGGTCTGTTCAAAGGCAGGGTTGACGTAGGTAGCAATTCCCTGCATATCATAGACGACGATGGGATCCGGCGAAGATTCAAGAAAGGTCCGATAACGCTCCTCGCTTTCCCGCAAAATCGATTCTGTTCGTTGACGTTCGGCCAATTCATGGCGAACATCGGCGTACAATCGCGATTTTTCGAGAGCAATAAGCGCCAAAGCAGCAAATCGTTCAAGGGTTGTGATATCCTCACCGCTGAACTGCCTGTCCATTTCCACGTGGGCAAGACCTATGACTCCAAGCACCTGCAACTCATTTTTCAAGGGAATCCCGACAATAGATCGCAAACCGTCGAGGACCTTGTCGGCAAGGCGGCCGGGCCATATCTTATAATCGTCAACCACCACCGGCTTCTCAGTCTGCCACACCCTGCCACCCATACCCTGACCGATGGCGACACGGCGGCCGAGCTGACCCTTAAAAAATCCCTTGCCCACCACCATTTGCATAAAGTTTTGTCCTGATTCCAGCAGATAGATATATCCATGCGTCGTGCCGCTGAGCGATGCCGCCCGCTCAAGAATATTCTCCAGGAGCTCTTCTTTATCGAGTTTATCAATTAAACCAAGGGAGGTTTCATGCAGAGCTTTGAGGGAAGCGTTTTGACGATGGAAAGCTTCCTCTGCGATCTTGAGACGTTGGGTTTCCGATTGCAGTGCCGCAATCCGAGCCACCAATTCACTACAGGGGGGAGTGGTATCCATGGTTTTGAAAGTCCTTTAAAAGTATATCGTACACTGCATATAAATGTTCTATAATTCCATTTCTAAATCAAGATGGAAACGAAAAGGCAAGCGAGCAGCGACGAGACAGTACAAAGAAGTACGGCGAGGAGCCGCACAGCGCAGCCGCTGAAGTTAACGCTTGATGTAGAAATGGAATAACAGGATAAGGCGTCATTGGTGTTTGAAGGAACGTAAGGGAATGTTGTTCCTGTAAAGGTTGTTTAACAATCCTCAACACGATTAAAAAACCATGTCAAAAAATCTTTACATTACCGCCCTTGAACCAAAAAGCGGCTTGTCGCTGATCACTCTCGGGGTTATGGACTTTCTGGTACGTAACCTTGCTAAGGTGGCTTTTTTTCGGCCCATCGTCAATGTCCGGCAGTATAGCGACGGTGTCGATGAAATCCTCCATTTAATCAAGTCACATTACCATCTCAATATTCCCAGTGATCAATTATACGCTTATACCTTTGAGGAAGCGAGGAACCTGATTTCCGATAAAAAAAACGACCAGCTTCTCGAAGGTATTCTTTTTAAATATAAGGCACTTGAGAATGAACACGATTTTGTCCTCTGCCTTGGAACAGATTATGAAAGCGAATCGGCAGCCTTTGAATTTGATCTGAATGTGGAGATCGCCAACAACCTGGGCTGTCCGGTTTTGTTACTGGCCAATGCCCATGAGGGTTCTGTAGAGGGCGTTGTAAAATCGTGCCGGTTTGCCATCGAAGCGTTCGAAGAAAAAGGTTGCAACATTCTCTCGATCATTGTTAATCGAACCCCGCCGCATCTGCAGCAGCAAATACTGCAATCTCTCAAGGAAATTCTCAAGCAGAAACCAGAACTTATATATTCCATACCGTACGAGGAGATACTTGACAGACCGACGATGGGCGAAATTGTCAAGGCCCTTGATGCAAAGGTTCTTTGCGGCAAAGAACAGCTCAACCGGACTGTCACGCGGTTTGTCATAGCGGCAATGAATCTGCAGAATTATCTGCCGCGACTGGCCAATGACAACCTGGTCATCACCCCCATAGACCGGCTGGATATCATCCTCGGAACCCTGGTTGCCTATCGATCAAACAATTTGCCCAATATTGGCGGGATTGTTTTAACCGGCCATATGCAACCTGATGATCTGTTACGCAATCTTCTTCAAGGGATGGAAGATCTGGTACCGATCATCAAAGTTGAAGAAGATACCTTCACCACGGCAATGAAAATTAAAACAATCCACCATTGCATTACCCCGGAGGCTCCACTGAAGATCGCAGCCGGCCTGAGACTTTTTGAGTCCCATGTTAACACTACAGAACTCCGTAACAAAATAATAGGGTACAGCCTGTTGTTCACCACCCCGAAGATGTTTGAATTCAGTCTTATCAAACGGGCCAGGGAGTACAAACAGACCATTGTTCTGCCGGAAGGGGAAGAGGAACGAATCCTGCGGGCGGCAGAGATACTCCTTGCCCGGGACGCTGTCAACATTGTGCTGCTGGGCAGAAAACAGGTAATAAAAAAGAAGATCCAGACCCTGGGATTGAACCTTGCCGATGCAGTGATTATTGAGCCGACCGAGTCGGAATTTTTTGAGGATTATGTTGCAACCTACTTTGAATTGCGTAAACACAAAGGGATCACCTTGGACAACGCTCGAGATGTGATGTCCGGCGTCAACCATTTCGGCACGATGATGGTCTACAAAAATCACGCGGACGGCATGGTTTCCGGTTCGGTCCATTCCACCCTCAACACCGTTCGGCCTTCTCTTGAGTTCGTCAAAACCAAGCCTGGAAGCACGATCATGTCCTCGATATTTCTGATGTGTCTGGAGGACCGGGTTCTTGCCTATGGCGATTGTGCCGTCAATCCCCGGCCAACTTCAGAGCAACTGGCGGAGATAGCCATAGAGTCATCCAAAACTGCGAGTCTCTTCGGGATTAAACCAATGGTGGCCATGCTCTCTTATTCCTCGGGCACATCGGGCATTGGTGAAGAAGTCGAAAAGGTAAAAAAGGCCACGGAGATCGTCAAGCGGCTGGCACCGGAGCTGCTGATCGAGGGACCAATCCAGTATGACGCTGCTGTCGATGCGACGGTGGCCAAGGCCAAGATGCCGAACAGTAAAGTTGCCGGCAAGGCAACCGTCTTCATCTTTCCGGACCTCAACACCGGAAACAATACCTACAAGGCAGTACAGCGCTCTGCCAAAGCGGTAGCCATAGGACCAATCATGCAGGGGCTGAATAAACCGGTCAACGATCTCAGTCGTGGCTGTCTTATCCCGGATATCGTCAACACCGTGGCGATTACCGCCATCCAGGCCCAGGCTCAGAAGGGTCTGATTTGAATCTAGGTCCAGGATCATTCCTGCCAGAAAATATATATTGACAATATATTCATATTATGTGTAGGTTAATATTAACTTATACATAATATTTATATAACATAATACCGCCCCTTTCTTTTTCGACATCCATTTTGAAATTGCATGAATATTGGCACACTCATCAGAAAATGCCGTAAGGAACGCAAGCTGACCCTGAAGGCCGTTGCTGAAAAGGCCGGCATCTCCGAGGGCTTTCTCAGTCAGGTCGAGAATGCTGTAAACTCACCTTCCGTCGATACCCTCATCAGGATCTGCAATGCTGTTGGAGTAGATGCCGGCGACCTTATCTCCCGGGCCGGCAAACAGGAGAAGAGCATCCTCATTAAAAAATCGGAATGGGCCGACATCGATCTTTCCCATACCGGCTTTGTCACCCGCCGTTTTTTTCCTCCGGAAAGCAGAAACGTCATTGATTCATCGATCCTGGTGATTGAGCCGGGCAAATCGATTCCAGTTCGAAAAAATATTAAAAACGGCCAGGAAGTTCTTTGTGTGCTGAAAGGTTCAGTCGAACTGAACCTTGGTGACGAGACACTTTCCCTGGTCGAGGGCGACTCCATCCATTTTTTGTCTAACCCCGACAACCAGAAGATCACCAACAGCAGCGGCGCAATCAGCTTTGTTTTGTGGGTAGGAACGCTTTAGCAAACTCTCAACCAGGGCAACCATAACCAGTAAGGAGACCGAGGTATGATCACGTTCAGCAAACAGCAATTAAAAATACCGAAACTACAGCGGCCGGTATATCTGGTGACAGCCGGGCAATCGAAATTTGACCGGGCCTTTCCGGACAAGCGCACGGAAGAACTCTGTGTAGACTCATTCGTCATGGCGGCAAAACTGCTCGACATCTCGCCGGCCGAATTGAAACGCTACATACACACCTGCTATTATGGCCATTTCGCCGACCATTTTGGCGATCAGCTCCTTGGAGAATCAGTCATCCACGACCGGCTTGGCCTCGACCCCCTCGGCAATGTCGGCGTGAAAACCGGCGGTGCGACCGGCGGATCGACCATATGGGAGGGAATGAAGGCGGTTGCATCCGGTTACTCCGACTGCGTTCTGGTCATGGGCTGGGAGCGGATGGATGAAGTACCGACCGATGAAGGAAATTTCCTTATTTCCTGTGCCGCCGACAAAGACTGGGAATCGCCCCTCGGCCACATTTATACCGGTTATTATGCAGTCATGGCCCAACGCTACTGGCAGATTTTCGGAAAATCCGAAGAATCTTTCAGGAGAACCCTGGCGGAAATCTCCGTAAAACATCACGGTTACGCCCGGTTTAACCCCTTTGCCCAATCACCGATGAAAATCACCGTCGACGATGTCCTCAACTCGCCGGTGGTCGCCTACCCTCTACGCGCCCTCGACTGTTGCCTGATGAGCGTCGGTGCCGCCTGTACTATACTCTGCGATGAAGACACCGCCGTCAAACTAACTAAAAACTGCAAAAACAAACCGTTACGTATTTGGGTGGCGGCAGGCTCACACACCCTTCGTCCCGCCGACCGTCAGCACATGGAGATACCTCTCCTCCCCAATGAAACAGCCGACCAATACAAAGATCTCGGGAAAAGGTTCCCGGGTGGCGATCGCTACCCGGGTTTTACCGGTTTTCTGGCCGCCAGAATGGCCGCCTATTACAGCTACGGTATGGCCGGTATTACCAATCCGGTCGAGGACCTAGATGTCGTTGAACTCCATGACGCCTTCACCATCAGCGATGTGCAAACCTATGAGGATATCGGCATCCGCCCCTATGGCTATGGCCGTGATTACGTTGAATCGGGAGACTGCTACCACACCAATCCGCATACCGGCAAACCCGGGAAACTGCCGTCCAATCTGTCCGGCGGTCTGATTGGCTGCATGCACTCGGTGGGAGCCACCGGCATCATGCAGACATTTGAAATTGCGACCCATATCTGGAACCGATGGGAAGAATTGCACGGCGACGAAAAAATCTGGAAAGCCTTTAACCGGGAGAAACCCAGCGACTGGACCAACCTGCAGGTTGTAGGTGCCAAGAGAGCCATGGCCATAAGCCATGCCGGGGTTGGTTCGCATGTCACCTCGACCATCCTCATGGACCCCGATCATTTGATAAATAAAGACGCCTAACCCCGCTAAAAGGGCTAAAAGGAGACCTACTATGAGCATGTTCGGACAGGTTTTTGTTAAAAATAATCAGTACAAACTAAAAGGGAATTTCCACCACCTGACCCCCAACACCCCGATCCGTGACGCCGACGATGGCTGGAAACTGCTCGGCATCACCAATCCAAGAGACATGACCTATATGCATTCCTACGGGGGGGAAGCGGTATTTTTCGAATCCCTCAGCCAGGGAAAGCTCATGGCCACCCGTTGTGACAGCAAAGGCTGTGATTCGAAAGGCACGATTTATATGCCATTCCGTATTCATTGTCCGGATTGTCTCGGCAAAAACAAGGTGATTGACATAACCAAGAATGCCAAAAAAAGCGCAAAGATTCACACCTTCATGGTTTGTGAGCGGTCCGGGGCGTTTAACTTATTAAATAAACCGATAAAATTTATAAATATTGAATTTGACGGCGTGGCCACCATCCTCATGAGTTATTTGAGTATCGGTGAACCGTCCTTTGGCATGAAGGTGATTCCCATTTTTAAAACCAGTGGGCCGACCTTCACAATTCTCGATCTGTCTTGGGTTCCGGAAGGAACAAAAGCACAACAACTCCCGGAGGGTTTCAGTTTTTAGGAGTCGTTTCTTTTGGGCGGTAAAGGTTTCACTTTGGCATAAACTGACGGGATTCCCGGCACGGAAATGTTCTTTTTCCCGGATTCCCGTCAGAAGTTGATACTTGAGAATCATCACTGATACTTACAATCACTTTTGTTAAGGGGGATCAGATGCACAAGCCTGGCATTGCAGTAGGCACGACAACCATCGGTAATGTCGTCGATATTCTAGCAGAAAACTTCGGTGACAATATCGGTCTCGAGTACTATTCCCTGGACATCCGGGAAAACTTTAGGCAGTTACGAAATACATTCGACGCAGTCGCCAAAGGGCTGATGGCATTGGGTATAGCCAAAGGTGACAAGGTGGCAATCTGGGCCAACAATCTTCCCGAGTGGGTATATACCCAGTATGGCAGCGCCCGAATGGGCGCGATTTTGGTAACGGTAAACACTAACTACCGGAGTAATGAGCTTGAATATCTTTTACAGCAATCCGATACCACAACCCTCATTCTGACGGGAGGAATACGGGAACCTGATGAATACATCAAAGTACTGAGCACAGTTTGCCCAATGATCGGCGACAGCAAACCGGGAAAACTCAAGTGTGACAAATTGCCGTTCTTGAAAAATATTGTCTATCTTGGCAAGGAAAAGATCGACGGAATGTACAACTGGGATGATGTCCTGGCGATGGGGCAACAGGTGTCGGATGAACAGCTGAAAACCCGCCTCAACTCCCTTGCTCCGGACGACGTCATCAACATGCAATATACCTCTGGAACCACGGGCTTCCCCAAGGGTGTTATGCTATCGCATACCAACCTGATAGGCAATGCCCTGAGCATGGCCGAATGCATGAAACTCACCCCCGACGACGCCATGTGTATTCCCGTTCCGTTTTTCCATTGCTTCGGCTGTGTTATCGGCACCCTGTGCTGTATGGTGTCCGGAACCACCATGGCCCCGGTCATCTCCTTCACTGCCGCTAATGTCTTGAAAACCGTTGAGGCTTCAAAGTGCAACGCCCTGCTCGGGGTACCGACCATGTTCATCGCCGAGTTTGAAGAGATGGATAAAAACAGCTATGATACATCGAGTCTGCGAACCGGAGTTATGGCTGGATCAACCTGTCCGGTCGAGGTCATGAAACGGGTGATAAAAGATATGGGGGCAAAAGAAATGACCATCGTTTATGGTCAGACCGAGGCATCCCCCGGCATCACCCAGACCCGCGATCAAGATTCCCTGGAACTGAAAACGACCACGGTAGGAAGAGCCCTGCCCAATGTCAAGGTGAAGATCGTCTGCCCGGCTACCAACCGTGAAATGGCCATAGGCGAACAAGGCGAACTCTGCACCAGGGGCTACCATGTCATGAAGGGCTACTACAAGATGGCCGAGGCTACCGCAAAAGCCATTGATGAGGACAACTGGCTGCACACCGGCGACCTGGCTATCATGGACGCCAATGGATATTGCAAGATCACCGGCAGAATTAAAGACATGATAATTCGCGGTGGAGAAAATATCTATCCACGGGAAATTGAAGAGTTCCTTTATACCAACCCAACGGTGAAAGATGTCCAGGTTGTCGGCATTGCAAGTGAAAAATACGGGGAAGAAGTGGCCGCCTTTATCCAGCTCAAAACTTCGCAGCAGGCGACCGAGCAAGAGATAATATCATTTTGTAAAGATCAGATCTCCTATCACAAAATCCCCAGATATGTCTTCTTTGTTGATGAGTATCCGTCAACTGCGAGCGGTAAAATCCAGAAATACAAACTGAGGGAACTGGCTAAAACGTTACTCCAGCAACGCTAAGACAATTGTTGAAGGAGAAAGAGCATGTTACAACCATTATGGGAACCATCGGAGCAACGAATTAAGGAGTCCAATATGTACCGGTTCATGCAGAATGTGAACCGGACATACGGAACGCAGTTTACCGATTATGCTGCGCTCTACCAGTGGTCTGTGGAAAATATTGGCGATTTCTGGAAAGAAATCTGGAATTTTTCAGGGATCAAGGCGGCAAAAGCCTACGACCAGGTGCTTGACGACCCAACGAAAATGCCCGGCGCAACCTGGTTTTCCGGCAGTCGTTTGAACTTTGCCGAAAACCTGTTGCGTTTCCGAGATGACCGAACGGCGCTGGTCTTTAGGGGCGAAGATGTCACGCGCCGGACGCTCACCTACCACGAGCTTTTTTCGGCGACTGCAAAACTCGCTGCTTTCCTTCGCAAGGCTGGAATCGTCCCCGGAGATCGGGTTGTCGGCTTTATGCCGAACATGCCCGAATCGATCATCGCCATGCTTGCCGCAACCAGTATTGGCGCAATCTGGTCATCCTGTTCGCCTGACTTTGGTATTAAAGGTGTACTCGATAGATTCGGCCAGACCAGACCCAAAATTCTCTTTACCGCCGACGGCTATTTCTTCAAGGGCAAACCCCTCGATTGCCTGGCCAAGATTGCCGATATAGCCATTGAAATACCGTCACTTGAAAAGATCATCGTTATCCCCTACACCCGGGAAAATCCCGATCTGACCTGCCTGCCCAAGGCCATCCATTACCCTGATTGCCTTAAAAATGATGCCGAAGAAATTGAGTTTACCCAACTGCCCTTCGATCACCCCCTGTATATCATGTATTCCTCCGGTACAACGGGCCTGCCGAAGTGCATGGTGCAAAGCGCCGGCGGGGTGCTCCTGCACCAGCTGAAAGAACTTATCCTCCACACCGATCTCAAACGGCAAGACACCATTTTCTACTTCACCACCTGCGGCTGGATGATGTGGAACTGGTTGGTCACCTCGCTTGCCGTCGGAGCAACCCTGGTGCTCTATGACGGCAACCCCTTCCACCCCGGACCCGATGCCCTGTGGCGTATGGCCGAAGAGGAAAAGATCAGCGTTTTCGGTACCAGTGCCGGATATATCGCGGCCCTGAAAAACGCCGGGGTCAAACCGGCCAGGCACTTTAATCTGCAGAGCTTAAAGACCCTGCTCTCCACCGGCTCTCCCCTGTCGAAAGAAGACTTCCACTTCATCTACAAGGAAGTGAAGGCCGATTTACAGCTTGCCTCAATCTCCGGCGGTTCGGACCTCAATGGCTGCTTCGCCCTTGGTAATCCCATGGGCCCGGTTTACGAGGGAGAACTCCAGTGTCGCGGCCTCGGCATGAAGGTCTTTGCCTATGACGAAAACGGTGCACCCGTCGTCGGGCAGCAGGGCGAACTGGTCTGCACCGCCGCCTTTCCCTCCATGCCCATCTCTTTCTGGGACGACAAGGATGGAAGGAAATTCCATTCGGCCTACTTCGACAGATTCCCGGGAATTTGGACGCACGGCGACTTCATTGAGGTCACGGAGCGAGGCGGCCTTATCATGTACGGCAGATCCGACGCCACCCTCAATCCCGGCGGGGTGCGCATCGGCACCGCGGAAATCTACAGGGTCATTGAACAGATAGAGGAAATTGCCGACAGTGTCGTGGTCGGCCAAAAATGGCAGAACGATATCCGTATCATTCTCTTTGTGAAGATGCAAGAAGGTTTTGATTTGACCGAAGCACTCCGGGAGAAGATCAGAAAGGCTATCAGAATCAATGCATCACCGCGGCATCTGCCGGCAAAGATACTCTCGGCACCGGATATTCCTTATACCCTTAATATGAAAAAGGTCGAGCTGGCCGTGCGGAAAATGATTCACGGTCGCGAGGTGAAAAACAAAGATGCTCTGAAAAACCCTGGCGTCCTGGACTTTTTCTCTGACATCGCTGAACTGAAGGAGTGATCAAACACTAGGCTCCTCGCCCCACATCCTATCAACAGGGAGAAAGTATGAAGATATTCCCTACCTTAAATTTTGGCCTGGGTGACACCGCGAATCTGCTTCGAGATTCGGTACGAGACTTCGTAGGCAAGGAGATCGCCCCGCTGGCGGCCGACATTGACCGCAACGACCATTTTCCACCTGAATTATGGCGCAAGATGGGAGATTTGGGCCTCCTGGGAATCACCGTCGCCGAACAATATGGCGGTGCGGAGATGGGCTACCTTGAACACGTCATTACCATGGAGGAAATAAGCCGCGGCTCGGCCTCCGTCGGTCTTGCCTACGGCGCCCACTCCAATCTCTGTGTCAATCAGCTGAAACTGAACGGTACTGATACACAAAAACATCGCTACCTGCCGAAACTGATAAGCGGCGAATATATCGGGGCACTGGCCATGAGCGAGGCCGGGGCCGGCTCCGATGTGGTCAGCATGCGTCTCGCCGCCGTCAGAAAAGGTGAAAGTTACATTCTCAACGGCACCAAGATGTGGATCACCAATGGCCCCAATGCCGATGTGCTGATCGTCTACGCCAAGACCGCGCCGGAAAAAATGCACCAGGGCATCACTGCCTTTCTCGTTGAAAAGACCATGCCCGGCTTCTCAACCAGCCCCAAGCTTGACAAACTGGGCATGCGCGGCTCACCTACCTGCGAGCTGATTTTCAATAATTGCGCGGTACCGGCAGAGAATATTCTCGGTAAATTGGACCGGGGCGTCGAGGTGCTGATGAGCGGCCTGAACTACGAACGTCTGGTGCTGACAGGTGGGCCTTTGGGTATCATGAGCGCCTGCATGGACGTGGTTCTGCCGTATATCCATGAGCGTCGCCAGTTTGGCCGGGCGATCGGGGAGTTCGAGCTTATGCAGGGCAAAATCGCCGACATGTACGCCACCTGGAACGCGTGCAAGTCTTATACCTACACAGTTGCCAAGGCTGCCGATGGCGGCGGCAATATCCGCAAGGATGCGGCTGCAGTCATCCTCTACGCCGCTGAACGGGCAACCTGGATGGCCCTTGAGGCAATACAATGTCTAGGTGGCAACGGGTATATTAATGACTATCCCACCGGCCGACTTCTGCGCGATGCAAAACTCTATGAGATCGGCGCAGGAACCAGTGAGATACGCCGTATGCTTATTGGTCGCGAGCTCTTTAGGGACACTGAGGATTAACGACAATTTACGCCGCCTACGACAAGAGACATTGTATTCCATTTCTAAATCAAGATGGAAACGAAAAGGCAAGCGAGCAACGACGAGACAGTACAAAGAAGTACGGCGAGGAGCCGCACAGCGCAGCCGCTGAAGTTAACGCTTGATTTAGAAATGGAATTAAAGACAATGCCCCGGATACGCACAGGCCTTGCGTTTCCGGGTATTTTTTTGGTGCGATATAGGCCAAGTGAAAATTGTTGCGATTCAGGGGATAAAGAAGCAAGATGGACACTTCTGATATCCAAATAATTCGGTGATCTGACCAATTACCATTTTCCTTTCCGCCTCGCCTGTTTGTTACGGAAGTGGTGTTTTCTGTTCTTGGCAGATCTTTATGCTGGAATCAGGAATCTTGTCAATATCGATCATGATGCCGGGAGTGTCATTCCCCATGCGAGCAGGTCAAAATTTCGCAATGAACTTCTTGTTTCATCAAATCATCTTTGAAATATGGTTGAAGAGCCAGATTTTCAGCCTCAAGTTTTTTATTTTTCGAGGTTGCCGATCTGGCTCCAAGCCGCATAGCCTTGCTATCTTCTTTATATTACATGGCCATTCGGTTATGATCTATTGGAAATTTGTTGCCTCTGGAAAAGGGTAATCAGCTTTCTTTTTTTATACCGAAACGGGTGGTTTTGATATGCATGTTCATGTCCTTTTAAAAAACCATTATATGAGATTGGGACACTTCCCTTATTTGATAATAACAGGGAAGTGTCCCTTGTTTGCCCTTAGTACAGGCATGAAAATCACCTGCTGCACATTGTTGTTGTCAAAAATGGTGCTGAATGTTCGGTTATTGTAGGAAAAAGTCTGAGTTAGCTTGGTTCCTTGCCGATTATTGGTGTCGCCAGAAAAAATATGGCGAAAGTTGTATTGAAGGGATAGTTTTTGAGCAGTGGATCAGGTGGCTCTTCATTGGAAGGGCCTTTTTTTAGGAAGGGAAACCCGAAGAAAGCGATTACTCATCACCTTAACCTATCGTTTTGTTACCGGTTCAAAGTTTTCTTTTTAAACAATCGGCAATTAAGTGGCCCATCCATATACATAGCCTTTTTGATGGGTACTTGTAATTGCAATTAAATCAATTTAATATGAAAAAAAATAATCAATTAACTGTAAAAAATGGGGTTAAAGTGATGATTTTTATACTACTATCGTTTTTTGGACTATTAGTCTCATTGCTTGTGTATCTGGCAATAGTTAGCCCAGGCAAGCCCGATGCTTTTAGAGATGAGAATGGAGAGATAATAGTTGGTAGCATTTCCGAAAAGATATTTGTCCCAATAGGTGGCGTTAAACAAGGAATGTTTATTAGAGGTAAAAAAATTGACAAACCTGTTTTACTTTTCTTACACGGCGGACCAGGCTTTCCGAATTACTTCCTGTTTGACAAATTCAACACGGAACTCGAAGATTTCTTTACCGTTTGCTACTGGGAGCAACGAGGTGGTGGGCTATCATACGCTCCCAAAGTCTCCATCGAAAGCATGACACTTAACCAGCTTACTAACGACGCAATTGAGGTAACCAACTACCTGCGGGAGCGATTCGCAAAGGAAAAGATTTATATTCTGGCATGGTCGGGCGGAACCACCATTGCTTTGCCCGCAGTATCGAAGGCTCCAGAACTATTCCACGCCTACATTGCAATGGGTCAGTTGACCAAGCAATGGGAGTCTGAAAAAATTGCCTACGATTTTATGCTAAAGCAATTTACTGAAAGTAACAACGAGAGTTCAATTAAGAAGTTGAAAAAGTTCAACAATTTGGAAACAGAAGCAGATTTGATCTCTTTTTACAACTCGTCTACCCGCGACAACCTGATGCACGAGCAGGGCATTGGAACCATGCGAAGTATGAAATCGGTTTTTAAGGATATTTTTCTGCCAGTTTGGACCTGCAGGGCTTATACACTGCGGGAGAAATACAATATTTGGAAATCAAAGATCTTCTTTCTACCCAAAACAAACCTGAAAAACGAAACCCTAACCACCGATTTTTCCAAGGCTTATCCGGAAATCGACATTCCCATATACTTTATAAGCGGTAAATACGATTTAACGGTGAATGTTGATTTGTCAAAGGATTACTACAATTGTGTTAATGCTCCGCTGAAAGGTTTTTACACCTTCGAGAATTCGGCGCATGGCCCCTTGTTTGAAGAACCTAAAAAAATGCTAAAAATACTGACAGAAGATGTACTTAAAGGAAAGAATAAGCTTGCAGATTTCGATAAATCGGTACCACAACCCTGCAAATATAATATAAATGCAGGTAAATAGGGGGACATCTGTAAATAGGGGGACATCTTATCTTTTGCTTTTATAGTTAACACCACTTTTACGTGTATTGGCTGGAGATTTGGGACGCTTCCCTTATTTGATAAAAACAGGGCAGTGTCCCTTGTTTGCCCACTTAAAAACCTTTGCCAAGTGGATCCACCTCTATCTTGGACAGAACCCGGAGTTCCGGGGACCGGATACTTAATTCCAACAATAAATGTCAGCTTCTTTAAAAATTCGTTTAAATGGGGAATGAAAGAGACGACGAAAAAGTCACTTTTCGGCTTCAAATGTGCCTTCAAAATCTGTTCAAAAGTGGTTTCAAAACTCGCGACGCGCTACATGCTTGAACACTCTTCTTCAAATTTACTGTCCTACAACAAAAAAAGGACTTACAGCAAAAAGCCATAAGTCCTTGAATTTAATGGAGCCAGCAAACGGAATCGAACCGTTGGCCTGCGCTTTACGAGAGCGCCGCTCTACCAACTGAGCTATGCTGGCTGGGACCGGAGAGAGCTGACAAGTGCTTGTAGATCAAGTCCCTTGACGGTTTTCAGTAGGGGTATATATCAGGTAATTCTTGAAATTTCAATCATTATGAAAAGCTTCGATTTCAACATCTGGAACCAAAGACCTACCGCCGCCTCTGCTCAAACCGAAAGCCCAGCAGCCAATGTTCATTTGCCAATACGCTACTAATCTTTGACTATTGCAATCGATTCGAACATAATAAGGCAATCTGTCAAAAGACAGCAATCCTTGGTTGCACATTGGCAAACATACTTGCATATGGTTATCACAATCGAAGCAAAACCCTCGAAAAGCGAACGTTGCAAGAATCCAGAATGATACATTTTTCTATTTCCAAGAGTTGCCAGATCCCCAAGTTACTGGCTATCTGTTTCCTCTTGATCAGCAGCTCTCTTTCTTTTGTCGGCAAAACTTCAGCAACCGATTTATGGTCAAATGACCAGGAAGCCTATGTTGCTGATAACAAAACCTACTACCAAATCCCCTCCTCCGACGGTTTCACCCAGAAAGGCTTCGCTTCCTGGTATGGCCCAGCTTTCCATGGACGCAAAACCTCAAACGGCGAAGCGTACAACATGCATTCGCTGACTGCCGCCCACAAAACTCTGCCGTTGGGCACTGTCTTGCTGGTGAAAAACCTCGATAACGGTAAAAACACGCTGGTTCGGGTGAATGATCGGGGGCCGTTCGCCGGCGGAAGAATTATCGATCTCAGCTATAAGGCGGCAAGGGCTCTCGGGCTTGTCGACAATGGCATGGCCAAGGTGCAGATTGTCGCCCTCGCCGAGGGCGAGGTTAAAAACAAAGGGGAAGCGCCTACTTTATATTATAAGGACCTAGCATTAGGAGAGTTTTATGTACAAATAGGATCCTTTGCCAAACAATTTAATGCGGTAAAAATGCAAAAGCGTTTTGCCGATGCAGGCCATACAGCCATCATCCATCAATCTTTTAATCCGCGAGATATTCTCTACCGAGTCCACGTCTACGTCGGCAAGACCTTGCAGAGTGCCAAAATTGCCGAAAAAGCCTTACTGGAAAGTGGCTATATAGGAGCATTTGTCATTGCCAAATGACCAATACAAACGACCTCTTTTGATCAAACAAGGAACTATCGACCGGCAAGCTCCGCCACTACCTGCATGAGGGCTTGCAGCCGGAGGTGGTCTTTGATCCCGGGCTGCAGCTCAATTGCTGAATTGATATCGATGGCATAGGGATGCACAGCAGCAATGGCACACGCCACATTTTCCGGTGCAAGGCCACCGGCGAGTATGGTCGGTCGCTGCAGCTTCAACCTGTCGATGATCGACCAGTCGAACACCTGGCCGGTTCCCCCGCTTGTACCTTTAACGTAGGTATCGAGGAGAAAGGCATCAACGCAGGATGCATACGGCGTAAAGGTAGCGCTGCGACTTTCACCACCCACCCGGAAGGCCTTAATAATACCGCAAAATGGCAACATTGCCTGTAATTGCAGGCAATAATCAGGGGATTCATTGCCATGTAATTGGATAAATGACAGACCGAATCCCGCCGTCTGCTCAATCTCCGCAAGCGGGGCATCAACAAATACGCCGACGCGGTCGATGAATGGCGGCAGGTTCAAGAGAATGACGGCGGCCTTTTCCGGAGCTATATATCTCGGGCTTTTCGCGAAAAAAATAAAGCCAAGGGCGTCGACGCCAAAACGCACGGCGGCTAAAGCGTCTTCCATTCGGGTAGTGCCGCACATTTTCACTCGGGTTCTCCGGGGTGCAAGAGTCATTGTCGCCATTGCTGCTCTTCCCGTAGACACCGCAGGAGATCGCTGTCGGCACCGGCCCGCATCAGCGTTTCGCCGATGAGGGCTGCCCGGACACCTTCCTCTCTAAGGCGGCGAAAATCCTCTACCGTCTTCAGTCCCGACTCGCTGACCACAGGAATTTCCGGGGGGATGAGCCTTTTTAGCCGAAAGGTCGTTTCCAGATCGACTGAAAATGTCTTGAGGTTACGATTATTGATACCAATCAGTTCACTGCCCGCCAAAAGAGCCTGTTCGGTCTCCCATTCATCATGGACTTCCACCAGGACATCCATTCCGCACTCAACGGCTAGGGCCTGGTAGTCTTTCATTTGCCGGCAGTCGAGAATTGCCGCAATGAGCAAAATGGCATCGGCACCGTGCAGGTGCGCTTCCTTGATCTGCAGCTCATCAATGATGAAATCTTTTCTGAGAATCGCCAGCGGTACCGCTTCCCGAACCTGCATGAGATACAGCAGCGAACCTTGGAAAAAGTCCACATCGGTGAGAACGGAAATGGCCTGTGCTCCATTTTTATGATAGTTCTTGGCAATTTCTACCGGTCGGAAATCAGTGCAGATAACCCCCTTTGAGGGTGAGGCTTTCTTTGCTTCGGCAATCACTGCAACCCCGGGATACGCTAGCAAAGCCCGGCGAAACCCCCGTGGAGCGTCAATTTTCTTATCGCGAAACTGGACCGGCAGAGAACACCCTTTTGCCCGTAACTCGGCTACTTCCTGCCTTTTTTTTGCAACTATGGTATCGAGAATCATGATATTTTAAAACGAGGTACGTGTGACCGAACGGCTAAAACCGACCAATTGTTCAAGCTTATCAAGGGCAGCACCGGAACCTATGACTTCACGGGCGAAGGCCACGCCCGACCCTATGTCACGACACTTGCCTGCGGCATGGAGGGCTGCGCCGGCATTGAGCAGGACCATATCGAGTTTTGGCCCGGCCTCGCCGCCGAGCACTTGTCGCACCTGCTGCGCCGCTTCGGCGGGACTTGCTCCGCCGCGTATTTCGGCAAGTGTCGCTCTGGCGAGCCCGACATCTTCCGGAACGATGGTATAATTGGTCACCTTGCCATCATGACCATCGGCGATATGCGAGGTCCCGGTAATGGTCAACTCGTCGAGATTGCCTTCGCCCCAAACGACCAGCGTCCGTTTCATCCCCAAACGAACCAGAACCTCGGCAAGGACGGTAGTCAGCTCTTTTGCAAATACGCCGGTGAGCTGGACATTGGCCCTGGCCGGATTGGTCATCGGCCCAAGGATATTGAAGATTGAGCGGATACCGATTTCCCGGCGCGGGCCGATGGCGTGTTTCATCGCCCCGTGCAGCATGGGTGCAAAGAGAAAACCAATGCCGACGGTTCGCACACAGGTGGCAACATTTTCCGACGAAAGACTCAAATTGACGCCAAGGGCCTCAAGGACATCGGCACTGCCGCAATGCGAGGAAACCGCCCGGTTGCCGTGTTTGGCAACGGGGATGCCGGCAGCGGCGACAACAAAGGCGGAGGTCGTCGACACGTTGAAGGTCCCGGAACCATCACCGCCGGTACCGACGATATCCATAAGTACCTGTCCGGAAGCGGTATCGATCCCGGTATCGACAAAGGTAGCCTTCTCGCGCATAACCCGGACCGCCCCGACGATTTCATCGAGGGTCTCCCCTTTCATGCGCAGCGCGGTGATAAAGGAGCCTATCTGGGCGTCGGTGGCATTCCCGCCCATGATCTCGTTCATGACGGCGACCATCTCCGCCTCGGCCAGATCGGTGCCGGTGACAACCTTATTTATCGCTTGTTTGATATTCATTTTTCCTTCTTCCGATGCAAGTTTCAGAGCGGATGCCTTACGACCTTACGGGCGAAGCATCTTTAGATATCCTGAATCCATAAAGTTTTTCAGCAGTTGTATGCCGGCAGGGGTCATGATCGACTCGGGATGAAATTGCACCCCTTCAATGGCCAACTGCCGGTGTCTGAGGCCCATGAGCTCTCCTTCATCGGTTCGGCACGTCACCTCCAGGCAGGTCGGAAGATCACTTTCTTCAACCACCAGTGAATGATAGCGCATGCCGTCAAAAGGACTGGGAAGACCGGTGAAAACCCCAATACCATCATGGAACATCGGGCTGGTCTTCCCGTGCATTATTCGCCGGGCCCTGAGAACCGTGCCGCCAAAGGCCTCACCAAGGGCCTGATGGCCGAGACAGACCCCAAGAATGGGCAGTTTACCGGCAAAATATGTGATCGCCTCAATGGAAATACCGGCATCCTTCGGAGTACAGGGTCCGGGGGAAATCAGCAGACGCTGCGGCTGCAAGGCGGCGATCTCTTGCACGGAAATCTTGTCGTTGCGAAAAACCCGGATATCTTCGATGCGCCCATCGGCCAGGGCATTGGCCGCCACGGTCTGCACGATATTGTAGGTAAATGAATCGTAATTATCTATAATAACAAGCATTTTAAAATCCTTTTTCGGCCAGTTCAACCGCCCGACGCAAGGCCAATGATTTATTGACCGTCTCCTCGAACTCCTTATCCGGCTGGGAATCGGCAACAATCCCTGCCCCGGCCTGAATCCACAGGTTCTTGCCGTGCATAATGAATGTCCTGATGGTTATACAGAAATCCATGTTGCCGGAAAAACCAAAATAACCGACGGAGCCGGCATAGGCGCCGCGCTTATCGGGTTCCAACTCATCAATGATCTGCATGGCACGGATCTTCGGCGCTCCGCTGACGGTTCCGGCCGGAAAGCAGGCGGCCATAACATCAAACTGATCTTTACCGTCGGCAATCTCACCATGCACTCCGGAGACAATGTGCATGACATGGCTATAGCGTTCTACTACCAAAAGATCCTCTACGCGCACATGGCCACCCTTGGCAACGCGCCCCACATCATTGCGGCCAAGGTCGACGAGCATCAAATGCTCCGCCGTCTCTTTCGGATCGGCCAGCAGTTCCTTCTCAAGAGCCATATCCTCTTCCGCCGTGATACCCCGTCTTCTCGTTCCGGCAATGGGCCGCAGTTCAATGTTGCAACCATCTTTTCGTACCAGAATCTCCGGCGACGATCCGATCTGGATCACCTCGCCCAGTCGCAGATAAAACAGGTATGGACTCGGATTGATGTGTCGTAAAGCCCGATAGAGCACCAGAGGCGGCAATTGAGTACAGGTATGAAAGCGCTGCGACAGCACCACCTGAATAATGTCGCCGGCCAGGATGTATTCCTTGGCCCGTTCGACCATTGCCGTAAATTGATCTTTCTCCATGTTCGAGGTAAAAATATGCGGTTCGCCACAGCCTTCGCTGCTTTCCTGAAGAAGTGCCTGCGCCACCGGTCGCTTGATTGTATCAATCACCTCATTTATCAGGACAAGCGCTTCCGCATACAGTGCGTCGCCATCCCCGTCATCGGTCTGCACCCAGCAGACGACGGTCACCGTTTGCTTAAAGCTGTCGTGCACCAGAACGATCTTCGGCACCATAAAAGACGAATCGGGCAGCTCGGTGGCCGGGCGGTCATCGGGGAGGTCTTCGATGAACCTGACCATATCGTAACCGAGAAAGCCAACCGCTCCGCCGCAAAACCGCGGCAGATGCTCGTATTCGGCGGCACCAATTTCATCTATAAGCGACTTCAGGGCGTGCAGAGGATTTGCCGTGAAGCTTCGCGTGCTGCCGCCGTGGTTTTTTTTAACCACCAACGAATCGCCGGTGGACGTGAAGGTCACCAGGGGATCGTAACCGATGAAAGAAAAACGCCCCCATTTTTCCCCGCCCTCCATGCTCTCAAAGAGAAATGCATGACTTCGCCCCTCCGCCACTTTGGAAAATAAGGTCAAAGGAGTGTCGAGATCAGCCACTATCCAGGAGGAAACCGGCACCAGCCGCTTGACCTGCATGTCACTTTTAAACCGGTCTTTGTCCGGGCGGAAAATTCTCTGTGCCATTGTTTCCTGTTACCTTCAAGTTTCTCTCTTTTTTCACCATAACGAGCGACAAGGGTGCAACATACCAGCTGCCGCACGGTCTTGTCTAGTCGCAAGCGGCGGCAGAAATAAAAAAAAAGAGCCATGAAATCCTACGATTTCATGGCTCTTTTAGCAAACATATTCGCCCCTTTCCCAGGGCTCGGTGCCTGACGAACTACACGGCGGTATTCATGGCGTTGACGCGTTTGGTCAGCCGAGAAATCTTCCGGGAGGCGGTTTTCTTGTGGATGGTACCTTTACTCGCTGTCTTGGCAACTACTGAAATAGCCTTTCTCAGAGCTTCCTGGGCTGCGTCTGTCGAACCTGTGGCAACGGCTTCATCAAGCTTGGTCACTACGTTTTTAATTTTGCTTCTGTTCATTCTATTACGCAAACGTTGAGCCTGGGCCTGACGACTTCTTTTTTCAGCAGATTTATGATT
>Ga0335397_10000738_pt1 | contig 43580 bp, 38 predicted proteins | sample MAT04_FD_205740 | JGI IMG/M metagenome (GOLD analysis project Ga0335397, IMG submission 205740) | Freshwater microbial communities from Lake Fryxell liftoff mats and glacier meltwater in Antarctica - MAT-04 (spades assembly) (version 2) ... | reverse complement strand
CACGACCTCATCGAGGAGTCCTGGAACCAGATCTGGAACAAGGGCTACGTGCACGAGGTCGCGCAGTTCTTCTGCACCGGGTGGGTGGCCAACTACTGGCGCATGGACCCGATGACCGACAAGGACTTCGAGTGGTTCGAGTACAAGTACCCGGGCTGGTACGCCAAGTACGGCGCGTGGTGGGAGAACTACAACCGCCTGTCGATGCCGAACGGGCACAACCCGATCGTCTTCGAGGACGTGGACTACGCCTACCCGCACCGCTGCTGGACCTGCATGGTGCCCTGCCTGGTCCGTGAGGACATGGTCATGGCCGAGGTCGACGGGCAGACCCGCACCTACTGCCACGAGGCGTGCCGCTGGACCGACACCGTCGCCTTCCGGCCGACCTACAACGGCCGCGAGACGCCGAGCATGGGTCGGCTGATCGGCAAGCGCGAGTGGGAGACGCTCTACCACGGCTGGAACTGGGCCGACATCGTCTCGGACATGGGCTACGTCCGCGACGACGGCAAGACCCTCGTCGCCCAGCCGCACCTGGACCTGGACCCCAAGAAGATGTGGACCCTGGACCACCTGCGGCGCTGCCCGCCGATGGCGAGCCCGAACGTCCTGCTCAACGAGATGGACGAGGAACAGAAGAAGGCCTTCCACGCGGACTACACCGCGCACGGCCCGGCCGGCAAGGCCCCCGCGAAGGCCTGACCGGCTCCGTCACGAACGGCGAGGAGGGTCCGGGCCAGGGTCCCGGGTCCTCCTCGCCGCCTCCCACCCCCCGAGCGCCCACCTCCGAGCGGAAGGGTCAGCAGCATGGCCGAGAAGCACACCGTGCGGTTCGAGCCCGTCGGCATCGAGATCGAGGTCGACGAGGAGCAGACCGTCCTGCGGGCCGCGGCCGAGCAGGGGATCATGCTCATGCACGGTTGCAAAGAGGGCCAGTGCGCCGCCTGCAAGTCCTTCCTGCTCGAGGGTGACGACGTCGAGCACGACAGCTACTCCACCTTCGCGCTGCCCGACAGCGAGAAGGACGAGGGCTTCACGCTGCTGTGCCGGGCGCACGTCTACGAGGACGTGACGATCGAGCTCCTCAACTACGACGAGGAGATGATCCGGTCCGGCCTGCCGATCCAGACGGCGGTGGGGACGGTCGTGGCCAACGACAACGTCACCCACGACATGCGGCACCTCGTGCTCGCCGTGCCGCAGGACGGGGAGGAGCTCCGCTTCTTCCCAGGCCAGTACGTCGACATCGGGATCCCCGGGTCGCAGGACAGCCGGTCGTTCTCGATGGCCAACATCTCGGCCAAGGAGAGCGGCCAGCTCGAGTTCATCATCAAGTGCTACCCGGGCGGCATGTTCTCGGAGTTCCTCGACACCCGGGTCTGCGTCGGCGACGAGCTGTCCCTCACGGGACCGTTCGGCGTCTTCACCCTGCGCGACAGCCCCGCCGAGCTCGTGTTCGTCGGCGGCGGTGCCGGCATGGCGCCGATCCTGTCGGTGCTGCGCTCCCTGGCCGAGCGGGACCCGAACCGCAGGGCGACCTACTACTACGGGGCACGGGGTCGGCGGGACCTGTGCTTCGAGCCCGAGCTGCGCGCGTTGGAACAACAGCTCCCCAACTTCCGCTACGTGCCGGCCTTGTCCGAGCCGGGTCCCGACGACGCCTGGGAGGGCGAGGTCGGGCTCATCACCGACGTGGTGCGCAAGTACGAGACCGATCTGCGCCGCACGGATGCCTACGTCTGCGGGCCGCCGCCGATGGTCGAGGCCGCTATCGCGGTGCTCGGCGACCTCGGTGCCCCTGAGGGGCGGATCTTCTACGACAAGTTCACGACCACCGGTGAATCCGCGAACACCACAGCAACAGGAAGGGCGTCCACATGACGACCGCCGAGCAGACGACCGAGCGCAGCCTCCCGAAGCCCGAGTTCACCGACGCCGAGGCGGGGGCCCGCGTCTTCCCCGACTCGACCGCCAGGAACTACAACTACTTCGTCCCGCAGAAGCGCAAGCAGACGCACTACGAGGACGTCACGGTGGAGGTCCAGCCGGACCCGCGGCACTACCTCGCGCAGGGCTGGATCTACGGCTTCGCCGACGGCCGCGGCGGCTACCCGCTCGAGTGGACGAAGCTCAAGGCCTGGGGCTCCGACCGGCCCGTGCCGGAGCGCTTCCCCGGGTCCGGCGGCAAGGGCTACGACTGGCCGGCGCACGGGTGGCACGAGTTCCGCGACCCCAACGAGGAGTGGGAGCTCACGTTCTACAAGTACAACTCGAACGTCGTCCGTCAGCTGACCGCCAACGTCGACGCCGCTCGTGAGACCAAGGCCTTCGAGCAGTGGAACAAGAACTGGGTCCACTTCGTGGAGAGCCACGTCGGCGCCTGGATGCACGTCGAGCACGGCCTAGGGCTGTACGTCTTCGCCAACGCCCAGCGGCGGTGCCCGACGAACATGCACAACAACGCGGTCTCGGTGAACAGCATGCACCGGATCCGCGCGGCCCAGGACCTGGCGCTCTACAACCTGACCCTGAGCGAGGAGATCGAGGGCTTCGACGGCACGGCCCACCTCGAGGCCTGGAACTCCGACCCCGCCTGGCAGGGCGTGCGCAAGGTCGCCGAGCAGCTGACGTGCGTGGATGACTGGGCCGAGGCGGTCTTCGCGGTCAACGTCGTCTTCGAGCCGCTGGTCGGCGAGCTGTTCCGCAGCCACCTCGTCCAGCAGGCGTCCCCGCGCAACGGCGACTTCGTGACGCCGACGGTCATGGGCGCGGGCGAGCACGACTACGCCACGCGCGACCTGCGCTACACGACGGCGATGTTCGAGCTGCTGACCAACGACAAGGAGTTCGCGGACTTCAACAAGGGCGTCATGCAGCAGTGGCTGTCGGTGTGGGTGCCGCGCTGCATCGAGGCGGCCCGGGCGATGTCCCCGCTGTGGTCGCAGCCGGACGCCAAGCCGCCGCGATTCGAGGACGGACTGGACCGCTGCAAGAGCCGCTTCTCCGACATCCTCACCGAGCTCGGCCTCGACACCCCGAAGGAGCTCTCGCTGTGACCACCGCGATCACCAACCCGAGCCCGTTCTCGTCGGACAGCACCGCGTCCGGTAAGTGCGGCGTGACCCTGATGAACAACCAGGTCGGGGTCGTCATGGCCGAGGTCATGCGCAAGCAGGAGGGGGTCACGATCACCCCTCTGCCGTCCATGATCCGGGTCGACGCCCGCAACCGGATGGACTTCGTCTACGCCGACATCTCCGAGGCGCTGGGTGAGGAGGAGGACTACTTCGACGCGGCGCAGTTCGAGGAGAACATGTCCACGCACTACGGGAAGATGGTCCACGAGGACGACCGGACGATCATGTTCGCCAGTCCGGAGGACGCCGCGGAGTACCTCGGCTGGGACCTCCCCCTCAAGAACTGAACTCTCGTACGAACCTGCCCTGATCGACGAGACCTGACGTGACCCTGCACGACATCCCGAGGAGGAACGGTGTACGAGAAGGACGGCGAGAAGTACTTCGTGGTGGATAGCCACATGCACTACTGGGACGCGAGCCCGCAGAACTGGGTCGCCGGCCAGGAGAACTACGCGAAGGGGTGGATCGAGTGCTTCCACGCCTACCAGTCGCTCGGTCCGGCGGAGACCCACTGGTCGATCGAGCACTTCCAGAAGTACTCCGAGCAGGACCTCATGAAGGACGTGTTCGAGGACGGCCACGTCGACGTGGCGGTCTTCCAGCCGACCTACCTGAAGTCCTGGTACACCGAGGGCTTCAACACCACGGAGAAGAACGGCGAGCTGGCCGAGAAGCACCCCGGCAAGTTCATCGTCAACAGCCGCTTCGAGCCCCGGGGCGGCGACGCGGCGATGAAGGAGTTCGAGGCTGACGTGGAGCGCTGGCAGCCCAAGGGCGTCAAGCTCTACACGGCGGAGTGGCTCGACGACTCGCGCGGCTGGACGCTCAAGGACCCGGAGGCCTACCGCTTCCTGGAGCGCGCCCAGGAGCTCGGCATCAAGAACGTCCACGTCCACAAGGGCCCGACCATCTGGCCGCTGGACAAGGACGCGTTCGACGTCTCGGACGTGGACCACGCCGCGACGGACTTCCCCGAGCTCAACTTCATCGTCGAGCACGTGGGGCTGCCGCGCATCGAGGACTTCTGCTTCATGGCGACGCAGGAGCCGAACGTCTACGCCGGCCTGTCCGTGGTCATCGGCGGCCTCATGCACGCCCGTCCCAACTTCTTCGCCAAGGTCATGGGCGAGCTGCTGTTCTGGGTCGGTGAGGACAAGATGACCTTCGGCAGCGACTACGGCATCTGGGAGCCGAAGTGGCAGGTCGAGGGCTTCGTCGACTGGGACTACCCGGAGAGCGACGCCTTCTCCGACTACCCCCGGGTCAACGTGGCCACCAAGAAGAAGATCCTGGGCCTGAACGCCGCGAAGCTCTACGGCATCGAGGTCCCGGCTGAGTTCCAGCTCCCCGACAGCGCGGGCACCCCAGCGGCTCAGGACGACGCCAAGCTGGTGGAGGAGTCCATCGGGGCGCCGGCATGAGCAGGACCCCCACCTTGGGGGGGTTCGCATGACCGACACGGCAGCAGTTCTCGCCGCGTTGGACGCGGTGCGCGACCCGGAGCTGGACGAACCCGTCACCTCGCTGGGGTTCGTGGCGTCGTGCACCGTGTCCGCGGACGGAGTGGCGGACGTGCACCTGCGCCTGCCCACCTACTTCTGCGCGCCCAACTTCGCGTTCCTGATGGTGGCCGACGCCTACGAGGCCGTCAGCGGGGTTCCTGGCGTGCTGCGGACCGAGATCGTCCTGGACGACCACTTCGCCTCCGACGCCATCAACGGCGGAGTAGCCGCCCGGTCCGGTTTCGTGGCCGCCTTCGGGGAGCTCGCCGACTCCGAGCTCGACCAGCTGCGCATCGACTTCATCCGCAAGGCCGTGCTGGCGGGCACCGACCGGGTCTGCCGGCCGATGCTCGCGGCCGGTCGCACCGGCGCGGAGCTCGCCGAGCTGACCCTCGGCGACGCTCCGCCGTCGGCGGACCGCGACCGGCTGCGGGCCCGGCGGGCCGAGCTCGGACTGCCGTGCGACGACACCAGCCCGCTGCTCGTCGACGCCGTGACCGGCGAGGGGGTCGGTGCGGCGGCGCTGCCGCTGCACCTGCAGAAGGCGCGCGTGACCCGCGTGGGCGTAGAGGCCAACACCGGGATCTGCCGGGGCATGCTCCGCGACCGCTACCCGTCACTCGGACTAGGGCAAGACTCGTGAGAGCCGTACGCGTGCACGCCTACCACCAGCCGGTCGTGGTCGAGGAGGTGCCGGAGCCGACGATCTCCGGACCGCTCGACGTGATCGTGAGGATCGGCGGCGCAGGTGTGTGCCGGACCGACCTCCACATCCTCGAAGGGCAGTGGGAGGCAGCGATGGCGCCACCGCTGCCGTACGTCCTGGGGCACGAGAACGCCGGCTGGGTGCACGAGATCGGCTCGGCGGTGACCAACGTCAAGGTCGGCGACACGGTGATCCTGCACCCGACCCCGACGTGCGGGCTGTGCCGCGCCTGCCGCGGCGGTCAGGACATGCACTGCGAGAACAGCACCTTCCCCGGCCTCGGCGTGGACGGCGGGATGGCGGAGCTGCTGCTCACGTCGGCGCGGGCCTGCGTCAAGCTCGACCCGGCTACGCGGCCGCAGGACGTCGCCGCTCTCGCCGACGCCGGCATCACCGCCTACCACGCTGTGCGCAAGGCGATCCCGCTGCTCTACCCCGGCACAACGTGCGTGTTGATCGGTGCCGGCGGCCTGGGGCACATCGGGATCCAGTGCCTGGCCGCACTGACCGCCACCCGGATCGTCGTCGTCGACCGCAACAAGGACGCCCTCGCGCTCGCCGAGAAGCTCGGCGCGCAGCACGCGGTCGTCGCGGACGGCAACCAGGTGGCGGCCGTCCAGGAGCTCACGGACGGCAACGGTGCCGACGTCGTCCTCGACTTCGTCGCCGAGCAGGGCGCCGAGCAGGACGGCTTCGCGATGACCCGCGCCGGTGGCTCCTACTACGTCATCGGCTACGGCGGGAAGCTCGAGGTCCCGACGCTCGACATCATCTCCACCGAGCGCAACATCGTCGGCAACATCGTCGGCACCTACAACGAGCTGGCGGAGCTCATGGTGCTGGCGCAGACCGGCAAGGTCACCTTGCACACCAGCACCTACCCGCTGGACGCAGCTGCCGAGGCGCTCGCCGATCTCGACGCCGGGAAGGTGCGCGGCCGCGCCATCCTCGTCCCCTGACCTGCTCCCCACTGATACGAGAGGCTCATCATGGCCAAGGAACTGGTGTTCGGCGAGGATGCCCGCAACCGACTGCTTGCGGGGGTGGACCAGTTGGCGGAGGCGGTCAAGTCCACCCTCGGCCCAAAGGGACGCAACGTCATCATCGAGAAGATCACCGGCTCGCCGGTGGTCACGAACGACGGCGTGACGATCGCCCGTGAGATCCACCTGCCCGACCAGTTCGAGAACATGGGCGCGCAGCTGGTCAAGGAAGCGGCGATCAAGACCAACGACATCGTCGGTGACGGCACCACGACCGCGACGGTGATCGCGCACGCGATCATCCGGGAGGGCATGAAGGCCATCGGTGCCGGCGGCAACCCCGTCCTGGTCAAGCGCGGGATCGACCTCGCGGTGGGCCGGCTCGTGCAGCACCTGCGCGGTGTGGCCCGGCCCGTCGTGACGCAGGCCGACTACGCCCGCGTCGCGGCCATCTCGGCCAACGACGACGACGCGGTCGGCGCGGTGCTGGCGGAGGCGCTGTTCACCGTCGGCGACGCGGGCATCGTGACGATCGAGGAGTCCTCGACGCCCGGCATGAGTGTGGCGTTCGTCGAGGGGTTCGAGTTCGACAACGGCTTCGTCTCGCCGTACATGGTGACCAACCCCGCCAGCCTGGAGGCGGTCCTCGACGACCCGTACATCCTGCTGACCAACGAGAAGATCACCAAGATCGCCCAGCTCATGCCGCTGCTCGACAAGGTCATGCGGGCACCCAGGCCGCTGGTCATCGTCGCGGAGAACGTCGAAGGGCCGGCCCTGAGCATGCTCGTCCAGAACCACGTCAACGGCGTGTTCCAGTGCGTGGTCACCCGGGCTCCCGGCTACGGCGATCGGCGGCTGCGCAAGCTCGAGGACATCGCCACCACCACGGGCGGGACCGTGCTGTCCAAGCACTCCGGCGCCACGGTGGAGACCATCACCCTGGAGCAGCTGGGACGTGCCCGCCAGGTGCGGGTCACGGCCGACCGAACGACGATCATCGACGGGGCCGGCTCGGCCGAGGCCGTCGACGGCCGTCTCGCCCAGCTCAAGGCCGAGCAGCAGAAGGCGACCTTCGGCGTCGACGAGGACGTGCTCGCCGAGCGCATCGGCTCGCTGTCCGGCAAGGTCGCGGTCGTCAAGGTCGGCGCGCCCACCAACGCCGAGCTGGCCGAGCTGCAGCACCGGGTCGAGGACGCGCTGTCGGCGACGCGGGCCGCCATGGCCGAGGGCATCGTCGCGGGAGGCGGCGTCGCGCTGCTGCACGCGGCGCCCGCCCTGGACGACCTGGAGGTCAGCGGCGACTACGAGATCGGCGTCGAGATCGTGCGCCGGGCACTTCCTGAACCTGCGTTCCTGATCGCCTCCAATGCCGGCTACTCCGGCCAGGAGGTCATCGCGCGGATCGCCGAGATGGGGTCCGACGAGGGCTTCGACGCCCTTGAGGGCCGGTTCGGCAACATGCTCGACATGGGGATCCTCGACCCCCTGCGCGTGTGCCGTTCGGCGCTGCAGAACGGCGCGTCCGTCGCCGGGCTGCTGCTGACGACCAACACGCTCATCGCGGAGGAGCAGACTCCCTGGGGCGGTAGCCGTGCGCTGATGACGGAGTTCGGTGAGCTCGACGGCGGGCTTCATCAGCCGTCGCCGGACGCCAGCACACCGCAGTCGCTCGGCCTCGGGCCGTCGGTCGGATGACCGGCCCCGAGCAGGCCGACGGCCCTGAGCAGGAAGCCGCGCCCCCGCCGACCCCGCCGTCGGTCGTCCGACAGCTGAGGTCCCCGGCGGCGCTGGCCCTCGCCGACCTGGCTGCGGTGTTCGAGGATCTGCAGACGGTCCTGCGGTGCTGCGAGCGGCTGGTCGTCGAGACCAGCGCGCCGGGGCCCGACGAGCTGGCCCTCGAGGCCTACTGGACCACGGCGGTCCTGTCGTACGCCCGTTGCTTCGCGCCCGGGGAGCGGGGGGTCGGCCTCACCGAGGACGACCTCACCGCGACGGGGCTCGAGGGTGACGTGCTCGGCTGGCATGGGGTCCTGATGGCGTTGCGTGACCGCTACGCCGACCGCGCGGTCAACCCGCGCGAGACGTTCTCGGTCGGGGCGGCCCAGGGCGCATCAGGCCACGCCGACGGCATCGCCGTGACGTCGGCCCGGCAGCCGACGCTCGACGAGGTGACCGTCCGGCAGACCGGCGCGGTCTCGTACGCCCTGACGAAGCTGGTCGACGAGCGGATCACGGCGCAGCAGGGGGTGGTGTTCACGGCCGTCGCCGCGATGGCTCGGCCGGCCCTGGACAACCTGCCGCTGCTGCACCTGGCGTCGTCGGAGGGCCCCCCGTAGGGGGTGGCGGTAGGGCGACGGGGCTGCGGAGATCCCTCCGCAGCCCCGTTGCCTGCTCCGGGTAGACGGGCGATCAGACCGGCTGCTTGCCCCGCGCCGCCTCGCGCATGACCTGCGGGACGGCCTCCTGCTCGGTGTGGCGTCCCCACGCGGCGCCGCCGGGGCGATGCCCTTCACGTGCGCGATGAGCGGGAGGTCCGGCTGGTCGTCCTCGGCTGCCACCCTGGCCATCGCCCAACGAGCGAAGACACGACCGGCAACCAGGCCGGTCTCGAGGACCTCCAGTGAGTCGTGCCGCGGGTCGGCCTCGATCCGGTCAAGCAGCGCCTGCACGACGTCCCCGTCGCCCTCGAGGGTCTGGACGAAGAAGTCGTCCATCAGCAGCAGCGCGCCCGTGATCTCGGTCTTCTTGTTTTCGAGGACACCGAGCTGGCCCGCGAGGCCTTCGTCGCCATCCGGGCGCTCGGGGCGCCTGCGGACCGGTCGACGTGTCGTCGGCAGCCGTCGCCATCATTCGCGACCTGCTGGCGGACGGCGCCTCGCTGCACACGATCACGGTCGCCCTCAACCAGCAGGGGCTGCCCAGCGCCTCCGGTGCCCGCTGGCACAAGGCGAGTGTCGCCCGGGTCGTCTCGACCCTCGGAGGGTGAGGACCCCCTTCCTGGCAGCTCCTGAGCCGGAGGCGTACGAAGCCCGGCTCGACGGCGCCAGAGGAGCAGGCGGGGACCGGCTACGTGTTGCACCACCCGAAGAATGGCGGAACCCCAGGGTTACGTCCTGGCTCGCGTCGCTCATCGGGGCCCTGCAGGGCAGGCCCCGACCAGCAGCGTGCTTCGCCAAGGCCGCGCATCTGCCTTCCAGTTTACGGAAGTCCAGCAAGAGTTGTCCGGGTGCATGGATGATGACGCGGTGGCAACCCCGGATCCGCTCGACACCGTGGTGCGAGGGGGCCGCGGCAGGGCGCTGGGGGTGCTGTCCGCGTCCGTCCTGATCGTCGTCGTGATCCTCGCGGACGTGGTCGAAGGACCAGCGACGGCCTACGTGGGGGTGCTGACCGCAGCGCCGCTGCTGGCCGCGGTCTTCGCGCGCCCGCAGGACGTCCTGGCCGTCGGGGTGCTGGCCATGGCTTTCGGACAGGCCTACGCCGTCGTCGCCGGATCGGGGACGGCGCCGGCGCAGCTCGTCCGGCTCGGTTTCCTGGCCCTCGGCACAGCAGTCGCGGTCGCGGCGGCGTCCCTGCGGCAGGTGCGGGACCGGCAGCTGCGAATGATCACCGACGTCGCAGAGGCCGCGCAGGCGACGATCCTGAAGCCGGTGCCCGGTGCGGTTGGCCGGCTGGCGTTCGCCGCCCGCTACCGGTCCGCGGCGGCCGCCGCGAACGTCGGCGGAGACTTCTACGACGTCCTCGCCACGCCGCACGGAGTAAGGCTCCTGGTCGGCGACGTGCGTGGGAAGGGCCTGGACGCGGTGCTCCTGGCCGCCGGTGTCCTCGGGAGCTTCCGCGAGGCCGCCTTCACCGCGGGACCTGGCCTCGCCGCAGTTGCGCAGGCAGTCGGCGACAGCACCGCTCGCCTCGTCGGCGCTGAGGACTTCGTCACCGCCGTCTTCGTCGAGCTCGGATCCGACGGGCACGGAAGGATAGTCCGCTGCGGACACCCGCCGCCCCTTGTCATCGGACCGGGGGGCGTTCAACCGGTTGGCGACACTGTCGAGCAACCGCCGCTGGGCCTGGTGGTGCGGCCCGTCGCCGAGCCGCTGGTGCTCGCTGCGGGCGGACGGCTGCTGCTGTTCACCGACGGGCTCAGCGAGGCCCGCGACCGCTCGGGCTGCTTCTTCGACGTCGACGCGGCCGCCGCCACCCTGCTCGACAGCGACCTCGACAAGGCTCTCGACCGGCTCCTGGCTGCCGTCGACGAGCACACCGGACACCGCCTGAGCGACGACCTTGCGCTGCTCCTGGTCGAGCACCTGCCCGAACCTGCGTCGTCTGAGCCGGCCCCGGCCCCGCCGGTGGCGCGTCAGGGTCGTATCGCCAGCCGCTGAGCTGAGCCGGAGTTCCGCAGCTGGTCGTGAGGCGCCCGCGTCCTAGACGGCCACGACGTGACCTTCAGCGGTACGCGACAGGGCCAGCGCAGCGCGGCAACCGGCAGCGGCGGGCACGTCTCGGGGCGACGCCGGGGACACCTGGGCCATCACGTCGGCTGACCGGCGGTCACGGGACCGCGGCATCGCGGCAGCATCTGTGACGTCGTCGGCGAGGGCTCGACGCCGACGTCGCGGACCAGCACCAGGCGGCACTGGTCGTACGCACGCAGCGCCTCCGCGACATTGCCCTCGGCGAGATGGATCGCGATCACGGTTCGGTGGGCGCTCTCGCGCAGCACGTCGATCCGCAAGGCCGCCAGCGCCGCCTCGAGCGCGAGGCCATGCTGACCCGCTAGCGAGAGGCGCTGCGCGACGGCTTCGAGCAGGTGGAGCCGCATCTGGCGTATCCGCTCGCGGTCGGCGAGCAGCCACTCGTCCTCCCAGTCGGGCAGCAGACCGCCGTCGTCGTCCAGCACGGCACTCACGTTGTCGAGCGTGGACGCCCGCTCGGGCAGGTCGTCGGCGGCCTTCCGGAGGAGGCGCCGGACATCGACGTCGACACCCCGCCCAAGGTCCACGGTGCCGCTCGCGATCGCCACGAGCTGGTCAGCGGCCTGGTTGACCCGCCAGATCCCAGTGCGCAGGCTCGCAAGCGCGCGGTGCTCGGTGGTCTCTGGCCACAGCATGCCGGCGAGTCGGCTGCGACTCATCCGCCCGCGCAGCGCCAACAACGCAACGAGCCGCTGAGCTCCGGTCGGGAGCTGGACCACCTCCTCGCCGACGGACACCGTGAAGCCGCCGAGGAGCGTGACTGACAGCCCCGCGGCGGGGGCGTCGAAGCGGGCCCGCAACGGGGACCGAGGCGCGCCGACGGTGGCCAGGGCAGGGCGGTCTCGGTCTTGCGCCATGTCGGTCCCTCCCGCCTCCGCTGGGCCCGCACACCGACTGCCAGACAAGCGTTCACGAGATCGCCCCGCGACGCAAGGGCGACATCACGGCACGGAATCCACCACGCGAGCCGGCCGTGACAGGCGGGTGACATGTCCGTGACGCCGTCGGCAGAAGGTCTTGACATGAGCAGCTTCCCTGGGAGCCCGCGCACGCTGAGAGGCGCCATCGTCGCGATCGACCCGCGGAGCCCCTTGTCACGGTTGGTGATGTTCCAGTACAACCCGGAGCAGATGACCCGGACACTTCGCCCCCGGAGCGCAGCCGGCGACCAGCAGGTGGGAGCGGCCGACGCGCACCGGATCTGGGGCGCCCCCACCGAGACCGTGACGATGACGATCGACGTCGATGCGACCGACCAGCTCGAGACCGGCGACCCCGTCGCCGCCGTCTCCGGCATCGCACCCCAGCTCTCCGCCCTGGAGATGCTGCTCTATCCCAGCAGCGCGCTGGTGATCGCCAACACCGCACTGCTGCTCGCCGGGACCATCGAGATCCTGCCGCCGGAGGGGCCGCTCACCCTGCTCGTGTGGGGCCCTGGGCGCGCCGTCCCGGTGCGGCTGGAGAGCCTCACGATCACAGAGCAGGCGTTCGGCCCCGCGTTGTTCCCGACGCGTGCGTCGGTCGAGCTGTCGGTGCAGGTGCTCTCGTACAACGACCTCCCGCCGACCGACGCCGGCTACGCCCTGTTCCTGGTGCACCAGGTGCTCAAGGAGGCGATGGCCACCGTGGCCGGCGTCACCGGCGCAGTCTCGGCCGCCGCAGAGCTGGCGGGAGCCTGAGGTGGCCGGGCGCAGCCGGTACGAGGCGGCCGGGACCGCAGCTGTCGAGGTCGACGACGGGTGCGGCGGCGTCCGCGAGGTGGTCTACCTGCTGACCCGGACCCCGCTCGACCCGGCCGCGACGACCCCGCTCGCCTGGCACCGCGTGGCCCCGGACGACCGGCTGGACCTGCTCGCCAGCCGCTACCTCGGCGACCCCGCCGCCTTCTGGCGGATCTGCGACGCGAACCTCGCCCTGGACCCGGACGAGCTGGTCGGCCCCGATGCCGAGGGTGCGGTCGTGGTCGTGCCGACCCCGGGGGCCTGACCGGTGGCCGCGCCCGGCGTCCACCTCTCGGTGCTGGCCGGACCGACCATCCCGGTGCCGTTGCCACCGGTCGAGACCTCGCGCCTGCGCTCGGTGCGAGTCACCGAGACCGACGACGAGCGCTCGGTGTTCACCCTCACCTTCGACGCCGGTCGCGGAGGCGCCGTCGCGGGGTTCGACGCGCCCCTGCTCGCCGGCTCCCCGGTCGAGGTGGGGGCACGGATCGTGCTCGTGGTCACCGCCGGAGTGCTGCCCACGGTGCTGATGGACGGCATCGTCACCACCACCGGCCTGACCCCCGGCGACGAGCCGGGCAGCGCGACGATGACCGTCACCGGCGAGGACCTCTCGCTGCTGCTGGACCGCGAGGAGAAGGACGCCGAATGGCCGGCCCTCGACGACTACCCGCAGGCGTTGGCCGTGCTGGCCCCGTACGCGGCGGACGGCATCGTGCCGTGGGTGGTTCCGCCCACGGACATGGACCCGCCACTGCCCGTGGAACGCGTCCCCACGCAGCACGGCACCGACCTGGCCCACCTGACCATGCTGGCGCAGCGGCACGGGTACGTGGCGTACGTCGTCCCCGGGCCGGTCCCGGGCACGAGCAGCTTCTACTGGGGCCCGCCGATCCGGGTGGGCGTGCCGCAGCCGGCCGTGTCTGTCGACCTGGGCCCGGTCACCAACGTCGTGTCGCCCCCCACCTTTCGCACCGACCTCACCTCGCCCGAGAAGGTCGAGGGGTCCGTGCAGGACCCTTCGACGGGCTCCGCCACCTCGGTGGCGGCCACCTCCAGCCTCCGCGTCCCCCTGGCCGCCGAGCCGTTGTGGATGACACACAGCGCCGACCTGCGCACCACCCGCCTGCGGGAGAGCGGAACCAGCACGACCACGGCGATGGCCCGGGCGCAGGCCCGGATGGACCGCTCGGTCGATGCCGTGGTCGGCGAGGGTGAGCTGGACGGCGCCCGGTACGGCGGGGTGCTGCGCCCGCGGGGCCTGGTCGGGCTGCGTGGCGCCGGCTACTCGCACGACGGGCTCTGGTACGTGCGGCGCGTCGAGCACCGGCTGGAGCGCGGTGCGTACCGTCAGGCGTTCACCATCGCCCGGGAGGGGTACGGCTCGACGGTCCCGGTGGTGCCGCTATGAGCTTCTTCGGAAAGTACCGGGGAACGGTCGTCGGCAATGTCGACCCGATGCAGCGCGGTCGGGTGCAGGTGTCTGTTCCAGCAGTGCTCGGGACCGGGCAGCTGAGCTGGGCCGAGGCCTGCGTGCCGTACGCAGGCGACCAGGTGGGCCTGTTCGTCGTCCCGCCGGTCGGGGCCAACGTCTGGGTCGAGTTCGAGGGCGGTGACCCCGCCTACCCGATCCTCGGCGGGTGCTTCTGGGGGGCGGGCCAGGCCCCGGGCACCGGGCTGCCGACGACCAAGGTGCTCAAGACCGACGGGATCACCCTGACCCTGGAGGACCTCTCCGGCAGTGGCGGCCTCACGATCGAGGTCGGCTCACCGGCCACCTCGACGCCGATGACGATCTCAGCCACCTCGAGCGGCATCGAGCTGAGCATCGGCGCGTCGAAGCTCGTGCTCTCGGCGTCCTCGGTCTCGGTGAACGACGGTGCCCTGGAGGTGAAGTGATGGCCTCCCTCGTCCAGCAGGGCGCCACGGTGCTGTGCAGCCACGGCGGGCAGGCCCAGCCGACCGCCCCGAACCCGCGCGTCACGCTCTCGGGCCAGTCGGCGGTCAGCCTGTCGGCCCCGTGGACGGTGGCCGGCTGCCCGTTCCCGCCGAACTCGGGTGGCCCGTGCGTGACCGCGACGTGGACCGCCGGGACCGTCCGGGTGACGTCGTCCGGTGAGCCCCTGGTCGTGCAGGGCGGATCGGCGACCTGCGTGCCGACCGGCGTCCCGCTGTCGGTCAGCGTGGCCCAGCCGCGGGTGAGCGCGTCTTGAGCGCGCTGTCCGGCCGGGTCGCCGCGGCTGCCGCGCACGTGGACTTCCCGCTGAGACTCAACGCCCGGGGCAGGACCAACGTGGCGGACGACGAGGGCTACCTGAGGGGCCTGGTGGAACAGGTGCTGTTCACACGGCCCGGCGAGCGGGTGAACCGACCCGACTACGGCAGTGGCGTGGATGCGCTGGTCTTCGCGCCGGCCGGCGACGAGCTGGCGGCGGCGACGCGCGCACTGGTGCACGGCGCGCTGCAGACGTTCCTCGGCGAGCTGATCCGGGTCGAGGCAGTCGACGTGCGCGCCGAGGAGGCGAACGTCGAGGTCACCGTCACCTACCGGCCGCTGCGCGCGCCGGCAGACGACGCGCGGCGCGTGCTGCACGTCTCCTCCCCTGCCGGCCGCGGGCCGTGAGCACCTCAGTGGGCCCGGCTGCGGTGAGCCTGGCTGCGACCCCGCCGGCCATCGACCGGGATGCCCGCCGCGCCCTGGTCGAGGGAAGCACCCATCTCGAGGGCATCGACTTCGTCGAGGTCGTCTCCAACCACGTGGGCAACCCTGGCCACGTGGCCGGGGCGCCCTCGCAGCGGACGCTGCTGGTGCACCTGCTCAACGGCACCGACCTCGGCGGCGCCACCGCCGGCGTGCCGGAGGACTGGCGGGCCGAGCGGGTGCGGATCACCGGTGGGGTGCGGGCCGACCCGCGGGTGAACCCAGTGGGGGTGGAGTGGGCCTACCCCGCCCTGGCGGTCGCCGGTGCGGACGGCGTCCCACCCACTCCTGTCCTGCTCGGCCCCGCCGACCGCCGACTGATCGACGAAGCTCTGCCGCCCGCACGAGAGATCCGTGCCCGGGTGCTCGTCGTCCGCACGACGACCAGTGGCGACTGGTCCACGTACGTGCTGCACCTGGTCGGCGACGACGGCACCGGGGCGCCCGACGGCTTCGACCCACCGCTGGCCCGGGCGCCCTTCGGCTTCACCGTCGACTGTGTCACTGGCCTCGACTGCGCCAGCCCCGTGGCGGACCTCCCGGCGGCGGGCGCGTCGCCGGTGCTGGACTACCTGGCCCGGGACGCCGAGGCGCTGAGGACGCGGCTGCTGGACCGGCTCTCTGCGCTGGTCCCGGGCTGGGCGGACCGCAACGCCGCCGATCCCGCCGTCATGCTGGCCGAGCTGTTCGCCTACCTCGGCGACCGGCTGGCGTACTGGCAGGACGCCGTGGCCGTTGAGGCCTACCTGGGCACCGCCCGGCGACGTACCTCCGTACGTCGGCACGCCCGGATCCTCGACCACCGCCTGCACGAGGGCTGCTCGGCCCGGGTGCTCCTGGCGCTCACCACGGACACGGCGGTGACCCTTCCGGCAGGGGCGGCTGTGTGCGACACGCCCCCGGACGGCGACCTGCTCCCGGTCGATGCAGACGAGAGCGGATCCTTGGTGGTCGAGACGTGCCACGACCTCGCCCTGCTTCCCGACCGCAACGCGATCCCGCTGCACGCGTGGGGCGACGCCGAGCACACCCTGCCCGCTGGGGCGACCGCTGCGTACCTCGCCGTTCCCGGTGGGGCCGCGCCCCGGCTGGCCGCCGGTGACCTCCTCGTGCTCGCCGACTGCCCGGCAGGCCGGCCGGGCGACTCGGCCGTGGGCGACCCGGCGCGCCGGTTCGCCGTCCGGCTGGACAGGGATCCGGTGCGCCACGTCGACGACCTGGCGGCGGCCGTGACCGTTCTCGAGGTCCACTGGCACGCCGAGGACGCGCTGCCCGCGCCGCTGACCGTCGCCGAGCCCAGCCCGGACGGGACGGGCTCGGTGCGGGCTGTCGCCCTGGCCAACGTCGCGGTCGCCGATCACGGCGCGAGTCTCACGTGGGAGCTGCTCGACCCCCCGCGACCCGACGCCGATGGGCCGTACCGTCCGCGCCCGGCGCGTACCGGCCTGGCGTTCGCCGAGCCGTTCGACCTTCGGGCCGCAGCCACCCGGGCGGCGTCGCGGCTGACCGCCCCCGACCCAGGCACCGCCCTGGCCCAGATCACCGTGGATGACGGCCAGCGGCTCTGGCACCCGCGACCGGACCTGCTGGGCAGCAGCCGCCTAGACCCCCACCTGGTCGCGGAGCCCGAGTCGGACGGCGTGGCGCGGCTGAGGTTCGGCGACGGCGTGACCGGCCGGGCACCGAGCCGCCAGGCGACGTACACCGCTCGGTACCGGCTCGGCGGCGGGACCCGCGGCAACGTCGGCGCGGGGCGGCTCCAGCACTGGCTGCTGCGCGCGGACGGGAGCCCGGGCGCCGTGTCGGGATCCCAGCTGAGCGTCTGGAACCCGCTGCCCGGCAGCGGCGGCAACGACCCGGAGAACCTCGACGCCGTGCGCCAGCTCGCCCCGGCGGTGCTGCAGGGCAGCCGAGGTCAGCTGCGGGCGGTGACGTCCTCGGACTACGCCCTCTCGGCGCAGGAGGTGAGCGGGGTGCAGCGCAGCGTCGCGAGGCGGAGGTGGACCGGGTCGTGGTACGCCCAGGAGGTCACCGTCGACGCGCTGGCCGCACGGGTGGAAGACAGGGCCGTCCCGCTCGCCGTGAGCGCCTTGCTGGAGACCCGCCGGATGGCGGGGGTCGACGTGGCGGTGGCCCGCCCCGTCTACGTGGCCCTTGGCCTGGAGCTGTTCGGGTGCCTGGCGCCCGGCTACCTCGTCGCGGACGTCGAACGACAGCTCGTCGACGCGCTGTCCTCCCGACTTCTGCCCGGCGCCTCGACGGGCTTCTTCCATCCCGACCGCTTCACCTTCGCCCAGCCGCTGCAGCTCAGCGACCTGGTCGCCGCGGCGATGGCCGTGCCCGGCCTCGCCTGGGTCGAGGTGCGGCGGTTCGCCCGCCTCGGTGCCCCGGGCGCCGCGACGAGGGTCAACCTCGCGGCGGGCCGGATCAGCGCGGGCCCGCGCGAAGTGCTGCGCTGCGACAGCGACCCGAACAACCCGGAGGCGGGTCGCCTCACCGTTGTCCTCGGGGGCGGGTCGTGACGGCCGGGCTGACGGGCGGCCGGAGGGGCGCGCCGACCGACCAGCCCACCACGGCCAACCCGCCCGGCCAGCCCCGCTTGCGGCGACGCGTCGACACCCACGCCAGCGCGCTGGCCAGGATGCGCACCGATCTCGCCGACCCACGCCACGACCTGGCCGTGCGCAGCCTCGCCGCCCAGGGCACGGACGAGGTCTCCATCGCCCTTCTCGACGCCTGGGCCGTGGTGGCGGACGTGGTCGCCTTCTACTCCGAACGGGTGGCGACGGAAGGCTTCCTGCGCACCGCGACCCAGCTGCGCTCGGTCCGCGAGCTGGCCCGCACCCTGGGCTACGGGCTGAGGCCGGGGGTGGCCGCCCAGGCCGACCTCGCGTTCACGGTCGAGACAGCGCCGGGGGCGCCGGAGATCGCGACCGTGGACGCCGGCACACCGATCCAGTCGGTGCCCGGACCGGGCCAGCTGCCGCAGACGTTCGAGACCACGGAGGCGCTGGAGGCGCGGGGCAGCTGGAACGTGCTGCCGGTAGTCGACGCACAGCCCCAGGCGCTGTCTCGCGGCGTCGCGTGGCTGTGGCTGCGCGGGGCGCTGGGCGCGGTCCGGCCGGGTGACAGCCTGCTCATCCGCGGCGCCCGCTCCGGCTTCGAGGCGATCGACCACCGCCAGGTCCGGCGGGTGCAGACCGTCGCTGCCGCACCCGAGGGGCTCGACGGGTGGCTCCAGGTGGGCCTCGACCAGGGGATCGCCGTGATCGGCCCGGGATTCCCGGCCGTGCTCGAAGACCTCCAGGTGGACCTGTTCGGCGAGCGGGCCCGGCTGTTCGGGGCCAACGCCCCCGACCCCAACCTGCTGGTCGTCGACGACAAGCAGCCGCCGGGATCGGTGCCCGTCACCGACACGGACTCCGACGGAGTGCCGGACGGCCCGCCTTACGCCTGGGCCGGCTACGGGGTGACCTCCCCCCTGGAGGTGGACGGCGACCATCCCGGCGTCCTGAAGGACTCCTGGCTGGCCCTGCGGCAGGGCGACAGCACCGAGATCTACGCCGTCACCGCCGTCGTCCGGGAGAGCGCTGCGAAGTGGACCGTCAGCGGTCCGGTGACCATCGCGACGCTGACCCCGGACGCGGGGCTGGCCGGCTTCGACCGGCAGCGGGTCAGCGTGCTGTGCACGTCGTCGGCGCTGGCCGGCGGAGAGCAGCCCGACCTCGGCCAGCTCACCGGCCGCACCTTGGTCGTCGCGGCCAGCGACCCGCCGCTGCCGCCGGGGCGCCGTGTGCTGCTGCGCGGGAGGGAGCACCTCACCGACGGCAGCCTCGGACCGGCGGCGGTCGAGACAGCGACCGTCGCCACGTGCGACGCCGCCGGTTCCACGATGACGCTCGTCCTGGAGGCGGACCTGATCACGACCTTCGCCCGGCAGGGCCTGGAGGTGCTGGCCAACGTCGCCGTCGCCACCCACGGTGAGACGGCGCGGCAGGTGCTCGGCAGCGGGGACGGCCGCACCTCCTACGCGACGTTCCGTCCCCGTCGTCCGCCGTTGACGTACGTGCGAGACACGACCCCGGCCGGCGCGCACGCCGAGCTGACGGTCCGGGTGGACGGGGTCGCCTGGGCCGAGGTGGGCTCGTTGGACGAGGCCGGCCCGGACGAGCGCGCCTACGTCGTGCAGCACGGCGACGACGGTGCGGTCCGTGTTGTGACCGGGGACGGCGTGCACGGCGCTCGACCGGCGACCGGGCAGGAGAACGTCACCGCCACCTACCGGGTGGGGATCGGGGCGACCGGCGCCGTGGAGGCGGGACAGCTCAGCCTGCTGCCCCGCCGGCCGTTCGGAGTCCGGGCGGTGACGAACCTCGCGCCGAGCCGCGACTGGGCCGCGCCGGAGACGATCGAGGAGGCCCGGGGCAACGCGCCGGTGCGGGTGCGCGCCCTCGACCGGGCGGTCTCGCCCACCGACTACGAGGACGTGGCCCGCGGTTACGCGGGTGTCGGCCCCGCCCACGCAGACGTGGTCTGGGACGGCCGGGCCCAGCGGATCCTGTTGAGCCTGCTGGCGAGCGGCGCGACCACGCCCAGCGTCGACCTGGTCGCCGACCTGCGCCACACGCTCGACGCGGCCCGCGACCCCGCGTGCCCGTTGGACGTGCTGGCCGGCGAGCCGACCTGGTTCGGCGTCCGGGTCGAGGTCGCCCACGACCCCGCCCGCGACCGCGACGGGGTGCTGGCCGCGGTCGAGCTGGCGCTGGAGGGCACCTTCGGGGCGCCGGTGCGGCCCTTCGCGTCGCCGGTCACCGCGGCCGGGGTGCTGCTCGTCGTCCGGGGGGTCGCGGGGGTGACCGCGTGCACGATGCCCCGCGTGCTGCCCGTCGGCTCGCTCCCCGCCCCGCCGCTGCCACCGACCCTTCCGGTCGACGGCGACGCGGTCGACGTGCTGACGGCCCTGCCCGGGCGCTGGGACGGCGCACCGCGGCCGGCGCAGCTGCTCGCCCTGGCCCCCGGCGGCATCGATCTGCGTGAGATGCCATGAGTGCCAACGGTTCCGTTGCCAACAGGGTCCTCGACCTGCTGCCGGTACACGTGCGGGCGAGGGATGCCGACAGCGGTGGGCTGCTGCGGGCGCTGGTGGAGGCGGTCTCCGCCGAGCTGGGCGTGCTCGAGACCGACGTCGATCAGCTGTACGCGTCGTGGTTCATCGAGACGTGCCCGGAGTGGGTCGTCCCGTACATCGCCGACCTGCTCGGCGTTCGTGACCTGCCCCCGGACGTCGCGGCGGGCGCGGGGGTGAGCCGGCGGGCGTTCGTGGCGAACACGGTGGCCTACCGCCGTCGCAAGGGCACGGCGGCCGTGGTCGAGCAGGTCGCCCGGGACGCCTCGGGGTGGCCCGCCCGGGTGGTCGAGTACCACCGCGTCCTCGCAGCCACCATGCACACCCAGCACGTGCGCCTGGACCGTCCAGCCACCGCGAGCCTGCGAACGCTGGCGGCATCGGCCGGGCCGCTCGAGCTGGTGCCACGGGCCAGCGCTCAGGGCGCGCTCGACCCGTTCGCGCACACGGTGGACGTCCGTCGGGTCGTCTCCGGCCGCGGCCGGTACGGCATCGGCAACCTCGCGGTGTTCTTGTTCACCGACCAGGTGTACGAGACCGGGTGGGCTCCCGCCAGGCGGCCCGACGGGGCGGGGGCCGGGTGGTCGGTGCACCCGCTCGGGTACCCGACCCCGTTGTATGCGGCGCCCGCCGTCGAGGAGATGATCGAGAGCCTCGCGCAGGAAGCCGACCTCCCCGTCCCGCTGCGGCCCCGACGGCTCCTGGCGCTGCTGACAGACGCTCGCGCGTCGACCGCGGCGGCGGTTGACGCCCTCGGCGTCGCGGCGGTCAGGGACGGCCTGCCGATCGGCGTGCGCGTCGACGGCGATGACCTCGACCCCTCGCGGTTGCGGGTCTGCGGCCTGGAGGACGTGGCCCGGGCCGTCGACGTCGACCCGGACGCCGACCCGGCGGCCCCCCTGGAGGGGTGGCAGGTGATGGTCGACGCCGTCCACGGGCTGGTGCACCCGTACCGGGACGGCGCCCCGGTGGACCCGACGGTCAACCCGTCCGACGACCCGGCCCTGAGCGTGCGGCACTGCTACGGCGGGACGGCGGACGTGGGGGCGGGCCCCTACGACCGTGCCGCCGTGCATGAGGATGCCGTGGCCAGCGACCCGTACCTGGGAGACCCGGCCCGGGGCGGACCCGGCGTCACCGCGCAGGTGCGGGTGCTGTCGACCGGACCCACGGACGAGATCACGGCGCCGACCCTGGCCGGCGCGCTCACCGGCGCAGCCACCGCCTGGGCAGGGCCCGACGGTCCGGCCGGCGGCACGTACGTCGTCGCCGTCGGGGACGACGCGACCTACACCGGTGACCTCACCGTCCACGTCCCCACGGCCACCCGGCTGGTGCTGGTCGCGGCGACCTGGGCCGAGCGGGTGCTCCCCCCGGCCGAGGTGCTTCCGCCACCGCTGGGTGCCTATGGGCCGCAGGGACTGCGCCCGCACGTCCGCGGCACCGTGACGGTGACCGGGGACGGCGGCAGCAGCGTCGTGCTGGACGGTCTGGTGATCGAGGGCGACGTCGAGGTCGGCGAGGGCGCGCTGGGGTCACTGACCGTCAGCCAGTGCACGGTGGCAGGCGCCGTCCGCGTCGGCGTCGCCGCCGACGGCGCCGTCGGCGTCCCGTCGAACCGTGGGCTGCGGGCGCGGCTGCTGCGCTCGGTGTGCGGCCCGGTGCTGTTCGGCCGGGCGGCGGCGAGCCTTGAGGTGGGCGACAGCGCGGTCGACGGCTACGTGCTCACGGCAAGGGGTGCCGCGGGGGCCCCGGTGGCCCTCGCCGGGGAGGGCCTGGGCGTGTACGCGTGGTCGTCGACATTGCGCGGAGCGGTGCGGGTCCGCACCCTGGAGGCGAGCAGCGCGGTCCTCGACGGGCCCGTCGAGGTGGAGAACCGGCAGGTCGGTTGCGTGCGCTACTCGTTCGTGCGCGCGGGGTCGCGGGCACCGCGTCGCTACCGCTGCGTGCCCGACCCCGATGCCCCGCGCCGCGAGGCCAGGCGTGCTCAGCCGGTGTACGCCGCCACCGACCCTGGATCGCCGCACTACCTGGCCCTCGGCCGCACCTGCCCTGCCGAGATCGTCACCGGCGGTGAGGGCGGCGCCGAGATGGGCGTCCACCACCATCTCCAGCGTCCCGTCCGGGTCGCCGCGACCGCACGACTGCTGGCCCCCTACGTGCCGGCGGGCCTGAACATCGGGGTGGTCGCCCCGATCACCACCACAGCAGGCAGCAACGGGTAGGAGCGTCGCCATGCACGCAGACCTCTCTCGCCGGACGTTCGACGCGGCCGACGCCCACCGCTGGGTCGTGCTCCAGCAGGGGCGTGTGCTGCTGGACGCCGACTGGAACGAGCAGGCGGAGATCACCGCGCACCACGACGAGGTGCGCACGCTCGACGTCGTGGGGCGGTGCGGCGGGCCGGCCCCGGAGCCCGGCACCAGCGGGGTGGCAGCCCTCGGACCCTTCGCGGTGGTCACCGCCGACGGGACGGTCCCGGACGACGCGACGTCCCCGGTCGCCTGGGACGACCTGCGGGTCACGCCAGGCAGGTACTACGTGGACGGCGTGCTGGCCGAGAGCCTCGGACCGGGCCGGACGGGCGGTGCCCCGGACGCCACCGGGTGGCCGCTCGCCGACCAGCCCCACCTGGCCACGATCGGCTCCGGTGACGATGCGTCGCCGGGGCTGCCCGAGCCGCCGGGTGTCGCGGACGGCGACCGCTTCGCGCTGCTCCTGGACGTGTGGGGCCATCACGTCACGCCGGACGAGGACCCGACGCTGCTGGAGCCGGCCCTCGGCGGCCCGGACACCTCGACCCGGGTGCAGACGGTATGGCAGGTCCGGACGGCGCCGCTGGTGGCAGACCGCGGTGCCGCGCCGCAGTGCTCCGACCTGCACGCGACGACGGCAGCGCCGCGCACGCCGAGACCGATGGTGGCCTCCCTGGCCGCCCCCGGGTCGCCGAGCGACCCGTGCCAGATCACCTCCTCTGGCGGCTACGAGCGCCTGGAGAACCAGCTCTATCGGGTGCAGATCCACAACGCCGCCGCCGGGTCACCGGTCACGTTCGTGTGGTCCCGCGACAACGGCACCGTCGTCGCGGGACTGTCCGGACTGCTCCTGGGCACCGACGGCACCGGCACGCTCACGCTCGACCGGCTCGGCCGCGACGAGGAGCTGTCGTTCGCTGCCGGCCAGCTCGTGGAGGTCACGAGCACCGACCTCCAGCTGCGTGGCGTCCCCGGCTTCCTCGCCCACGCAGGCACCCCTGCCCTCGTCCTGGACGCCGGCGGCTCGTCGTCGACCCTCGACCTGCCGGTCACCTGGCTGGGCGACGCACCGGTGAGCCAGGACACGCTCGGGAAGGCGCCGGTCGTACGCCGGTGGGACGGCGGACCGGCCGAACTGGCGCCCTCCGGCGGGTCGGCGGGCGACGCGGTCACGCTCGAGAGCGGCATCCAGGTGGCCTTCCCCGCCGGCGGTGAGGCCCGGACGGGCGACTACTGGCTGATCCCGGCGCGCACGGTGCGGATGGCGTACGGGCTGACCCAGCTGACGGGCACCATCGAGTGGCCGCCCGGCGGCCGGGGGGACCCGGCGCAGCCCCCGGTGGGGCCGCAGCACCACCGCGCGCCACTGGCGATCATGCGCCGCGTGGGAACGGGCGAAACCGGCGGCTGGGTGCGGGAGTCGGACTGCCGCCTGCTGTTCCCGCCGCTGACCGAGCAGGTCACCATCGACCTCGTCGGAGGCGACGGACAGGAGGCCATGCCTGGAGCGCCTCTGCCGCAACCGGTCCGGGTCGCCGTCCGCAACGGCGGCTACGCCGTTCCCGGAGCGCTGCTCTCCGTGGACGCCGGCAGCGGCAGCGTGACGGGAGCCGCAGCGACCGCTCCGGACGGCATCGCCGCCTTTACCTGGACCCTGGACCCCGCGGGGACGAGCACCCAGACCCTGACGATCGGCCGGCTCGACGACCACGGCCGGGCGGTCGACGTCGCCGTGGTGGCGACCGGACGGTTGAGCGTGGCCCGCGAAGTCGCGTGGACCCCGCCCCGCGGCTGCGAGGCGTTCGCCCGCAGCCGCACCGTCCAGGATGCCCTGACCCGACTCGTCGGCAACCACGACCTGCGCCTGCTCGGCGGTGACGGGCAGGAGCTCGAGGTCGCGGGGCGCGTGCTGCTGCAACCCGTCCGGGTGACCGTGGACAGCCCGTGCGGTCCGGTCGCGGGCGTCGAGGTGGTCGCCGTGTCAGGTGGCCTCGACGCGGCCACCGGGCTGGTCATCGGGGCGGTCGAGGGCCAGCCCCGTCCGGACGGCCTGAGCGGCACCGGGGCCGACGCCAAGGCGCGAGTGAGCACCGGCGCGGACGGCGTCGCCGCCTTCTGGTGGCAGCCGGAGTTCGGGGACGACGGCTCCGCGGTCCTCGAGATCGTGGCGGACCCGGGCAACGATCCCTCGATCCGGGTCGGCGCCCAGCTTGACTCGTCGGGGGGTCGCACACCGGGGGTGCATGTGGTTGGTGCCACGTGGCGCACAGGCCGCGCGTTCCCCAACGACACCCGCGTCGGCGCCGAGGACCTCTTGTCGGGTGTCGAGGTGACGTTCGACCGCGCGGTGCTGCCCGACTCGCTGGTGGACAAGCCGGTGGTCCGCGTGCGGCTTGAGCTGCCCTGGCCGCTCGGTTCGGAAGGACGAGCCTGGGGCATCGACGAGCCGGTCGGGTACCGCGACGTCCTGCTGGCCGGAGTGGTCGACACCGATGGCAGGACACTCGCGTGGTCGCCGCTCGACCGCGTCGCCGCGTGGCTGAAGGACCCGCTGTGGGACGTGTTGTCCCAGCACGGCTGGGAGGAGCCGATCGTCGGCTGGTTCGAGATCTACGGCTGGGCGGTCGTCGCCGCCGGCGAGGAGCGGGGGCACCTCAACGGCCATGCGGACGCCGTGCTCGCCGGTGGTCGCACCCGGCTAGTGATGCCCACCGACGACGAGGTGACCGGTGGTGTCTTCCGCCAGTGGTTCCGGGTCAGCCGAGGCGTGGACCAGGAGCCCCTGACCGTGCCGGACGTCTCTGGCCGCACCCTGCCCGTGGCGACCCGCACCATCGAGGCCAGCGGCCTGGTCGTCACGTCGGTCAAGGAGGAGCCGCACCCCAGTATCCGCGCGAAGCTCGTCATCCGCACCGAGCCGAAGGCGAACGCCCAGGTCGACAACGGGACCGGCGTCATCGTGGTGGTCTCGACCGGGAGGGCGTAACCGGTAACAAGAGAGGACGGCCACCGTGGCCCGGCCACTGCTCATCGACACCGCACACTCGTCTGTAGAGCGGGGGTCTGCCCCGCTTCAATGGACTCGCGGGGTTGGTGGTTCAGGCGTCAAACCAACCACAGCTAAGGCAGACCCCTCATTGTCACGACCGCCGTCGGCGGAGAGTGTCTACCACGATGACGTGAAAGCCTTCCAAGCCAACGAGGACGTCGCAGCACACGCAGTACGAGGGGTCGCCGCAGGGGCAGATCGGCAGGCAGGGAGGCGCCATGGGGTCGGCCATGGTCGAGGTCCTTGCCCATGCGGGTTGCGTCGTCGCTCTCGATCCTCGAGGGCCTCGACCCCCACACCACTCACCGCCCCGGCATCACCCCTCCGAGCCGGCGATCCATCTCAGGTACGAAGGCGTCTGCCCCCGCTTCGCTTGACTCGCGGGGTGGTTGGTTGTGGCGGCGAGGGTGACGGCGTGGAGGGTCTCGTATTCGATGGGGGTCATCTCGCCAAGGCGGCGTTGCCGGCGGCGCGGAAGCGCACTGCCATCAACCCTCCAAGCCGGCGCCCCACCTCAGGTACGAAGGGCCGTCGATCGAGGGGTCCGCGCCTGACGCGTCGTCCTCGACGAAGGCGTCGCCGGGCAGGGACCGCAGGAGCCGCAGCGCTTCGAGAATGTGGTCCGGTGCGATCCGGTGGCAGACCATGCCAGGTTGGTCACCAGCTTAGGCAGGCGCTCTCCGTCGACCAGATCGTCGCCCGCGCGTCGACGCCTGCGGTTCGCGGCCCGCACTCAGGTTCCGTGTCGCGCGGAGGTCCGACGAAGCTCTCTGCGGACAGGCTGTCGGGCGGGCCACCCCGGACCGGCACGCGCATAGCCTGGAGAACCATTCTCGAGAGCGCGGCTGCAGCGAGGCACCCCTTCCCTCAAAGCGATCCCGGCGCGATCTTGAGCACGCCGTCGCGGATCCCTCGGCCCCACAGGACCTCCGGCTGAGCGATGCCGCCCACCGCGTCGTAGCTGGCGAGCCAGATCGCCGTGCCGGCGGAGTAGCTCTTGTCGAGTCCCGCTTCGGCCCCCTCGGCGCCGAACTTGACGGTCACCCCGAACTTGGACGAGATGTCCTGGAAGGTGCCGAGCATCGCGCGGAATCCAAGAGCACCGTCCGGGAAACCTGCCGCCCGCAGGGCGCCGTCCGCGACCAGGTCGTGCAGGACGTGGGTGATCGCGCCGTGGGGGCCTCCGCTCTGGAGCTTCAGCGCGGCGAAGTCGAGGATCGCGTCACCGCCTCGGATGACCTCTGTCATGAACACGTCGTCCGGGATGAAGCTCTGGGTGTCGGTGGCGACAAGCTTGGACTCCTGCTCGATGCCGTTCCTTATCCGGACCAGGAGCACCTGGCCCGGGCCGGCCTCGTAGAGCTCCACGATGGCACGCCCACCGCGCTCGGCCTGCTTCTTCACAGCTGCCACGTAGGCCGCCACGTTCTCGTCGAGGGAGCTGGTCACGCCCCGCGCGAGAAGTCGACGTGCCTCGGCCACGATCTCGCTGTCGGCCAGCCCGAGAACCTCCTCCTGGATCTGCCTCACCGCCTGGGCGAAGGCCTCGGGCCGGGTGAACGCGTCCATCACGACATCGGTCATCCGGGTGACGACGTCCACGCCGACGCCCCTGCGGCTCAGCTCGGCCAGAGCCTCCCGCCACTTCCCACCGGTGATCAGCCCGGCGCCGCCTTTGAGCGCCTCCAGCACGGTCCGGGTCTGGGCGGCGGCCTCGTCGGGGGTCAGTCGAGCCACCCGCGCGGCGATCTCGGCGGAGGACTCAGTGACCTCGTCCGCGGCGTCACCGAGCTCATCCAGGGGCCGGGTGACCTCGTCGGAGGCCTGACCGGCCTCGTCCAGGGAGCGAGTGACACCACCGGTCTCGTCCGCGGCGTCGTCCAGCCGCCGCGTCTTCTCGCCAGCGGCATCGGCCAGCTCGTCGCGCGTGCGGAACAGGACCCTCTTGACCTCCTCGATCGCCCTCGGGATCCACTCGGTCGCGAGCTTCTTCAGCTCACGCAGCGTCTCCAGGAGCGAGGCGAGGGCTCCTCCTGCACGCGAGGTCAGCGCCGACAGGTGCGTGATCGCCGTGTCGAGGAACTCCCCGAACGAGGCCATCACCCACGGACCCCACGTCGAGGCCTTGGCCAGGAGCTCGGCGACCGCCTCCCGGGCCCGACCGATCGGCAGCCAGCCCCCGACGACGAGACCCCGGAACGCCGGGCCCACGAGATCCAGGGCCGTCCCGACCACCGATCCGATGCCCTTGAGGGTGAGCTTGACCGTGCCCTTGATCGCCGTGCCGAACGCCGGGAACAGACCGATGAGCGTGAGGACGACGGCGAACCACCACCCGATGGTGAGCAGGTTCTTCGGGTCCATGACGCCGTGGAAGAGGTTGCCGAGAAGGTCCTCCACATCGGCCGCCTGGTCGACGCCAGGGATCAGGCTGAGCAGGGTGCGCAGCACGATGGCCAGCGCGGTGGGGTCTTCGACGAAGTCCCCGGCCAGGGTGTCGACCACCGTCTCGCCGAGGTACCAGAGCACCGAGGCAGCCAGATCGACGACGCCGAGCGTGCGGAGCTCGTGGAAGACGTGCCCACCGAAGGCGACCTGGCGCATCAGGCCCGGGTGGCGCGCCTGAAGCTCGCCGAACAGAGCGACGACGTGCGAGCGGTCCAGCTCCTCGGTGACGACGAGGTACTCGGCGACCCTGCGTGCCCCTTCCTGGTCCTGCGACGGGTCGTCCGAGGTGAGAACGAGCTCTTCCAGCCGATGGATGATCCGCTCGGTCTGGTCCGGAGGCAGCACCAGGACGGCCGCCCCGGGGCCGGGAGCCAGGGACGGTTCGATCGCTTCCGGGGTCTTGACGGCGCGACGCAGCGGGGACTCCGGCCCCTCTGCCCGGGACTGCACGGTGTGGGTCAGCTCGTGGGCCAGGAGCCTCAACCCCGCCGTGGTGCTCGGTGGCGGTGCCGAGGACCCGAGCACGACGCGAGGGCCCTGCGTGAACGCCACGGCCCCCAACGATCGAGCCGCCGCATCGGCCGTGGGCCCCGTGTGGATCCGCACCGTCCCCAGGTCGTGCCGTAGGCGCGACTGCATCAGCCGGCGTGTGGCGCGGTCCAGCGGCTGTCCGGGTGCCGCGAGCACGCTGTCGACGGCGGGGACGGTCGCGAGGCGGTCACGGTGGCCGGTGGCCGGTGCGAGGTCCGAGGTGACCGGGCCCGGTCGCGCCGCGACCAGATCAGCGCTCCGCTCATCCGCGCCCTCGGGCCGGCTCACCTCGCGGGTTCGCTCCGAGCCCGTCGGTGTCCGCGCGGCAAGCTCCGCTCCGGCCGTCACGGTCGGCCCCCTCCACGTGAGGAGATCTCGGCGCGCCCGGTCTTGGCCAGCTCCCATCGCGCCGCCGCCCGAACGTGCTCGTGCAGCACCGCACCCTCCTCGGCGCCGAGATACGCTGCGGTCAGGGCGATCGAGGCGATCCCCCCACCCGCCACGTCGATGCCGGCCAGCCTGCGCCGGTCCAGGTCACCGACCGGGGTGGCCGCCGGGAACGCCTTCCGCCACAACGACTCCCGCAGAGCCGCATCCGGGTACGGGAACGTGACGATCGAGGCCAGCCGTCGAGTGAACGACGGGTCCAACGATGCCCGGGCGTTCGTCGTCAGGATCGCCAGCCCGCGGAACTCCTCCATCCGCTGCAACAGGTATCCGACTTCGAGGTTGGCGTAACGGTCGTGGCTGTCGCGCACGGCCGTCCGCTTGCCGAACAGGGTGTCGGCCTCGTCGAACAGCAGCACCGCACCGCCGTCCTCGGCGGCGTCGAAGACCCGGCGCAGGTGCTTCTCGGTCTCCCCGATCCACTTGCTGACCACCTGGCTCAGATCGACGTGCACGAGGTCCAGGTCCAGGTCACGCGCGATCACCTCGGCGGCCATGCTCTTGCCGGTACCGCTCGGCCCGGCGAACAGCGCGGTGGTGCCCAGGCCCCTGGACGTGCGTTCGGCGAAGCCCCAGTCGTCCAGCACCCGCGTCCGGTGCCGGACCGCCGCGACTAGGGCGCGCAGCTGAGCCAGGAGGGGTTCGGGCAGCACCAGCTCGTCCCAGCCGGCCCTCGGGGTCCGCACGGTCGCCAGCGCGCCCAGTCCCGCCCGGGCCCGGCCCCGGCAAGCCGACCAGAGCCGGGCACCGGCGGCGACGTCCCGGGCAACGATCTCGACGTCGTCCAGGGCGAGGTCGAACACTCCGGCCGCGACGTCCATCTCGTCCGGGGGCACCGCACCGCCGGCCCGGCGCAACGCCGATGCGAACACCTCACGCCGTTCCGCCACACCGACCCGGCCGACCGCGACGTCCACCGCGTCGGGCGGCGGCTCGCCGTCCACCGAAGTGGCGAGCACGGCCACCGGCCCCTCCAGGCCGGCCACCACCCGAGCCGACTCGGCCACCTCCTCCGGCCGCGCATCGGTCAGGTCCACCGCCCAGGCCACCCCGCCCAGGACGGTCTCGCGCTCCATCCGGCGCAGCATCCGCTCCCGCTCGACAGCGTCAGCTGCGAGGTCGCGAGCCGCAACGAGCCGCAGCCGCAGCCCGACTCGGTCCGCAGCGGCTGCCACCACGGCCTGCACATTGCCCCGCTGGGGGCCGTGCGCGAGCACCGGACGGCTGAGCCGCCATGCGGAGACGACGGTCTCGGCCGCGGCACCGAGGGAGGCTGGCATCCACTCTGGGGCGTTGAGCTGCCTCGTCACCGCCGCCAGCCGCTCGTCCAGGTGACCGGCGCCGGCGAGGTGGTGCAGCACCCGCTCGTCGACCATCAGCGGGCTGCGCGTGGGACTCAGCGGATCGAGCAGTCGCACCAGCGACCAACGTCGCAAGGGGCCCGGCGGGGTCAGCGCGCTCCAGTGCGCGTCGGGCAGCACCGCCAACGCCGTCCCGAACGTGAGCCGTGGCCCCCCACCGGCCGTGACCAGCTCGTCGGCCACTGCATCCACCAGCTCGGGCCCGGCCGCCAGCAGCAGCACCGCCCGCTCGAACGAGCTGAGCCCGAAGCCCTCAGTCAGCTCGTCCACGGTGCTCCGGCCCTCGAGTCGCTTCGTCGCTGCGTCCAGCGTGGCCTGCGCCTCGGCCAGCGGCGCCCCCTCCGAACCGTCACCCTGACGCGGGTCGACGGATCCCCCGGCCGGGCCCCCCACCGAGCGAAGCCGCGCCCGCAGCACGCCGAGCTCGGCCACGACCACGTCGCGGTTGGCCAGCTCGCGCTCGCCCGGCATCGGCACCGCTGTCACGCCAACCTCAGCAATGGTTCGCCGTAAGTCTCACCGACCAGGCGGGGCATGTTGTCCGCGCCGTCCACGACGACGCGGACTAGCCAGTCCCCGTCCGGGATCGGCCCGCGGTCCAGGACGACGGTCGGCGACGGCTCGGCACCAGCGGGCACCGACGCCAGCGAGAAGGTCAGCCGCACCCGCCCGTCGGCCGCGCCGAGCGGCCCGAGCGACACCGTGGCCCGCTGACCGGGGAACAGGGGTGGGCGGACGGTGAGGGTCACCTCGGTGGCCGCGGTGGCGACGCCCGTAACGTCGGGGTGGACGAGCAGGGGAAGCGAGTTCGACCGCGCCACCACGCGGGACGGCGGAGCCCCGGTTGGCCCTGCCACCGAGCGGTGCACCACATGGACGGCATGCACCCCGGCCGGAACCACGTCTCTCACCGTCAGCGTGAGCCGGGCTGCGGTCGCACCGTCAGCCGGGGTGACCTCGACCGGCCCCACCCGCACGGCCGTCACCGGTCCTCGCAGTCCCGACCCCGTCAGGGTGAGCACCGACCCGGCCACGACAGCCGACCCCGGCGGGTCGGTGAGCGCCTCCGCGAGCACCGGCGGTGCGACAGGTGCCACCCCCACCACCCGCTCGCGCACCGGCAGCGCCACCTGCGGGAACAGGTCCGGCTCGATCAGGACCACGGTCGCCACATAGGTCGCCGACAGCAGGTATCCGGTCCCCAGGGTCCCCCACAGGCGCGACTCCTCCTCCAGCGACAGCGTCTCCGGGGACACCTTGACGAGCTCGACCTGATCGACCAGGTCGGCGGCGCCCAGGAACGCCGTCGGGGTGTCGTCGGCGTACTCCGCCAGCGCGCGGGCGACCACGTCCCGGCCCAGGACCGGGGTCACCGCGAGCGCCAGCACCGCCCGGGCAAGCAACCGTTGCGCGTCGAGCTCGGCGTCGTCACCGGTGCAGCTGACCAGGTAGTGCAGGTCGAGCGCGGCGACCGGCCGCCGGGCCAGCGAGCCCGCGCCGGTGCGTGTAGGCAGGTCCGTGAGGTTCCAGGCGTGGTTGGGCGTGACGCGGTACAGGAAGACGTTGATCCGCTTGGGCAGATCCCCTCCGTCGGACGGGACCAGCTGGCCGGGGTGCAGCGTGGTCACGCTCGCCGAGCCGACCGGGCCAGGTTGCGGGCCGCCGAGCGCACCGTCGAAGAGGTAGCGCAGCGTCGAGGTGACGGCGGCGATCGCCAGGGTGTTGCTCATCGCCGGCCCTGCTGCCGGCGGCGGGCCAGGTAGGCGTCGTGGTCGGGCTCGGGCGGACCCGGCCGGGACGTCGGGCGACGCGCGGGCTCGGGTGCCCGTGGGGGCGGGGCCGGTGGCGCCTGGTGGACCTCGACCCGGCCGATGTGCACGTGGACCTGCGGTCGACCGGCGGTGTCCCGCGCCCCGGGCGCATCGTCGTGGACGACCGGCTCCGTGCCCAGCCGGACGACGTCCGTCTGGTCCGGCGCGACGAGCCCGGCGTCCACCAGTGCCGGGACCACGTGCACGGCCAGCAGGTCCTCCGATGCCAACAGGACCGAGGGCACCGTGACGTCGACCGGGAGGTGGCGCCGGGTGGTGGCGGCGCGAGGATCCGGGTCGCGGCGGGTGGACAGCACTGGCAACGCGGCCGGCGCCGGACGCGACCGCGGTGGTAGGTCGGGAGGAACATCGACCACCCGCGGGACCTGCTGCCCGGCGGACCCGGCCTTCTCAACCGCGCGCCAGCCGGAGCCCGGCTCTCGGCGCGGCGCCTGCTGACCGTCGTCCGGGAGGCCGGGTGGGTGCGTCCGGTGCTGTCCGGGAGGCTGCGGGCCGACAGGCGGCGGTCCGGCAGCAGCCGGCGCCGCGGGCGTGGACTCGCCGTCCAAGAGATCGGCGGGTGGCCGCCGCCGGCCGCGCGTCGCCACCCCGTCGTCGGGAGCCGCCGTCCGCGGGGGCCCGCCTGCGGGAACGTCCGGCTGGCCGGCTTGGGCTGGGTCGCGGGAGACCGGGACGGGCGCCGCGGCCCGGACGATCGGGGCACTGGGCGCGCCCGTCAGGTCCCGCTCGTCCCGAACCCCGACCGTGTCCTCGACCAGATCGCCGTCCTCCGGTGTCGGCAGTGGAATCCCAGGACCTTCAGCCCACCTACTCCCGGTCCCCACGGGGCGCTCCGCCTCGAACCGGGCGGGTGGGCGGGCCGTGACCAGCGGCGCCCGCCCGTGGGCATGCGCTGCCAGCCGGTCGAGGAAGCCGCTCATCGACCCGCCAGCTCCAGGTAGGCGCGGCGCCGGGACGGCGGCAGAGCAAGCACGTCGCTCTCCCGCCAGCCGAACGCCCGCGCCAACACGGCGACGTCGCGAAGCAGAGCGGGGGCGGCAAGACGCACCCGGTCCCAGAGCAGCGCCCCGGGGTCGAGGACGGAGACCACCTCGGCGCCACAACCGGGGCAGGCGGCGCGCAGCGTCGCCAGGCCGGCACCGGTCAGGTCCTCCAGTGCGGCGTCGAGCGGCTCGAGGTCCGCATCATCCAGGCCCGACACGTCCACCGGCGCGCCGCCTGCCTCCCGGACGCAGCGGCCCACGATCACGCTTCGCGGGTCGCTGGCAGCCGCGGCGGCGAGGAGGTCACGCACGGTCGGCGCGCGGGCCGTCACCCGGCGGCCGGTCAACACAACATCGCGGGTGGGTGGCGGGTTCGGCCCCGCCGCGGGGAGCAATGCGTCCAGGGCGAGGGAGATCTCCAACCCGCTCAGGCACGCCGGGCAGGCCGCCATGCCGTCGAGCTCGACGCCGTTCATCTCGATATGACAGCGCAGGGCTAGCTCCCCGAGCAGGCCCAGCGGCAGGTCGAACGCCGCGTCCCGGTCGATGACCTCTGCCGCGGCGAGCACCGCGCACCCCTTCGCCACGTCCGGTGCGGCAGAGGCCGCGTCCCAGGCGGCCAGCAGCAGCGACGGGTCCCCCAGCCCGGGCCGGCCCACCGCCCGGGGGGCAGGCCCGGCCGGGTCGCCGGGCGCTGCCGCAGCAGCGCTCACGGCTCGACGAACGACGGCTCCGAGGGTTCGGAGACGTCGTAGTCACGTTCCCAGCCCTCGTTCTCCAGCTTGATCGACGCGATGGCGACCGCGTTCGCGTTGGCGTCGAGCTCGGGCATTGCCTCGAAGTCCGACACCCAGCATCGGTAGACCTTGTAGGCGATGGCGAGCTGGCCCGCCTCGTTGTAGACCTCGAGGATGACGTCCTTGCGGAAGTCCTTCAACGACGTCTCCGACCCCAGCCCGGAGCCGTAGTTCCACACCTTGTTCGCCCACTGCTCGAAGTCCACATCGTGCGTGACACCGCGGCTCAGCATGATCGCTTCGTACTCCGAGCGGCCCGGCGACTTGCGACTGCTGCTCGGGTCGCCCCCGCTGCGGTGGGTGACCACCTCGGTGGTCCGCTTCAGCGCCCCCACCTTGCTGATCCCGGCGACGTACCGACCGTCCCACTTCACGCGAAACTTGAAGTTCTTGTACGGGTCGAACCGCGTCGCGTTGACGGTGAACTCGGCCATGTCCTCGCTCCTCCTCGGTGGTCCTGGCGTCAAGCGCCGGCAGACGCGGTCTTCTGCTGGATGCCGATGACGACGAACTCGGCCGGCTTGAGCGGGGCGAACCCGACCACGATGTTGACGATCCCGCGGTCGATGTCGAACTGCGTCGTCGTGTCGGCGTCGCAGCGCACGAAGTAGGCGTCCCGCGGGCTCGACCCCTGGAAGGCCCCGCGGCGGAACAGGTCCTGCATGAAGGCGCCGATCGACGCCCGGATCTGCCCCCACAGCGGTTCATCGTTCGGCTCGAAGACCACCCACTGCGTGTTGCGGTACAGGGTCTCCTCCATGAACAGCGCCAGCCGGCGCACTGGGACGTACTTGTACTCGTCGGCCAGGAGGTCCGAGCCGCGCAGGGTGCGCGCGCCCCAGACCACCGAGCCGATGCCGCGGAAGGTGCGCAAGCAGTTGATGCCCTGGGGGTTGAGCCGGCCGTTCTCGGCGTCTGTCAGCGGTGCCGTCAGGCCGACGACCCCGGCCAGGCCCGCCTCGATGCCGGCCGGTGCCTTCCAGACGCCACGGTTGCCGTCGGTACGGGCGAACGTCCCGGCGAGGGCCCCGCAGGCGGCGAAGTCTGCAGTCGCCCCGCCGCGCAACGGATCCGGGCGGCGGATGCGTGGGAAGTAGACCGCCGCGTTCCTCATGTCGCTGCCGGTCAGACCCGCAGTGCCGGTTACCCAGGTCGCGATGCCGTCGACCGTCTCGTTCGCGGGTGCGTCTACGAGCAGGAAGGCCCGCTGCTGCCGACAGAAGGCAGCGGCCTCGCTCCACAGGGAGTCGGGCACGTCCGTGCCCAACGTCGGGGGCGGGATGCACAGCAGGTTGAACAGGCTCGCCTGGAGCAGCGCGTACAGACCCGTCTTGGCGTCGGCGTCACCCTGGTAGTCCAGCAGCCCGGGGGGCTCGCCATCCCGACCCTGCGCCGTGGCCGCGACGGTGTAGGTGCCCTCGGCCGGACGGGACGGTGGGAGGCTGCCCGTCGTACGGACCATGCGGGAGGCGCCCAGCACGACGTCCACCCGGCGCGGCCCCTCGACCGTGGTGACGTTGAGGTACGTCTCGGACGGCCCGGCCTCGTCCACGGCGCCCTCGCGGACGACGACCGAGAACAGATCGGTCGCCTCGACCCCCTGGCCGTCGGCCACGTCGGCCGCGTCGGTCCCGCTCGGATGGGTGACCAGGACCTGCAGCGCGTTCCCCCAGACCCCGGGCCCGGCGGCCGCCAGGCTCAGACCATCGACGTCGAGCGTCGCTGACGCGGCGGAGGCATCGTCGTCCGCTTCGTCGACATGCACCACCCGGACGACGAGCGCCTCGCCACCGCCGTTGAGGTAGAAGTCGCGGACGGCGTAGGCGAGCCCACTGGCGCGCCACAGCCCGCCGAACGTGCGCTCGAAGTCGGCGAAGCTGGCGATGGGCACCGGCTCGTCCACCGGGCCCCGGAGCCCGGATCCGACGAACGCCGTGATCGACGTCGCGACACCGACGATCGTCCTGCTGCCGCTGGGGATCTCGGTGATGTAGACACCGGGGTAGGTCGGGGTGACGGACATGGACGCTCCTCGGGTGCCGGCCTGCGACAGGATGGTGCTCCGCCCCCGTCAACTGCCCGTCACCGCTGCGTCAAGGGGGCGTTGTTCGGGTGACGCGTCGGTGACGCAGCCTTGACGCGGCGGGACGACGGTGGGCCCACGACGACGCTGGAGGTTGCGATGGTCCAGGTGACGGTGACGGCCTCGGTGAAGGTCGCTGGTGGCCCGACGGTGCCGCTAGGGGCGACGCTGGAGCCGCAGTCCTACACGTTCGCCTCAGTCACGCTCGACGCGACCGGAGGAACGGACCCTGAGAAGACCGTCGACCTGCTGCCCGACGGAGGCGAGGTCGTGCTGCTGGCGATCAGCGCGCGCGGCCCCGACGGCAAGCCATCCTCGGTGGCCCTGACCCCGAGCAACGGCGCGACGGACGGCGACGAGCTGACCGTGGCCGGGACCCTCCTGGTGGCCAACGCGGGAGTGCTGGCGGCCATCGTCACGGGCGGGCCGCGGACGGTCACCTTGACGAATGCGACCGCCGCCGCCGTGACCGTCGACCTCCTGATCGGCCATGATGTGTAGGGCACCGGCCTTGCCGTGAATCGTGAGTCGGCCAAGGACGAAGCGATGAAGCCACAGCGGAAGCGTGGGCGACCGGTTGACTCGGCCTGGCTGGGACGTTGACCGCTCACTGATCCACATGGTGGGGCGGGACGCGCAGCTGTCCCCCGACGTCCGTCAGGATGTGGAGGCTCGGCTCGGCCCACGACTTCGGGGACGTCAGGGTCCACACCGACGCTCAGGCACAGCAGCCGGCCGAGGAGCCGAGGCGGATCTCGGGGACGCGGGTGGATGGAGCGGGCGACGGGAATCGAACCCGCGTTCTCAGCTCGGGAAGCTGATCTCGTCCGGTCCGTACTCGTGCGGGTTGATGCATAGGTGCAGGTCAGGCTGGGTGCTCCTGTCCGTTGCCGTCCGCTTGGATCCGCCGGTTCTCGTCCCGTTGGCTGCCAACTTGGCTACTGAGGCTTGGGCTGACGCTTCCTTCGTACGTACTGCGCAGGTGTCTGCTTTCTCACGCCCGGTTCGAGTTGGCCGACGACGCCCCTCGGCGGACCATAGGGGCATGACGCGCACCTGTTCGGTTCCGGTCCTCATCCTCGGCGCTGGCGGCGCGGGCCTTCGCGCGGCTCTGGCCGCGCACGAGGCCGGCGTCGAGGTCCTGGTGCTGACCAAGAGGGCACGGCGGGACGCACACACGAGCCTGGCCGCTGGCGGCGTCAACGCCGCACTTGGCTCGCGCGATCCCGAGGACTCGCCTGAGTGGCACTTCAAGGACACGTACGAGGAGGGGTATTTCCTCGCCGACCCGGCTGCTGTCGAGGTCCTTGTCTCCGAGGCGCCGGCCCGGGTGGAGGAGCTCGCCGAGTGGGGCGCCCCGCTCGCTCGTGCCGAGTCCGGCGCGCTCGACCAGCGCTTCTTTGGCGCGCACCGGTACCGCCGGACGTGCTTCGCCGGCGACTGGACGGGCCGGGCGATCATCGACACCTTGTACTCGCGGGTCGCTGCCGCCGGTATCGAGGTCCTTGACGACCAGTACGTCGCCGAGCTCCTCGTCGATCCGGAGACGGGTCGGTGCTTCGGTGCGCTCGCGTTCCACCTCGCCACCGGCGAACACACCGCGTTCCTCGCCGACGCGGTCGTTCTCGCTGCCGGCGGCCATACGCGGTTGTGGCGGCGTTCCAGCTCGCGGCGTGATGAGAACTACGGCGAGGCGATGGCGCTCGCAGCCCGAGCCGGCGCCTCCCTCGCCGACATGGAGCTGGTTCAGTTCCACCCCTCCGGCATGACGTGGCCGGAGAACGTCGCCGGGACGCTCGTGACCGAGGCCGTCCGCGGGGAGGGCGGGATCCTGACCAACGCGGATGGCGAGCGCTTCATGGCGCGGTACGACGCCGAGCGCATGGAGCTCTCGACACGAGACCGGGTGGCACTCGCGACGTACAAGGAGATCCGCGCCGGTCGAGGCGGTCCGAACGGCGGTGTGTTCCTCGACGTTTCGCACGTGAGCAAGGAGCGCATCCTCAGCAGGCTGCCGCGGATGTACCGCCAGATGATCGAGCACCAGATGCTCGACATCTCGACCACCCCGATGGAGATCTCACCGACGGCCCACTACTCGATGGGTGGGGTTGTCGTGTCCGCGGGGGACTCCTCGACGGGCGTGCCAGGACTGTTCGCCGCTGGTGAGGCGACGAGCGGGGTGCACGGGGCGAACCGTCTGGGCGGGAATTCTCTCGCAGAGATCCTCGTGTTCGGTGCCCGTGCGGGATCGGCTGCCGCCGCGGAGGCCCAGGGTCTCGAGGTCGCTCGTCGTCCTCGCGCGGTGATCGAGGCCGCGTCCGAGTCGCTCGCCGCCCGCGTGCAGCCCGGACCCGAGCTCGCCCGAGTGCTGCAGCGCGAGTTGCGCGACCTCCTCTGGAAGCACTGCGGCGTGGAGCGCGACGCTGCCGGTCTGACTGCGGCGCTCGCCGGCCTCGACGACCTGGAGGCGCGAAGCGAGAAGGTGGACGTGCGCGTCGACTCGGAGGGCTGGATCGACCTCGCTCAGCTCTGCGATCTGCGCGCGGGTCTTCTCGCGGCGCGCGCCACCGTGCTAGGTGCACTTGCGCGGACCGAGACCCGGGGTGCGCACGTGCGCGCCGACTTCCCCGATCTCGATCCGGCCCAGCAGTTCAGTCGCGTCTTCACCGGAGCCGAGCTGGTGGCGACCGAGTTCGTTCGCCCAGGGCCCTCCGGGCGCTTCGCCGACGTACTCGCGGCTAGCCCGCTCCCGCCCGAGTCGGGCCGTCTGCTCGAGTAGGCCGCGCGTCTTTGCATGCAGCCGTCTGCTTGTCGTGAAGGGCGCAGGCACCGGTCCTCCCATCAGATGCAATCTCACCCTGGCCGTTTACCTGCCGCTGAGGTCACCACGGTCATCGAGCACGGACGACGACGCCGCGATCGCAGACCCGCACGAGCCGCCCTGCCGTTCGTCATTCGACCCTTGGAGCCGTTGCCGTCCTGCTCGCGAGCACGTGCGGCATGCCCGGAGACGACGACGCCGCCCACCGTCACGACACCCCCGGCCTCGACTGCTCGGCCGTCAGCCGCTGGCAGCACGGCGCCCGGCGGCTCCGGGGACTCGTCGTCGGCCTCGCCGTTGCAGCCCGAGCCCGGAACGACCGCGGCCGCGGTCAGCCGGTCGGACCGCGAAGTGGGCGCACCGTCGGACTGGACGGTCTGGCAAGTGGAACGTCTCGTACTCGCCGTGACCGCGGGCATGGAGCCGTCGGAGGACAGATGCATACCGTCCTCGACCGTCTCCTTCCTCCCTCCGCTTGACGCTAACGGCGAGACGCTCAGCGCTCTGGCGGTCTTCATCGAGAGCGGTGCGGTGGGCCCTCTCGTTGTCCGACTGACACCCTGGAAATGCCAGACAACAGCCCCCGGTACGGGGCGTTCCTGAGCGCGTCCACCGAGATCATGTCGCTGGAGGACCTGGACGCCTTCAGCAGCTCGCTGCGCATGGTCAATAACCCTGTCGACGCCTGAACGCCGGCCCATCGCAACGCTGGCCCCGCCCGACTGCTTGTGGTGGTGGCATCGGCGCCGTTCTGATCGATGCTGTCCTTGCTGCCTCGGGGCCCTCTCGTCAGGACCCGCTCACCCGCTTGCCCAAGTATTCGGGCCGTAGGCGCGACCGGGACCCCAGGGGCGATGGCCGTCAACCGGGACGGCGTGGAGTCGCTGGGTGACGACGCGTTGGACCGGCTGGCGCTGCGCGGGGAAGCCGGGCCCGGCTGGGGCGAGGTTGAGGTGCAGCACGACGCCGGCGCGGCCTGCGTCGTACTTCTCCCGCCGCGCGTGGACGCCGGGGTCGACGTTGTCCGTGGCCGCCTTCGAGCGCCGGCGGAATCCTTCCGAACCCAGGCGAGGGATGTGCGCCCGCCGGTGGTCACCGGACGAGCAGGTGCCGCCCACCGCACCACTGCAGGACGCGCCGCACCTGAGGCCGTGGGTGGATCAGCAGGAGCTTGCGGGAAGCGTCTTCAAGCCGCCACTCGGTGCGTACCAGCAGCCGGGCGATCGCCGTGTCGGCATACCCCAATGCGGACAGGTCGATCTCGACCGTCCTGGCGCCGCTCGCGACAAGGTCCTCGAGCTCGGAAGCGAGCCAGGAGCGATCGGATGCGGACAGCTCGCCTCGCAGGGCCAGCCGCGCTGTGCCTGCGGACGGCGGCCGGGGCAGCAGCGTCGGGGCTGGTTCCCCGGGCACGACGGTCGGCGTCTCATCGGTCCGGGCCGCCTGCAGGCCCGCCTCCTTCTGCGGGCTCGGTCCCGGCTGCGGCGGCACCACGATCTGCTGGTCCGCTGCTCGTTGCAGGGATGTCGTCATGCGCTGTGCTCCTGTCTGGAGATGGCCGAGCCGTCGGGACGAGGTCGGCGGTGTCCGAACGCTCACGCAAGAGGGGCGGCGTCGGTGCCCTCGCGTCAGGGACGACCACGCTGAGCACGGCGCTGGCTCGGTCGCCCTCAGCTTGCGGGAGTGGCTTCCCTCGCAGGACCACGAGGAGCTGCCCGCCTGGCCAGAGGCCAGAGGCCACGTCCGGGAAGGGGCCGAAATGGCGCTGCACGGCCGCAGCGGCCAGGTGCCGGCTGGGCAGTGGCGTCGCGAGCAGGACGCCGTCGGCGGCCCGCCGCTCCGGCACCGGGGACGGGGTGGGGGTCCGGGTCCGCGCGACATGCCGGCGTCGGGCCGGTTCCAGCAGCAGCCAGGCGAAGCGCGAGCCCCACAGGGCCGCTCCGGCCCATGCCGCGACGTCCTGCGCGGACATCATGTCCTCGCGGGGGACAGCGTGTGGACCTCCGGCGCCGGCACCACGAGGACGTCCCGGGGGACAGTTGCGCGGATGCGGCGGGTCCACGCCGGGTCGGGGCTCTCGGCCAGGACGAGCAGTGGCGTGTCCAGCGTCGCCGCGACGTCGGCGACGGCCCGTGTGCGCACGCGCGTGGCGGCGGAGGCGGTGGCCTTCGGTTCGACCAGGACGACAACGGCGTGGCTGCGCACGCCGTACCTCTGCGTCGTGGGGAGCAGTCGTGCCGCTGTCGCCCGGGCGTCGTCCAGGTGGGTCGTGCAGTCCTGTCCTGAGCTGGCTGGCACGAGGACGACGAGCGCGACGTCGGTGCGGTGGTGGCTCGCTGACAGCGCTGCCCAGCGCGCCGCCGCCAGCGCGGCCAGGCTGTCCTCCGCGAGAACGACGACGGGTTGCGGCGCACCCGGCCAGTGCTCGGGCGCCCACATCGGCAGGGTGCTGCAGGGTGTGTCCGTCGGCTCCCGCGGCGGAGGAGCTTGCCGGGTCACGGCTACCTCCTGCCCGTTCGCGGCCGGCTCGATGACGCGCCCCGTGCTGAGTCGATCGTCGGCGCTGGAGGTGCTCAGTGTGGGCACCCGAGCTGCGGTGCTGCTCGTCGTCCCCTCCGAGACAGGAGGGGGTCGGTGGAGGCTTCGAGCGCTGCGCCTGAGCCGAACACGAGGTCCTGCCGCGGTGAGCAGCAGCAGCGCCAGCAGGGCGCCCGCGATGTTGACGGCCGCGTACAGCTGGTCGTTCTGTCCGCCGACGGACGCCGCGACCGTCGCGGACAGCAGGCCGCCGCCAAGCCAGGCCAGCAGCAGCACGGTCGCCAGCGGCCAGCACCTCCAGCCGCTTGGCGGCTTCATCGTGACGGCCGTGCCGCGCCGACGGGCCGGGTGGAAGGTGCCGGGACGGGCGGCACGAGGCGGTGCTCTTCGCGCAGGTGATACTTCAGCTCGTTCTCCGTCGCGAAGCGCAGCGGGCACCGGGGGCACTGTCGGACTGTCATCGAGACCTCCTCGTCGTTCAGGACTCCAGCGTCGCGAACGAGGAGAGCTGCGTCAGCCTCCGTCGCTGTCCACGTTCGGCGGCCGTTGCCTGCCGGGGACCGGCAGCGCGTCTCGCACGCCGCCGGCCTCGTCGTAGCGCGTGCCCGGGACCATAGGGGTCCCGGCGCGGTGTGCGGCGCGGGCCACGGCGTAGCCGGCGACCGGGACGGTCACCAGCTGGAACAGCACGGCGAGCACCGCGCGTGCGGACGCCCCAGTGGTCGGCAGGAGCAGCGCCGACCCGACGAGGACGGAGCAGACGCCAAAGCCGGCCGCCTTCGTGACGGCGTTCGCCCGGGCGAAGGCGTCGGGGAGGCGCACGAGCCCGACGGCCGCGACGATCAGGAGTGCGGCGCCGATCGCCACTGCGGCAGCGGCCACGGCGGTCATGCGTCGTCCTGGTCGACGAGGTCGGCCAAGCCGACGCTGGCGAGGAAGCCGACCAGGCTCGCGACGAGCACCACGTCGACGAGCACCGGCTCCGACTGGCGTACGGCCAGCAGCGCGGCGGCGGCCACCAGGGCGGCGTACGCCAGCTCGACGCCCAGCACGCGGTCCACAGCTCCCGGGCCGTGCGCCGTGCGCCAGGCTCCGACGAGGAAGACGACCGTGATCGCGACCAGCGCGACGTCAAGCGAGCTCACCGCAGTGCTCCTTTCAACCGGTGCTGCAGGTCGATGACGTCACGCCGGACCTCCTCGGGCCCCGCGCCGAACATCGCGTGCACGCGCAGGATGCGCTGCTGCTCGTCGATCTGCAGGATGAGGGTTCCGGGCGTGAGGTTGACGACCCCCGCGACGACGGCGGTCTGGGCATCGCCGTCGACCAGCAGCGGCACCGCCGCCACGCTCGGCCGCAGCGCGGGACGGCCGGTCAGCACGTGGCAGGCCAGCACGGCCGTGCTCGTCACGAGCAGCCACCCGCAGTGCCCGGCGAACGCCAGCAGCCGCACCGCCCGGACCACCCGGCTACTCATGCCAGGACCGCCCGGACGTAGTCCGACGGGTCGAGCAGCCCGGCGGCGGCGGTCCCGGCCAGCTGCAGGAGCGGCTCGGCGCCCAGGCCGAGCAGGACCGACAGCGTAGCCAGCACGACGACCGGCGCCGCCACAGACGTCGGCACCGTCAGCCGGGTCGGGACCGTCCCCGAGCCCCCGGACGGCGCGGGACCTGGCTCAGCGCCGGGTCCGGGGTGCCAGAAGACCCCGTTCCAGAGCTTCAGCATCGACATCAGCGTCAGCAGCCCGACGGAGACGATCGCCGCCAGGGCGACGTGCTCACCGGCGTCAGCGGCGGCTCGGGCCAGCTGCAGCTTGGCCACGAAGCCGCTCAGCGGCGGCAGGCCGGCCAGCGACAGGGCGGCCACCAGGAAGCCGACGGACAGCAGCGGCGCGGCGATCGGCGGGGCGGCGGGGTCGCCGACTCGCCCGCTGTGCCCGCGGTCCTCGAGCGCCGCAGCGACGAGGAGCAGCGCCGCCTTGACGACCAGGTACTGCACGAAGAAGAACACCGCGGCCGCCAGCGCGAGGGGCGTGAACAGCGCCAGACCGAGCAGCAGGTAGCCGATCTGGCTGAC
>Ga0335397_10000736_pt1 | contig 43709 bp, 38 predicted proteins | sample MAT04_FD_205740 | JGI IMG/M metagenome (GOLD analysis project Ga0335397, IMG submission 205740) | Freshwater microbial communities from Lake Fryxell liftoff mats and glacier meltwater in Antarctica - MAT-04 (spades assembly) (version 2) ... | reverse complement strand
GTCGCGTCGTCACCGCCGCCATCGCCGAGATCGCTACGAAGGGATCGAGGAACGGCGTCTGGGCATCCCAGAATCGGGCGCCGTCCGGAGTGTAGGGATACCCGGCCGAAACCGTTTCCGGGTAGAACACCGAATCCGGAACCGCCACATGGTCGAAGCCGACATCTTCAGCGCGACGCGCCAATGGCAAGTAGTGCGAGGCCGGCAGCATCGGTAGGGCCAACGTGAACTTCATCAGTCCCAGCGCCTCATCGAAGCAATGGCACGTCGACTCGTGATGTCGTTGCTCACGAGAGCGTTCCACCGTCGCACCGGAGCACGCTCCCACACATGTGCGCGCCGTCGTCGGATGCCACGAAGGCGATGACAGAGGCGACGTACTCCGGACCACGGGGCTTGTCGAAGGCCATGATCCGTCGGAGCAACGAGTGGTCCGATCCCTCGGGAAAGAAGAACTCGTTCTGGATCGGCGTCTCGATGGAACCGGGAGCCACCACGTTGGTCCGCACGCCGCGTTTGCCGAACTCGATCGCCAGCCCGGACGACATCGCCAGGATTCCACCCTTCGACGCCGAGTAGGCCGCCGTCCACGGGTGACCTCCGAGCGCCGCCGTCGACGACGTGTTCACGATGTTCCCGCCGCTCTCCAGCAGGTGCTCCATGGCGGATTGACACATCAGGAAGGTCCCCGTGAGGTTCACGGCGAGCACCTGATTCCAGTCTTCCAACGTCACATCCGCGAAGTTCGAGAAGCGGAGGATTCCAGCGACATTGCAGAGAACATCCAGCCGGCTCGACTCGCTGACCACCCGGTCGATCGTGGCGCTCACCGACACCGGATCGGACACGTCGCAGCGTTGGGTGTGAATGTGGTCGGGGTGGCTGCTCAACTCACGCGTCTCGGCGAGACCGGACTCCTGAACGTCACACGCCCATACCGTGGCGCCCTCTCCGGCCAGTCGGTGGACTGTGGCACGGCCGATCCCCGAGGAAGCTCCCGTGACGATCGCCACTCGGCCATCGAAACGACGGCCCCAGGTCTGTTCCGCGCCACTCACCAGATCATCGGCCATATTGTTCCCCTCCGCCTCACTCACACGTGTTTCGTTCGCTCCCAATCGATCACCGCACGGGTGCCGACGTCGAGTTGAGTCCACGATTCCCACCCCAGCTGGATCTTCGCCCGAGTGGCGTCCAAAGAGATTCGGTCGAGTTCACCGAGCCGGGCGGGTGCGTAGATCGGCGGGTCGGCCACACCGGCTGCCTTCGCCATCGATTCGTACAACTCGATGACCGACACCTCACGCGACGTGCCGATGTTCATCAACAGGCCGCCGCCCTTGGTGGACGCCCGAACGAACGCATCGACGACATCGTCGACGAACACGAAATCCCGGGTCTGCTCGCCAGTTCCGAAGATGGTGCAGGGCTGGCCGGCCAGCAACTTGGCCGCAAAGATCGACACGACTCCCGCTTCGCCGTGCGGGTCCTGGCGTGGCCCGTAGACGTTGCCGAGCGCCAGCGAGGTGAACTCGAGTTGGTAGAGCTCGCGGTACGCATTGAGGTAGTCCGAAAACACCCGCTTGGTGATGCCGTAGGGCGACAGCGGGTTCAGTGGCATGGCCTCGGTCACCGGGAGATCCGTCGGGTCGGGCTCGCCATAGATCGTCCCGCCGCTCGACGCGAACACCACCTTGTCGGCGCCGGCGCGACGCGCTCCCTCGAGCACGTTGATGCCGCCGAGTACGTTGACCCTCGCATCGAAGGCCGGATCAGCAATCGAGCGACGGACATCAGCTTGGGCGGCCAAGTGATACACGACGTCGGGTTGGCGGCGCTCGATGAGCTCGATGACCCCGTCAGAGCAGATGTCGATCTGATGGAAGGTGAAATCGTGCGAACGATCGCCTCGCGCACCCGCCAGGTTCGCCAGGTTGCCCGACACGAGATTGTCGACCACGTCGACCGCATGGCCCTCGGCTAACAGTCGGTCGACCAACGTCGACCCAATGAATCCAGCTCCCCCGGTGACGACACACTTCACGACCACTCCTCTGCTGGTGGGACCAGGGCATGCGACAGCCGTTGCCCCGCACCGACGCTGCAGCCGAATCCGACGACCGACAACGAATCGAGAATCGCCCCGGCACCAACGGTGGAACCCTCGCCGACAATCGAGCCGCGAACCACCGCGCCCGACTCGATGACGGCTCTTGGCATGATCACGGAATGTTCAACGATGGCGTCCGCTCCGATCACCGCATCGGCACCGACGACGGATCCACCGACCAGCGCCGACTGGTCGACAGACGCAGTGCTCGCTATAGCGTCGATTCGGCTGCCGCGTCGTCCGTCGACGAGATCGGTGTTCGCTTGGAGATAGGTCTCGTGTGTTCCGGCGTCGAGCCAGTAGGCGCTGTCGCCAATGGCCGCCAACCGACCCTGCTCGACCAGCTTCGGAAAAGTCACGCGCTCGATCGACACTTTTTCGTTGGCAGGGATCAGATCCAGCACACTCGGCTCGAGAACGTAGGAACCAGCGTTGATCCAGTTGCTCGGTGCCGACCCAGCTGGCGGCTTCTCGACGAATTCCAGCACTCGATCGGAATCGTCGGTCACCACGACCCCGTAGCGGGATGGATCATCAACGGGCGTCAGGGCGATGGTTGCCGCTGTTCCCAGCTCGCCGTGTCGCCGCCAGAGCGCCGGGAGGTCGATGTCGGAGAGGACGTCGCCGTTCAACGCGAAGAACGTCTCCCCGATATCTGCTGCCCGCGCGGCGAACGCAATGGCACCGGCGGTGTCGAGCGGCTCGGGTTCCTGCGCGTAGACGAGCGATACCCCAGCACACAACTGATCGGGAAATGCTGTGGTGAACACATCAGGTCGGTAGCCGAGCGAGAGCACCACTTCGGTCACGCCACACTCACCGAGCCGGGCGATCACCTGCTCCAACATGGTCACGTGACCAACGGGGAGCATCTGCTTCGGTCGCGCCAGGGTGAGCGGTCGCAAGCGGGTTCCGAACCCGCCGACCAGGACAACTGCCTTCAACAGACCCTGCTAGTTGGCGGTGGTCGTCGGAGCAACAGCGATCGTCGTCGTGGCCGCTGGGTCGGCAGGAAGCGTCGTCGTGGCGGCTGGGTCGATGGTCGTCGTGCTGGCTGGCGCGGCGTTGGAATCGAGCGCATCGGTGTTCGGCAGCGGAATGTTCGACGTGCCCTTCTTCACCAGTGCCAGGACAAACAGTTCGTTGTCCTCGGTGAATCGAGCGCGGTTGATCTCATCGGCGTCGGTGATTCGCTCAGGGGAGGTGCTGTCGGTCGCTTTGGGTGGCCAGCGGAACAGCACGACCTCGGCGGGGTTCCCCGTCGGGTTGTCCGCTTCTGCGCAGGTGTCACCCGTCTTGAAGTTGACCGGTGTGCCGGAGGCCCGCTCGATGCTGACCGAGGTCGCTCCCCCTTCACCTTTGGACACCACGATGCCGACACGAGCGAGGTACTTGTCCATCGTGGCGAACTTGCCGGTCGAGGACGAGTCCTTGGGAGCGATCACCGCGATCCCGCTGGCGGGATCCTCGGAGTTGAATCCGGCCAGATCCTGAGAGGACGCGGAGTTGGCGGGCGCATCCAGAGCCTTGTCGCACTGGTACAGGCCGATGGCGATCCGCCAGTTGTCGCCAACCTGTGGCTGCAGGTTCTGGGAATCGACCCGTGCCTGCCGGGAAAAGAACACTGCGATCGCCCCGATCAGAATGATCGCCAGCACTCCCAGGGGAAAGCCCAACGGACGTGACTGACCAACGGCCCGGGATGCCCCGGCACGTTGGATGCGCTCGATCTTGCGGTCCGAGGAAGACGTAGCCATACGGGCTGAAACCGTAGCCGACCGCCCGACTCACGCCCGAACCAGCGCTGGATGGTCATTCGCTAGACGGACGCGGCGATGGCGCCGGTCAACCTCTGGCGGGGTGCACGAGTCGCTCGATCAGTTCCTCGTACGCGATGGCCACGCCTTCGGGGGACAGCCACTTCTCCACCCACACTCGACCATGAGCACCCATGTCCCGGCGGAGTCGAGCATCGCGGACCAACGTCGACACCGCAGCAACGAAAGCCTGTGGATCCTCTGGACCCACCACCATTCCCGCCTCGGCCAGGTCGATGGTGCGCTCGACCTCGGTCCCTCGATCCACGGAAGCAACCACTGGTCGGCCGGCCGCAAGAATCGAATACAACTTCGAGGGCACCGATGACTTGGCAAGGCCGCGCTTCAGCAACACGGTGTGGATGTCCGCGGAGGCCAACACCTCCGCCACCCGCTCTCGCGGCTGCATGGGGACCCACACCACGTTGTTCAGACCGTCAGCCTGAGCCATGAGCGCCGCTCGGTTGGAACCCGACCCGTTGATCACGAACACCACATCCGGGTCGTCGTTCAACGCGATGGCCGCCGCCAGCATCAGTTCGACGGATTGACTGAACCCGAGGTTGCCCGCGTACATCACCACTACCCGATCACCGAGGCCGAACTCCCGTCGGTACCCAGTCATCCGGTCGCCAGGTTGCACTCGTTCGGTGTCGACGAAATTCGGAATCACTTCCACGCGACCGGGGCGAGCGCCGGACAGTTTGGCGGCGACGTTCACCCTGAGGTCCTCGGAGAGGACGGTGACGGCATCAGATCGTCGGTAGAGAAACCGTTCGAGCCAGGACGCCACCGCAATGACCTTGGTATTGGTGATGGCCCCGACTTCGACAGCCACATCAGGAAAGACGTCCTGGATATTGAAGATCAACGGCACACGCCAGCGGAGCTTCAACAGCCACCCGGCGAGCCCCAAGATGAGGGGAGGCGACATCACGATGATGGCGTCAGGCCGGGGCTGGCGGCGCATCCCGACCAGTGTTGCCAGCCCAGTGAACCCAGCGAACGCCAACGCTCGAGCCGGGATGTTCGTCTTGTCGGTGGGAAACGGGTGCAGGCGGCTGATCCGACCCCACGAGGTCGACTCCGTTCGCACCAGGCGACCCGTCCACCCATCTGCGATTCGATGTTGGTGGTACCACGGGAGGGCCGTGACGACGTGTTGGCGATGGCCGCGATCGGCGAGTCCGGACACGATCGACGTCATCACTTCACCGGTTGGTGCGACGTCGGGCGCGAAATGGGGGCAGATCACCAGGAGGTCCACAGTGCCGCCGATGGTATCCCGGGACGCGAGACTGACCGGATGCGACCCAAGCCATCACGCCAGAGGGTGGTCCTGCACGCTGGAACAGTCGGCGGAGCGGGGACGGCCGTCGCACTGCGACTCGCACTGGCGGGATTGCACGACTCGGCTTCGGCCGATGAGCAACTGAGCGTCGTAGCGGTCGTACCCCGCGGATGGCCCGACCCGCCGCCAGCCGGCATCACGTTCCTGAGACGGTCGAAGATCGTCACCCTCGCCGGCGAACTCGTCGGGCATCCTCGGGCAGATGTGGTGATCGGGTTCGCTGATCGACTGCCGCTGCGTCGGACGGAGCGAGCGATTCTCGTGATCCAGAACCCACACGTCTCCTCGCTCAGCCGCAATGCTGACTTCGGATGGCGATCACGAGCGAAGTTCTCAGTGCTGCGCATGTGGGCGCGATTCTCAGCCCGACGAGCGACCGAGATCGTGTGTTCGACCCCGGATTCGGCCCAGTCCGTGACCGACGGGCTGGCCGCCAACCCGTCGATCGTCCGGGTCGTCCCAATTCCTGCCGACATCGGTTCGTTGACCGCGGGGCCGACGGCGAACACCATCGGACGCATCGTAAGTATTGGAGACCGCTACCGGTACAAGCGCGTGGACGTGGCCATCGACGCGGTTGCGGCATTCGCCCGCCGTGTCGGCCGGCCCGTCGAGTTCCGCCATGTCGGCGCATCTCGTGACCCCATCGCCGACCAACTCATCGATGAGGCCATCGCACGAGCCGCGGGATCCGGCGTGACGGTTCGACTCCTCGGATCACTTCCCCACAGCGAGGCGCTCGCCGAACTGGCGGCCGCCGACGTTGCGCTGTTCACCTCGATGACCGAGACCCAAGGGATCCCCGTCGCTGAGGCGCTGGCGCTGGGCGTGCCCGTGGTCGCTCGCGATATTGCACCCTTCCGATTCGTCGGAGTCGATGTTGCGGCTCTTGTTCCGAGCGGGTCCGCTCAGGACGGAGCTGGCATGGCAGATGACGACGCCGCGGCATTCGCTGAGGGTCTTGTCGGAATCGTTTCCCCCGAAGTTCGACAAGACATGTCCGCCCGGGGTCGGCGCCTCGCCGTCGACGGTCGGGCCTGGGACCTCCTCGGTCAACCTCAGTGACGGAGCCGGGCGACGCTGCGGTGTTTGCTCACTCCGCTCCGCTACGTGGTGACGTTTGCTCGTTCCGCTCCGCTACGTGGTGATAGACGTCAATGGTCAACGCGCCCGTCCGCTCCCACGTGAAACTCGACGCCCGCTCCAACCCGGCCGCGCTCAACGCGATCCGTCGATCAGGGTCATCCAAGAGGTCGCCGATGGCGGCGGCCCACGCGCCGACATCAGTGGCCGGGAGCGCAACAACCGCTGATCCTCCCACCTCGGCCATGGCGGAGTTGTCAGACGCCAAAACCGGCGTTCCGACCGACATCGATTCGAGCGCCGTCAGGCCGAACCCTTCCTCGAGGCTGGGCAAGCAGACCATCTCCGCCCCTGCATAGAGCGCCATCAGCTCTCGACGTTCGACGAAACCCACCCGACGCACACGGTCCCCCAACGGTTTCATCAATGCCTCGAGATCGACCTGCCATCCGGTCGGCCCGGCCAGCAACAGGTCCGCGTCACGACCCACGGATGCGAACGCTTCCAACAGGGTCGACAGATTCTTTCGTGGCTCGACCGTACCGGCCCACATGACGTAGCGACGATCGAGACCGTGCCGCTGACGAACCGCCGCGATGTCAGTAGGTGACATCACGACGGGCTCGACCCCGAGCGGGACCACGTGCAGCTGGTCGTCCGAGAACCCGATCTCGCGACACTGTGTCGCCGTGTACTCACTCGACACGAGCACCGCATCAGCGGTCTCGCGCGCTCGTTCGATCCCGTGCGAGAGGAGTCGAACTCCGCGGGGGCTGAGATGCTCCGGACGTGTGATGGGAAAGATGTCGTGGATCGTGACCACCAACGCACCGCGGCGCGGGTGGGGCGGGACCGTGACCGTGGTGGCGTGAACCACATCGACGTCGCCGATCGCCCAACTGATGGGCGGGATGCGGAGGCGATCCCACGCGTCATAGATCAGCTGGTAAGGGCCGGGGAGGTAGCTGACCGGCATCGGCGGTGCCCAGTGGTGCGGGGCTGGCCGACCATGGGAGCGCCACCCCATCGGGCCAACCGCGACGAGGTCGATCGTCGGGTCAGCGGCGATTGCCTCGGCTTGACGAATGGCGGCAACGGCGGTGCCACCGGGAACACGATGCCAACATTGCAGCATCGTCATGGCGACCCGTAATCGGTCACCCGGCATCGGCACGACTCAGCGCACGGTCAGGGAGCTGAAGAACTCGATGGTGGGGATGAGTCCCTCCCGCAGCGAGATCTTCGGTTCCCACCCAAGTTCGGTCTGGGCACGTGTGATGTCGGGCCGACGCTGGGCGGGGTCGTCCTCGGGAAGCGGCTCATAGACGAGCTCCGAGGTCGAGCCGGTCAGTTCCAGCACCAACTCCGCCAACTCCAAGATGGTGAACTCGCCGGGGTTGCCGATGTTGACGGGTTCGTTCACGTCGGAATCAAGCAGTGCCAGAACCCCCCGGATGGTGTCGTCGACGTAACCGAAGCTGCGCGTCTGCTGACCCTCGCCGTAAATGGTCAACGGTTCGCCGGCCAGCGCCTGCACCACCAGGTTGGACACGACCCGACCATCACGCGGTCGCATCCGAGGGCCGTAGGTGTTGAAGAACCGCACGATGCGGGTGTCGAGACCGTGATAGCGGTGGTACGCCATCGTCATCGCCTCGGCGAAGCGCTTCGCTTCGTCGTACACGCCGCGGGGACCGATCGGGTTCACGTGGCCCCAGTAGCCCTCGTGTTGGGGATGGACCAGAGGATCGCCGTACACCTCTGATGTCGACGCGAGGAAGTATCGGGCCGCCTTCGCCCTCGCCAGACCGAGCGTGTTGTGGGTGCCGAGACTGCCGACCTTCAGCGTCTGGATCGGCATCTCCAGGTAGTCGCGGGGTGATGCGGGCGACGCAAAGTGCATGACGGCGTCGACGTTGCCGGGAACCCAGACGTACTCCGAGACGTCTTGGCGCACGAACGTGAAGTCGTCTCGACCGAACAAGTGGGCGATGTTGTCCTGCGATCCGGTGATGAGGTTGTCCATCGCAACCACGGCATCGCCGCGATCCAACAGCGCTTCGCAGAGGTGCGACCCGAGAAACCCCGCCCCGCCGGTGACCACAACGCGCATATCAGTGCCGTCCGATGCCAGCGTAGGTGAAGCCTGCTTGTCGAACTCGCGTTCGGTCGAGCAGATTGCGCGCATCGACGATGTGGTGTCCGCTCATCTCGTTGGCGACCTTGTCGAGGTCGCTCCATTTGAACTCGTCCCATTCGGTCAGGAGCACGAGCACGCGGGCGTCGAGACAGGCGCTGTAGGCGTCGTTCGCCACCGGAATGCCCTCGATCTCGTGGTGGATCGCTGGGTCATAGGCCGTCACGATGGCGCCCCGTTTCTGCAATCGGTGGATGATCTCGATGGCTGGCGATTGACGCGTGTCGTCGGTACGAGCCTTGAAGGTCAGCCCCCACGCCGCAATGGGGACGCCCTCGATCGAGCCTCCCGCTGCGGTCACGACCTTGTCGACGACCCGCTCGAATTGCTGCTCGTTGACCTCGACCACACCGCGCAGCAGGCGGAAGTCGTACCCGGCGTCTTCGGCTATCCGTACGAGGGCATGAGAGTCCTTGGGGAAGCAACTGCCACCCCATCCGGGACCGGGACGAAGGAATTCTTGGCCGATTCGCTTGTCGTACCCCATGCCCAACACCACATCGGCAACGTCGGCTCCGACTGCCTCGCACACCGCCGCAATGGCGTTGACGAAGCTGATCTTGGTGGCAAGAAAGGCGTTGGACGCGTACTTGATCGTCTCCGCCGAGGCGGGGTCGGTCACCATCAGCGGCGCCGCCAAGCCCAAGTACAAAGACGCCACACGAATCGCAACCGCTTGGTCATCGGCGCCGATCACGACCCGATCGGGGTGCAAGAAGTCGTGAACGGCGGTCCCTTCGCGAAGGAACTCAGGGTTGGACACCACGTAGATGTCATCGCGTTTCAGCGCTCGCTCGACCACACGGGTGGAGCCGACCGGGACCGTCGACTTGTTGATCACAATGGCTTGAGAATCGAGGGCCGGTGAGATCTGTCGGGCGGCGGTCTCGATGTAGCTGAGGTCGGCGGACCCGTCCTCACCTTGTGGAGTGGGCACGCACAAAAAGACGAACTCGCGATCCGGGACCGCAGCGGCAGCCCCGAGCACGAAGCGCAGGCGACCGGCACGAACCCCCTCTCGTACAAGAACGTCGAGGCCGTCCTCGAGGATCGGGATCTCTCCGGCGTTGAGCCGGTCCACCTTGGACTTGTCGATGTCGGCGCACACGACGTCGTGGCCGATGCTCGCCAGACATGCCCCGGTCGTCAACCCGACGTAGCCGGTCCCGATCACTGCGATGTTGCTCGCCACGAGCTACTCCCCACGAAGGCTGACCGGGTTGGTCAACTAGACGAGTAGCGATGGTACAGATGAACCGAGGGGTCAGACCAGATCAGCGTCAGCCAGCGCACTTGGCTTCGGCGGCCCGATCGGTCGGAACCTCACCGATCACGGTGGTGGTCGTGGTGTCCAGGGCACTCGTGGGGGAACCCTGACCAGCGGCGTCTTGCGACGTCGCCGACGGGCTCGTGGTGGTGGTCACGCGGGCGATCGCCGTGCTGGCCGACGCCGCGGGAGCTTTCGGACTGACGACGCTGGACGCGGCAGCGGCCTCGCTACGGATCCCGACGAAACCACCCCCGATCTCGACGGTGAGTCGGAGTCCCGCCAGCGTCTGGTCCGCCGCGAAGGCGACCGGCCCGTCGATCCATCGTGCCAACAACGCGGCCGCGTCAGCGCCCTTGGTGCCGTAGCGGATCACGGTGGCAGTCGACGTCGCCTTGGCGGAATCGGCATTCCTCGACGCATCAGCATCGAAACCCCGGTCGAACAGCGTGGCCGAGACCTGCGACGAACTCGCCGACCCGGTCCCCCATCCCGTCACGGCGACCTGAACGGATTGCGGCGCGGGCGCCTTGCCAGGTTCGATGCCGCGGAAAATGTCGAGCATCGGTTCGGCTTCGCTCCAGATCACGGTCTGGTAGGAGAAGGACGAGTCGCCGGCGCCGGCGGTCGGCAACTGGTACTTCTGCAGTGTGTCGAGGTTGAACGTGCCGAAACGGTCCGAGATCGACTTGAGGTCGCCGATACTGAGGCTGTCGTCCAACGTCACCGCCCGGGTCGCCGCCTCGATGAGGTTGAGGGCGGTTGCGGGGTTTCGGAACCCCTTGTCGACCGCCCGTTGAGCGGCACTTCGAATGAAGTCCTGTTGGCGGCTGATCCGTCCGAGATCTCCGGTGGGGTCGCTGACCCATTTGCCGTTCCGTTGGAACTCGAAGTGGCGTGACCGGGCGTAGGCCAGGGCCTGTACCGGATTGAGTGTGATGCAGCCAGCCACGGGAATGAGCAGGCCGGTGTTGTCATCTCGAACTGGTGTGGCGATGTACACGGGCACGCCGCCGAGGACCTCGACCAAGCCACGGAAACCCTCGAAGTCGACGGAGATGTACTGCGAGATCGACAAACCGAAGTTCTCTTTGATGGTGTCGATCAGATGACGGGGGCCATCGGGTCCGGACATGGCGGTATTGATCTTCGACTTCCGCCCGCTCGGCGAGATCGGCACGAAGGTATCGCGGGGAATGGAGAGCAGCGCCGCGGTCTGAGACCGAGGATCGATGCGCAACACCATGATCACATCGGCAAGTTGCGAGTTCTGTCCTCGACCATTGCGGACAGGATCATTGGGATCGAGCCCATCGGAGTTGTCGGTACCGATGATCAGATAGTTGCGAGGATCGTCGTTGTTGACCTTGGGTGACAGCGAGACGCCCACCGAGACCACCGGGATCTGCCCGGCCTTCTGACGAAAGAGCGCGAAGGACGCCGCGGCCCCGAGACAGGCGATGACCACAACGACGTTGAGCACGATGAGCCCACGTTGGGGCCAGGTCCGCCGGGCGATGACCAGTCCTCGGCGACGTTTGGAACTCACGGCGAGCCAGCGTAGCCAGCCGCCGGTGCCGGTCGGACGCGGCTCACTGCCGACGCACCGAGCACTCTCAGGTGGTGATCGCAATAGGCTCCTCCCATGGCGCCACGCTCGAAGGCCCAACCGGCGGCGGTAGCCGTCGTCGGCGGTCGACTCTGTACCGATCTCGCAGATCTGACGAGCGATCTCTCGGCGTTGGACAGCTCGGGTTTCTGGGCCGTCGTCGTGCCCTACGACGGGCTGCCCATCTGCGCCAGATTCGCGACGGTTCGTCCCGCTCGGCCGTGGACCGGAGCGAAGTGGATCGGCCCGGACCCGACGAGCTGGCGCTCGACGATGTCGGAGGCGGAGTTCTCCGCCGGAGTCGTTGCCATACGCGAGTCGATCGCCGCCGGCGACGTCTATCAGGTCAACCTCACGCGCCGACTGGTTGCCAGCATCGACCCGGGGCTCCCCTCGAGCGACATCGCTGCTCTGGGCGCCGCGCTGGCAGAGGGTAACCCGGCCCCCTATTCGGCGGTCGTCCGTCTTCCCGCCGCGGGCATCGCCATTGCGTCCGCCTCACCAGAGCGGTTTCTCCAACGCGATGATCGAACGGTGCGATCGTCACCCATCAAGGGAACCGCCGCCACCTCGGACGGGTTCGGCGACAAGGACCGTGCAGAGAACATCATGATCTGCGATCTCGTCCGCAACGATCTCGGACGGGTGTGCGACTGGGGCTCGATCACGGTGCCGTCACTGTTGGCGGTGGAGCATCACCCCGGCCTCGTGCACTTGGTGTCGACGGTCGAGGGAATACTCCGCCCCGACCATGGATGGTCCTCATTGGTGGAGGCAACGTTCCCGCCCGGCTCGGTGACCGGCGCGCCGAAACTGGCGGCGTGCACGATGATCGAGGCGTTGGAGACCACGACGAGGGGGCCCTATTGCGGTGCTGTCGGGTGGGTCGACGCCGACCAATCGCAGGGGGAGCTCAACGTGGCCATCCGAACCTTCTGGATCGAGGGCGACCAGTTGTGGTTCGGGACCGGTGGCGGTATCACCTACGACTCGACGCCGGAGGGCGAGTGGGAGGAAACCGAGCTCAAGGCTCGACGACTGCTCGCCGTTGCATCGTCGTCCTCAGCCATACCGACCGAACGTGTCCCAACGGGGCCGGCCCTCACCGCCGCTGGCCGATGACGCCGGTCTGGATCAACGGCGAGGTCGTGGGGCCCGATCGGGCGACACTTCCCTACGACGACCACGGGATCACTGTCGGCGACGGCGCCTTCGAGACCATCAAGGTGATCGATGGCGAGCCGTTCGCTCTGACCCGTCACCTCGAGCGTTTGGACCATTCTGTTGGTGCGCTTCGCCTCGAACGCATCGACCGCAACCTGCTGCTCGACGCCGTCGCCTCGGTCGTTCCAGGCGTGACCGGATTCCTGCGACTGACCGTCACCGCCGGCCGCGGCCCGTTGGGTTCGCCTCGCGATTCGGTGTCGCCCACCGTGATCGCGGCGATACGTGACGGGTCCGTTCGTGTCGATCCGACTGGCGTGGTCGTCGTGCCGTGGACCAGAAACGAAAACGGGGCACTGGCCGGTGTGAAGTCGACCTCGTACGCGGAGAACGTCGTGGCACTTGATGTCGCCATCCAACAGGGCGCGACCGAGGCGATCTTCGCCAACACCGCCGGCGATCTGTGCGAGGGAACCGGCTCGAACATCGTGGTGGCACTCGACGGGCGGCTCGTGACACCGCCACTGTCATCGGGATGCCTGGCGGGTGTGACCAGGGCGTTGCTCCTCGAAGCGTTGCCCGACATCGCCGAGGAGGCGATTCCCATGGCGAGTCTGGCCCTTGCCAGCGAGGCATTCCTGTTGTCGACGGCGAGAGAAGTGCAACCGATCGAGCGCATCGACGACCGCGTGTTGTCAGCCCCAGGTCCGATGACCCGACACGCTCGGTCGGTATGGGTCGACCGGTTCTCCGAATGCAGCGACTGGTGATCGGCTCGTCAGCCTGAGCGCTGCCCCAGATGCATCGGCACAGATGGATCGGCACAGATGGATCGGCGACGATGGCCAGACCCACAACGCGACGCTGACGTTGGTCGCGGGCCCCGCCGACTGAGTCACTCCGCCGGTCGGAGGTGGACGACGTCGCCGACGGAAATGTCACGCCGAACCCCTTGATCGTCCTCGATGATCAAGGCGCCCGACGGGGAGAGGTCGACCGCGATGCCGTAGAGCTCAGCGCGGGGGAGCTCGATCCGAACTCGGCGACCCAGGGTGGCGCTCCGTTGTCGTAGCTCGTCGAGCAGCACCGTCGGTCCACGTTGGTCGATGTCTCCGAGCCGACGGTCGAAGCCGCGCAACATCTCGACGACCAGCGCCGTCCGATCCTGCACGGATCCGGTCAGGTGGCGCAACGACGTGGCGATCTCCACCAAGTCGTCGGGGAGTGCCTCCGGCCAGTTGACGTTCAGACCGATTCCGATCGACACGGCGTCGATGTTCCCTCCGACCAACACGCTTTCGGCGAGGATCCCGGCAAGCTTGCGGTCGGAACCATCGGCTCCCACGCCAACGGCCACCAGGTCATTCGGCCACTTCAACCCGGGGTCGTAGCCCGCCACGACCGAACACGCATCGGCCGCAGCCAGGCCCAGCGCAGCGGTCATCACGTGGGCGTCGCCAGCCGCGATCTGAGCCCGGATCAGGACCGAGCAGAGGATCGAGGCGCGAGGCGGCGCCTGCCATATCCGGCCGAGTCGCCCTCGACCAGCTGTTTGATGATCGGCGCCCAACACCTGCTCGCCCTCGCCGGACCGTGCCCGCTCGAGCAACGTGGCGTTGGTCGACCCGATCTCGTCGACCCAGTCGAAGCGAGAGAATCTGGTGCTCGCCAGCTCGAATCTGGCGCGGTCGAGGTCCACCGGGCCACCATAGAGCGTGTTTTCCAAAGTGCTGATCGCCAACCGCGGTGAAATTGCCGTCCGAGTCATCCGAGCGTGCCGGGAGATGGGGATCTCCACCGTGGCCGTGTACTCCGAACTCGACCGGGATGCACTCCACGTGCGCCTGGCCGACGAGGCGTACGCGTTGGGCGGACAGACCGCCGCAGAGAGCTACCTGAACACCGACGCAATCCTGGACGCCATCACGCGTTCTGGGGCCGAGGCCGTTCACCCCGGCTACGGCTTCTTTTCCGAGAATTCCGATTTCGCCCAAAAGATCACCGACATGGGCGTCGTGTTCATCGGCCCGCTACCCGCCGCCATCGATGTCATGGGCGACAAGATCTCGGCTCGCCTTGCGGCGGAGAAGGTCGACGTGCACGGCGTCCCCGGCACCACCGAGTTGATCACCGATCCCCAACAGGTCATCGATTTCGGCACCGAGTTCGGCTTCCCCATCGCCATCAAGGCGGCGTACGGCGGCGGCGGACGCGGCATGAAGGTCGTGGAGTCGGCCGACGAAGCCGCCTCGCAGTTCGAATCCGCGCAACGGGAATCCAAGGCGTACTTCGGTCGCGACGAGTGCTACATGGAGCGCTACCTCACCAAGCCCCGGCACGTCGAAGTGCAACTCATTGCCGACGCGCACGGTAATTGTGTGTACATCGGAACGCGGGACTGCTCGGCTCAGCGTCGCCACCAGAAGCTCATCGAGGAGGCGCCAGCGGCCGAGATCCCCGAGGAGATCCTTCGCCAGATGGGCGAGGCAGCGGTTGCGGTGGCGAAGGGATGCGACTATCGAAGTGCTGGAACCGTCGAGTTCCTCTATGAGGACGGCGGCTTCTACTACCTCGAAATGAACACGCGGCTCCAGGTCGAGCACTGCGTGTCGGAGCTCGTGACCGGTTACGACCTGGTCGAGCTGCAGTTGAGGGTCGCTGCCGGCGAGGCGCTTCCGTTCACTCAGGACGACGTGATCATTTCCGGCCACGCCATCGAGTGCCGGATCAACGCCGAGGACCCCGCCGGTGGACGTTTCCTGCCGTCGCCCGGACCCATCAACACGCTCAAGGTGGCGTCGGGCTTCGGCGTGCGGTGGGACGGCGGCTACGAAGCGGGCGACGAGATCTCGCAGTATTACGACAACCTCGTCGGCAAGCTGTGCGTGTGGGGCAAGGACCGCCCGACCGCCATCGCTCGCATGATTCGTGCGCTGGAGGAGATGGTCGTGGAGGGCATCGCCACCACCATTCCTGCCGACCTGGCGATCCTTCGCCATCCCGACTTCGCGGCGTTCGAGCACTCGACCAAATGGGTTGAAACGACGCTGGATCTGTCCGGGGCCAAGGCCGACAAGGGCAACGTCGACTCCAGCGACGACGAACCGAAGGTTCGGCGCAACGTCGACGTCGAGGTCAACGGCAAGCGCTTCAGTGTCTCTGTCTGGATGCCCGAATCGGCGTCGGGCCCGGTCGCTGCGTCCAGCGGGGCGAAGCCACGCCCCAAGCGATCATCCGGAACTGGCGGAGCAGCGGCGGCCGGTTCAGGGAACATCGTCGTCCCCATGCAGGGAACCATCGTCAAGGTCGAGGTCGCAGTCGGCGACACGGTGGCCGAGGGCGACACCATTTGTGTCCTCGAAGCCATGAAGATGGAGAACGCGGTGACCGCCGACAAAGCCGGCACCATCGCCCGCATCGAGGTCGAGGCGGGCCAATCGGTCGCCTCCGGCGACCTCGTCGCTGTTATCGAGTAGCGCTCCCCGACCCCCAGACCGCCGTTCTGGCGGCCTTTCGGTCAGGTGAGGGCCGCCATGAGGCCCGTCGGATCGGCGTATTCGAACATGGCCGCCACGCGTTCGTCGGCGACAGTGGCCACGATGCACGCTGGCATGGCGATCTCGACACCCCCTGGCGATGTTCCTCGCAGGATGTGACGTTGCACGAACCCCGCCTCGGTGACAATCCGTTCCTCGATGTCATATCGGAGGTCCGTGACCGTGGTGGTCAACCACCCAATAGTGCGCAGCGCTCGGGCGCGATCGACCGTGCGGCCATCGAAATTCGTCCAGACCGTCATGTTGTCGTGCATCGATGCTTCGACGACCGCCATGTCTCCCGAACCAATGGCGGTGAACAGGCGATCGGCCAACTCCAGCACTCCGGCTGTGTCACTCATCGGAGCTGTGTCACTCATCGCGTTCGGAGCACGATGGTGCCCGCCGCCTTGTCGTGCAGCCCTCGGTAGATCGGGTCAGCCAGCGACGAGAGATAGACCCCAATGGCGAGCAGCGACAGGATGGTCGAGGGCGTGCCTGCGAACAACGACGACAGCGATGCCGGCACCGCCGGCACGAGGACCCTCATGGCAGCCTGATGCGTCATCAACTTGTCGCCCGACACGTAGTTGGCAACACGGAGACCACAGGCCCACTTCCCGAGGGTGCGCCCGTACAGCGTGAGAGCGATGGCCTCGTAGGCAATGGGAAGGATCACCGTCAACACGATGAGCCAGTCCGGTGAATTCACCTTGAATTCGTTGCCGACCTGCTCGGTGTACTTGGCAAAGACCAGCGCTGACAGTGGGATCCCGATGACGAACACGTCGATCAGCCGCGCCGCGAATCGCAACAGGATCGAGCCGGGAGCATTGATGCCGATGGGCGGGAGGTCGTTGCGGTTCCGGGGCGGCGTGAAGGGGTACGCAGCGCCGACCCGGGAATTCTCAGGTCCGCGCTCGGGCGGTGGGGGCAGTTCTGACACCCCGACACGCTACAACCGGCCGCCCCTCAGGCCTGCCGCGAGGCTCAGCGTTCACTCATTCAGCAGCGTCGGTCAGCGCCTCGGCGAGCGCTGGATGCACCAGCAGCGATTCGGCGATGTCGGCCACGCGCAGACCAGCGGTCACCGCCAGAGCGATCACCGAGATCAGCTCGGCCGCGTGACGGCCGACGATCGAACCGCCGAGCACCACGCCGGTCGCGGGGTCCGACACGATCTTCACGAACCCGCGGGTGTCGCCGTTGATCAGGGCTTTGGCCGTGGTGGCAAAAGGCACCTTCGTGACCCGCACCTTGCGGCCGCCAGCGAACGCTTCGGTTTCGGCCAGCCCGACATCTGCGATCTCGGGGTCGGTGAAGATGGCCGACGCCGCCTTGTCGTAGTCGAGGTGGCGATGCTCGACCAACGTCATCCCCATGACGTGTTCGGCGATCTTGCGGCCCTGCATCGAGGCCACCGAGCTCAGCGGAAGCTTTCCAGACAGGTCGCCCGCCACGTAGATGTGCGGCACCGACGTTCGGAGGTGGTGGTCGAGCTCCTTGACGTACCCGTGATCCATCTCGATGCCAGCATTCTCGAAACCGAGATGCTCGCTGTTGGGGATCGAGCCGATCGCCAGAAGGGCATGGGATCCAGCCGCGGTGCGGCCGTCGTCGCAGATCACCTTGACGCCGGTGTCGTCGCGTTCGATGTCGATCGCCCGCGCCCCCTTCAGCAGCTTGACCCCCCGTCGGATGAAGTCGTCCTCGAGGACCGCTGCCACCTCTGGGTCCTTCTGCGGCAGCACTTGCTGGCGGCTCACGACCAACGTCACCTTCGACCCGAAGGAGCTGAACATGTGCACGAACTCCACACCGGTGACACCGGAGCCGATCACGACGAGATGCTCGGGAAGCACCTTGGGCGGGTAGGCGTCGCGAGTGGTGAGCACGCGCACACCATCGGGAACGGCGAACTCGGGGATCCGCGGTCGGCTGCCCGTCGACACGAGGATGGCGTCGGCTTCGATCTCCTCGACTCGGCCGTCCGGCGTCTCCACCACGATCGTGTGGGCATCTGCGAGTCGCCCGGTGCCCTCGATGAGGCGAACCCCCTGGCTCACCAACAATTCGCGACCCGACGTCGCCAGCCGATCGACGATTCCCGAGATCCGGTCGCGTAACAGGTCGAGATCGACGGTTCCCGCAGCAACGGCGATTCCCATTCCCTTGGCGTCGGCGATGGCGCCGAACGCCGCTCCGGTGGCGATCATTGCTTTCGATGGAACGCAGTCCCACAGGTGCGCTGCGCCACCGACGATGTCTCGTTCGATCAGCGTGACCTCGGCGCCGAGCCGGGCGGCGTGGGTGGCCGCCTGTGTGCCGGCGGGTCCTCCTCCAATGATCGCGAATCGAACGGGCATGGGCCACAACCTACCGGTCACGTCTCTTGCTCACGGGCACGCCAGATAGCGTGACGCCATGGCATCTCCTGACCGCTCGCCCGTCGACGATCCGTCAGACGCCCGAGTGGGCCATGGCAGTGGTGGCTCAGATGAGTCAGCGAAAGCGACCGAACACGATGCTCAGCTCGAGTTGTGGACAGCACGCGACGCAGTGGTTCGAACCACCGAGGAACTCGGCCTACTCCGCGCCAAGAACAAAGAACTCGAGCTCCTCATCCATCAGCTCCGCATGCGCATCCTGACGCTCGAGGGGAAACGCCGAACGCCTGGAACCATGCTGGACCGCGGGCTCCGGCGGGTGCGCAATCGGCTTCGTCGGCTCGTCGCAGGCTGACGACCTCAGGCGAGCAATCGATCGACGCAACGACGAAGCGGGATCCGGAAATCGTCGAGCTCACCCAGCCCTGAGTGCCTGAGCGCCATATTGTCGAGAACTGAGTTGGCCGGGCGACGGGCCGGGCGGGGTGGTGAGAGCTCGGCCGTGGTGATCGGGAGGACACGCTCCGGTTCGCCACCAGCGGCCATCAGAATCTCACGCACGAACTCGTACCAACTGACGGAGCCGGCGTTGGTCACGTGGAACGTGCCGGGCATTCGGCCCACTCCGAGCTTCAACACCATGGCGGCGAGATCGTCTGCGAAGGTGGGGTTGCCGACCTGGTCGTCGACGAACGACAACGGGCCGGTTCCGCTCGCCAACCCCATGACGGTCTTCACCATGTTGGCGCCGTGGGGGCTGCACACCCACGACGTTCGGGCGATGGTCCACGCCGGATCGATCTCCATCTCCCCGCCGAGCTTCGACGCCCCGTAGATCGACTGTGGACACGGCTGGTCCCATTCGACATAAGGGCCCGACTTGGTGCCATCGAACACGTAGTCGGTGCTCAGGTAGACCACGTGTGCGTCAACCCGTCGAGCGCCATCAGCAATCGAGCGAGTGGCCAACGAGTTCACCAGGTACGCCGTCTCGGGTTCGGTCTCGCAACGATCGACGGCGGTGAACGCCGCCCCGTGCAGAATGAGTTCCGGTCGCCACTCGCAGATGGCACCCACCGTGAGATCGCGGTCGGTGATGTCGAGGGTGTTGCGGCCGTGGTCGAGATCGACCCCGAGCACGTCGTGGTGGGTCGAATCGAGCAGCGTCGACAGCTCGGTGCCCAGCTGTCCCTTGGCGCCGGTGATCATGATCCTCATCGTCGTTACCGGTTCCGGATTCGCGACCGGAGAGGTGCCCACCAGGCCTGGTGATCGACGTACCAGCCAATCGTGGCGGCAATGGCGTCATCGAAGGAGAGCTGTGGCTTCCAGCCCAGTGCCGTCACCTTTTCGACGGCAATCGAGTAGCGACGATCGTGCCCCGCACGATCTTCGACGTATTCGACCGCGTTCTCGTCGCGACCCAACGCCGCCAGGATCACGTCGGTGATCTCGCGGTTGGTGCGTTCGTTGCCCGCCCCGATGTTGTAGATCTCGCCAACGAGACCCGACCGGAGAACGAGGTCCACGCCACGGCAGTTGTCCTCGACGAACAACCAGTCACGAATGTTCAGTCCGTCGCCGTACAACGGCACTCGCCCACCCTCCAACAGCGTGGTCACGAAGAACGGGATCAGCTTCTCGGGGAATTGGTAGGGGCCGAACTGATTCGACGAACGGGTGATCAACACCGGCAACGAATATGTCTCGTGATACGCGCTGGCGATCAGATCCGAGCCCGCTTTCGCCGCTGAATATGGCGATCGGGGCTGGAGCACGTCGGTCTCCACGAAGGAGCCCTCCTCGATCGATCCGTAGACCTCATCGGTCGAGATGTGCACGAAGCGTTCCACCCCGACCTGCGCCGAGATGTCACACATCACGTTGGTACCGCTGCAATTGGTGCGAATGAAGACATCCGGGTCGAGCAACGACCGATCCACATGGCTCTCCGCCGCGAAATGCACGACCGCATCGTGTCCGGCGAGCGCCGCACGAACCGCGTCGCGATCACAGATGTCACCCTGAACGAAGGTGAACCGGGTGTCGTCGATGATGTCGGACAGGTTCTCGAGGTTCCCCGCGTAGGTCAGCTTGTCGAACACGGTGACCTCGTCGTCGGAGGTCGCCAAGAGATGGTGGGCGAAGTTGGAACCAATAAAGCCGGCCCCACCCGTCACGAAGATCTTCATCGCTCCAGCATCACATACCCGGTCGGCGCGGGCTGCACCTCGGCGTAGGACCGACGGCGGTCGCCCGCCACCCGCTCCAGGAGAGACTCGTAGCGGTCGATCAACCCGTCCCACTCGTAGCGATCCACCACATAGTCATGGCCCGCATCGCCCATCCGTTGCGCCAGATCTGCGTCATCGACCAGAACCGAGACGGCAGCCGCATACTCCTCTGGGGACCGATAGACCACCGCACCGCCGCTCCGTCGAGCCTGGCCGGCGAGGACGTCGCAGCCACCCTGGACAACAGCAGGACGACGATGACCCCAAGCCTCGACGAGCACCATCGAGAAACTCTCGTTGTGCGACGGTTGCGCCAACGCAACCATGCCCGCCATGGCGCTGTCGACGAGAGCTCGGTCGAGAAATCCGGTGACCAACGCTCCCCCCAGATCAGGTGACGTCTCGAGCGACTCACCGATGAAGACGAGTCGCGCCGGAGCGCTCGATGTTGCTTCGTAATGAGCATGAGCCCCGACAAGCTCGCCGACTCCCTTGTCCGGATCGATCCGTCCCACGTAGAGCACGAAGGGTTGGTCGCCGAGATCGAACCGTTCGCGAAAGGCGCTCGCATTGCTCGACGGGGGCAACTCACTGCCGATTCCGACCACCGCAGCATCGGTGGCATCAGGCCCTCCGACACCGAAACGTCGTTCGACCAGTTCCGCTTCCTCCTCCACGTTGAAGGCACAGGCAGTCGCCCAACAGAACAGCTCGTCGAAGAACGACATACCGAGATAGGCCTCATTGTGCGCAAGCGGATGGAACAGCGTTGGGACCACGCCCCGGCAGAGGTCCAAAGCGTCATAGGTCGGCCGGTACAGGTAGGTGAACGGGATGACGACATCGAAACGCGGGGCGTTCTCGCACAGCCAGGGTCGGAATCCCACCAGCTGGGGGCCGAGGACATGGCTCCACAGGTCCGCTGCGGCGGGCGAGGGCTCCCACGGTCCATTGACGATGCGTTGGTGGTACGGCTCGAAGCGTTGATTGTCACGAGGTGCAGGGGTCTCGAAACGGTGGACCATGACGCCACCGAGCTCTCCAGACGATGGTGGAAACCGATTGGCCCACGTGTCGTAGCCGGTGGCACAGCTCGTTGCGACGTGCACCTCATGGCCACGTGTTACCAGCCGCTCCGCGAACTCGAGACAGCATCGCTCCGACCCACCGACGATGTCCGGGCCGTACCGCTGAATGACGAACAGGATCCGCATCAGATCAGCCCGCCGAGAGCCTCGAGGAAGTCGAGCCCGGTCCTCGCCGGGTTGAATCGCTCTGCGCGTCGGCGACCCTCGCCCGACCAGGCCTGGCGGAGCTCGGGATCGGCGAGGAGCCCAGCGACCAGCTCTGCGAGCTCGAACACGCCGAGGTCAGCGGGTGCCACGATGCCGCCGGCGCCAACGGTGCCCGGGAGCGCTGCGAGATCTCGGCAGAGGAACGGCACACCCCGCGCCATGGATTCGACGGCTGGAACACAGAAGCCTTCGTGCTCGCTCATGGTGACGCACATCGATGCGCGATCGAAGAGTTGCGACAATTCCGCTGAGCTGAGCTGATCGTGAAACGTCACTCCCGGGATGGCCCATCGCTGTCGGAGCGAGCGGATGGCTGTCCCGAACACCCCGATCCGTGTCGAGCCGACAATGTCGAGCGTGACCGTGGGATCGATCTGGGCCACGATCACCGCGTAGACCGCCATCAACAGCTCCACGCGTTTGTGCGGAAACAGTTGGCCGACATACAGCAGGCGCGGGCCACGTTCCTCTGCTCGGTATGGCGCCGAACCCGCGAACAGCTTCGGATCGAGAAACGGTGCGACTACTCGAACCCGATCGGCCGGCATGCCCAACGATGTCAGCTCGCTTCGGTTGAACTCCGAGTCGGCGATGGCCCCGACCGAACGAGCGGCCAGCTCCGTCAACTCCCGTCGGCCGTCGTCGAGCTGCTCCGCCACTCGCGGTGCATCATCGACGAAGTACTTCGACGGGGTGATGTTGTGATATTTCAGCACGAGGCGCTCGTGTCGGCTCACGAGCCAGTGGTGCAGGGGCCCATTGCCGATCGAGTGGTGATGCAACAACACATCCTCGACGTCGCCGGGAAGGCCTACCTGGTGGTCGTACTGACTCGTCGTCAGCACCTCCGGGAGCAGATCAGCGGTGACACTGTTGCAGACGATGTGGTGCTCGGTGAGCTGACTCGGCGCAGCACTGTCAGCCGACCCGATGCTGGCGGCGAGCACCTTCCTGATGCCACGCATGTCGTTGCTGATCGCATCATGGGCGACGAACGAGTTCGACACCTGGGACAGCCTCACTCGGTGTCGACCTCGGACATCAGAACCTCGGACGTGCCGGCGTCGGCAGTTCGTTCCGCGGCCGAACGGAGCAGCATCTCGGCCCGTCGAAGCTCAGCAAGTGCGTGATCGAGATCGGTATGCCGTTGAACGGTCGCAGCGACCAGTGGGGTCTCGACGGCATCGATCTGTTGCTGCAGCAGTTGCACCGCCTCGAGCAGTCGACGCAACGGCGTGTCGATCTGGGCGTAGACCTGCTCGATGTCAGTGCTCGTCAGCTTGCGGAGCGCTCGCCTCGCGAGACTCACACCAGGAATCCGCGACGCCGTGGAGCGGCCGTAGGGCCGGAACTCGAGGGCTTGTCGAACGGCAGCGACAGTGCTCGAGAACTCGGCGATCAGTTCGTCGCGGGCGGGTTGAATCCGCCGCAGGTAGCCAGGTTCACTCAGCAGGGCCTCAGCGACCTGCTCGCTGTACTCACCGATCGCCAACCGTCCGGAAACCCGCTCGCGTATCTCATCCACCAATTGATCGGTGCGGACTCGAGGGTGTTCCTCAGTCATTTTCGACAGACCAAGTGCTGCGCATCGTGAGCACGCCTTCTTCGAAGAGACCATCGCCGACCTCGACCGTGAAGGGGAACGAGCGCTGGCGAAAGTCGTAGTGAGCGAGGGTGGTCTCGTCGGTCACGGCAACGCTGAGCAGATAGACACCACGCAGCAGGTCGAGGCGCGGTACCTCCCAGTCGACGATCATCACGCCGGGCTCCACCACGCCGAGATCCACTTCGCCGAGTCGAGTGTTGGTTCCGTGCACGTACACGCCCTCGATCGTGTTGACCGAGATACCGACAACTGGGTGGTTCAATCGTTCGTTGGCTCGAATCCGGACGCGAGCGACCAGGCGATCACCGCAGTTGACGTGACTTCCGACGGGCTTGTCATTGGCAAGGAACTCGACGTTCTCGATGGTTGCCTCGCCGCTTCCCCAGCGTTGGCCGAATTCGCCGTCCGGATTGCGCTCCTCGACAACATCGCCCAGGTATTCCTGGATCACGTCGTCGGGCTCGCCCTTGGTCAGCATCCGGCCGTGTTCCAACAACGCCACCTCGGTGCACAACATCCGCATCGATCCCATGCCATGGCTCACGAGAACGACCGTCTTGCCTTCGGCACGGAACTGGGCGAATTTTTCGGAGCACTTCCGCTGGAAGGTCTCGTCGCCGACCGCCAACACCTCGTCGACCAACAAGATGTCGGGGTCGACATTGATGGCGACGCTGAACCCGAGGCGGACGTACATGCCCGATGAGTAGTTCTTGACGGGTGTGTCGATGAACTGTTCGAGCCCGGCGAACTCGACGATGTCGTCGAAGCTGCGCTTCACGTCCTTTTCGCTGAGGCCGAGGATCGCCGCGTTGAGGAACACATTGTCCCGTCCGGACAGCTCCGGATGGAAGCCAGCACCCAGTTCCAGCAGCGCCGAGATCTTGCCGTCAACGGTGATCGAGCCGCCGTCTGGTCGGAGGATCTTGGCGATGCATTTGAGCAGCGTCGACTTTCCCGATCCGTTCTGTCCGATCAGGCCGTAGGTGGTCCCGCGAGGAACATCGAACGACACGTTCTGGAGCGCCCAGAACTCCTCGTATTTCGCTCGGCCCTGGCGGAACACGGTGGCCTTCAGCGAACGATTCAGCTCGTGGTAGAGCCGAAATCGTTTGGACACGTTGTCGACCCGGATGACGATGTCGTCATCGCTCATAGTTCCTCCGCCATTCGCCACTCGAGCCTCGAGAACAACATCCAGCCCAGCACGATGGATACCACGGAGGCGGCCCCGAGAAAGAGGAAGTCCTTGAGAGCCGGAGCGACACCGTCGTAGAGCACCTGTCGGAACGCCATGACGAAACGCGCCATGGGGTTCTTCAGATAGATCGCCCGGAGCGGCACCGAGAACCCGAGGAGTTCGACGTTCTTGGGGACATCACTGATCCGGTAGACGATGGGGTTCAAATAGAACATGATCTGCAACAACACGCTCCCGATGAGGTGTTGGAGGTCGCGGAGGTAGGCGTTGAGCACGGAGACCGCCATGGAGATCCCCAGCGTGAAGATGACCAGCAGCATCATGAGGATCAGCAGCCACGGGAGCACGACCAAGGCGTTCACCCCGAAGAACCCCAACAGGATGACCAGCACCGTCATCTCGATGCAGAAGTTCACCAGGATGCTCAGCACGTAGCTCAGCGGCAGCACTGCCCGGGGGAAGTACACCTTCTTGATCAGTGCGGCATTGCCAACGATCACACCCATCGAGCCGCTCACACATGAGCTGAAGAAAGCCCACGGGAACAACCCACACATCAGATAGACGGGGAAGTTGTCGAGGCCGGTCTTGGTGCCCACTGTGGCGGGCAGCTGCAGGATCAAGCCGAAGACGAACCAATAGGTCAGGATCGTCGACAGCGGGTTCAGCAACGACCACAGCCACCCCAGTACCGATGATCGATACTTGCCCCTGAGCTCTCGCAGGGTGAGGTTCTTGATGAGATCGGTGCTGTGAGCGATCTCTGTGAGGGTGGTGGTGCTCATGTCAGGTACGAAAGAAAAACCTAGCAGGGGGTCGATTCACCGCCGCATCGATGCCCATCGACAACGAGTGACTCGTCCCGGCCCGTTCGACGCCGTCGGATGTCCCGATCAGTGCTCGGCGGCACGGACAGCCGCCCGCCGGATCAACGGTACGACCCGATCGAGGGTGAATCGACCGAGCGAATGGGCGCCGGCATCAGCCAGCCGATCGCGAGTCGCCCGGTCGGTGGCGACACGGATCATCATCTCGGCCGCCGCGTCGACATCAGGGTCAGCCCATCGACCTCGTTCGGGATAGGGGCACCCCGGGCCGACATCGACCATCGAGTAGGGCACCAGCAATGCCGAGGATTCGTCCATGAAGTCGAGGTTGCCGCCGTACCCCGTGGCAATCACCGGCACGTGCTGCGACATGGCTTCGGCCATCGTGAGGCCGAGTCCCTCCGAACGATGCAACGAGACATAGCAATCGGCCGACGCCACCAACTCGAGGCGTGCCGTGGCCGACAGATCCTCATCGCGGATCTCGATGTCGGATCGTCCGCCGCCGAGGTGCCACCACCGCTGCACCATCTCTGGCTCACTGGCACCGTTCATCGTCTTGAGCACCAGACGAGTGGTCCCGGTGTCCTGGGGGAACGCTCGGAGATACGCCGCGATGAGTCCATCCGGATTCTTCCGCCTCGGGACCGACAGCACATCGAAGGAGAACAGGAAGGTGAAGCGATCGTCGAAGCCGGCTCGGGCGCGGGCTCCAGCCCGATCTGACACCAGTGGGAACTCGAGCGGAATCGGCACCAACTCGACGGGCCCGCTCGCTACCGGCGTGAAGACGTCGACCAGGAACTTCGTCGACGCCCAGATCCGGTCGACGGCACGAACCCCCGCCATGGCGTCGTCGCTGAGCTCGTCGGTCTCCCAATAGAACGCTCCCACGAGCTGCTGGGTGGGATCGAGTTCTTCAGCGAGGTCGTCGAGCAACTGCGGAACCGAGGTCGGCGCCACTGCCAGCACGACGATCCGTCGGTCCGGCCGATCCGTCAGTCCACGAGCACCCGGGCCGACCGCTCCATCGTCGGCTCGGCGAGACGCGTGGCGGTCGTAGCGCACCGCATTGGTCGGGACATCGGCGGCATCGAGACCCGCTCGAAGCCGCCGCGCCGCCTCCCCCAGGCCGAGTTGAGCGTCGAGGAACCCGACGATGCTGACTCCGCCGTCGACCCGGCGTTTTTCGCCAGCAGGAACGCGACCGGGGAGATCGGGCAACAACATGATCGGCGTGTTGCCCTCGGCGACACCCGAGACCCATTGCCATCGATCGAGTTGCGCGCGATCCCTCCACCGCGGCGAGGGAAACGTTGCCCGAAGATCTGGCCGGTCCCGCCACAACGCATCAAGCCAGCGGGACCGTTGCGTACCGGTAGCGCTTCCCCCCGTCGACAGCCACGACAGCGTGGCCGCCGTGCCGCCAGCCGCATATGGGTCGGGCGGGACCTCACCGAGAGCCAACGACTCCCGGGCGGCCGAACGGCGGAGCCGATGATCCAGCCCGAAGCCGACGTGGTCGTCGAGGAAGTCGTCCTCGGCTCCGTCGAGAGCGGCGAGACCCTCGCTGACCGATGCTCGAACTTCTGCGAGGTTCGATGCGGCCGCGCGCTCATCGCCCCGGATGGAGGCTCCCATCGGCCGCGCGAAGAACGCCCACGGCGCGTCGGAGGTGGCGGCGCCGAGATTGACGAGACGGATCTGACGATGGGCGATCGTGTTGGCCAGATCATCGGGGGATCCAGCCGCAGCATGAGGTGACCGCCGGAATCGTCCATCGACCACGGTCGTCACGACACCACCGGCCGTGGGGTACTCCGCCCACGGATCCACGGAGACCGAGCCGTTGGACACCTGGCTCTGTGCGTGAGCGGTCCACGCCGCGAGCGCTGCCGACGAGTTCGGTCCAGCGACGATCATCTCAGGGATCCACCCACCTGACGCCACCCGACCGTCCACGCGGCGGGCGAGGCCGGCGAGCCCATCGCTAGCGGGAGCGAGGATGAGCTCGTCGAGCTCTCCCGTGACCCAGCAGCGATCATTCAGCACGACCAGCGGTACATCGTCGAGGAGTCCATCGATCACGTTCGGGAGTACCGCCCAAGTCGCCACCTCATGGCCGTACGAGCCCACCGCTGTGCCGTACGACAAGTGGCCCACCGTTGAGTCGCGGAGGAAGACCGCTGCGTCGAGATGGTCCGGGAGATCGAGACCGATGGGTCGTGCCGCAGCGACGACCACCGTCAGCCGACGCACCGAACCGGATTCCCACATCGACGACACAGCGCGGCGCAGCGAAGGTCCTCGCCCGGATCGGGAGATGATGACGGCGTCGTGGACGGGCACGCCGTCAGTTCACCACGTCCGGGTCCGGGTACTGTTCCAATCGTGTCGAGCCCCATGGTCAACCGCCTCCGTTCCCGGTATCGCCAACTTCCCTCCGAGCGCTTCAGCCGGCAGTTGGAGTTGATCTCGCAACGCCTCGGCCACATCGAGCAGCGCTTGACCGACCTCGAATCGACAGTGACCCGGGCCGATGTGATCACCACCGCCGCCGCCGTGGAATCGGTGCGTGACGCAGTGACGCAGCTGGCGGTCGACGTGAACGACCACCTGGCCGAGTTGTCGGATCAGGTCGTCGAGGCCAACCGTCGAGGCTCATCCGGCACCGCCGGATAGCCCACCGGGTCTGGATAGGCATCGGAGAACGAGCCGTAACTCGCGCTGTAGTACGGGTCGTGGGCCAACTGTCGAGCCCAGGTGCTCGACAGGAGCTCCAATTCTGCTGGGCTGACCGACGGGTCTCTCGACACCGACTCGAAATGAGTGAGCCGAGCGTGTGGGGTGACCACGATCCGATAGCCAGCCGCCCGGAGGCGCAGACACAGCTCGACATCGTTGTAGTTGTTGGCCAGCGCCTCGTTGAAACCGTCGAGCTCGACAAATGTCGAGCGTCGCATCATCAGACACGCTGCGGTGACCCCAACGACCTCTCGATCGAGCCAGACCGCACCGCGGTTGCGGTCGTCGGTCGGCAGCATCCCGAACATCACATGTCCTGCGTTGCCACCGAGGAACAGGTGTCCGGCATGCTGCAGCCGACCGTCCTCGAACAGCAACGTGGCCCCGACCGCACCGACATCGGACTCGGCAAGAAAGCCCGCCATGGTGGTCAGCCAGTCGGGGGTGAGGACCGCAGTGTCGTCGTTGAGGAACAACAACAGCTCGCCGCGGGCCGCGGCCGCCCCGACGTTGCACTTCTCCGAGAAGTTGAAGGGACGATCGAACTCCACGATGCGAAGTCGATCGCCACCGATGGCCATGAGCTGTTCGACGACGTCGACGGGCGTGGACACATCCGCCACCACGATGATCTCGATGTTCCGATGATGTGTCGCGCCGATCAGGTCCTCGACGATCTCGACGACACAACATCGAGCCCGTCCGAATGCCACCGCAACGTCACCTCGGGTGGGGATGACGATGCTGACCAACGTGTCCGGGTCGACGCGGCGCCGGATCCGGAAATGACCTCGTCGCTCGAGTTCTTCGACGGTTCCGTCGATGCCGACGCGTTCGCAATGATCCTCCAGCGCCCGCCGGCCCGCCTCGTAGGCGTAGGGCTTGACGTCGTCGCCGGAGAGCACCGAGTTGGGGACGATCCGCCAGTGGTAGAGCACCTTCGGCAGATGTCTGATCACTCGAGCCCGTTCAGTGACGCGGAGGATCAGATCCCAGTCCTGGGAACCGTCATAGCCCTCACGAAACCGGCCGACCTCATCGACGAGCGAACGCCGGATGGCCGAGAGGTGACAGGCGTACATCTGCGAGCGAAAGCGTTCCGGCGACCAGTCGGGTTTCCAGAACGGGGCGAAGCGGATCCCGTCGACCCCGACGAGATCCTCGTCGGAATAGAGGTAGTCGAGCTGTGGATCGCGGTAGGCCGCGGCCACCTCGGCCAGGGCATCGCGATGCAGCAGGTCGTCGTGATCGAGCAGGGCAACCACCTCACCCTGCGCCTGGTCCAAAGCATCATTGGAGGCGGCAACGATGCCGCCGTTGCGCTCGCGACGTCTCACGATGATCCTGGGGTCGATCGTGGCGAACTCCTGGAGCAGCGGCCACACGTGGGGATCCGGGGAGCCGTCGTCGACCAGGATCAGCTCCCATCGACCGTAGGTCTGGTCGAGTACCGACCCAACGCATTCGCGCAGCACGGTTTCCTCGGTGTTGTACACCGGTGTGAGCACGGAGATCAGGACGTCACGAGCCATCGGTCAGGTGCGCATCGGCCAGGTCGGTCGGAAGTTTTCCGCCAAGGCGTTCCGTGCTGGATTGGCGCTGTCTCGATCGGAGAGCACCGGGGCACTGATGCCCCAGTCCGCCGCGATCGCGGGATCGTCCCACGCCACACCAAGCTCGTCGGCCGGGTTGTAGTACCCGTCCACCAGATAGGTGATGGTCATGTCGGTCACCGAGCTGAAGCCGTGAGCGACGCCCGGTGGGATGTACACGCCGAGATGAGCGTTGGTGCCCTCGACGTCACCGAGGTCCAACATCTGGGTGACACCATCGGTGGGACCACCCGATCGAAGGTCGTGCAGCACCACCCGTGCATGACCGAACGGCACGTACCAGTAGTCCGCCTGATGGAGGTGGTAATGGAGACCGACGATGCACCCGGCGCGCCGATCGCCACGGTTCGCCTGGATCATCTCTCGGCCCGATGGGAACCACTGACGCCGGTAGGTCTCGACGAAGAACCCCCGTTCGTCACCGAAGATCTGGGGGGTCACCAATTGCACGCCCGCGATCAGCTCGCTCTCGACGATCGTCGCCATGTCAGTTCCTTCTCATCGGTTCGGGCCCAGTCACTGCGCGTCCTATTCGAGATCGATCAGGCAGTCGTCGCCGACCATCAGTCGCGTGGCCGTCGGCCGGTGTCCCGATCGCAACACCTGTGCGTCGCGACCGATCAACGAATCGACGAGCCTCGGGACGCCGTGAATCTTCGCTCGCTCCAGGATCACCGAGTTCTCGATCTCGCTGGACACGATCTCGCAGTTCGGCGCCACCGCTGTGTACGGCCCGACATAGCTGTCGGTCAGCGTGGTGCCCGCGCCGATGATAGCCGGGCCACGCACGTGGGAATTGATGAGTACCGCACCAGCCTCGATCACCACCCGACCATCGATCTCGCTGGCCTCATCGACACTGCCTTCGATGCGGGCGGTGATGTCGTCGAGCACCCGACGGTTGCTCTCCAGCAACGGGTCCTTCTTGCCGGTGTCGAGCCACCAACCCTCGAGGAGATCATGACGAACCGGCTGGCCGGTATCGATGAGCCATTGAATGGCGTCGGTGATCTCGAGTTCGCCGCGGGGCGACGGCGCAATGGCAGCTACCGCTTCGTGGATGGCCTTGGTGAACAGATAGACACCGACGAGCGCAAGATTCGACGGCGGATCGGCTGGCTTCTCGACGAGCCGGACGACGTGGCCCTCCGCGTCGACCTCTGCCACCCCGAAACGATGTGGATCGGGCACTGGGCACAACAGGATCTGAGCGGCGGGAGGGGCCGTGTGTCCGTCGAGGGTGGGCGCATCAGCCGCACGCACCTCGGCCTCGAAACGATCGACGAAGGTCGTCAGCCCCTGCTGCAACATGTTGTCGCCCAGGTACATGACGAAGTTGTCGTCACCCAGAAATTCCCGTGAAATCAGCACGCAGTGCGCCAGTCCGCTGGGTGACTCCTGCTGGATGTAGGTCACGGTGGCACCGAAATCGGACCCATCACCGACCGCCGCCCGAACCTCGGGTCCGGTCTCGCCGATCACGATCCCGATCTCGGTGATGCCCGCTTCGACCATGTCCTCGATTCCGTAGAAGAGGATGGGTTTGTTGGCCACGGGAACCAGTTGCTTGGCGCTGGTGTGGGTGATCGGCCGAAGTCTGGTGCCGGCACCGCCAGAGAGGATGAGACCCTTCACGGCTGTTGGTCTAGCAGCCGGACCCACTCGGCACCGCACGCCGGATAATCGACGCCAGCCCCGTAGCGCACTCGGCCCAGGTGGACGGCACGTAGGACGCCACTCGGCGTCGAACGGCACCAGCGTGGGCCTCATCGACCATCATCTGACGGATCAGCCGAGCGATCTCGCCGGCGGGGTCCGACGAGTCGACGTCGACGTGGTCCACGATTCCGGGAGCGATCTCGGCGAGCGCACCGCCGGTCGTGGCGATCACGGGTGACCCGTTCCGGAGCGCCTCGACCACCGGCAACCCGAACCCCTCTGCTTCCGAGGCAGCCACCGTCACGAGCGCCGACTGGTAGAGCGCTGCCAGCTCCGCGTCAGAGACGTCGTGACGCCATGACACCGCTGCATCGGACCTCAACCGTTCGACGAGGTCGGCGGCCCCCCACCCTTCGCGCCCGACCACGACCACTCCGAGGTCCGGAAACTCGCCCCTCAGCGATTCAACGGCATCGAGGACGAGGTGATGTCGTTTGCGGGGCTCGATGGTTCCCACCGACAACACGTACGGGTGGGGGTCGTCCGCGACTGACCGCTGGGCGGACTCAGGGTCCGACTCCACGACCGCAGTGTCGGCGCCGAGTGCCACAGTGGCGATTGCCGGGAGTCGGCGGTTCGTTGACTTGGCGTAGCGCTCGATCTCGAGCGCGGTGTCGTTCGAGCTCGTGACGATCGTGTGTGCGCTCCGGAGATGGGCATCGAGATGCTCAGCGAAGCGGAACGACAGATCACTGCCGAACCACTCGGGATGGGTCACGCAGAAGATGTCCTGGATGAAACTCACGACCGTCACATCGTTGGAAGCGAGGCTCGCGATGAGTTCCCGACGCGACGGCGTGGTGGCGTTCCAGGTGGCATCCACTTCGAGGAACACCGAGTTCGGCTCGATCTGGCCGAGGAGCAGGTCGCGATGCTCAGCCGGTTCCGCGCGAAGCGCCCGGACATGTCGAACCCGGTTCGCCACCAGGTCGAGCTTGAGGCGTCGGGCGGCAGCGCCCGTCTGGCGTCGAAAAGTCGATTGCGGTGGGGCACGGCGGATCGGCTGCTCGTCGCCGGTGGGCACCAGCAACTGCTCGTATTCATCGGCGCTGATACGACGGAACGAGTGGTGCAACGGAGCCCAGGCGATGGGAACGACCTGCAGATCCGGTGCCACCTGCGGAAGGTTCCGAACCATCTCGCATGTCACCCGTTGGATCCCAGCCCGCCAACCCGAGCGAAGCGTCGGAGTGACATCGACGTACACGAGCGTCGGCCCTCCCGGAAATCGTGTGGGTCGGGCGATCGATCCGGCCGGAAGCCATGGTGTGCGGACATCATCGGTGGGCTCGCGTCCGATCGTGGTCGAGCGGCGACTGGCGAGTTGGCGTGGGCTGGATGCCACCACGTCGAGCCAGATCCGCGCCCACCGGAGCGCCAGCGCGTACTTCGGTGATCGTCCACGGCGTGCCAATCCGACGATGTTCCGACGAATCGAAGGCCACGAATACCGGCGGGCCGTCGTGAACGCCTGTCGCATCTGGCCGACCGAGCCGTTGCGCAGCGTGGTCAGCAACCAGTTCCGATAGTTCAAGTGGAAGAACGTCGGCGATGCCGTGCCACCCGAGCCACCGTGGAGGTGATGGACGACCGACTCAGGCGCCACCCGAACCCGCCAGCCCCGACGACTCGCTCGCCAGGCCAGATCCGAGTCCTCGTAGTAGGCGAAGAACGTCGGGTCGAGGAGCCCGACGTCGGCCAACATCTCTGAGCGCAACAACACCGCGCCGCCGCAAAAACCGCCTGTGCCATGAGCAATGAGACCGGCCCGATCGGTGGCGCCGTACCAGCGGTCCGCCCATTCCCCGCTTGATGTCCGATGGGTTCCCAGGTTGTTGATCCGGCGGTGGCGATGACCGAGCGACTCCCAACCAGCGCGTCCCACGCCATCAGCGCCGGGCATGATCACCAGACGCGTGGCGTCATCATCTGTCGAGATCGGCGAGTCCATATCGGACAGCGCAAGCTCGATGCGTGGCGCCCGGCGCGTATCGGACCCGACCGGGACCGCAATGGTGCAACCTCGACCGACGCGATGCGTGAGCCGAAACGCCAAGTAGGGATGAGCGAAGGACTCCGTGCCCTCGAAGATGCATTTGGCGGTCACGTCGATTCCATCGACGGTGACCCGCTCGATCAGCGCCCGGGTGCTCTGGGCGACTGGTTCCAGCTCAACGTCGACGAATGGCAACTCGAGCAGCACCTTGGAGCCGACTGCGCCGACCCGGTCATCGCGCAGCTCCGCCAGGAGCGGCGCCAACCAGGCCGGATCGACGACGGCATCGTTGTTGATGAGCGCCACCGCATCGATGCCCTCGAGATCTCGGAGCGCACGGTTGCACCCTTCGGCGAACCCGAGGTTGGCACCAGTCGGACGGATCTCCACCGAAGGCTCAGACCGGAAGTCGTGGCTGAGCCGCTGCAACGATCCATCAATCGACCCGTTGTCGACGATGACGATACGCAGCTCAACCCCTGGACATGTCGAGTTCAGGAGCGACCGGACGCAACGAGTGGTGAGCCACGCTGCGTTCCAGTTGAGCACGACGACGCGGACCACCTGCGGGCGCATGGCTGTCTCCACCGGCGCAACGCTAGCGGAGGGTCACGATGATGCCGCCGTCGACTCGGTCGACACGTTCCACCGTTGCGGGCGGTAGCTCCGCCACCTCGCGCTCGGCATCGGCCGCATTCATCCAAGCGCTCCCAGCTGGCGATATCAACCCATCCGACCCGTCGTCGCTGACGAAGGGCGCCGTTCGAAACACGATGAAGCGCACCCCGCGGTGTGCAAGCACCTCCTGCCCGGCGAGACTCGATGGGTCGTTCACCGACGACATCTCCGATTCGTACCATTTGGGGAAGAACCCGGAGTACCCGTTGACTCGAACCTGGCCATCTTCGCCAGCCGCCACCATTCGAGGCGCCTCGGTGAATGCCCACAACGCCCCGGTGCTGGGCGGTGGTGCGGGAAGCTCCAACACCGGACCCTTCGCTCGACCTTCCAGCTCACGACTGACCGACATGAACGAGGACTGACCCAACGGCGTGCGACTCAGCGGGAGATCCAGGGCCGACTCACCGAGGACCACCGCAGCCAGACCCGCGCAGAGGCCGACGGCCAGCCGTGGTCGGTCCGCCAGGAGGCGCATCGTTGTCGCGACCCCGACCGCCGCGAGGACGGCGACCGCCAGCTGGCCGACCACGATGAGCCGAACGAGCGCGCGAATGCCCGAGAACCCGGGTATCAAGATTCCGGCAGCGTCGAACAACGGGCTGTTCCCGAACGAGATCACGCTGATGACCAGGCAGACGACTCCGAGCGACAGGACTTCGCCCCGACGGTTCTGCTCGAACCCTGCGTCTTTCCACCAGCGCTGTCGACAGACGACACCAATGCCGATCAGGCCGAAGACGACACCGACGACACCCGGGAACGAACGATTCTCGGAGTACGGGGTGGTTCGATCGACGAGGACATCCATCAGGCGTGTCGAACCCTGTACCTCGGTCATCCCTTCAATGGACGTTCCCTGCGTCGTCGAGGGGTCTCGGGTGAAGTACGGGTCATCCTGCAGCTCGAGGTATTTGATCGCAACGGGACCGACGAGCACAGCGGCGAGGACGCCCGCCAGCGCCAGCCGTATCACCAATGCTCGGGGCGAGCGCACGATGCTCGGCAGACGAAAGGCGACCAGTCCCGCCACCATCATCACCGCCGCGATGCCGAGATAGCTCGCCGACAGCGTGATGACGGCCAGCGAGAGCCCGAGCGTCACCGCGTGTCGCCACGACCCGTCGTTGTCGGTCACGCGCCAGACCATCAGCGCAATCAGCGGGAGCAACGCGCCGAGCATCAACTGGAAATGGTTGGCCTGGCCCAGACGGATCGTGCTGTAGGTGAACACCAGGGCACCGACGCCGGATGCCCACCGATGTCCGCACACCCGCAGGCACAACCGCCACGACGACTCGAGCGCGACGACGAACAACCCCAGATAGATCAGGTTCATGGCCACAACCGAACCGAACAGCCAGTTCAACGGAGCAAAGATGGGCACGAGCCCGAGGTGGGTATCGCTGTATGCCATGGGGAGATGCGCTGTGTGAAAGATCTGCCCCGACCAGTAGTTGCTGAAACCGGATTCCGCTGATCGGGCGCCCCAGCGCAAGACCGCGAGGTTGAACATGGCGTCGCCCGGATCACCGACGACGCTGCTGCCGATTCGACCGATCGCCGGAAACCCGAGGAGCCACGAAGTCATCGTCCACAAGATGAAGCGCAAGAGCGTCGCGCGCCGAGCTGACATCAGCCACAGCTCCCGGCGACGCTGATGCGAATGTCAGCGGACACCCCGTGGCGCGGGTCGGGCTCGGGTCGTTGATCCGATGACGCACGACCCTCCTCTGCGGCAGCCGCGCCTGATTCGCCGGAGCCACCAAGCCTCACGAACGCCAGGCCACCAGACGACACCGGCAATTCGAACGTCCTGGTTCCCGGTCCCATCAGAACGTCCGTTGGCACGAAGGGCCCATTGGCGGTCAGCCCCACATCGACCTGGGTCACTGTCCGATCCGCCGCGGACCGCATATCGACGGTCACGTTCGCGCACGCCGCTCCGACAGCAATCGGAACATCGATGGGAGTCGTCGAACTCCATCGCTCGAACCCACCGGCTGCGGCCGATCGCAGTGGCGTTTCCGGACCGAGGTACACGCCCCCGCGACGAATGTCGATGAGTTCCCACGTGGAGTTCTGTTCCAGCGTCTGCGTGATTCCTATCGGCACCGCCGACCGACTCATCAGTGCGAAGGACGCTGGTTCGAGTGGTTCGAACAGCAGCCGACGAGGGTACGCCGGCTGCAGTTGCAGCCATCCGACATCGCGAAGGTCGCTCGTGCGATCCATGACAAACAGTTGCCGGTGGATCAACGGATCGGCGACGATGACCCGACTGCCGGAGGGCCCTCCGTACGTACGGATCCATTCCACCGCCTGGCTGTCGTCGAGGCCGATCCCCCGCAGCGTTTCATGGTGCCGAACCGTGTCGTTCGTCATCATCGTGGCGGCAACCAAGCCCACTATGGCCGTCATTGACACCGCGACCAACCCCAGCCGACCCGCGACCCGCGGACGTACCTTTGTTGCCCACACCAGAGGGAGCGACGTCGAGACTCCGATGCAGATCAGGACCATCCCGGTCGGAACCGACATCGCCACGATCCGGTTCGGCACGTAGTTCATCGTGCCGCCGACCAGGAACCACCAGTACGGGCACATCGTTCCGATCAGCGCGATCACGGGCCAGCGCGTGGGTGCCGCTCGAAGCGCAACGATCAACCCCGTCAGCCAGGCCAACCCCAGGAGCACCGTGATGGGACCACGTAACGCGTTCGCCGGTACCCCAAAGGTGTCGACGGGGAACGACCCGAGGATCCGGCCCAGGCGTTCCACGATGGGACCGAAGCTGTATTGATCAGGCCAGGTGTTCTCGACGCCGGTCAGGAACAGCAGCCCGCGCACTGCGTTGAAGACTGCCAGCGGTCCCACAACAAGGGTTGCCACCACCGCCATCATCAACCACCGCCAACGGCTTCGATGACGCCAGAGGAGCGGTGCCAGGCCAGCGATCAGGGCGGGTGCCAACACGAACGCGTATTCGAATTCCGTCCCGAGGAGTCCAACCACTGCGAGCCCAACGAGTGCCAACTCGTGCGCGCCAGGTGGCTCATCGGAACGGACGAGGAACAGCAGCGCACCGACGGCGAACATCCCTATTCCCAACCCCAGTACAAACATCGAGTTCTGATTCAGCAGGAAGTATCCGAGCGAGCCCAGCCCACCAACCCCGACTCCCCCAAGAACGCCAGCACGAAGTGACCGACGACGAGAAACCCCCAGCCCGAGCGCCAATGCGTAGGTGGCCGGAGCGATGAACAGCAGCCACAGCGCCGTCATCGGGATCCACTGATCGGAACTCTGGGTGCGAAAGACCGACGACGCCAGGTTCTGAATGCCCGCCTCGCCCCAGCGCCGAGCACCCAGCTGGTATTGCCGAACCGGGTCGTTGGCGGGACTGTCGGGGCTGGTGGCGCTCGGGGAGCGGTCGGGCACATCCCACACGGTGTGATCCATCAACCAGTCGTCGACGGACGCGAAGTAGAACCCGTCGGATCCAGGCGAGGTGAAGCGCAGGCCAGTCGAATCGACGTCTGACGTCGCAGACAGGTTGATCGCCATCCCGGGAATTCCCGCCGCCAACAGGATCAGCATGGAGATGAGTAACCCTCGGGCATCGTTGAGCGCTGCTCGCCGCCGAAGCCACATCCAGACGAGTCCGACGAGGGATGCCACCGCGAACACGGGCCCGGCGCTCGAGAATCCAACGATGAGCCCGGTCCAGTGGATGTAGGCAACTGCCAACGCTGCACCCACGACTGGCGCTGCCGGAATCAGGAACGGTCGCCAGCGGGCGGGGGCCAGTATCGCCAGCACAAGACCCGCGCCGACCAGGATGGCCGCCACTGTCCCAACTCTGAGGAGCTGACCGAGAAAGACCCCGCTCACGCGACCCGGCACCACGTCGAGGTCGCTGATCCCACGACGGTGACGCTAGCCGCGAGCGGTGTTCGCCCTCACTCGGCCGGCGCCTGCAACGGCGCGGGCGAGCAATGACCCTCGAGCTCGACGACCGTAATCCGATCGCGGTGCTCCCACGTCACCTCGTTCGACGGATCGCGGCGAATCTTGTACTCCCGGAACGACATCTCCAAGGCGTCGAAGGTCAGATAGCGCCCGATGAGTGGCTCCCCGGCGCCGAGGATGATCTTCATGGCCTCGACCGCTTGGATCGTCCCGATGATCCCGGGCAGCGCCCCGAGCACTCCAGCTTCAGCACAGCTCGGCGCCATGTCCGCTGGCGGCGGCTCGGGGAGCATGTCCCGATAGGTGGGGCCGTTCTTGGGATCGAAAACGGTGACCTGGCCCTCGAAACGGAAGATCGAGCCGTGGACGACGGGAATACCGAGCTTCACGGAGGCGTCGTTGAGCATGTACCGCACCGGGAAGTTGTCGGCGCCGTCGACGATGATGTCGTAGCCCGAAATGATGTCCTCGATGTTCGACGCGTCGAGCCGACGGTCGTAGGTGACCACGGTGACGTCGGGGTTCATCGCGGTGATCGTCTTCTTGGCGGAATCGACCTTTCGTTCACCGATGCGATCCATGTTGTGGAGGATCTGGCGCTGCAGGTTCGAGGCGTCGACGACGTCCATGTCGACGATCCCGAGGGTTCCGACACCAGCCGCCGCGAGGTAGAGCGCCGCAGGAGAACCGAGGCCACCGGCGCCGAGGAGCAACACCTTGGCATCGAGGAGTTTCTGTTGTCCGACCTCGCCGATCTCCGGGACAAGAAGGTGGCGCTGATAGCGATTGCGTTGTTCGGGCGTGAGGACCTGGGGGGTCTTCCAATCGCGACCCTCGTCCTTCCATTTGTTGAAGCCACCGGCCATCGAGACGACGTCGGTGTAACCGAGTTCGTTCAGGGTCCGGGCGGCGAAGGCAGACCGCACTCCCCCAGCACAATGAACCACGATCTTGGCGGCCTTGTCGGTCAGACGACTTTCGACCTGTGCTTCGAGATGGCCCCGGGGAATGAACACCGCACCGGGGATGGCTCCCTGCTCGAACTCGTCGGCTTCGCGCACATCGAGGAACACGGCGCCGCCATCACGAAGGCCCTCGGATTCAGCGGTCGACACCTCGCTGATTTCGGACTTCGCCTTGTTCAACAGCTCTCTGAAATTGGCCATTCTCGTGCTCCTCGGGACTGCAGGATCAATACCCTACCGAGTTGGTCAACAATTGTTCCAACGGTCTATTCCTGCCGCCTCGACCCAGCACCGTTCGACTCCTCAGTGCCGCTCAGGCGAGTCCGTCCAACAGGGCGGGGACCGTCTCACTCAGATCTCCGCCGATGGTGGCATCGGCGAGGTCGTCCATCTGAGTCGGCTCGGCATTCATGATGATCACCGCTGCCCCACGTCTTTTCGCGATGGGGACCATCTGTGCAATCGGGAACACCGCCAACGTCGTACCGAGCGCCAGCAGGAGATCGCAGGCGTCGGCAGCTGCGAAGGATCGTTCGAGGTCGGCTTCGACCAAGGATTGGCCGAAGCTGATGGTGGCCGACTTGAGGATCCCCCCGCAGACCAGACATGGCGGATCGACCTCGCCCGCTCGAACGCGAACGAGGGTGTCCAACATGGGTTCGCGGCGTCCGCAGCTCAGACACTCCGTGTCGCGCATGGTGCCGTGGATCTCCACGACGAGGTCCGCCGAGGATCCAGCGAGCTGGTGCAACCCGTCGACGTTCTGCGTCACCAGCACGCTCAATCGACCCTGCCGCTCCAGCGCGACGAGCCCTCGATGACCAGCGTTCGGCTCTGAGGACCACGCCGGATGATGGAGCCTCGATTGCCACGATCTGGCTCGCACGTCTGGATCCGCCAGATAGTTCGAGATCGTCGCCAACTTCTCGGCCTCAGGGTTCTTGGTCCAGACGCCCTGTGGCCCCCGGAAATCCGGTATCCCTGATGCGGTGGACATCCCGGCGCCGCTGAGGACAACCACCGAACGCGCGTCGGCGAGCAGTTGGCGAGCGATGGCCATCTCCACTGATGTTGCCGCGTCGCCGATCATCCACTGTTGTTAACACTGCGCGGAGACAATGCACAGGCCAGTGGCCAGGTATCGCTCGCCGACGAGCGATTGCAGATCGGGCTTGATGAATGAAATGACATGAAATACATTGCAGAGACGCTTCCCCCGCAACCCATGATCCCGCTCGAGGAAACGTCATGACCACCATCACCCCGACCCTGACCGCGCCAGCCGAGTCCACCCTCGCTCCACCGTCGCCGGAGCTGGAACCGACGCCGGCGCCAACTCCGGCTACAGCGCCACTCCCCATCGTCAACTGGATCTCTCCGACGGTGACGATCATGGCGTGGGAGGACTCGCGCCTCGTCGATCTCGGCCACGAACTCCGGAGCGAGTATGTCGAGCGGTTCTGGCTCGGGGTTCTCGGACCCGCCACCACGTTGTTGCTCCGGCGTCTGGCGAGAGGTTTCACGGAGCGGCCCGACGGCTACCGCATCGACCTGGCCGATACGGCACAGGCGATGGGGCTGGGCCGGGGTATCGGACACTCGTCGATGATCGGCCGGACGTTGGAGCGAGCGTGCCAGTTCGGGGCGTGCCGGATCGAGTCGCCATCGGTGCTCGAGGTGCGGACGTTGATGCCAACCCTCACGGCCCGGCAGCTTCGACGACTCCCCGAACCAGTTCAGCGCGGTCACGCCACCTGGCTCGCGGCCCACGGCCGATCGAACCGATGACGGTCAGTCCTCGTTACCCCCGGCGTCTGCCACCATCGCCCGGCCCTGCACCAGTCCGATGAGCGTCCGCACACCGAACCCGGTGCCACCGGCCGCGGCCTCTTCGGACTGGGCGTCGTGATATGCGGGGCCCGCTATGTCGAGGTGCGCCCAGGGGACATCGCCCACGAACTTCTGGAGGAACAGGCCTGCCGTCAACGTGCCGCCGAAGCGGGAGCCGATGTTCTTCACATCAGCGATGATGCTGGCGATCTGCGGTTCATAGATGTCAGGAAGGGGAAGACGCCAGAACCGCTCGCCGGCCCCCTCGGCAGCCGACTCGATCTCGTTGACCAATTCGTCGTTGTTGCTCAACACGCCAGCGATCCGATCGCCCAAGGCCACGAGACACGCACCCGTGAGGGTTGCAACATCAACGATGGCGTCGGGTTCGCCTTCGGCAGCCCATGCCAGCGCATCCCCGAGCACGAGCCGACCCTCGGCGTCGGTGTTCAGAACCTCCACCGTCGTTCCGTTCCGGGCAGTGAACACGTCACCTGGTCGAATGGCGGCACCGCCGCTCATGTTGTCGGTAAACGGCATGTAGGCGGTCACACCGACGGGCGTGCCCAACGCAGCGATGGCACAGGTCGCGGCCGCAACGGCTGCGGCGCCTGCCATGTCGCACTTCATCGTCATCATGGCCTCGGCGGGCTTGATGCTGAGGCCGCCGGAATCGAAGGTGATGCCTTTGCCGACCAGCGCCACATGACCGATCGCCCCCTCGGGCCGATGCTCGAGTTTGACGAATCGCGGCGGTTCTACCGAGCCCTGATTGACCGCCAACGTGCCAGCCAGCCGTTCCTTGGCGATCTCCTTGGGGCCGAGCACGGTGACGGTCAGGCCGACCTCTTTGGCATAGGCGCCGACCCGTTCAGCAGCGACAGTGGGGGTGAGCGTCCCCCCAGGCTCGTTGACGAGATCACGGGCGAAGCAGATAGCCCGGGCGACGGCGAGGCCTGCAACCAGTCCGTCGCGTTCGGTCTTGTCACCGACGCCGACGACCGACACCTTGTTGAGACCCTTGGTCGATGGTTCGCTCTTGTAGGTCGTGAAGGAATATGCCCCGAGGACGAGACCCTCCGCGATCAGCTGGATTGCCAAGGCGGGATCGAAGCCCGCGGTGACGCTGGAGTGCACCAGCGCTGCCGACTTCGACGAGCCGGCGCCACGTGCCGCGGCAATTCCGGCCAGCCGCAGACCGGTGGGTGTCAATGTCAACAGGTCGCCGACCCCGACCAGCAGCGTCGCCTCCTTCTCGCCGCTTGCCAACAGGAGGGTCTCCCCCGCCTTGGCCGAAAATCCGAGGCGGTCGAGTTGTCGCTTGCCGGGCAGATCACCGCCCTTTTCAGCGGTGGCAACGAGCCGGATCAGTAGACCGGGGGATGCGGGAAGGGCGCGAGCGAGAGTGACGTTGAGCACGGGTCAATCCTACGCTTGGCATGTCGGCGCCGGGGTGGAAGTCCACGCTCGTCGCAGTTGCCGGTCCGGTGCGCCACCCGGGCTCCGGCCCCATCACCCATAGTCTCGGCTGAGCTGCTCCGAGCCGCTGCGACACGGTCGGAGCAACCCAACTCTGAACGCGATCAGTCCTTGGGTTCGGTGCGGGCCGATCGCAGCGACGTCATCGCATCAGCTACCGCACGCCGGATACCGCCGATCGAATCGATCGCGGCGCTCTTGGTTTCTGTGAGGTCGACGCCGACTGCATCGCCGACGCGTTCGACGGTGCGCTTCGCCTCGCCCCGCGCGCGGTCAAGCGCGTGGGTCACGGCATCAGAGCGGTCACGGAGTTCCATGCGACCCAGCGACGCCGTCACCGATGCGTCCTGAAGCCAATTGCGGGCAGCCTCGATCACGTTGTTCACCGCCTTCTGGAGATCCTCTGACGTATGGGCTTCTCGGGCGGCCAACGCGTTCCGAGCAATCGTCAGGTTGAGTTCCATGGTGTTCAGCACCTGGGCGATCTCGTCGCCGTAGCCATCAGCGGAACCGCCGGCCTCGTAGGCGGCGGCCGCTGTGCGAACTGCCCGCGCGTCCTCGAGTAGCCGATCGATTGCCGTGGTGAAGTTGTCGGGTGTGGTCGAAGGTGTCGTGTCGTTGCTCATGCTGAGTCCTCTGTGTGTTTCGGTCCGCTGGAATGTTTCGTCCCGCGGTCCCGATGGATCCGGTTGGCGGGTGCCCAATGATCTTCACCTGTGAACTGAAGAACCGGGAAGGGCCGAAGGTCCCTCGTCAGGGTCGCGTCCTTCGCCCCGGTCGACGTTCGCGGTCGAAGTGCGACGATGTCGCCGATCGAAGAGCGCCTCACCCGTTGGCAGTTTCCATGGCGGGATCACTGCACCGTCGCCAGGACGTGCGGTCGAGCCGGAATTGCCAGCAGGGTCCTCAATTCGGTGAGCCATCGACTCGCCACTCGCTGATGGAGACTGCGCCCGATCCCACTCACTCAGCTTCAAGATTCGGCTCACAGTCCGAACGGGTAGGTATCGGGAGCGCCCGCCACATCG